>Ga0315287_10001565_pt1 | contig 21249 bp, 16 predicted proteins | sample YL17G11_0_MG_FD_205037 | JGI IMG/M metagenome (GOLD analysis project Ga0315287, IMG submission 205037) | Sediment microbial communities from Yellowstone Lake, YNP, Wyoming, USA - YL17G11_0 | ecosystem: Environmental > Aquatic > Freshwater > Lake > Sediment | place: USA: Wyoming | collected...
GCATTGCGTGCGAGGCATTCGTGCAGAGATTCACCAGCACCTGGTGGAGCTGAGTCGGATCGGCCAGAACCAGACTCGAATCCGCCTCTATCTTGCGACGAATCTTTATTGTTGCAGGCAGTGATGACCTGAGCATTTTGAGGACTTCTTTGACAATGGAGCCAATCTGCAGCACCCCTTTTTCCTGCTGGTCTTTTCGACTGAAGGTCAGGATTTGCCTCACTAACTTTGCGGCGCGGTTGCCGCAGGAAAGCACCTGCTCCAGATTATCTCTTACCGCGGCGTCCTCCGGGAGGTCATCAAGCGACAGCTCCACGTAGCCCTGCATTGCCGCCAGGATGTTGTTAAAATCGTGGGCGATGCCTCCTGCCAGGGTTCCAATGGCTTCCATCTTCTGCTTCTGGCTGAGCTGAACTTCCAGGTCTATCTTTTCTTTTTCAGCTTTCTTGCGCCTTGTAATGTCAAGACCGTAGGCATTGGCGTAATCCTGTCCGGCTATAGGCTGTAGCGTTATGAAGAATACCCGTCCGTCATCGCAGTTCAGCTCGAACGTAGAGCTTTCGCCGGAGGCGCACGCCTCCTGTATCTTCCCGCACCACGGCTCGCCCAGACACTGGCCCTCTGGGGGCTGGCCTCTTTGGACCCGCCATGTCTCGAGCACAGGCGAGCTTGCATCGTTGGCGTAGAGAATTCTGCAGTCCCTCGATATCCTCAAAACGGGATTGGGATCTTCACTTGGGAATTTGGCCAGGTTCTTGACTTCTTCAATTGCCCTCTTACTCTCGGTTACGTCTCGGATTATCGCCTGGACAATCTCTTTGCGCTCCACCAGCATTGTGGAGACGGCAATAGTCACCGTTTTCCTTTCTCCCGATGCGGTCGGTATATCCACCTCAACGCTGTTTTTCTGATCCGGGCCAGGTTCTTTGAATAGAGCGCGAACACGCTCCGATCCATCGTCAAATCCAAGCGCCGTGTAGTGCTGCCCTACGATCTGCCCTCTCGTTTTCCCGAAGAGTTCCTCCGCTGCATTATTAGAGTTTATGATAGCGCCGCTCTCTATATCCGTCCAGAGTATGGCGTCTTGCGCATTGGCGAATGCCAGCCTGAATTTCTTCTCACTTTCCTGCAGCGCCTCGTCCGCGTTTTTGCGCTCGGAGATATCCGATGCGACGTGAACGGCGCCGACAAGCTGCCCCTTGTTGTTTATCACCGGATCCACCTTGATTTGAAGCCATTTCTCGCCCATCTGCACAACCGCTGTTTCGCTGCGGCGGGTATTCCACATCCGTACGAGCGGGCATTTCTTTACGGGTTCCGCCGAGCCGTGCATCAGCTCGCAGCAGCTCCTGCCTACTATCTCGCCATAAGACTTCTTCAACAGGCCGGTCATGCCCCTGTTGCATTGCAGTATCCTGCCTGTCGCCTTGTCAATTATGCAAACGCCGTCCGTAATCGCGTTGAAAGTCTCCTGCCATTCCTGAGCAAAGGCAGTGAGCTTCTGCTCGGTCCGCATGCACTCGGCAAGTCGCCTTCGCAGCCGGTGCGCCACCAGCCACGCAAATATCGCAAGTATCAAAGTGACGCCAATCTCCGCCAGGGTGCGCACAATCCCGGCTATATCCTTATCGCGCCGGCTCTCTAAAGCGCTGCGCGCATTGCCGATGAACCCTGTCATCCCCTTTTGATATACCTGCTTTTGCTCTTCATACTCCGGGCTGCAAAGCAACGCTGCGGCGGCCTTTCTGTCTCCCCGGCGCACCAGATCAAGAGCCTCACTCTCCATCTTGTCGAGCTTAGTGCTCGCAAGAGTCGCCAGGACTGCGCCGGCGCTGACAACATCGTCCTCGTACATGCTCACAATGTTCTTGATAGCGGGATTTATTCGCGGACCGAATTCCTCGTAGCGGGTAATCCACTTTTCCCCCGCGGGGTCCGCCCCAGGGGCCTCTGGCGGGGAAGGTTCGGCGGCTGCGGCCATCATCGCCGACATAGTGAGAACCTCGTCGCGATGCAGAATAGACCCTTCCGCGCCGGCAACTTGCCGCAGCAAAGCGCCAGCGGTCTTGACCTGCTGGTACGACTGCCATGCTCGCCAGCCGGGCATAGAGAATATCCCAGCCACAGCAAGCAGCAGCAATAGGAATAGCCCGGCTGTCATCAAGCCGACTATTCGTGCATAAAGGCTTGCTATGGGATTAACCTTCCCGCCTGTTGCTTCACGACTGTCCATATCGTAATCTTTCGCTCCAGCCCATCATCGAGACCACAAGCGCGCCGTCTCAGAAAATATCGGTCTTATCCAGCCGGTGCTTTATATCAATAAGGCTGCTCCCGCACCTGCTTTGACATCTCGGTCGGCGCTCAAAACAGGTGCGGGGGAGAAATGGCATGACACTCGCCCGCCCGCTCTCGGCGGGGAAGCTCCGATAATGCCATCGCCCAGGCGACAACGAGGATGAGTGCTCGCAGGGCCATTTCTCCCAACCATTCCTCATAGCCAAAGTGTCGTCAGAAATTGGTCTTTGCGGGCGCTCCTTCGACAGGCTCAGGAGGGTGAGCTTGTCGAACCATGCGTATTGCGTTCCAAGGACGGATTTGATATTCCGGCCCCAGGCCCCTCCGCTGGGATGCGTGGCACGGGCTTCCAGCCCGTGAAAACACGGCCAAGGCCCCCGGGCCCCCAGACGCAGCTTTTGTACCTATTTTACGAGGGCCGGCGCGGCGACTAAGTGCCTGCACCGCAAGGGCTTAAGCCGCAGATGCACTAATCTCGCTCAAGCACCATAATAAGGCGCTGAAGAACCTCTCTGCCGAAGTGGAAAACGAATTCTGCTCTATCATCTTGACCTCTTCCGAATGCGAATCACCATTGGCCTGTGGTACTGGGTGCGCCGTATTGAGTGCTTTCACTTCTGGCAGTAGTCTATCAGCCGGGCGATTTCGCTGCGAAGGTCCTTGCGGTGGACAATCATATCGATAAAGCCGTGCTCCAACATAAACTCTGCGGTCTGAAACCCCTCCGGCAGCTCGACTTTTATCGTCTCGGCAATCGTCCTCGGCCCCGCAAAACCGATTAGCGCCCCAGGCTCGGCTATCAGGCAGTCGCCCAGCATCGCAAAACTCGCCGTTACCCCGCCCGTGGTCGGATCCGTCAAAACTGATATGAAAAGCCCCCCGCTGTCATCCAGCTTTGCCAGGGCGGCTGAGGTCTTTGCCATCTGCCCCAGCGAGACGACCCCTTCGTGCATCCTTGCCCCGCCGGAGCAGCAGACCGCAACCAACGGGAGCTTCTCGGCGACAGCCATTTCAGCGGCAGTACAGAACTTCTCCCCAACTACAAAGCCCATCGAGCCCATCAAAAAATTCGGGTCCATCACGGCCAGAACCACGCCCCTGCCCTTGATGAAGGCCTTGCCCACCACCATTGCCTCTTTGGCGCCGGATTTCTTCTCGTCCTCTTCCAGCCTCTGTTTGTAAGTCGTGTCCCTGAACTTGAAATCCAAGGGGTCGCTGCTGGTCAGGTCCTCCAGCATCGGCTGGAAAGAATCTTCATCCACCAGATACCTGACCCGTATATCCGCCCCGACGCGAAAATGATGGCCGCACTCCGGGCAAACATTAAGGTTTTTCTCCACGCTGCTCTTATACAGCATGTGCTCGCAGCCGGGGCAGCCTATCCACAACCCCGCGGGCATCTCCCGACGAGGCTTCAGAGAGAAGCCGTTCCACTTGGACTCTGTTTCATTACCCATACAAACCTTATGTTCAGCCCCGCCTTTCTCGCGGGACCCCTCCACATCGACGCAAAGCCAACTGACCCGCAATTTTACGAGAAATCCGCAGGGATAGCCATAAAAACCTACCCGGCGGCGGCCCGAATTGCCTCTATCGCCGCGGTACGGTCGGTTTTCCCGAAAATTGCGTTGCCCGCAACAAGCGTATCGGCGCCGTACGAAACCACTATCCGCGCAGTTTCGTGGTCTATGCCTCCATCCACTTCCACCCGCACTTCCGGCCCGACAATCTCTCTGACTCGGATAACCTTCTTCGCTGCCTGCGGTATGAATTTCTGCGCGCCAAAGCCCGGGTACACCGTCATCACAAGGACCATATCGCAGATCGGCCCAATCTTCTCAATGGCCTCGACCGGGGTATCAGGATTCAGGCAAATACCGGCACTACAGCCCAGCCCGTGCAGTTTCTCAATCAGTTTCCGCGGGTTTTTGGCCGCCTCGATGTGAAAGGTTATATGGTCGGCGCCCGCCTCGGCGAAGCGCTCGGCGTACTTCTCCGGCTCACTTATCATTAAATGACTGTCGAAAACCAAGCTGCTGTGCTTGCGAAGTTTGGCGACCACCACCGGCCCAATCGTGATATTCTCAACGAAATGTCCATCCATCACGTCAAGGTGCACCATTTTCACACCCGCCGACGCCACCTCGCCTATCTCGGCCGCCAATCTCCCAAAATCGGCACTCAATATCGACGGCACAATCTCAATTGTTCCAGCCTTGGGTAACCGCATCTCTATCGACCGCCTGAAACAAATTCTCTTGAACGACTCACAAGTCCATACTGGCTAACAACTTAAAAAAGACCACCTGCTCAAAATGCACCGACCACTCTCCTCGCTGGTCCGGATACGTATCATCGTATCAACTGTACAAAAGCCCTTTCAACTCAGTAATGCCCTTATGGGGCCGAGGGGCCTCATCCAGGCACAACCGGATATATCATAACGGTATCCACGGGCAATGGCAACGCCCAACTCGTCTTGGCGCTGCGCCGGGCGCTCAGCGGACCTGGGGGCTATTTTTCTTGCAAAGCCCGCTGGCCTGACTATACTTTGGCGGTTTAAGCTCAAGGTCAGCCGTGAATTTGGAGCGCATATATGAGTTTGGTCAAGTGGTTTAGGAAAAATAACAAGAAAGTGATGGCCGTCGTAGTGATCGTGTGTATGGCCGGCTTTGTCGGAGGTTCGTATCTTTCATACCTCGGACGCTCCGGGCCGACCCCCAGCGACACGGTCGCACACTACCTCGAAGGCAAAAAGATAACCAGGTCGGACCTGCAACTTGCCAACCGCCAGCTCGATATCCTCAGGGATCTGCGGGCGGACGGCCTGCTGCGGGCGCAGGATATGCAGGGGATTCTTTTGGCCGAGGTGATCTTTGCCGAGCAGTCCGGGCGCGGAGGAGCAGCCCCCGTCATAAACTACATAAGACAGAGCATCGCACAAAACAGGTACAGAATCAGCAGCAAAGAGATCGCCGGGATGTATGAACGCTCCGTCCCCTCATCGGCATTCTGGCTGCTGCTCAAGAATGAGGCGCACCGCGCCGGCGTCAGGGTGGCAAACGCCGACGCAGGAAGGCTGCTTGGAAACATAATACCGCAGCTCTACGACAACAGCGTCACGTATTCGCAGCTTGCCGGACAGCTCGTTAGATCAGGCACCTCCGAAGATGAGATACTGACTGCATTCGGCGACCTTATGGCCATACTGCAATACGCCCACCTGAGGTGCTCGGATGAAAACGTTACCGTACGAGAGATAAATTACATCGCATCGCGGGAAAATGAGACAATCGACGCCGAGTTTGTCAAATTCGATTCGGATGTATTCGCGAAGGCCCAGCCACAGCCGGCCGAAGATAAATTGATCGAGCATTTCAATAAGTACAAGAGTTTTCCGCCGCTGACCGTAACCGCGGAAAACCCTTACGGCTTCGGGTATAAGCTGCCCGACAGGCTTCGCCTCGAATACATCGCCGTCAAGCTTGATGATATTGCATCCATAGTCAAAACGCCGACTCACGAAGAGACCGAAGAATACTATCAAAAGAACAAGGCCGAATTCACCAAGCAGGTTCCCTCGGACCCTAACGACCCCAATGCGCCCCTTGTGGAAGCAACAAGAAGCTATGCAGAGGTCGTGGACACCATAATCGAGCAGATCACCGACACCAAGATAAACGCCAAGGCTGAGAGCATACTCCAGCAGGCCAAAACGCTCACCGATCCCAATCTCATCGACACCGGCCTGGAGCTTGACAAGCTTACCTCCGAGCAGTTCAGGAAAATGGCCGGGGCTTACAAAGCCGCCGGCGAACAGCTTGGCAAAGAGCACAACGTGAAGGTGTACGCCGGTCAAACGGGCCTGCTCAACGCGGCCGATATGCAAATGGACAAGTATTTTGGTCGGCTCGTGATCCAGGGCTCCGGGTACTATCCCGTCAATTTGACCCAGGTGGTGTTTGCCGTTGATGAGTTAGGCGCCGCGGAGCTTAGCCCCTTCGACGCATCGAAACCGAGGATGTATGAAAACATCGGGCCGGCCAAAGACCGGTACGCCTCCGCACGCAGCCGCATGCCGGACACTTCCGAGCAGGTGGCGGCTATCGTTCGCGTAACCGAGGCCGTCAAGGCCGCCGAGCCGAACACTATTGATGCGGCCTTCGACACCAACTCATTCGTCTTCGACCCGAACAAAGACAAGGGTGGCGCCAAAGTCTTCTCGGTAAGAGAGAAAGTGTCCGAAGACCTCAAGAAACTCTCCGCGATGGATACTACCAGGCAAAGAGCCGGAGAGTTTATCGAGCTGGCCTCAAAAGAAGGCTGGGAAACAGCCATCAAGAGATTCAACCAGCTTTACGGAGAGCAGGCGAAAGACGACCCCAATGACCCCAACGTCTTCGTGATGGATTACTTCACAGCCGCCGGCAGGACCACAACCTTGCAGTTAGACACGCTGACCGTCCAGAATCAGGGCAACCCGTCGGCGCCATTCTTCTTGAAGCAGGCCGAGCTCGAAAGGCAGCTTATGGATAAGCTCCACTCACTCGTGCCAAGTGACGGCAATACCCCCGACAAACTGCCCGTCGTTGTTGAATTCAAGCCGAATATGAGCTTCTTCTGCGTAAAGGATTTGACAATCAAACGGCTCTGGAAGGAAGATTTCGACAGAACCAGGCCCGTGCGGTTTTACAGACAGGACCTAACACATCTCCAGAGCCTGGCCCCCATACACTTCAGCCCGCAAAACATACTAAAACGTATGAAATTCAGGTTCGTAGAGGAGAGCAAAAAAACGGGCGATGCCAATGCTCCAGAACAGCCGGAGGCCGACGTGTGACAGCATCTCGCTCAAAGGATAGAAACCCCGCCACGACCGCAACGCCCCTTGGTGTGGGGCCGAGGGACCTGGCTTTTCTGCTGGTTGTTGGATTGTCCGCCTGGCTCATACCTGGCGCAGGCCATTTGGTCCTGCGAGAGAAGGCGCGCGCCATAATCATATTCGTTGCCATCGCCCTGACTTTCACCATCGGCTTATATATTGGCTCGATAGGCGTAGTCAACCCCGTCGAAGGAAAGCTGGCGTACGCGGCCCAGATTATGAATTCGCCGATGGTGACGGTCCTCGGGCGCGTAACTGTGAATAATCACTACTCGGTCTTCGGCAAGCCCAATGAAATGGGACAGATATATACGAGTATCGCCGGACTGCTGAACCTTCTGTGCATCGTGAACGCAGTTTATATGGCGCACCTGCAAAAGGCACAGCCCACGGGAGCGTGAAATGCACCTGATAACCGCGCTTACAATCGCAACATTTACAACGCCGGAAAAGATCGGCGTAACTCCGCTGGCCACGCTGTGGCTGCTGCCGCTGGCCGCGTCAATCGCCGTTGTCTATAAGGCTACAAAAGTCAAAAAGGTAACTGCCGCCAATTTTTTCAAGGAGTCGGTGGTTCTGTTCGTTTCAATAGTCGTTTTTATGATTATTACCGCCCTGGTCCTGTTCTCGCTGACGTGGATCGTTACGTAGCCGCGCCCCGTGAACCAAAGTGAACTAAAGTGAGCTAAAGTGAGCTAAAGTTCAAGAAATAATCCATAACTTTAGGCACTCTTAACTTTAGTCACTTTAGGCACTGACAAAGGGGGCGTCATTCTTAGCCCTCATCATCCGGTGATGAAACCTCTTCAAACACGCCCAGCTCCACAAGCGCATTGAATGCAGCCTTCTGCTCCGCCTGCTTCTTGTTCGAACCCCATGCGCTTGGAAAATGATGCTCCCCCAGAACGACCTCCAGCTCGAAACACTTATCGTGATCCGGGCCCTTCTCGTCAAGAAGAACATAGACGGGCGTAGTGCCGAACTGCTCCTGCGCATACTGCTGCAGGACCGACTTGAAATTGCCCTGCGAGTGTTGTGCGTCGGCTTCCTCAATCAGAGGGCCGAAAATCCGCAGCACAAAATCCTTCGCGGCTTCATATCCCCCGTCAATGTAAATCGCCGCGATAATCGCCTCGAACACCCCGGCCGCAAGAGAGCCTCTCAGCGCCCGGCTGGAGACCATGCCTTTGCCGACTTTGAGATGCCCGTTCAGCCCAAGCTCCTGACACAGACGAGAGCACGTCCCGCGCGAAACGAGCATGCTTTTTATCTTCGTCAGGTCGCCTTCGAGATAATCTGAAAACCGCTCGAAAAGGACCCGGCAAATCACCAATGCGAGAACCGCATCACCGAGGAATTCCAGCCGCTCATTGCTCAGCAAACGATTCTCAGTCGAAGAGGCGTGCGTCAGCGCCCTGGCCAGAAGACTTCTGTCGCAGAATTGATAACCCGTTATCTGCTCTACTCGCTGTAGAGTCTCTTCGTCCATAGAGCCACATCCCGATTCCACTACAACCCCGCGAGCAGATTACGAATATCGCTTCGCTCAGCGATCTTCGTAGCCGGCTCAACGGGCAACCGCCTGAGTATATAGAAACCCGAACCTGCTGCCAAGCGCCAAATTCGTAAATTTGCTTAACCGACCATTTGCAGGCTGGCCAGGGCGATAAACTTGTCGTCGGCGAGCTCGAAGATGCCCTCGAGGCCTGTCACCATAAAGATGCCTTTCGTTGCCGCAGGAACGCCGCAGAAAACAAGCCGATGCCCGCAGTCGTTCAGAAGCTTGCGCAGCTTCAGCATTTTTGAGAGGCTCGAAGATGTCACAATATCAACGTTGGAAAAATCAACCACGACGTCACAGTTGCCCCTGTCGCGCACGATGCCGGTGACAGTCTGAAGCTCATCGCCCATCTCCGGCTCCGCAGGCAGGTCCACAAGAATAATGTCCTCAGACCAATCTTGAATCCCCATTCTAATCTCCTTATTGCTACGACCAATTAAAACAATCGAGGGTTTCAAGAGTTTTATCGGCACAGCGTCTCCGCAGGTTAAACAAAATCCGCCAGGCCCCAAGGCCCCTCGGTGGGGGGATGGCTGGCGCCAAAATCCGTGCCAAGACCCGATATGTATCGGTCGGATAGACCCATAAAAACGGGCGTCTCCGCTCCGGGCTCATCGCCAAAAGGAATCCGGGCCAGGCTCCCTAACCTTTCAAGGAGACGCAGTGTATTGAGGGTCAAGAATCCGGCGCACGGTTTTTGCCGTGGGAAGGCGGCTTTGTGAAGCTCCCCGACCCCAAAGGGGAATCCATTGATGCGATTTTCATCTCCGACTGAAAGTCGGAGCATTTAATCACCTTTCTCGTAACATCCGGGACGGAGCGAATAGTCTTGAAATAAGAAAGGGCTGCGAGCGCGATGCTCACAGCCCTATTTGCTACAGTAATGATTCGCGGCGGCTTATGCTCTGCGTTTTCTGTGTCGCAGAACCAGGCCACCGAGGCTGAGTAGAATAAGCGTTGCCGGTTACGGGGATCAATGAGTTTGCGCCTGCAACTGCGTTATCGAAAACCGACGCGTTTACTACGAAATCTCAAGAGTCCAATGAGCGTGTCGGGTTCAACCGGCGGGTTGATTATGGGAGACATCGGGTGGCGAGTCAAGGATATTTGCAGGGGGACATTGCGTTTTGGCCCACCTAACGATAGGGTGGATGCGTTCGGCTGTTTTGATGACTCGAATTTGGTGGTTCGATGGAACTGTTTCTTTTCTTAGTTGGCGTTGTAGGGATATCTCTTTCCGGCGTGATGGCGCCCGGGCCGGTGACTGCGACAACGATAGTGATGGGGTCGCGGAATCGGTGGGCCGGGGAGCTTATTGCGGTTGGGCACGGGATTGTCGAATTTCCTTTGATGGTTTTGATTGTGGTGGGGATGAACAGGATACTGGAATCTCCCACGGTCAGGATTGTAATCGGGCTTGGGGGAGGCATCTTTCTGCTGATAATGGCGGTCCAGATTTTGAAGAGCATCCGCAGCATAGGGGAGCAGGAGGTCAGGACGGTCAAGGGGGCGCCGGTAATGGCGGGCATCGTGCTGACTGCGGGGAACCCTTGTTTTCTTGTATGGTGGGCGACTATAGGGCTTGGCCTTGCGACTCGTGCGGGGGAGCTGGGGATATGGGCGTTCGCGCTCTTTGCGGCGGTGCACTGGCTGTGCGACTTGTTGTGGCTGGGGGCGCTTTCGTGGGCGAGCTTCAAAGGCTCGGCGCTATTAGGCCGGCGGAGTTTGCGAGTCGCGCTTATTATCTGCGCGGCGGCGCTTGTTGTATTCGGGGCGATTTTTATGTATGGTGCAGGGAGTATGTTGATTAAGAGGCTGTGACGGATTGACACGGTTTGTCGTTTTTTGGAAGGTTGGATTGTCATGAGAATCAGGATGCATTGTAAGAGAGATAGTGGTGCGGTGTTGAGACGGCGGGTCGCTTTGCTGATTGCGGCGATTAGTGTCGCAGCCGGCCTGCTCGGAGGTTGTGCAAGACCCCAGGCTCGCGGCAAAGTGCAAGAGCTGGGGATTACAAAAGGGCCGGCGCTGCTTCGAGTGTATCGCGATCGAGCGGCGGTGATGTGGGAGACGGAGATTGAAGGGTCCTGCAAGCTGTATTACGGCAGGAGGGGAGAGGCAGAGAGGTGCGTCGAGAGTAAGCCGGAGAGGGCCTCGTACGAGATCAAAGAGAAGGGAAAAGAGACAATCAAAAAGACTGCCTATATTCACAAGGTCTGGATAGAGAATCTCGAGGCGGGGGAGCTTTATGAATATCGCGTTACGGGTCCGCAGATTGAAAGTGCGGCATACGAACTCCGGACGGCGCCGGCCGATACGAACAGGGTCAGGTTCGTTGTGTACGGGGACACTCGAACGCACCCGGAAACACACCGTAAGCTGGTCGAGCAAATGATAAGGAAGAAGCCGGACTTTGTGGTGCACGTTGGCGATTTGGCGACCAGCGGCAACAAGTACGAGCAGTGGGGGCCTCAGCATTTCGAGGTGATGAAGGGGTTGGCCGAGAACGTGCCGGTGTATATCGCCAAGGGCAATCACGAGGGCGACAACGGCAATTATGAGAAGCTGCTGATACCGCCCGGAGAGGGGAACAGCTTTGGCTTTGACTATGGGCCGGCGCATTACTTCTGCCTGGACAATTACACCAAGGGGAAGGAGGCGAAAGAGCTTGTTGACCAGATTGTCCGCGACGCCGCGGGCAGCGATGCCGAATGGAAGTTTGTAATCTTTCACATACCGAGTCTTAACTTAGGACATCATTGGTCGGCGTGGGGTCATCCGGATGCGCTGCCGAGCTTCGCCCGGGCAGGGGTTGATTTTGTTTTGGCAGGCCACTCGCATCAGTATGAGCGATTCAGGCCCATCGAGCCGCCGAAGGGAGCCGAGGGAAGTTACGTCACTTATATCACCACGGGCGGCGGTGGCGCGCCGCTGCACGAGATCAAGCCGAGCGAGTATCACGCATACGCCAAGTCAACGAATGAGTTCTGTCTATTCGACATACAGGGTGACAGGCTGACGATGGATGTTATCGATATCAAGGGCGAGGTGATTGATCGCCTGAGATTGACCAAAAGCGGCCCCTACCGCCCTGGCGGCGGCAGGCTGAACAAGGAATATATCGATTCGGCCGTGCCGATGGACGAAATCCAGCAGGTCCAGAAGGCGAATCTAAACAAGCAGAATTAGAGCCTGGGGGGAAGCTCAGGGCGAAGTGTATGGATTGTGAACCGCGTTCTGCGGTATCACGCAAGTGGGCTCATGGTCGCCGGGGGGATTTCATCAGGTTCAGTGCCCGTATCTGCGGCGGAGTAGGTTTGGGGCGGTTTTTGCGGGGCGCTTTTGGCCCTCGGATTCTCTATGTTCAGGATTTGCCTTACGTTGTATTTTGCCAGGGCGGAGCGCTGGGATTGGACTATCTGGTCGAGCCTGTCGCCGGGATCGGGGGATGACTGGGCGAATCCGGCGGCGGCAACGGCGTCGGTTATGTCCGACAGTCTGATATTTGCGGGGTCCCTGGCGGGCAGAAAACCTATCTTCGGCTCGGAGGTCTTTGCGATGAGTCTTTTGCGGACAAGATGGTCAAGTATTTTCTGGCCGAACTCGCCGGGTATGTCTAGGCCGCTGCATATAACTTCTGCCTCGACGGGGGCGTCGTTCTGTTCAAAGGCTGTGGCAATGGCTCGCACAACGTTGATGGCCGTGACGTCATTGGCGATGAAGCGCTCGTCTGTTTTTCTGGCGGCGGCCATCTCGGCTGCGTCGAGGGTTTTGAGGTGCTGCGTGGTGAAGGTCAACTGCAGGCCGAACAGGACAATGAGCCAGGTGATAAATATCCAGAAGACGGCGAGCGGCACCAGTCCGACGACGCCATAGACCTTGCTGTAGGGGATGAACCCGGTGACATATTGGCCGAATCCCCACTTTGCGGGGTTCCAGACGAGTGCGGCAACGGCGGCGCCCCACATAGCAGCCTTTGCCTGGACCTTGGTGTTGGGCAGGACAAAATACAGCAAAAAGAAGACAACGGCCGAGATGACGTAAGACAGGAGCACAGGGGCGAGGCGTGAAAGGGAAAGGATAGTCCTTTGGATGTCGCCCACAGGCTTATAGTGGGTGCTGGCGTAAACGCCGAGCCCTATGAGCAGCGGGCCGAGCGTGAGTATCGCCCAGTAATTGATAATGCGGTGCAAAAAGCCTCTGCCCCTGGCGACGTGCCAGATGTTGTTAAAGGCACTTTCGATCTTCGAGAGCAGCGCCAGGGCGGCCCAGATAATGATTATTGCGCTGACAAAAGTCACGGCGCCGGTGTTCAGACCTTCGTAGAATTTCTGGACGATCTCATCAAGGCGGTCCGCGAGCAGCGCATCGTGTCCGTCAGCGGTTGGGTATTTTATGCCGGTGAGCTTGAGGTGGTCGTAGAACAGGTTCTTGACGTTCTGCCCGACGTCGTCTGCGGAAAGCGACTGGAAGAGCAGGAGGATTACGATTGCGACCGGAACGAAACCGAAGATTGTATAATATGACAGTGCGGCGGCCTGTTGTCCGGCGCGGTTCTTTTTGAGGAGCCTGGCGCAGTGGGACCAAAGTTTTATCTGGCCTACCGCGAAGCGTCCGGCCTTGCCGAGCCGAAAAGTTGGCGTGGACAAAAGCTCCTTGAACATTCTTGTCCCCTTGAGATTTGAGAGGAAGCTATCCGTCGAGCCGGACGGGTTATCGGTTTTTTCAGCCATCGTGATTCTCCTGGGCATGTGTTGTCACTTGAGCAATCCGTCGATAAGGCCTTTGAATGTGTCCTGGATCAGGGTTTCGCCGAGTTTGCTTGTGTCGAGTTTGGGATCGTCGATTGTTCCCGTGAGCGGCAGCGGTATCGTGCCTCCTAATTTTTCGCCAAGCTGCCCGCCTATGGGCAGCTCGACCCGCATATTCAATTTTTTATCCAGGCCGACGCCACCTTTGAAATAGATGGGCGTGCTGCCGATATCGATCCGCATCGCGTCGTCGTAACGGACGAAGCCGTCCTTGACGGTGAATTTGGTCGGATACACTTTGGCGAGGGCGCTGCGGTCGCGTTGGCCGACAAGGGAAAAGATATTTCCCAGCAAGCCGGTCGGCGCAAGGCTTACATTATCCATCGCGAGCGTGCCGGCTATTTGTATGTCATTACGGCGTTCAGGGGCCAAGGGCGCGAGGAGCTTGTCGATGGTGAAATCGACTGTGCCGCCGATGCCGAGCGCATCTTTGAAGACGGGGTTGATATAACCCAGAAGGCCTCTAAATTCATAGCTTAGATTCTGGTCGATCTGAACGCCCTTTATTGAGATTGGACGAGGTATTTGGATAATCGGCGAGGACCCCGTGAAATCGGCGGTGACGCCCAGGTTGATCTGTCCGCCGCTTGCGGTCGTGGTGAACGGGTCAATTCTGAGCACTCCGCTGTCGAACTGCGCATTGACGTCGGTAACTCCGAAGGTCAGGCCCCTGTAGTCGGCCTTGTCAAAGCCGAGGCGGCATTTATTAGTCCTGAGATTGGCCAGGAGCTTGTTCGGACCGTCGGCGGGGTATTCGCTCGCGAAGTTTATGGAGGTCGCTCTTTTCCCCTGGAGGGCGAGGGGCTGGGGCAGGAAATTGGAGGCCACGTCGCCGACGGCGGACCAGTCGTATTCGAGACCGAGCTCGCCTTCCAGCCTGGTCTTCTTGTTCTTGGTGGTTTGGCTGAGCGCGGTCTTGGTGACCTTTATCTGATCGCTCAGCAGGTTGAGCTTCTTTACCGAATAGGTCTGTTCGGCGGGGTTGAGCTCGATGGCGGCGACGAGGGAGACTTCTTTCTGCCGGAAGGGTTTCTTGCCCGGCGCGGTAAGCTCGAAGTTTCTGATTTTGGTGTTTTCCGTTTCGATTTTATAGGCGCCTTTTTCGGATGTTAGCGTGACCTGGGATTCTGCGATTCCGGCCAACTGCTTATCCTGCGGGAAAGAGGCGAACATAACGGCAAAGGGCCTGAGCTTTGCCAGGTCGAGGCCGGCGGCGTTGAGAACCAATTTTGTGGGCTTCACAGCCTTTTCGTTGAGCGGCACGACGCCGTCTTTTACGCTGATGCTCCCGAAAGCGGCATCGGCCTTTGCTGAATTGACTGTGATGAGGTTTTGCTTTTTATCTATCTCGATGGCGAAATTGAGATCGGCCTTCGGCTCCGTGACAGTAACGTTGTTGGGCGAGGTGATGTTGAGGTTGTTAATCTGTGCTGCTCCGCTGGCGGCGATCCTGTTTGGGTCGATTGAGATTTGTCCGGTTTGGACTATGTTGCCGGCCATCCTGTACCCACCGAGATCGACGAACTGCCCCAGCTCCGACTGCAGCTTTGCGAGGTCAACGGCGGCGCTGTATTTGAGGTTTTCGGTCGCGCCCGTGCAGTTGACGTTTGCAAATGAGGCGGAGACGTCCAACTGGTCGAATTTCATACCGGCCTTGTCTTTTGACACCAGGGCGTTGGCCCGGACGGGCTGGGAGAGCGCAACTTGTTTCCCCTCGACGGTTCCCTTCAAATCGGTCAGGTCGGCGTTGGCTTTGATTTGCTTTGTGCCGGCCTGGGTCAAGGTCTGGACGCTCCCGCTGATTCGGCCCGAGGTTATTTTCGTTCCTCCCTTTAGGCCGATTGTGGCTGGCATCTGCGAGGCGACCGCCGCGAGGTCACAATTGAAAGAGCCTTTGAGGTCGGAGCCTGAATCGGGGTCGAGAATGCTGTCGAGGGACTTGAGGGTCGTTGGGACGGCGCCCGTGGCGTTGAGGCTGGCCCAGTCGGCTTTTACCTGCAGGTTGTCGATGCTTATCATCCGGTCCTTGCGCGTGAGCTTGATGTCGGCATCGAGAGCGGTCGTCTGCAATCTGTCGCCTTTTAGCTGTGCTGCGGTCACGTCGAGGCGGCTGCCGTTGACTTTGCCGGAGAGATTTGCGATTTGCCCGCCCCTGATTTCGCTCTTTAGATTCGCCGAGACGTTGCCTTTTGCCTTGACGTCGATGCCCGCCAGCTCAAAGAAAGGCTCGAGCGACTCGATGTCGAGCTGGTCAATCTCAATGTTCAGGTCGCCGTCGCTGTCTTTGAGTGTCCAGCCGGTTTTCGAATCAGTCTTTTTCGGCGTGATCCGACCATCCGCGTGGACCTTCGACTCATTGCCTTTGGCGACGAGCACCATATCGAGGTCGAGAGTTGACTGTTTCCCCGGCAGGCGCAGGCCAATTTTGGAGTTTATGCTGGAAAGCTCGGTCGTTCGGGCCTTTGAATCGGTTACCTTGACGCTGCCGTTATTGACGACGACGTCGGTGACAAGCGCGATTCCGGCGGCCTCTATGGGTACGGGCTGAGGCTGCGGGCCGGGGACGTTGGCCGGGGCGGCGGAGGGTCTGTCCTTTAAGCTTATTTCCACTCTCGGTTCGTCGATCGTAGTCTGTCCGAAGGAGAGGTTGCCGGCGATGATCGATGCATAGTGCGGCTTTGTTGCGATCTGCTTTACCTTGACCGAGAGCAGGCCCGCGTTGTCGTCGAAGCTGAAGTCCTCGACCTTGACGCCTTTTAGCCAGCCCATAGACAGGTCGGCAAAATCGGCGCGGCCGTCGAAGGAATCGTTGATCTTGGCCAGTATGATTCGGCGGAAGCTCCCGGACGATATGAGCGCAGGGACAAGCAGGAGGATGAGCACAAGCAGAACGACAACGAGCGCCAGCGTCCATTTGAGGATTTTTCTTGCGGTTCTCTTTCGAGGAGTGGTTTTTATTTTTTTCTCAGTCTGCATGATTCCGGCCCCCGGAATAGAGTCAATATTTCTGAACCAAAACAGTATCAGCCAAAAACGGCGGGAAGCTTACCACGAGCGGAACGGCAGGATCGACCACCGTGAAGGCGAAACAGCATGAACTGTTGTACGCATTGTATCACATCCGGTCTCTGCCCCGGGAGGTGCAGGTTGTGCCCGGGTCAGTCGAGCATAATCTCGTCGGTTTTGTGTTTGACGACCTCATCGATCTTGTCGGTATAAAACTTGGTCTTGTCGTCGATGAGCTTCTTGCCGTGCTCAAGATCGTCTTCGGTGATGGTTTTGTCCTTTTCCAGTTGTTCGAGGTGCTTGTTGGCGTCTCTTCTGACGTTGCGAATAACGACCTTAGTTTGCTCGCCGACCTGTTTTGCCTGCTGGACAAGCTGCGTTCGTCTTTCCCCGCTGAGCGGAGGAAAGTTCAGTCTGATGATTTTTCCGTCAACGACAGGCGCGATGCTCAGGTCGCTGCTCTTTATTGCCTTTTCGATCTCCCTGACGGAGCCGGGGTCGAAGGGTTTGATTACGATCACGTCGAGCTGCGGCGTCGCCAGAGTCGCCATTTGTTTCAGCGGCGTTGGGGTGCCATAGAAATCGGCCTTGATGTTCTCGACTAAGGCGGTCGAGGCGCGTCCGGTTCTGACGGCCTTTAGCTCATCGTGCAGGGCGTCGAGGGCCTTTTTCATTTTCGATTCCGTCTGCGATACAGTCTCTTTTGTTGGCATATTGAATCTCCGCACTCAACAGATTAATGTGCCGACCTTCTGGCCGCACAGGGCCTTCGTTATGTTGCCCTTTTCAAAGATGTTCAAGACGATGACAGGTATGTTATTTTCTTTGCACAGACTGATGGCGGCGTGGTCGATCACTTTGAGGTTCTTCGTGAGGACATCATCATACGAGAGCCGGTCAAAGAGCTGCGCGTTCGGGTCCTTCATCGGGTCGTCGCTGTAAACGCCGTCAACCTTGGTTGCCTTTATCAGCAGGTCGGCGTCGAGCTCCGAGGCCCTCAGTGCGGCGGCGGTGTCGGTAGTGAAAAATGGATTTCCGGTGCCGCCGGCGAGGATCGCAATCCTTCCATTTTCGAGGTGCCAGAGCGCCTTTCTGCGAATAAACGGCTCGCACAGCGCGTCAACCTTGATGGCGCTGAGGACCCTGGTGGGTTGGCCGAGACTCTCGAGGGTCTCCTGGAGTGCGCAGGCGTTGATGATGGTGGTGAGCATTCCCATATAGTCGGCGGTGTTCCTCGGTATGCGGCTGGTCTTGGAGAAGGTCTGGCCGCGAATGAAATTGCCGGCACCCACCATAACGGCGACCTGCGGCCCAAGCTTGCATATATGGGAGACCCTCTCGGCAATTGATTGGAGGGCCTCTCCGTCGATTCCGTACCCGCCGGGCCTGCAAAAACTCTCCCCCGAAAGCTTCAATAGGACTCGTTTGTATTTGCTCTCGGCCATTTGTTTCGTATCTCGTATTTCGTATATCGCAGCTCGCCTCTTAATCGCGGCGCAGCCGGCGACACATAGAACAGGTCTGTCAGCCGACTTCAAATCGGACGAATTCTTTGATTTTGGCCTTACCGCCGGCCTTCTTTGCAGCCTCGGCGAGGACCTCTTCGACGGACTTGCTGTCGTCTTTTACAAAGGGCTGGTCAAGCAGGCAGTTCTCGGCGAAGAACTTACTCATTTTGCCTTCGACGATTTTCTCGACGATGTTGGCGGGCTTGTTCTTGACCTGCTCGGCGTAGATGGCCTTTTCCCGCTCGATGGTCTGCGCATCGATGCCGTCTTTGTTCAAGGCCAGCGGCTTAGTCGCCGTTATGTGCATCGCGAGCTCATTGGCGGTCTGCCTGACCGCATCGGCGGCGGCGACACTGTCGGCGCTGGTTTCAATCTTGACCATTGCGCCGACTTTTCCATTGAAGTGGATGTAGCTGCCAATCAGGCTCGGCCCCGAGAGATGGTATCTGGCATAGTCGCCGACCACCATTTTCTCGCCGGTCCTGCTGACAGTCTCGGTAATGATGTCCGCGAATTTTTTCCCACCCACTTGTGTCTCTTGAAGGTTGTCTGCGCCGCAATCGGCCTGGCACTGGGCCATATACTCTCTAACGGACTCGACCGCCGCGAGAAAATCATCGCTCTTGGCTACAAAATCTGTTTCACAGCACAGCGTCGCCAGTGAGGCCCAGTTGCCGCCCTTCGCAAAAACCACTGAACCCTGCGAGGTCTCGCGCTCGGCGCGCTTGGACAAGGTTGCGAGGCCCTTCTTCCTGAGCAAATCCAGGGCCTTGTCGAGGTCACCGTCGGCCTCAGTGAGGGCTTTTTTGCAGTCCATCATTCCCTGCCCGCTTATTCTTCTGAGCTTCATTACCGCAGCCGCTGAGATTTCCGCCATCTTAAGAACTCCTGTTCGGTGCTTCGTATCTTGTTATCAGTAATTCGCATTCAGTATATCGTATTTTGCCCACGGGGGACTGTTGCACAACATCCGCGACTTTTTTTCGCAACCGTCGTTCTGCATATCCGGTACGGCGCGGCGCGAGCTGCGTGGCGTCATCCGGCTTGAGCGCCGCCTGACTGCCGCGTCGGGTCAGGGTGCCGGCTGCTCCGGCCCCTGCTGCTCGGTCCGAGTTTCACTCGGGGCCGCTTGCGGATTCTGTGCGGGGCTTTGCTCAACAGCGGCGGTGACGGCCTGCGGTTTTTCCCGTTCGCCTTCGGTTTGCGGACCGCCTTCATCGGGCTCAGCCTCGGATGACTCTCCGGCGCGCGCCATCGCAGGCCTTCTTGATCGCGGCCTTCTCGGTCGCTGCACAGGCTCCCGCCGAGCGGAAACCATTGTTTTTCCGATGGCAACGGCATCCGCCAGCTCATTGAGTATCAGGTCAACCGCTCGGATGGAGTCGTCGTTGGCCGGGATCGCAACATCCACGGCGTCGGGGTCCGAATCGGTGTCGAGCAGTGCGATCGTTGCGATTCCGAGCTTCCTGGCCTCTCTCAGGGCGAGATACTCCTTGCGGGCGTCAACGGCGACGACGGCGCCGGGCAAACGACTCATATTCCTGACGCCCGAGAGGTTTGCGGTTATCCTGCGCATCTCGCGTTTGAGCCTGGAAGCCTGCTTCTTGCTCTCGCTTTCAAGGGCGCCATCCTCGGCCATTGCCTCGAGCTGCTCCAGTCTCTGCAATTGAGAACGTATGGTTCTGAAGTTTGTGAGCATCCCTCCGAGCCAGCGGTGGGAGACGAAGTGCATGCCACATTTTTTTGCGGCGGCCTCCACCGCTTTTTGAGCCTGACGCTTTGTGCCGACAAAAACAACGTCTTTCCCGGAGGAAACGATCTCGGCGAGGAGTTTCTTGGCTATAAGGATCCCCCGGAGGGTTTCCTTGACGTCGATGATATGGATATTGCCGCGTTTTGCAAAGATGAACGGAGCCATTTTGGGGTTCCACCGGCTTACCCCGTGCCCGAAATGCACCCCAGAGTTAATAAGTTCCCGAGCGAGCTCTTTAGCCACGAAAAGTCTCCAAAAAACCACCAAATTTCACATTCCCGGCCACATAAGGACGGTTAAATCGAAGAAAATAACGCAAACAACGCAATATGTCAACAAGTTTTGTGGGAAGTTTTTTTACCCAAATATGGCGATATTTTTACGTCAGGGGAACATATACGCATTTTTCCTGGGTTTACCAGGGCACAAAATCATCGATGTTCTGCAGACCAATACTGACTTCAATGATTGCACCACGGTCAATGTCAACCGGATGATTGGACGGAGATGTAGATCGACTACAGTGAGACAACGAGGAGGTCGCCATCGCGAGAACTGCGCCCTCGTGGCGAGCGTGGGATACGGCGGGAGCGCGCAGGCGGACGATAGGATCTGTTAGTTCGCGCCGGGCGAGGACTAATACCAGACATTAATTATGATATTGGGCTCTGATTTCTTGGCCTGGACCTCGCCGGTGGTCACGTCAGTTCGTTTTATTGATATGCCCGGGTTCTGCTTGAGCCAGTCGGTGATCTGTTCATCAAGGAACTGCAAGGCGCCGGGATGGAGCTTTGTGAAGAATGTCTTTACCCCTGTGATTCGGTCGGTGGAGACTACTCTGGCGGCCGGTCTTTGTGCAACCGGTCTTGGCATCGGCGGCATCGCAGGCTTCGCGGCCGGCGCCGGAGCGGCCGCACCTCCTAAATTCAAAGGCGCGTGCGAAACATTGGTCTTGGGGGCGGGGCCGAGGTCAAGAGCGATCGGCTTATCAGGGTCGGCCAGAGGTATGGGCTTATTGAGATCATACCTCGAAGGCGTCGGGTGAATGGGGCTTGGGCCGGCGGGGTTGTTAAGGTTGAGATTGTCCATAGATTGTCCTTTCTGCGGAAATCAGGTCTTACCGGTGCGGCGGCCCAAGGACGTGAGCGGCCACGACAGTTGAGCCAGGGCATAGTTCGCCTGTGTGTCTCATTGGTTTGTTCGCCTTACCGTAACCTGTCAGGTTCTCCGGTCGTCAGGCGTCACTTGCGGCGCGACGGTTGAGTCTTCGGTTCACAGGGTCAAAGCCGAGAGGATGAGCATCAGCAGCCTCGCCTTCGGATCTTCGTCACGAGCTTCTGCCTTGCCGGCTTGCGGCTGGGCCTCTTTGGCAACGGCTTTTGATTCACTCGTGTCGGCTCTTGCAGTTTCCGTGTTGGTGGTTTTAGCGC
>Ga0315287_10001567_pt1 | contig 21230 bp, 19 predicted proteins | sample YL17G11_0_MG_FD_205037 | JGI IMG/M metagenome (GOLD analysis project Ga0315287, IMG submission 205037) | Sediment microbial communities from Yellowstone Lake, YNP, Wyoming, USA - YL17G11_0 | ecosystem: Environmental > Aquatic > Freshwater > Lake > Sediment | place: USA: Wyoming | collected...
TCACAGGGCGCAGGGTCTCGTCGCGCCCGCGGGCGGGCGGGCGCCGCCGGCGCCGGCGCGGCGCGCCCCGGCGCGGCGCGCGCGCGCGGGCGCGAACCCGCTTCCCGCCGACGCCGCCCCCCCCCCGTTCCGCAGAAGAAGGACAAGTCCGGGTCCGCGGTCGGCCCCGTCCTGCTCGGCTTCTTCCTGTTCGTCGTTGTCGGGTCCGGTGAGATGAGCGGGGAGGGAGGCAGGCGGGGGGCCGGGCGGGCGGCTCGCCGCGCCTCGACCTTGCTCACGCCCTCCTCCCTCCCATCCCTTCAGCCCTGCTGCAGATCGTGCGCACCGCCACGTCGGGGTCCCCCTTCTGAGCGGCGCGGCGGGCGAGAGGAAGGACGAGAGGGGGTGAGGGGTCGCGGCGTCGCCGCGCCCCGCGCACTGTTGCCCCACACCACAACGCGCGTCTCGAGAGTCGTGGGGAGAGAGCCGGCTCGGCCGCCGCCGCGTGGCGCCTCTCACAACGCTGCCTGCCCCTTCCGTACGCGCGGACCCCCTCGCCCTCCTCCCCCCCCCCCCCCCCCAATCACCCCTTGTAGTAGTTGTTGGCCACGAACGGCATCTTGACCACCTCGGCCGGCGCCGCCTTGCCCCGGACAGACACCTGGAGCTGCGTCCCGGCCTTGGCGTGCGCTTTCTGGACGTACCCCATCGCGACGTTTTTGCCGAGGCACGGGCTGAACGCGCCCGACGACACCTCCCCGACCCGGTTCCCGTCCGCGTCCAGGATGTCGGCGTGCTGGCGGGGCGGGGCGCCGCGGGAGAGGAGGCCGACGCGGCGGACGCCGACGCCGTCGGCGAGCTGCTTCGAGATGGTGGCCCCCCCGAGAAAGTCGCACGCCTCGCGGCGCGCCTTGCCGATCGTCCAGGAGAGCCCCGCTTCGACGGGCGTGATCGTCTCGTTCAGGTCGTTGCCGTAGAGGCAGAGGCCGGCCTCGAGGCGGAGCGAGTCGCGCGCGCCGAGCCCGCAGAGGCGCACGCGCGCGTCGGACACCAGCTTCCTCGCCAGCGTGTCCGCCTGCGCGCCGGGCACCGAGATTTCAAACCCGTCCTCGCCCGTGTAGCCGGTGCGGGTGACCCAGCACGGGGCGCCCGCGACGTCCGCGCGCGCAAAGTGCGAAAAGAGCATCGTCTTGAGGTCGAGCGCGGGGGCCAGCGGCCCCAGCACGGCCGCCGCCTCGGGCCCCTGCAGCGCGAGGAGCGCGCGGTCGTCGTGCACGGTCATGGTGACGTCGCCGCCGCCGGCTTTGAACGCGGCCAGGTGTTTGCCGATGTGGGCGAGGTCCTTGTCGCGGCACCCCGCGTTGACCACGAGGTAGAGTTCGCCCGGCTTGACCTTGGTGATGACCGAGTCGTCGATGATGCCGCCCTGAGGGGAGGGGGCGAGGGTGGGCACGGGGGGGGGAGGGTCTCCGCCGCGCGCGGCGCCGCCCTCTCTCGACCCCACGCCCTCCCCCGCCCCCCCCCGCCTCTTGCCTGCTCGTTGGTGAACACGGAGAGCGACCCGGTGCCCGGGGCCAAGCCCTTGACGTCCGCGACGACGAGCGTCTCCAGAAAGCGTTCCGCGTCGCGCCCTTGGAGCGTCAGGCCGCACATGTGGGAGACGTCAAACAGGGACGCGTGGTTCCGGCAGTGCTTGGTCGCGTCCATGATCGAGTCGCCGTACTGGATCGGCATCGACCAGCCGGCAAAGGGCACCATTTTGCCTGGAGGAGGCGCAGGGGGGCGGGGGGGTGGCGGCGGTTGGGCGGTCTCGCCGCCGCCGGCGGTCGGGATCGTCGCGACCGGGCAAAGGGGGGCCGGGCCGAGGGGGGAGGTGGGCGGGCGGCGACGCGGCGCCTCCCCGCTCGGGCGTGCGAGAGAATGGTGGGTGAGATCGCCGCCCCGCCCCCTGTCCACCCCATCCACCCTGTCCACCCATCCTCCCACCTCCATTCTCCACGTGCAGGTCGTAGAGCGGCGTGCGCAGCAGCCCCGCGTCGCCCGCCAGCGCGCGCGCGCCCGCAGCTGCCAGCGCGCGGCCAGCGCCGGCGCCGGCCAGCGCGCGGCCGGCCAGCAGGGCGGAGCGGGCGAGCATGATGTGGAGTGGGGAGGGATGTGTGCGGAGGGAGGGGCAGAGCGCGGCCGCGTCTCCACCCGCTCACTCGGCGCGCCCACGCCTCCGCCCCGCCGCGCCGCCCTCCCCCCCTGCGCCACGCGCCGCCCGTCCCGTCGCGCAGACGCGCCCGCGTCGTCGGGCGTCGTCGCCGCCCCCGTGGAGCCGTTTGGCGTGGACGCGCCGGCGCGCCGCGGACGCCGCAGGGGCGCGATGGCGGCCGCGGTGGAGCTGTTTCGGTCGGAAGAGATGGAGCTGATGCAGGTAGGAAGGGTGGGGGAGAGGCGGGGGCGCGCGCGGCGCGCGGGCGGCATCGCGCGCGGCCCATCGCGCGCGGAGGCTCCGCGCGCCTCCCGCTGCCGCGCGGCGACACGCACCGATCGCGGGCGCGCGCCACGGCGGCGGCAGCGCGCGGGCGTCCAAAAAACGCACCCCGACCCGGCGCCCCCTCCCCTCTCCTCTCAGCTCCTCGTCCCCGCCGACGCCGCGCACGCGGCTGCGTCCGCCCTCGGCGCCCTGGGCGCCGCCCAACTGCAGGACATGAACGCGGGGCGGCCGGCCTTTCAGCGGCCGTTTGCGTCGCACGTCAAGCGCTGCGACGAAATGGCGCGCGCGGTCCGCGTGCTGGACGCCGCCCTGTCTTCCGCCGGCCGCGCTCCCCGCCCGGCGGCCGCGCCCGATGCCTCTCCTCTGGACGAGCTGGAGGCGCGGCTGGCCGACCTGGAGGCGCGCCTCGGGGAAGCGGCCGCGTCGCGCGAGCGGCTCGCGCGCGCTGTCGCGGAACTGGTCGAGTTGCGGCTCGTGCTCGACGTCGCGGCGTCCTTCTTCTCCGACGCCCGCCGCGCGGCCGGCGGCGCGGTCGGCTCCGGCGGCTCCGCCCCCCCCCCCCCGACCGGCCCCGACGCCCCCCTCCTCGCCGCCGCCCCCCCCGCCCCCGACGCCGGCGGCCGCCGCCTGGGCTTTGTCGCGGGCACCGTGCCCGACGCGCGCCGGGCGGGGTTTGAGCGGTTGCTCTTCAGGGCGACGCGCGGCAACCTCCTCTACAAGGACGCCCCCGTCGGCCCCGTCGCCGACCCCGCGTCCGGCGACGTCGCCCCGAAGTCGGTGTTTGTCGTCTTTTTCGCGGGCGAGCGCGCGCGCGCGAAAGCGCTCAAGATTTGTGAAGCGTGCGGCGCAAACCGGTACCCCTACCCCGACGACGCGCCGCGCGCGGCCGCCATGGCCGCCGAAGTCGACGCCCGCCTGCGCGAGCTGCAGGCGGCCGTCGACGCGGGCGACGCGGGGCGGGGCGGGTTGTTGGGGGCGGTCGAGGCCGGCATCGCGTCGTGGCGCGCGCGCGTCGCGACGGAGAAGGCGGTGTACGCCGCGCTCGACCAATTCTCGGTGGACGTCACCCGCAAAGTGTTGGTCGGTCAGGCGTGGGTGCCGACGCGGCAGCGCGCCGCGCTGGCGGCCGCCCTGCGCGCCGCCGCGCCGCGCGGTTCCGGCGCCGCGCTCGCGCCGCTCCTCACGTTTGCGCCGCCGCCGACGCACTTTGCCACCGACAAGGTGACGGCCTGCTTTCAGGCCATCGTGGACGCGTACGGCGTGGCGCGGTACCGGGAGGCGAACCCGGCGCTGCTCACGATCGTCACGTTTCCGTTTCTCTTTGCCGTCATGTTTGGGGACGTCGGCCACGCCCTGCTCATGCTCCTCGGGGCGGGGGCGCTCGTCGCGTTTGAGGGACGGCTGTCGCGCACCGTCCTGGGCGACATGGGGGACATGGTCTTCGCGGGTAGGGCGGAGGAGGGAGGGAGGGAGATCGGCGCGCGCGCGCGCGCTCGCCAGGCCACACCCGGCCCCCAACCCCACCCCACCTCCCCCCACCTGCAGGCCGGTACTGCATCCTGCTCATGGCTATCTTCTCCCTCTTCACCGGGTGCATCTACAACGAGTTTTTCTCGATCCCGATGTCGCTCTTTGGCCGCGGCCGCTGGGCGTGCCCGACGGACGCGTCCCTCACAAACCCGGGGCGCATGCGGTACGACACGGCCCTGTGCCCCGCCGCCTTCTCCCAAGGGTTGGCCGCGACGGGCGGCACGTACGGCCTCGGCGTCGACCCCGCGTGGCACGGCGCGCGGACCGAGCTCCAGTTCCTCAACTCGGTCAAGATGAAGGCGTCCATCGTGCTGGGGGTGGTGCAAATGAACGCGGGCATCGCCATGTCGTTGCTCAACCAGCGGGCGACGCGGGACCGGCTGTCGACGTTGACCGAATTCATCCCGCAGGTGATTTTCCTCAACGCCCTCTTTGGCTACCTCTGCCTCCTCATCGTCGTCAAGTGGGCCACCGGGTCGACCGCGGACCTGTACCACACCCTCATCTACATGTTCCTGGCGCCGGGGCACGCCGGGCTGACGTGCAAGGGCGCATGCCCGGAGAACGCGATGCTCCCCGCGCAGGGCGCGCTCCAAGTGCTCCTGCTCCTCGCCGCCCTGATCGCCGTCCCCTGGATGCTGTTCCCTAAGCCCTACATCCTCAAGGCGCGGCACGAGGCGCGCGCGCGCGCGCTCGACCCGTACCGCAGCGGCGGGGAGGCCGCGCCGCTGGTGGGCGCGACCGCGGCGCCCTCGCACGGCGGCCAGGGCGCCGGCGACGGCCACGGCGGCGGCCACGACGGCGGCCACGGCCACGGCGACGGAGAGTTCGACTTCTCCGAAGTGTTTGTCCACCAAATGATCCACGCCATCGAGTTTGTGCTCGGCGCCGTCTCCAACACCGCCTCCTACCTGCGCCTGTGGGCCCTGTCCCTCGCGCACTCGCAGTTGAGCGCCGTGTTTTACGACCGCGTCCTCATGGCGGGCGTCCGCTCCGGCTCCCCCGCCGCGCTCTTCGTCGCCTTTTTCGTGTTCGCCGCCGCCACCCTGGGCGTGCTCATGGTCATGGAGACGCTGTCCGCCTTTCTGCACGCGCTGCGCCTGCACTGGGTGGAGTACCAAAACAAGTTCTTCGCGGGGGACGGGTACGCGTTTGCGCCCTTTGTCCTGCCGAGCATGGGGCATGGGCACGGGGTGGAGTGAGGTGGGGTGGTGGATGGGGCGCGCGCCTTTCGTTCTGGGTGGGGTGGGGTGCGGGGGCGCCGCGCGCGCGCGCCCCGGAGTGTGCGCGCGCCAGGGTTTGCAAAGTGCGGGCGGTGGTCGCTCGTCGCTCACGCTCTCTCGTCGCTCGGTGTCTCTGCTCGCTCGGTCTCAGCCGGCCGCCGCGGCCGCCCTCTCGCCTCGCTCCTCGCCCTCCCTTTCCGCCGCCGCAACCTCTTTCCCGCGCGCCGCCACGCAGTCCCACAAGATCATCAGCGAATACGCCGCCGCCCGCAGCGCGAGCAGGCGCGCCGCGCGCCAGCCCGCGCGGTCGGCGGCGGGCTTGGGCGGCTGCGCCGCGCCGCCCGCGCCGGGGTCGCCGCCGCCGGCCGCGACCGCGGCGGAGGCGGCGATGTAACGCCGGGCCAGCGCCGTGTAGTAGTGGCGCTCCTCCTCGTGGCCTTCCGCGCGGCCGAGCTCGCCGAGGAGGGGGATGAGCGGCGGGGCGGGGTTTGCGGAGAGCAACGCCGCGGCGCGAGCGGCGACCACCGCGCGCGCGTGCGCCGCCCCGCCCACCGCCTCGAGCGCGGCCGCCAGGCGAGGGTCGACGCCGGCGCCGGGCCAGAGGTGGAGGCGGGGCGGGAGGGAGGGGTCGGCGGCCGCGGCGGCCGCGGCCGCGGCGAGCGCGGCGGCCCTCAACCCGCGCTCCCCCCCCCCTCCGACCGGGCAATGCTCGGCCGCCCAGTCGAGCGCTTCCTCCACCCCCCCGAGGAACAACGCGACCCCGTCGGCCGCGTTGCGGGGCGGGACGAACCCCCACGACGCGAGCAGGTCGCCGTTTGGCCGGTCGCCGTACGAGAACGTGACCTCCTCCCCCGCGCCGATGTCGCGCGTGGCGTACACGGCAAACCGGGAGACGCCCGCGCCGTCGGGGGTCGGCACGGGCTCCCACTCGGCGTTGGCCGTCGCCGCGCACGGGCCCGACAGGGTCAGCTCCGCCTCCACGCCCGCGTGGTTGACCATGTCGAGCAACGGCACCATGGCGCGCACGCCGACCGCGCCGCCGGGCGCGGCGAGTCCGAGGGCGCGCGAGGTGGCGAGCGCGCGCGCCCACGTGAACGCGGGGGCGGCGCGCGCGCCGTGCGGCAGCGCGGCCAGCTCGAGCGCCGGAGCGGCCGCTGATTCTTCGTAATCCGCTCTCGCCCCGGGGCAGGGCAGCAGGCTGGCGAGCGAGGCGGGCAGGCCGCCGCCGGCGGGCGTGCGCAGCGGGGCGGCCGGCAGCGCGGCCAAGTAGGGCGCCCAGGGCGACGCCCCCCCCCTCTCCACCTCGTCCAGCACGCGACACGCCAGGCGCGTCGTCCAGGGGGTCGTCAGCGGCAGTTCGAGGGTGGGCGCGTCGGTGAGCGCGAGGCGGGCCGGCACGGAGAACAGCTCCTCCCCTTCCGCGACGCTCTCCAGCGCCAACACCCCTCGCGCATCGCCGTCGACATAGAGGGAGACGCGAGGGCCGTCGCCGTCCAGGCCGACGGCGCCATTGGCCACGAGCCAGGACGCGAGCGCGGCGAGCGGCGAGTCGAGCGGCGAATGGGGCGGCGGCGGGGCCAGCGGGTCGGCGGCGACCTCCAGTTGGTCCACCGCAATCGGCGTGGGGTGCATCGTCGCCGCGCGGGGCGGCAACGCGCCGCGGCACCGCGGATGCGGCGCGCCGCCGCGCGGCGGCGACCTCGGGGGCGCCGTCCCCGCAACCGCCCGCGCCATGCGCGTCGGAGAGGGCGGGGCCGCCATGTGGCGGCTGGCCACCGGTGTTGGGCGGCCGCGCGGGGCGTCGCGGGGAGTGGCAGCCGTGCTGAGCGTGCGCTCGGGCCTGGCCGCGCGCTTCCAAGGGCCCTAGAATCGAGCCAGGAGGCACGGCGGCCGGCCAAGGGGGTGGCGCTGCAGTGCGCCGAGCATCGAGTGCGGCCGAGAGGCGCGAGAGAGAGAGAGAGGGAGCAACCGCCGACGCGCACGCGACCGGCCGAGGCAAGAGTTGCACGGCCGGGGCGCGGCACCACCCGCGCTCGCGCATGCGCGGTAGCTTAAGAAAACAGGGCGCGGAGGCCGCGCGCGCACAACCGCTCCTAGCCCGAGGCCGCCGCTGCGGCCGCGCTCGACGCGCCGCCGCCCGCCGCCGCCGCCGCCGCCGCGCTCGACGCGCCGCCCCCCCCGGACGACGCGGCGGACGCGGCGGACGACGAGGAGCCGCCCCCGTTCCAGCCGCCGCCGCCGTTGGAGGAGGACGCGGCCGACGACGACGACGACGACCGGCCGCCGCCATACCACCCGCCCTGGTTGCCGCCCCAGTTGTTAAACCCCCAGCGCTGGCCCCAGTTGTTGCCCCACCCGCCGCCGCCGCAGCCGCCGCCCCAGCAGAGCATCTTGCGGTTGGCTGAGAGAGAAGAGGGAAGGGGGTCGGCGCTCGCCGCCGCCGCAAACGCGCGCGCGCGACCCCCCTCGTCGCCTCCATCCCCTCACCGTGGAACGACGAGGCCGCCGGCGCGGCCGCCACTGTCTCGGCCAGAGTCGATTGCGTGATGGCGGGCACGGGCGACGCGCCGGCGGCGGTCGCCGCGGCGACGAGCGCGAGGAGGGCAAGCGCCGTCCGCATGGGGGGCGTTGAGGGCTGTTCGATGAACGCTTGAGAGGGTGCGAGGGCGACGGTGGAGGCCTCAGGGGGTGAAGGTGGCGCGAAGAGGTGGCGGGCGGCGGGAGGAGTGGGCGGGGTCGGGGGAGCGCGCGGCAGCGTGCGAAATAAAACAGCGGCCAGCTGGCCGGCCGAGACGCCACCTGGCTTTTTGAGGGCCCGCGTCGGCTCCTCTCCGTCCCACCACCCGGCGCACACATGTTTTGAATGTGTAGCGCTGGCCGCGGCGGTGTCTGCGCGGTGGGCGGGAGCGCGCTGCCGCCGCGCGCGCCTCGACCCCCGTGCGCTCTCTTTAGGGACAGCGGTTGCAAGCGCCGCCCCGCCCCACCCCAGAAACGCGTATTGGCATGTAAGCCAGTTGCGCGCCGGCAGACGAAAGATCGCGCCGCTGGGCGCGAATGAAACGGGTCGCCGGTCAAAGCCGCGCCCTCCCTCTCCCTCCCTCACCGCCCTCCATTCGCGCCCGAGGAGCTCGCTGACGCCGTCCCGCCCTGGGGCGCGCACGCGGTGGAGGTGGCGATGGCCGCGCCGGCGGTGGTGGTCGAGGTGGCGCACCCGTCGGCGGCGGCGCTCGAAGAAGTCGATCCACCCCCTCCTCCTCCTCCCGGCGGCCCCCAGCGCCCCGGCGGACCGCACCTGGCAAACAACGGCCCCCCGTTGCCGGGCAGCGCGCCCCAGAGGCCGCGCCCGATGGGGCCGCACGGGCCGGGGCCGCCCTGGAAGGGGGGCGGGCCCCAGCCGCCGGGGCCATGGCCTGGAGGGCCAAACGTGAGCAGTTTGCGGACTGAGGGCATCATCGAGGGAGAGGTGGAGGGGTCGGCATTGGGGGGGTAGTCGTCGCGCGGTGAGCGGCGTCTCCTCCCCACCAACAACCCCCCACCGGCTCACATCTGAGTCCGGTGTTCGGTGCGCCGCCATCGGGCATCGCGGCGACGGTCATCGCGGCGCCCAGCAGCAGGACGAGCGCAGCAGCGCGCATTTCAGTCGGGCCGCCCCTCGGCCGGCGGAGGCGCGGGGCGGAGGTGGGGCGCCCGATGCGGGCACGACCGCGCGGTGCGCGGGTGGGGGAGGCAGACGAGGGGCAGACAGTGGGGCGAGCGCGGACAACGGCGCTGTTTTTTTTTTTTATTAAGGCCCGCTTCCCCGCAGGCCTCTCTTCAACTCCGCTCCGCACACCCCGCCGCCAGCCCGGCGAGCATGCGTGCACGGCCGCGCACGCACCGGCGCGGGAGGGAAAGAAAAGTCTGGGTGCCAGTTGTCGCGCCGCGGCGCGCGCCGCGCGCTGGCCCCCCGCTGCCAGCGCTGGCAGGCCTCGCTCACTCTTTCGCCGCCCCCACACCGCCGCCCACCTCCACGACCATGCCTCCCACCCGCGCCCTCGCCCTTGCCCTCGCCCTCGCCGCCGCCCTGCTCGCCGCGTCCGCGGCGGCGCAGGCGCCGGCGTCGACCGGGTCCGCGACGACCGCGGCCCAAAACGACAGCCAGAGCGGCTTCAACGATTCGTACAACAATTCCAACGTCCCTGTCACCACTCAACCCCTGCCGGGCGGCGGCACGGTGACGGTAGTGGGGAATGGGGGCAACGGGGGCAACGGCAACGGCGGCGCGACTGTCTACCAAACGGACAACGGTGCCGCCGTCGTCGGCGGCGGCGGCGGCAACCAGATGACCATTGTCTCCTCCAACAACAACAACGGCGGGGGCGGCGGCTCGATGGTCGTCTCCGGCGGCGGCCCCGGGTTTGCCGCCGCCGGCACCAACGCCGGCGCCTTTAACCCTTTCGCCGCCGTCTTTGGCTCCATGGCCGCCGCGGGCAACGGGTTTGGGGGCGGGTACGGCAAGTGAAGAAGAGGCAAAGAAAAAGCAGAGAAATGAGGAGGGTGCAACACGCGCGACCTTCCCTCTACCCTTGCCTCTCTCACGCCGCGGCCCCCGCGCCCGCGCCCGCCGCGCGCAGGGCGTCCAGCACGGCGTCCAGCCGAGTGGGAGCGGCGTGGGGCGGGGGCGCGGGCGCGGGCGCGCCGCCGCCCGCAGACGCGGACGCGCCGTCGGCGGGCACCGCCGCGGTCGCCACTTTCTCCACGTCTTCTTCTTTCTCTTTCTCTTTCTCTTCCTCTTTCTCTTTATCTTCCTTCTCCGCCACCGGCGCCCGCAGGTTGGGCGACGGCCGCAGGACGACGACGCGACCGCGCGCGTCGCCGACAGCCACCAAGGCCGCCGCCGACGCGCTCACTCCCACGCACGTGGGCGCCACCCCTTCCTTGAGCACGCGCTGGCGGGCCAGGGGGCGGTCGGGGGCGCGCGTGAGCTCGAGGCCGGCCAGGGTTCCGTCGGCAAGGGCAACGACGGCGGCGGTTGGATTCGCAGGGAGCCATGCTGCGCCCACGGCGGCCGCGGGCAGCGCCAGAAAGGCGGCCGGCTAAGGGGTGAGGGGGAGGGAGGGGGAAGGGTATTGGTGCAAGGACAAAGAAAACGAAGCTCTTGCTTGCTATCTTTCTGTTTTCCACTCTTCAACATTCCCTCCCAAACCCTCACCTGCGCCCTCGTCGCCTGCCACACCCCCACCGCGCCGTCGGCCGCCACGGTGAGGAACGCGCCCCGGGTGGTGGGCGACCAGGCGGCAGCCACGAGGGGCGGCGCGCCGCGCGCGCGCGGCGCAAAGGCGGCCGCCGGCGCGGCGCCCGCCGCAGGCGCGACGACGCGCGCGCCGCCGCCGTCGTCGCCCACCAGCAGGGCGCCCTCGTTTGGGGATGGGGCGGCGTCGAGCGTGGTGCCGCCGACGAGGGTGCCGGGCGGGGGGTCGGTGCCGGGGTCGGCGTCGGCGGCGGCGTCGGCGGGCAGGAGTGCGGCGGGGGTCGCCGCCAGCCCCCCGCCCGGCGCGCGCGCCCACAGGAGCAGGTGGCCGTCGGCGCCGGTGGACGCCAGGGTGGGCGCGGCGGCGCCGGGGAGCCAGGCGAGGGCGGACACGGGGCCGGCGTGCCCGCGGCCGCCCGCGCCGCCGGCGAGCGCGGGAGGGGTCGTCGCCCCGCCGCCGCCACCCCCCCCTCCCTCCACCTCCACCTCGTACACCGCCACGCTCCCATCCCCAAACCCGACCGCGAGCCGGTGCGGGGCCGACGGGTCGAACGCGACGGCCGTCGCGGGCGCCGCCGTCTCGGCCGACCACGCCGGGTCGCCCGCGTCGACCGCCGGCGCCCACACCGCGACCGCGCCCCGGCCGCCGCCGCCCGGGGTACGGTGGCCGTATGCGACGGCGAGGGCGAGGGACGGGGGGTGGGGGCACCAGGCGGCGGCGGACGCGGGCGCGCGGCGCGCCGCGCGCGGCGGCGGCAGCGACCACAGGGGCAGGAAAGAAGCCGCCCCCGGCCGCGTCGCGTCCGACGGGTCGTCCCAGGAGACGGCGTCGGCCGCGATGGACCGGTTGGCGGCCGCAGCGGCGGCGCGCGCGAGGGCGCGCGCGGCGGCGGCGACGCCCGCGAAAGGAAGCAGAGGGGGCGCGGCGGCCGCTGCGCGCGCCACCGCCTCCCCGGGGCCCGCCTGCACGCCGACCGCCACCACGACGTCCGGCGTCGCCTGCGCCGCCGCGTGCGCGGGCGGCGCGGGCGAGGCCTGGACACCGCGCGCGCGCGGGCCGAGCGCGGCGCCCGGCGAGGCCGTGCGAGCGGGCGGCGGCGGCGGCCGAGCGTCGCCGTCGTCCGCTTTCGCCAGGCCGCCCCCCCCTTGGCCCCAAGCGACGGCGCCGCCGCCGCGCGGCGCGGCGCGAAACGACCGGTCGGCCGTCGAAAAGGCGACGAGGCTCTGCGGGGGCCCAGCCTCGACGCAGCGCAGGGCGATGGTGACGGGTAGGGCGGCGGCTTCGTCGTCGGCCGTGGTGGTGGCAGGCGCGGCCAGCGCGGCCGCCGAGGCGGCCGGCGGGCGCCGCCCCGCGGGCGGCGCCGCCGGGCGCGGGCGCGCGAGAGTGGAGGCGGGCATGCGGAAGAGGCGCGGGACGGGTGTGGGCGGCAGCGGCGGGGAGGAGAGGAGGGGAGAGGAGGAGACCCCCGCGCGCGCCGCTTCTCCCCCTCCTCTCACCTCTTACACCCGCAACACGATCGCGCGCCCCCCGATGCCGCCCGGCACGGCCAGCACTTCATCCACCCCCGCAAAGCCGGCGGCGGCGCCCCAGGAAGAGTAGTCGGCGACGCGCGCCGGCAGGTCGCACGTTTCCAGGTGGTCCGCCATCGCCGCCGCGTCTTCGGCCGTGATGCCGGCTTTGGCAGCCCACTCGGTGCGTACCTCGCGTCCGACGCGCGCGCGCCAGGATGGCACGGTGTCGGTTGAGGCGTCTTCCAAAAACACGTCGACGACGATGAGAGCCCCGCCCGGCGCCAGCGCCGCCTTGCACGCCCGCACCAGCGCCGCTTTGCCAGATTCATCCGACGGAAGGTGGTGCGCGGCAAAGGAGGCGACGACCGCGCCGTGGCGGGCGGCAGGCGCGGCGACCGCGGCCGCGAGCAGGTCTCCTTCCACGAAATCGCACGCCACGCCCGGCAGCGAGGCAGCCGCATTCTTCCGCGCCAACGCGAGCGCGGGCGGGGACGCGTCGACGCCTGTGTAGCTCGCGACGACTGTTTCCCCGCCGCGCGCCGCGAGCGCGGCCAGCAGCTCGGCCGCGTCGCCGCACCCCAGGTCGAGCACGGCGATGGGAGCGCCGGCAGCGGTCGCGGCGGCCGTCACGGCGTCGGCCGCGGCGCCGATGAGCGCCGCATGCGACATGAGGCCGGCCGACACGACGGCGCGGTATGTGGACCAGGCGGCCTTGAAGATTTCGTCCGGCATGTGGGGCGGGGGCATGGTGGAGGGGTGGGATGGGGGCAGTGCGTGCTATGTTATGCGGAGAGGAGAGCCGCGCCCGCGCCTTCCTCCCGCGGCGCTCGCTCCCTGCACGCGCGGCCGCGCCTTGCAGCCCCCAAATCAGAGACCACGACCACCACTGATTCCAGCGCGAGCGCCGGGCGTCACCGGGCGCCGGGCGGCCCTGCCGCGCCGCCGCCCTCGCTCTCTTCCTCGCGCACCACCGACCGCCCCGCGCCCTTGGCCACCGCGCCCGCCAGCTGGAACACGCCAAACACGCCGGCGGCCGCGATGGCGACCGCTCCCAAGGCTGCAGAGGAGGGACGCGGGGGCGAGGGTCGGCGCGCGGTCGAGGGAGCGGCCGCCCCACCACCCGCCCTCTCCGCTTCTCCATCTCACCTCCCGCCCCCATGGCCGCCACCGTGGTCCCCGCGCCCGGCGGGTCGGGCGGCGGCCCCGCGGGTTGCGCCTCGGGCGGGTTGGCCCACGGTTGGTCGAAGCCTCCCGGCTTCCCGGGGCCGCCCGCCGCGGTCCGGGCGTGCGCCGGGCGCGACGCGCGTCGCGCGAGCGACGCGGCGGCCGCGCGCCGCATGGCGGCGCGGTGTGCGCCGCGCGGACGACGCCGCCACACCCCACCTCTCCCTCCCTCCTCCCGCCCTCTACCTACCCCAGCACCCCCCGATGGCTGCCGCCGTGCCCGCGTTTGGCGACTTGGCCAAGTCGACCAAGGGTGAGAGAGGGAGGGTGGCGTCGGCGGCGCGCCCCATTCGCGCGTCACCCCTCCTTCCCCCACGCCCTCCCACCCCTCCCCTCCTCTCCAGAACTGCTCTGGACCGGGTCGCGCGGCGAGGGCGTGTTCCAGTTCGACCAGCGGGCGTCGATCGAGACGCGCACCGCCGACGGCGTGGTGCGTGCAGGAGGGGGGGCGGGCGGCGCCCGCCGGCGTGGTGGAGCGGCGGCCGCTGCGCGACCCGGCGCGTGGCGTGCGGGGCGGGCGCGGCGCGGGCTCCGAGCGCCGCGCGCCGGGCACCCGCGGCGACGGCGCGCGCGGCGCCAACGGCCCGCCCGCTGCGCCCGCCCGCGGCGGCCGCGGACGACGCCGGTCGGTCGCGCCGACCGCGCGCGGGGGAGGAGGGAGGGCGGCGCCGCCGCCGGCGCGCGCGACGCGGGCGCCGGATGCCGCCGCCGGCGACCGGGACGGCGGCGCCGACGCCTCCACCCTCCTTCCCTCTCTTCTCCAGGTCTTCACCGCCACCGCCGTCAAGAAGGACGACGCCGTGGAGCACGGCGTCAAGGCCGCCTACAAGACCGGCCGCGTCGGCGTGTCGGCGTCGGTCGCCGCGGGCGGCGCGCTCACCGCGGCGGCGACGGTCGCCGATGTCGCGCCCGGGCTCGCCGTGTCGCTGACGGGCACGCTGCCGGACGCGGCCAGCGCCAAGGTGGGAGAGACGGAGATGGCGAGGGTGGTGGGCGGTGAGCGGGTCGCGCGCGGCGCCCACCCGTCTCACCCCCTTCCGTCCTCCCCTCCTCCTCCTTTTCAGCTCGGCCTTGACTACGCCGTCCCCCACCTGACCGCCAAGGCCACCATCGGCCTCACCTCCACCCCCCGCGTCGACCTGGCCGCGACGACCGCGGTCAAGGACGTGTCGTTCGGCGCGTCGGCCGCGTACGACTCGGCCAAGGGCGCGCTCGCCTCCTGGTCGATCGGGTCGTCGCTCACGCGGGCGGACTACCAGGCCTCGGCGCTCCTCGAGAACGGGGACAAGGTGGGGCGGTCTCAGGGTGGTGGAAGCAACCCCGACCCCGACCCCGACCCCAAAACCTGAACCCCAACCCCAACCCGAACCCTAATTTTCAGGTCCGCGTCGGCTACGCGCACAACGTCGACGCGGCGACCGTCGCGGGCGCCGAAATCACGCGCGCCCTGGCCACCGACGAGACCGTGTTCGCCCTGGGCTACGGCAAGCGCCTCGCGTCGGGCGCCCTCGCCAAGGTGCGCCTCGAGTCGACGGGCCTTGCGTCGCTCCTTTTCGAGCAAGACGTCGGCCCCGCGTCGCGCCTCGCGCTCACCTCCCAATTCGACGCCACCAACCTGGACAAGGCGCCCAAGGTGGGGTTCGCCCTGGCGCTCAAGAACTGAAGGGCAAGGCGGACAGTGGAGGGCCCGAGGCGGCGGCCGAGAAGGCGGAGAGATGGGACACGCCGCGGGGCTGCACGGCGGCGCCCGCGCCCTGGAGGAGGCGTGCGCGTGTGTGGGCGCGTTGCGGGCGTGCAACGCGGGCGCGGGGCTGCGGCAGCACGTCTCACAAGCCGGCAATTCTCTCCTCTCCTCCTCACAGGCGGTCGATGACCGCTTTCGTAAACTCGGAGCACTTGGCCGTGCCCCCCAGGTCGGCCGTCCGGTACGTGCCGTCGGCGATGGCCCCCAGCACCGCGTCCTGCACCGACGCCGCGTGCTCGTTGAGCCCGATGTGGCGCAGCATCATGACGCCCGACAGGAGGAGGGCGGTCGGGTTGGCCAGGTCTTTGCCCGCGATGTCGGGCGCCGTGCCGTGGACGGCCTCCATCAACGCGAGACCGCCCGCGCCCACGTTGCCGGACGGGGTCAACCCGAGGCCTCCGATGAGCCCCGCGCAGAGGTCGGACACGATGTCGCCGTACAGGTTGGGGAGGACCATCACGTCGTACTGCTCGGGCGCGCGCGCGAGCTGGTGGCACACGTTGTCCACGATCGCCTCGTCGTACGAGATCGAGGGATACCGTTCCGCGACTTCGCGGCAGCACTTGATGAACAGGCCTGGAGAAGGGGGGAGGGCGAGGCGGTTTGGTGGCTGAAGAAAAAAACAAAAACCGTTCCCACTCCACCCCTCTTCCCCTCCCCCACCCACCATCGGCCAGCTTCATGATGTTGGCCTTGTGCACCGCGGTCACCCGCGACCGCCCGTTGTCGGCGGCGTACTTGAACGCGTACTCGGCGACGCGCGTCGACGCGGCGCGCGTGATGACTTTGAGAGATTCGACGACGCCCGGCACCACCTCGTGCTCGAGCCCGGAATACTCGCCCTCGGTGTTCTCCCGGATCGTCACCAGGTTGACGTTGTCGTACCGCGTCTTGTAACCCGGAATCGAGAAACAGGGCCGCACGTTGGCGTACAGCGCGAGCTCTTTGCGCAGCGTCAAGTTGAGCGACCGGTGCCCCTTGCCGATGGGGGTCGCCATGGGGCCCTTGAGCCCGATGCCGTGCTTCTGGAAGGAGGGACGAGGGAGAGGAGGCGAAGGCGTCGGCGGCGGAGGGCTCTCCCGCCCTCCACCGCCCTCCCCACCCTCCCCACCCCCTCCCCACCCACCAGCACCGAGTCCAGGTTCTCGCGGGTGACCATGGAGTTGGTCCGCGGGTCGACCGCGGACCCGATCTTTTGCTCGTCCCACGTCACGGGCACGCCCGCCGCGGAAAACACCTTTTTCACCGCTTCCGCGATTTCAGGGCCGATGCCTGGAGGGGTGGTGGGGGTGGTGGGAGGCGAGAGCGCGTGGCGGCGGGGGCGCGGTTGCCCTCGCGGCCGCGATTGCGCCCTGGGCGCCCGCCCGCGGGCGGGGAAGGGGCCGCCTCGCCCTGCCACCTTCCCCATTCGACTCCACCTCTCCGTCTCCACTCACCGTCGCCGGGAAACAGCGCCGCCGTAAACCCTTTCTCGGGATTCTGCGGCCGCCGGTTGAGGGGCTCGTCGTCGGACGACGTGGCGTACCCGCGAGTGACCGCGGGGGCGGTGACGAAGCGGGAGCCGGTGGCCCGGCGGGCGGCGGAGGCCAGGGCGCGCATGGTGGCGGCGAGAGTGTGGCGCGCGCGAAAAGGGAGAAGGGCGAGAGGCCCGCCGGGGCGCCCCACACGCCCGGCCACACACACGCAGGCCGACCAATGCAACCGCCTCTCTCTCTCACGAGCCGGCGCCGGCCGCCCCGCCCAGGGCAGCATCGAGCGCTGCGCGCACCCCCGCGACCGCGCGCGCCGGCACGCACGCGAACACGCGCACCGGCACCGGCTCCCCCGGGCGCGCCTGCCTCGATTCCAGGGGAAAGTGGACGGTCCAGTCGGCGGCGGCAGCGAGGAAGCCGTCCTCCGGCCGGGCGTGGTCTTCCGGCCGCGGGGTGGCGGTGGCCGCCGCTGCCGCCGCCGCGTCCCCGGTCAGCCCTTCCGCGACGTCGACGAATGCGCGCGACCACACGAGGTAGCGCTCGAACCGGAAGGACGCGCGCAGCGCGTCCGTCGGCTCGTCCTCGGTCGCCCACGCGACCTCGTCAAACAGGGCGCTGGCCAGGGGGGGGGCAAGGGCGGGCGGCACGTTGACCAGGCGCTCGGAGACGAGGACGCCCGTGTGAGGAGTCGTGGCCAGCGCGCGCACGCGCGCCGCGGCGTCGTCGCTCCCGGCGCGCGCCGCCACGTGCTCCAGCAGCTGCCCCAGCGCGGGCACGTCGGCGGTGGAACGCGCCATGTCCAGCACGGTCAGCAGGCCGATGGGGTCGTCCGCGGGCCCGGTTTTGAGAACCGTGCCAACCCGCGTCTGCGCGACGGTCGCCGACGCCAGGGAACTGCTGTCAAACTCGGCCCCGTCGAGCCACTGGGCCAGCAGCGTCTTGGCACCGAGGTAGTCGGATTCGCGGGGATCGAAAAACTCAAAGTCGACGACAACGTCCTCCGCGTCGCTCTTGGACCCGCCCCCGCGATCGCCCTCCTTTTCCGACCCGCTGCTCGTGTAGCCGGACGACGTCGCCCCCGACCCCGACCCCGAGGGCGACGCGCCGCCGCCGGAGGACGAGGTGGTGGCCGAGCCGTCGCCCGCGGGCGCGGCGGCGGCGCGGCCGCCGCGGCCGCCTCGGCCGCGGCCGCGGGCGCCGCCGGCCTTGGATCGCTTGGCGGGGGGGGGGGCGGTCATTCAAGCGGGCGGGAGTGGCATTGTGTGCCGCCGCGCCGCTCCCTCACTCTGCTCCGCCGCCCCGCGGCGCGCCACCCCCCCCACTCGCCCCCCATGCGCCGCGCGGCCGGTCTGCTGGCCCGGGCGGCGGGCGCGGCGACGAGGAGCGGCGGCGGCCATGTGCGCGCGGGCGGTTGGGGGGGGAGGGGTCGCGACGAGGCCGCCCAGCGTCGTTCAGCGACGCGCCGGAATGCGGCGACTCGAACGCGGGCGGCATGGTGGCGCCGCAGCCTCGCCCGTGCCCGCGGGCGCCTGCGAGGGCGGCGCGCCCCTGCGCCCGGCGCCCTTGCCCCCGCTCCGCCGCCCCCTCCGACGCCCGCCACCCCCTCCCCTCCTCTTATCAGGCGCGCACCCTGCTCACCTACGTCCCCGAAGTCGGCGCCGCCGGGACGCTGCCCAAGCGGGTGACGCTCGTGCCGGGCGACGGGATCGGCCCTGAAATCGCGGCCTGCGTCGAGGTAGGAGACGGAGTGGTGGGGTGTGAGGTGGAGAGCGGTTTCCCGACTCGTGTCTGTCTATCTGCGGTGGCGGTGGCCGCGGCGGCGGCGCGCAAGGCCTAGCCCACGCCGCACGTCCTCGCCTCCCGTGCCCCGCACAGGAAGCCGTCGAAGCCCTGAAAGCCCCCATCACCTGGGACCGCTTCCCCGCTGTGCGCGGCTCCAAAAACGGGCTCCCCGTGGAGGACGTGGACGAGGACCTCCTGGAATCCATTCGCGCCAACGGCGCGTGCTTCAAGGGCACCCTCTTCACCCCGCTCTCGGCGACCAACACGTCGACCCAATCCTACAACGTGCGCCTGCGGAAGGAGCTGGACCTGGGGGTGAGCGTCGTGCAGGGGGTGTGCCTGCCGGGGGTCCCGACGAGGCACGCGGGGGTGAACATCGTGATCATCCGCGAAAACACGGAGGGCGAGTATTCCGGCCTGGAGCACGAGGTCGTGCCCGACGTGGTCGAAAGCCTCAAGGTCGTCACGGCCGAGAAATCGCGGCGCGTCGCCGAGTACGCGTTTACGTGGGCGTCGCTCAACAACCGCAAAAAGATACACGTCATCCACAAGGCCAACATCATGAAGCTCACGGACGGGCTGTTCATTCAGTGTGCTGCCGAAGTGGCAAAAAAGTATGAAGGCATCGTCGACGTCGACTACCACATCGTCGACAACGCGGCCCAGCAACTCGTGCAACGCCCCACCCAATACTCGGCCCTCCTCATGGGCAACGCGTACGGCGCCATCCTGGGCAACATCCTCGCCGGCATCGTGGGGTCGGCCGGCCTCCTCCCCGGCGCCAACATCGGCCCGGGCGTCGCCGTGTTTGAGCAGGGCGCGCGGCACGTCGCGCAAAACATCGCGGGCAAAGGCGTCGCCAACCCCGTCGCCGCCCTGCTCGCCATCGGCATGATGCTGCGCCACCTGCACCTGCCCGACTTTTGCGACCGCCTGGAAGCGGCGGTGCTCGGCGCGCTCGCCGAGGAGCCCGCGTCGTGCAAACCGCCCGACATCGGCGGGACGGGGACGACCGCCACGCTCATGAAGGCGATCGTCGACCGGTTGAAGGAGGCGTCGGTGTGAGGAGAGGGAGGGAGGGGGAGGGGCGGTGGGCGGTGTCATTCGCGCGGGTGTCGCTGCGACGCCGTCTCTCCCGTCCCACTCTCTCTCGCTCCCTCCCTCGTCCCTCGGCCCCCCATGGAGCCGCGGCCACCGCACCCTCCACCCCCTCTGGCTCCGGCCCTGGTGGGGCTGGTGGCCGGGGCGCTGCGGCGCGGTGCGCGCGCGGCGCGCGCGGCGGGCGGCGGCCGGGTCGCGGTCGGGCTCGCGGTGGCCTGCGACGGGCGCGTGACCGTGTGCGGTTAGTCGAGTGGCGGTCCGAGGCGGCGGAGAGAGGGGGTCCGAGGCGGGCGCGCGGCCGACGCGCCCCCTCTCCTCCCTCTTCTTTCTCAGTCTCCGACGACGGCGTCGCGCTGGCCGACGCACGCGCCCGCCGCAAGAAGCCCGCAAAGGGCGGCGACGACGCCCCTGGCCCGCAAGCCGCGTCGGTCGCGGCTGTGGCTGCCCCTTTGCTCGCGGCGGGCGCCGCCGCGCTCGACCCGCGCTCGCTCGCGCTCGCGACCGCGGAGCGCGGCGACGCCGAATCCGCGTGGCGCACGTACTCGGTGTCTGAAGCCTTCAACGCCGGCGTCACCGTGGCCGACGGCCCTGCGTGGGGCAAGGCCGCGCCGGCCGAGGGCGGCACGCGCGTCACCGGCCACCTCGTCGCGGGCGTGGACGCGGCGTCCGCGCGGGCCACAGTCGACGCGTGCCTGGACTTGGTGGCGCCGCTGGTGGAGGGAGGGGTGGCGGTGGGGGTCGAGGGTGTGGAGGGGGGGCCGCCGCCGCTCGCCCCTGCCTGCCCCACAGCCCGCCTGGCGGGCGCGCTCACTGCGTGGCTGACCCGCCCCGGCTCCACCCCCCCTCTCGTCTCCGTCGGCGCGGCGGGCCCGGCGGTCGACGGGTGCGCGCCGCACCTCGCGCGCGGCGGCGTCGACGCGCGCGTTGCGCTGGTCGTGCCCCAGGGGCCGATGCGGCTCCCTCGCCTGCTGGCCGACGCCCTCGCTGGCGTCGAGGGCGAGGGTCCGCACGCCCTTCTCATTGTCGCCCACGACGGCGGCCTTAGGTCGTCCCTCCCCACCCTGTCCTCCCTGCGGGCCGCCCCCTGGAAAGCGTACGGCCTGCCCGTTGCGTCCCTGACCGAGGCCGGCCCGGCGCCGGGCGTGGGGCGCGTGGCGTTCGCGCGCGGCGCGGCGGCCGCGCTGGCGTTGCCGGCGCTCGTCGTGGTGTCGTACTCGTCGCCCCTGGCCGACGCCGCCACCGCGGCCGCGCGTGGCAAGCCGCCCAAACTGTCGCCCCAACTCGCCCGCCGGCTGGCGGCGGCCGCGGCGGGGAGCGCGCTCGCGGCGCTGCGCTCTGCTCTCCCGCCGGGCCACCTCCTCCCCCCCGCCGACCGCCACCTGCTCGCCTCGCTCCCGTTTGCGGCGCGCGCGCTGGCGGAAGTGGGGAGCCGCGCGGCGCCGGGGTCGAGGCTGGCGGCGGCGCTGGGCGCGGCGGTTGAAGCAGCGGGGGGGGCGGCGCCGCGCGACGCCCTGCTGGCCGCCCTGGTGGATGCCGCCGACCGGGCGCTCGCAGACAACGATGAGGGCGAGGAGGGCGAGGAACGGGATGGTGAAGAGGAGGCGGCCGCGGCGCCGCGCCGCGCCGCGCGCGCCCCCGTCCCGCTCGCGGTGACGCACGACGACGGCGGCGACGACGACGGCATGTGGGCCCCGCTGGCGCACGAGGTCGAGTGGTGACGACTGCAAGGAAAAGAAGGAAACACGCGGCGCGGCGCCCTCTCTCGCTCGAGCCTCGTCCACGCCGCGAACACGCCCGCCCCCCCCCCCGTCTCCCCTCCCGTCGACGCCGGCGCCGTCATGGACACCGTGGACATCAGTGCCCCCCGCGCGACGGCGACCGACCCAAACGCGAGGTGCGGGTGGCGCTTGGCGTCGTCGCCGCCGGTCGCCACGGCGCGGCCGAAGCCGTCGTC
>Ga0315287_10001568_pt1 | contig 21224 bp, 14 predicted proteins | sample YL17G11_0_MG_FD_205037 | JGI IMG/M metagenome (GOLD analysis project Ga0315287, IMG submission 205037) | Sediment microbial communities from Yellowstone Lake, YNP, Wyoming, USA - YL17G11_0 | ecosystem: Environmental > Aquatic > Freshwater > Lake > Sediment | place: USA: Wyoming | collected...
GCCGCTCGTGACAACCCTGAAATTGACCTGGTCCTTGGTCTTGCCGGAGTTGGAGAGGGAGATGTTGTACTGCATGAAGGAGCCGGGGTCGATTGAGGACACATTGTTCGGGAGCGTGGCGTTGAGGTTCGGCCCGCCTATCAATATCGTCGGGTCCCCTATGAGCGTGTATTCGATGACGGTCTTGAAGTCGGCATAGTCGTTGACACCGACCTCCGAGAGATAGTTGGACTTGGCGGTATCGAGCATTTTTCCGGGGGTTGCTTTGCCGTTCGAGTAGGCCTCGAAGAAGTTGGCGTCGATGAAACCGGAATTGACATAGGGATAGCCGTTGCCCCAGGCGCCGAAGCCTATGCGCGAGCAGCCTGCGGAGGTTATCATCCCGCCGTTGGGGTTGAGGACCATGCATTCCGCAAGGCAATCGTTGCCGTCGAACGCGGTGGTCAGGCAGGCGTCCAAAAGGGCGACGGGCAGCTTGAGGCCGTTGACCTGGCTGGTGGCGGTCCCGCTGTAGTACGTGCCGCTTCCGGCGGCCGGATAGAGCACGCCGTCGGTATTGCCGTGGTCGGAGAAGGCGGCGAACAGGCAGCCCTTGTCTATCACATTCTTCATGTTGGTGGTCGTGAGATTGCCCTTGCTCTCGTACAATTTGGTTATGTTGAAGTTGGAGAGGTATCCGGCGACGACGTTGAGCGTGACCTCGCCCTCCGCCACGCCGCTCATCTCCCCGTAGCTGGCGGGGAAGGTGTCCATTCCGCATAGCGTGACATTGTTCATCCAGGGCTGTCCGGGGACCGCTGTCTCGTAGCCCTTGATCTTGTTGATGAGGGTCGTCAGCTCGGCAACCGAGCCTGCCGGGATGCGGCCAATGGTCACATCGGCGCTGAGGTCGCACTGGTCGACGTTGGCACCGCCGCCTCCCGATTCTCCGAAGACGCTGTTGCCGTTGGAGTCCCAGGAGCAGAACTGGAGCGTTCCTCCCTTGTAGAAGTCGGCGTAGTAATAGTCCGAGGGGGTGTTGGTCCCGTCCGCGCCGTCGTTGACGCGGCACGCCCTCCAGGGCAGCTTCTCGACATCCCCGACGAGGACGACGTAGCTGATGGTCCAGTTCTCCTTGGCGAACTTGAGGAAGTACTTTATCTTCTCCTGGTTGTCCCTTCCGGTCGCGGGGAAGAAGGTCGAGCCGTATATTTGTTCCAGCGTGACGAATTTGACGATGTGGCCCATGCCCTGCTTGTGGGTCAGGTAGGGCTGGAGCGTGGCGTTGAACTCGTTGGGCGCTATGACCAGGGTATCGTAGGTCTCCCTCGAGGCCCTGGACTGGGGCTCCTGGACGGGCGACGCATACCTTATCTCGAGCGTGGCCTCGGTCAGGTAGAGCAGCGTTCCGCGCACGGGGTTGTAGCGGACCGGGTAGAGATAGACCGTGTAGAACATCACTATCTTGCCGCTGTCGTCCTGGCCCGTGGTGGCAAGGGTGGAGAGCCAGTCCATCGGATACTGGGCATCGACCGAGTACACGGACCGGTCGGGCTCGGGCGCAGGCTTGAGCTGCGGCCTGGGAGCCTCCGTGCCTATCATTGCAGGCGGCAGGGAAGGCATAACGGGTCCGCTGAGAACGACACAGCCGGTCTGCCTGTCGAACAGACGAACGCTCATAACATGGGTGTTGACGGGATAGGTGTATGTGACGCTGGAAAGGGGCAGCTCGGGCTTGCCCTCCTGGTGCAGGAAGGACTCGAGGCCGGCGACCTTGACGGTCTCGTAATTTCCATCAAAGGATGTTGTGGGCGGGGAGAACCGCAGGCTCTCCCGGCGAAGCCCTGGGATCACAGCCGGCAGGAGCTCGGAGGAATCCAACCCGGAAACGGCGGCTGCCGGCGGGATCAAGAAAAGGAGTGCCAACGCTATCGCTAACCAGTTTTTTGCCATCTCGGAGCCTCCAACCACGTGGACGGGCTGCTAGACGTTGTTAAGCATAGCTGTTATTTAAACGTTATAGTAATTTATGCAGGAAAAATGGCTTTGCTCAGATTATTAATATTTTGTATAGTTGAGCTTCAACTTGGTGTGCACTACACCCGTGCCCTTGGCTATGGTCCCGACAGCGGCGACCTTGAGGCCAAACTTCCCGAAGATGTCCGCGATGGCGTCGACGCTTTTTTTCGGCGCCACCATCGAAAATCCCATGCCCATGTTGAATGTCTGGTACATCTCCCTGTCCGTGATGCGCCCTAATCTTTGCATCGTCTTGAATATCTCGTGGGGCGGGAGCGGTTTTTCGATCCTGACCTGTATATCGGGTTTCCAGCGCAGAAGGTTCCTGAGCCCCCCGCCGGTGATGTTGGCGAAACCGTGCACACCGGTCTCCTTGATGACCTTCATGACGGGGCGCACGTACATGTGCGTCGGTGTCAGGAGCTCGTCGCCCGCGGAATTGTCGAATCCCGGCAGCGTATCGAGGTAGTTGATTCCGGCATCCTTGAGCACGCGCCTGGCCAGCGTCAGCCCGTTGGAGTGCACGCCCGAGCTCTCGACGCCGATGACCGCGTCGCCTATCCTGATTTTATTACCGGTGATTTCCTTGCCCTTCTCCACGAAACCCATGCACGTGCCCGACAGGTCGAGCCCGTGGACCATTTCCGGGAGAACGGCGGTCTCGCCGCCTATTATGGACACGTTGGCAAGTTCAGCGCCCTTGGAAAGACCGCGGCCTACGGCGGCAACGACCTCCGGTCTCGGTTTGTCGACCGCTATGTAATCGACGAACGCAAGCGGCTCCGCACCGACGCATATCATGTCGTTGGCGTTCATCGCTATGCAGTCGATTCCTATGGTGTCATACCTGTTGAGGGCCTCGGCCACCATCAGCTTGGTGCCGACACCGTCCGTGCAAAGCGACAGGTAATATCTCCCGAATTCAACGAGCCCCGCGAAATGGCCCCCGAGCTCCACGGGAGCGCCGCGGCCTTTTCTGGCGAAGGTGAGCTCCTTCACGAGCGCCGCTATCGCGCCGGACTTGGCGTCTATGTCGACGCCCGCCTTGGAATACGTGAGCCCCTTCTTCTGCACGGTTCATCCTTCCTTGCACTCGCAACATTTGCCGTGCTTTTCCCTGAATACCTTGATTATCTTGTCCGTGAACTCATGCCTCTTGCAGTAGAGCTTCTTGAGCTTGCGCGGCTTGCACTTCGTGAGCGCCCAGGCCGCCATGACAGGCAGCGCTATGGTCGCGTCGCAATATACCACAACATTGTTCTTCACCGCGTCCTTGAGCTTGCCCCATGATTTCGCTTCCGACGGGGTAGCTCCGGAAAGCCCGCCCGTGTCCGGCCTTGCATCCGTCAGCTGGACGAAGAAATCGTGGCCTCCCTTGTTCTGGTCCAAAATCTGCCAGAGCATGGGCTGCGTTTGCATGAAGAAGTTCTTGGGGGTCCCGCCGCCCACCTCGACCGCGCCGTTGAGCTTGCTGTTGCCCACGAGGGCCGCTGATTCCAGTATATCGAGGCTGGGGCTGGGCTCGACCGGCATGTTGAGCGCGTAGAGCGCCGCAAGGTTCATTCCCAAAGACGAGTCGGCATGCGCCGGAACGTAGATGGGGACCTCCAGCTTGGCCGCCCTCGCCAGCAGGGATTTCTCGGGCGCCGGCGCGTCCCTGTTGATCTCCTCGCCTATGATGTGGTGGACCTCGGCCGTCGAGAAGTTCCTCGGCAGCGAGCGCTTCTCGAAAATACGGCGCACTATCTGGTCCGTGCGCAGGAGCGTTTTATCGTCGTGGATGAACACATCGTATATGCGCGCCACGCCGTGCTTGTTGAGCTCGCCGTCGTCCGCGGCGAAGTGGCCCTGCACCATCGGCAGGTCGTAGGGCCTGTGGATGTCGTGGTACAGGTTCGCGCCCGTGGAGGCCATCCAGTCCACGAACCCCGCCTCCATCAGCGATATGAGGACCCCGCTCATCCCGACGGGCGTCATTGCCCCGGACAAGGTCAGGCACACGGTCGCGTCCGCCTCTATCATCCTCTGGAACGTGAGGCATGCCTCCGCAAGCCGACGGGCGTTGTAGCCCATCCCCCCGTAGCATTCCACGAGCTGCTCGACGCTCATGCCGGGTGCCAGCTTTACGGGCTCTATGGACCTGCCCGTGAGGTACTTGTCACCTGCGCTCTTGTTGGGCATTTTAGGACCCGCTCCCCTTCGCTTCACGCATACACCGCATGTTATTTATCGATTTGGTTGGGATGTACATGGCGCGGTCCTCGCCGCATGCGGCTCAATGCTTATTGCCCCGTAGCTGAATATGGATGCCGATGGGATACGTGGTCGTGGTGTGCTCGAGATGCAATCTGGCAAAGGGCGCGCCCGAAAAGCAAAAGACCACGATGTGCCCCTCGTGCGGCCGGACCCTTCACATGGCGGACCTCAAGAAATACTATCATGCGGAATCCCTGCCCGAGGTCCGGGACGCCATAGGCCGCCTCAATGCGAAACTGAAGGGCGGCCTGGACGAGTATACCGAGGCGGCCGCCGAAATACTGAAGCGCAGGGGCGAGCCTGGCCCCCACTCGCCGCTTCCGCCGCCGCCTGACGAATTCGACGCGACGCCCCCGATACTCCATGATGGGCTATGCAAGCACTCAAAAGTTGATAGCCGGATACTCAAATTTCTGGACAAGAAGGGCATCTCCACGCCGGAGCAGATACTGCAGGGGCTTGCGAGATCCGGGCTGACCACGGAGATATTGGAGAAGCGGCTCAACGCCCTTTGTGAGGGGGGCTACATCTTCGAGCCAAGCGTCGGCAAATACAAGATAATCAAATGATTCGGCAGCGCCGCCGGCGGACCGTTATCAGAACGGATGCAAAGATGCCCGCCAGAATTACCAGATTGCAGTCGAACCCGGGTATCTTCCACAGGTCCTTGGCCGCCTGGGCGCCGGCGCTGGGGCCGCTCTTCTCCATAGGTATGCTCTTCTCGCTGGGACGGAAGTAGATGGAGTCGTACCTGTCCTCTCTCGTGGGTGCACCGCCGGTGTACATGTAGCGCCACGAGATGTAATAGTTCATGAGGTTCTCCTGGTTCCCGTCGTCGACGTAATCGGTCATACGGCTCGCGTCGCGGAACAGGAACTGGTCGTTGGCGGGGTCTATGTTGACTATCTCGTTCCCGCCGCTCTTCATGGGAATCAGCACCTGCAGCCAGGCGTGGCCTCCCCAGTGCTTCGTCGACGGGTCGTAGAGGATTCCGAGCTCGAGCCAGGCCGGGACGCCCTGAGCCCTCAGCAGGGAGCCCATCAGGAAGGACTGGTCGTCGCAGTCCCCGTTCCTGTCCGAGAGGGTCCTCGTCGGGGACTTGGGCTCCTCGGGGCTGTTGCTCAGATAGGCGATGTTCTCGATGATGTAGGTGTACACCCGCTGGACCTTGTCGAAAACATTGGTGGTATTGCCGCAGAGGCGGTTGGCCAGGTCCTTCACGGTGCTGTCCGACGGCGTGAACTTCCAGCAGTCCTTGAGATAGGCGCTGGCGTAATTGGACGCGACATTGGCGGTGGTGCCGGACTGGTCCGCAGTTATCTTCCATTGCTTGAAGAATGCCTTTATGTGGTAGCTGATGACGACGGACACCTTCTGGTTGTTGTAGATGGTCCCTGTCCAGTTCCAATAGGCCGCCGAGCTTGAGGTGGGCGACGGAAGCGTGGGTGCCTCGACAACTTCCTGCATTCCGGCGTAGGACCGGGGAATTCCTATCTCGACAGTATAGGTAAGCTCGCCGCCGCGGCATGTCGACGCCATGACTCGGTTGACGGTGAACTCGGAGTTCTCGGCATAGAGCCGGTAGGTCGGAAGGCCCTTGGAGACATCCCGCCCCAGGAATTCTCGGACCGTGCCCAGTCCTCCGTTGAACTGGAGCGCCGCCAGAAGGACCGCGACCACCACGATGATGGCGATTCCCTTGACGACGGGCCACTGGCTCTTGCGCGGCGCGGAGCGCTCGGGCTCCGGCTCCCGTGTACGCTTGACCATGGGTGGAGGGGTGAAGCTGTACGCCGGGGCTGGAGGCTCCTGCTGATAGGATGGGGGAGCGGAACTGGCCTCGGGCTGCGCCGGCGTCCTCTCCAGTTTCCGGCGCGCTATCTCCTCGGGGTCCGCGTTCTCCTTGAGGGGAACTGCCTCGCGCTCCTCCTGCCATGCCGCAACACCGGATGTCTTTCTTGCCTGGGGGCGGTAGGGCGCAGGCTTGTATTCGTAAAGAGGCGGTGGCGCCGGCTGGGATGCCTGCTGCCCCTGCGCATTCTTCGCCGGTGGTCTTCCCGCCATGTAATCTTAGGATGTGGGTAGGGATATATTTAGGTTATTGGTGGGACGGGACTCGGTGGTTTGTTGGAGGATACGGCAGCGTTGGGCCCGACGTTGAATTTACTGCGGCCCGCCACCATCTTCGAGCAGGTCATCAAATGACCTCTTTTTACTGTCGGAGGGGAACTCGTCCCTGCCGCTTCTTGCCGGCGGCTCATCATTTTCGTACATTTCGGGCGGGGGTGTTCGGTCCCGCATCTGAGGCGAATATTCGCGCTCGTGACTGCCGGGAGGCTCCTCCCTGTCCGCCAAGCCGCCGTCGTTATCCGGAGGCGGGCGCTGGGGAGGTCTTCTCTGCGGCGGGCCTCTCGGCGAAGGGCGTCTTTGTTGGATCGGGCGCTGGGGAGGCCTAGCGGAGCCACGGCCCATCACGACCGCGATTATTGCCACCACCACCACGAGCCCTATTACACCGCCAATGACGCATGTCGGGCTGAAGCCCAGTATGCCGCCATCGCCGCCCGGACCCGGTCCGGGTGGCGTGCCTGGCTTCACTATCCGTACCGTGCCGTTGACGTAGTACCAGGCCGTCCAGTTGCCGCTGCCGTCCCGGACGCGGGCCCTCAGGTCGCAGAGGCCTTCCGTGTTGGCGGGGACCGTGAAGGAATAGCTCCAGCCGTCCGCCGTCTGCGTCCCGGTGCCGGCGCTCTTCCAATCGTTGCCAATTTTAAATTCCATCTCGGCTCTCAGGCCCGAAAGGGGCGTATCGGGGTCCGAGGCCAGAACTGTCGCGGTCGCGTTCTTGCCTGCCGTGACCGGGTTGACGCCGGGCTGTATGCCGTTGACCTTCGGAGGCAGGTCCCTGACACTGAAGGCCCCGACGGACCACGCGGACAGAGCGCCGTCCATGTCCGTGACCCTTGCCCTTACCTGGCATTCGCCCGTTCCCCAGCCGGTGCTCGTGGTGATAGTGGCCTCCCAGCCTGTTCCCGACGGTGTGAGATACTTGATGGGGGTCCAGTTCGCACCCGGGGCCCGGTATTCCAGCTCGCAGACAAGCGTGTCCCGGACGTCCTCGATATCGCTCGCTGCTATTTTGACACGGACCTCCGCTCCGCGGTCCACGACCGCCGGCGTGAGCTCCAGAGGCAGGACGAAGGGCAGGTTGTTTTGCACGAGAAGCGAGTCGTTGAAGTAGAGCCACTCGCATGCAACGCCCTGCCTGTCCACGGCCCTTATCCTGAAGCTGAAGTTGCCGCACTCGGTGGACTTGAAGGGCGTCAGGCTCCAGACACCGGCACCCGTGCCGTTGAACGCCATGCTCATGTCGCAATGAATCTCTGCGGCCGTGAACTCGTCCTTCCAGCCGCCCGTCGGGGCCTTGAAATGGGCTTCGATGGTGATGCCCGCTGGCCCGTCCTCCATGTCACCGCCGGTGAATGTCATCTGGATGGTCTGGGTGCGGTTCATCGCCTTCAGCGGAAGCACGAAGTCGTTCACGAACGGGACGTTGTTGAGGACCATGATGTCCTTTTGCGGCGAGGACCAATCGCTCGCCGCTCCGCCCTTGTCCAGGAGCCTCGCCCGGATGGAGTAGTTCCCGACGCTCCAGGTGCGCTGGGGCGAGAACATCGCTTCCCACGAGCCTGAGTTGGCCATGTAGTTGACTGTCAGGTTCTCCCAGGACGAGGACAGGTACCTGAACTGGACCTGGCACGCGAGCGCTTCCGGCTGGTCCTCCTCGTCCGAGCCTTTCACGGTGATGAGCGCTGACTGAACGCGGTAGACCTTGTATCGGTCCGACTCGACGGTTGATACGACCGGCCTGTCGTTGGTCGAATTGATTATCACATTCAGGTCCGTGGAGTTGGGGTCGAGCCCGTCAGTGGCGACGAGGTGAAGGCTGTCCGAACTGGCATCCACGATGTACAGCAACGACAGGTCGAAACCGGTAAGGCTCAGGTTCCCGTTGCACGTTCCCTGGAGACTTATTTCGCGGGTCAGATTGTCCACATCGTAGACATAGGGCATAAGGTTGAACGAGAATGGCTCATCCTCGGTCACATAAAGGGATGGTATCGTCCGGAAACGGGGCGGGTCATTGACCGGCCTCACGGTCACCCTGAAATCGTTGGATACATTGCCGAGGCCAAAGCGGTCCGTGGCCCTGACGGAAAAGTTGCAGGAGCCGTACCAGTCCGGCGTGGGCGAGGTGAAATTGAGGAAACGGCCGTCGACGGAAGCGTTCATCCTGGCAGGGTCTTCCATGTACACAACGGAATAATTGGCCATCCCCCCGGACACGGTATCATCGAGGAAATAATCCTGGAGGTCGATAAGGTGATCAGCTGTCGTATCCTCGGCGAACGAATGGTTGTCCGGAATCAGGAGCGCCTCCGGGGGCAGGTTCAAATCGATGTTCCACACTTCGGACCAGCCGGGACTGGACGAAGGCGGATTCTCGTAAAGGGCATTGACGCGCCAGTAATATCGCGCGGCGGGGAATATGACGTCGGGCTTGTGCTGGCTATTAGCGGTGACACAGGTGTACTCGAGGGTCCCAAAGTCGGAGAGGGACGAGAACTGCAGCGTGTAGCCGGTAAGGTTCCCGTTCGTCGTGGAGTTGTGCTGGGGGGTCCAGACCAGCGTGGGCGGGTCCAGGTTGGTATGGCTTCCGTTCACCGGGAGAAGCAGGATAGGTGTGAACATGGGGATGGAGCATAGTGAGGTGCCGTTGGCGTTGTTGCAGCCGCGGCCCCAGCCTCCAAGCCCGCCGCCGCCTCCGTACTTGCCATCCCCGGAGGATGCGCCGTTGCCCTCCTTTTTCGCACCGTTGCCGCGCAGGCCCCCGTTGCATGACACATTGGAATTGCGGGAAACTGACCCGAAGCCCTCGAGCTTCAGCGAGGCGTCGCCGCCGCAGCCTACCGTATCCGCGACCGTGCCGCATATGCCGCCGGCGCCCGGATTACCGCCCATCCCTATCTCGTAGACATCGTTCGCTCCGCCGCCGCCTCCACCGCCGCCTCCCGAGCTGTACGCTCCCCCGCCGGCGCCCCCTCCTCCGCCGCCGGCGCACTGGCCCGCCGTGCCGCCGTAGGCCATCCACGAGCTGTTGCCTCCGTCCCCGCCGGCTCCTCCCCGACAGGTGATATTAGAGAGGTCGACATCAAGTGTGCCAGCAATGACGTCCATAACGGACGTTCCGCCGCAGCCGACGCGCCCTCCGACATTGCCCGCAGGACCGCCGGCGAACCCCGGGTTGCCGTAATCCGCGCTGTTGCCGAATGCGCCGTTGCCGCCGTCCCCGCTGGAGTAGCCGCCTCCGCCACCGCCGCCGGCCCCGTTGCCGCCGACGCCGCCGCCGTTGGTGCCATTTCCGCCTTTTCCGCTCTTGCCGGCGTTCCCGCCCTTCCCGCCGATGCAGAGCATTTCGGAGGCTCTCATGAAGAAACCGGTTGCATTGATGCCCATCGTGACATTCCCGCCAATGCCGACGAGGCCCCTGACATCTCCCTTGTTGACGTAACCGCCTCCCTTGACGCCTGTCATCGTAGTTGCGGTGAGACCGTCCGCTGCCCTGCCGCCCCGTCCCGCGCACGCCGCGACCGTCGAGTTGGCGATATGCAATTCGCCCTTGCACGTCAGCGTGAAGCTCGCATTGCCGCCGGCCGCAAAGCGGCCGTCCAGCACGCCGCCCGTCTGCCACGGCCCGTCCGCTACCGCAAGGTCGTAACCGTTCCCGCCGGTGACATTCAGGGTAGAGTTCGTGATAGTGCACGATGTGATTACGGCGACATCGAATACGCTCTCGAGCCCGTTGCTCGCCGCAATGGAATGGATGCCGGGGGCGGCGGCGACGGTGAGGTTGGCGTTCTTGGTGAGGTTGAGGTGGCGGCAGGAGCCCGAAAGCCTCGACTGGCCCGATATGTTCAGGACCGTGAGATTGCCTCCGCTGACCTCGAGAGCGGCCGTTGCCGCAAGCTGGATATCGAAAGCGGTGAGGCTTGCGCCTTCCGGCACGGTGAGGAGTCCGGCGCAGATGACATAATCGTAGCTTACGCTCCCGGAGACCAGATATTCCTGCCCGTCCGGGACCGTGAGGGTGCCGGCGCGTGGCGCAATGCATGAGGGCTCGGCCCCCTCTTCGGAGAGAGCGGGCACCGAGAGCGAGGGCATCGCAACAACAACGAGCAACAGGAACGCGGCCATCTTCCTAATCAGGCTCACCGCGATAAATATACATGATATCTGTAATCAATCTTTCTGCGGGCATCCGGACGGTCTATTTGCGCCGTAGCCTCATGAGCGCCACGTCGCATGCCAGCGTGATGGGGTCCAGAGTGGGAGCGATAGGGGGTGCGTAGGCCGTTTCCAGCCTCGCGAAATCCTCGAGGCCCATTCCAGCCATTATCGCCGCCGCAAAGGCGTTGATCCTCTGGTGGACACGCGCCGTGCCCACTATTTGCGCTCCGAGGAGCTTCCCGCTCTCCGGATGCGCCAGCACCTTGACCATCAGCGCCTCTCCGCCGGGGAAATAGGATGGCAATGTGGAGCCGCTGAACTTTCCGACGAGCGGTTCGATGCCAGCTTTTTTGAGCTGTGCTTCGCCCGGTCCCACGGCGGCCATCTTCATGCCGAACGCCTCCGTGACGCGCGTTCCCAGGATGCCCCTGGGCATCTCTGACCTCCCGCCTGCGGCGTTGATGCCTGCGGTCCTGCCCTGCCTCGTCGCAACTGTGCCCATGCCGACCGGCACCGGCGCTCCCGTCACGAAATCCACATATTCGGTGCAGTCGCCGACGGCAAATATCCCCGGAACGGAGGTCTCGCATCGCGCATTGACCCGGATATGCTTCGTGACCCCCAGCTCGCACCCGGCCGCCACGGCGAGCGCGATGTTGGCCCTGTTTCCAGTCGAGATTACCGCGATGTCGCAGGGCAGCTCTTGTTGCTCCTTGGTTTCCGAGTTCTCGATGACCACTCCTTTCGCAGCTGCATCGCCCGTTACCTTCACGGCCTTGCTCCTGAAGAACATCGGGATGTTGCGTTTCGCCACTATCTCCCTTGCCGCGGCGGCCATGTCCTCGTCCAATGATGCCAGCAGCATGTCAGGGAGAATATCCACGATGGACACATCGATGCCCATTTCAGTGAGCGCTTCTGCGGTCTCCATGCCGATGAGCCCGGCTCCGACCACGACGGCCTTCGCGCCCTTTTTGAGCATTGCCGCTATAGCCTTTCCGTCCGGAATGGTCCTGAGGAAGTGCACTCCTTCCCGCAGCTTTCCGGGCTGGACATATGCCCCTTCCATGGGGGGCATCCACGGGGTCGCGCCCGTGGCCAGTATCAGCGCATCGTACGGGACGTTCTCCTCCTTGCCGTCGGCGAGGGACCTCAGCTTCACGGTCCTGTTCACTGTATCGAGGGAACTCGCCTCCGTTCCGAGGTGGACGTCAATCTTGAACTGCCTGAACCAAGACTGGGAATATTCCACAAGGCCCTCGAAGGAGGGTACCCTGCCCGATAGGGCATAGGGCAGTCCGCAGCGCGAATAGAACGGGTAATTCTCGTTGGATACCAATATGACCTCTGCCTTACGGTCCGTCTTGCGCGCGAACTGGGCCGCAGTGGAGCCCGACGCCCCGCCGCCGATTATCAGGATCCTCATGGCAATCCGATTCCGCATAGTGTTCGGGTGGATAAGTCTTTTCGATTTATCGGGGGCCGACCTCGGGCGAACATCAATTACATCATTCAAATGAAGGGCAGGAGCGCACGGTACGTTATCCCCCCGACTAGAAGGGCCAGGCCAATCTCGGAAAAGGTTATGATGGCCGTGTTCTTCCAGCCGACCTCCCGGGCGAGTGCGGCTATCGTAGCCGTGCATGGGATGTAGATTGTCATCACGAGGGCAAAGACGAACATCTGCACCGGTGACATTGCCGCCGCAATGTCGACCGTGCCCGCGACCGCTGCCAGGAATACCAGCGCCGCCTCTTTTCTCAGGATTCCGAGAAGGAACAGGACACCTGTGAAAGCCGGAAGGCCGAGCCAGCCGACGGTCATGGGGCTCATCCACAGGGTCAGCTCGTCCATGGCATGCGCCAGCCGCAGCCCCTCGATGACCGTGCTGCCGAGAACGATGAGAGGGACCGCCATTACAAGGAAAGGCCTGAAGCGGGCCCAGGCCTGCCTGGCCAGCAGGCGGGGCACGGGCTTCCTGAAAGGAGGGACCTCCATGATGATGCCCACGGACCGGCCCTTGACTGTGGCGTTCAGAATCCTGCCGATGGCGAGTATCAGGAGGAAATCGATGATGTAGATGGAAATGGCCCAAAGCGGACCCATGTACGTGCCCACGATTCCCAATATGACAATGGTCCTGGCCGAGCAGGGTATCAGCGTCGAGAGGAACGTGGCGATGAGCCTGTCCCGTTTCGTCTCGATGATGCGGCAGCCGACGCACGCTGGGACGTTGCAGCCGAACGCCACGATGAAAGGCACGGAGGCCTTCCCGTGCAGGCCCATCAGATGGCATGGGCGGTCCATCAGGAAAGCTATTCTCGGCAGGTAGCCGGAATTCTCGAGGGCACTGAGGATGAGATAGAATGGCAAAAGGAATCCGAATGCCACGCCGAGCGCCGAATAGAGGCCCACGACCGCGCCGTTCCACAGCAGGCCAGGGCCGAAACCGTCCATGCGGGGATTTGCGCTCTCGAAAGCCCGCTCGATGCCCTGCGCGATCCACCCTCCGAGGATGGAAATGAATGCAAGGATGGCCAGCATGACCACGATCATGAGGACATATCCGAGCACAGGGTGGAGGCTCAGCCTGTCGAGCATCTCCGCGCCACGACCGTTGATTGCGGAGGAGACGTGCATGACCTCCCGCGCCACCCTGCCGGCAACAGCGTACCTCTCCGAAGCGAGCACCGTTGAGGCCGGTTCACCGTGATGGTCCCCCAGCTCTAGGGACAGGGCGCTCGCCCTTTCCACGACATCCGGATGTTTCTGCCGCATCCGGCGGGACAGGCCGGCATCGCCCTCGAGAAGCCTCAGGGCCTTCCATCTCGAGCGCTTCCCTCGACGCATCAGCGCCTCCAGCCCCGTTACGGCACGCTCGACCTCGGGACCGTAGCGGACCGTTCTTCGCGAGCGTGTTCCTTTTTTTAGAAGCCGGATGGCCTCGTCGATGAGCTCGTGGATGCCCCGTCCGTGGACAGCCACGGTCTCCACGACAGGTATCCCCAGAAGCATTCCCAGCTTCCTGACGTCGATGCGGATGCCCCTCTGGCGCGCCGCATCCGTCAGGTTCAGCACCGCGACAACCGGAATCCCGGTCTCGATGAGCTGAAGCGTCAGGAAGAGGTTGCGCTCGAGGGCCGTGGCATCGATGACGTTGATGACGATGTCCGCGGCCCCCGAAAGCAGGTACTCCTGTGCCACGGATTCCTCGGCGGTTCCGGTCGAGAGCGAATAGGTCCCGGGCAGGTCCACCATTCTGAGCCTCACGCCGTTGTGGAACAGGAGACCCTCGGCCCTCTCGACGGTCTTGCCGGGCCAGTTGCCTACTGTCTGCTCCAGACCCGTGAGCTGGTTGAATATGGCGCTCTTTCCGACGTTGGCATTCCCTACCAGCGCCACGACCGCATCGCAATCCCCGCTGGATCCGACATTCATTCCATGGCAGCTCATGTCCGCGCGGACCTTAGCCTTGTTTCCGCGGCAGCTCATGTAGCAGCGCTCCCTTCCGGCTCCACGAATATCTTATCCGCTATCCCGCGGCCGACGGCCAGATTGCATCCCCGTACGCGGAGCTCCAATGGCCCTGACATTGGCGCCGCCCTGAGAACCGTGACTTCGGTGCCGGGGGTCAGGCCCATGGCAGAGAGCCGCCTGACGACGCTCCGCCCGCCCCGGATGAAGGCCACACGGCCCATCGCCTTCGGTTTGAGGGAGGTGATGGGAATGACCCGGCGTGCGACTTTCTTCGGGGCGGACCCGTCACCGGACTCACACTCGGCGCAGCTTCCGACATCCAATTCGCAGGGCGGGATGGGGCTGCCGTGGGGGCAGCTTCCTGGCGCGCCCAGGCTCCTGCATAGCGCATTCTCCGCATCGTCGGAGAGCGCATGCTCGAGCTTGCAGGCCTCCTTATGGGCGCTTTGGGGCGCCATCCTGAGCACCTTGGTCATCAGGACCTCGAGGAGGCGGTGCTTCCTTTTCAGGCGGCCAACCGCCCTCCGGCCCTTCTCCGTCAGGAAGGCTCCGCGGTAGGGCCGGTAGCGGACCATCCCGTCCTTCGCGAGGCGCTGGAGGACCTCCGTCACGCTGGCGGGCGCCACCCCCAATCTTTTGGCAATGTCTGTGGTCTTCGCCGCTCCCTCTTCGCCGGACAGGTCGAGCACGGCCTCCAGATATTCCTCGGTCTCCTCTTTCGGCATTTTTCACCCGTGTATCTTTAGGGCGCCCTAAAATATATAGATTTCGGTCGGCCTAAACATTTGGGACCGCAGGGAACGGCAGCCATTTTTTTGCGTGCCTCGCCCGTTTCCCGCACATCCCCCGCCGCCGCTCATTTCACCGCATTCCCGGTACCGGACCGCTGTCCCATTCATCATTTTGCCGGCCCCGTGCCTGGCGAGACGTTCTTCCGGTCCCATTCCGATAATTTTATCGGCAGGGATGGATTCCCATGGCCGATGCGCTTCCTGGACCCGATGGACAGCATCTACGAGGGTACGGTCTACCGCCCGCCCTCCGAGGCGACGAGTCTCATCCTCCAGGCGACAATAGGCTGCTCCCACAACAAATGCACCTTTTGCGTGTCCTTTCTCGACAAGGAGTTCAGGATAAAGAGCCTCAAGGAAATTGAGATGGACGTCAAGAAGGTCCTCCCCTATTACCGGAACGAAAAGCGCATCTTCCTGGCGGACGGGGACGCGCTCAAAATTCCAACTCCGGACCTCGTCGGGGTCCTCGAGATGCTCCATGCCAATTTCCCGAAACTCGAGAGGGTCACCATCTACGGCTCGCCGGGCAACATCAAGCACAAGACCGTCGAGGAGCTGCGGAGCCTGAAGAAGGCCGGGCTCGACATGATATACATAGGCCTCGAGACCGGCTCGGATGTCATTCTGAAGGCCGTTAAAAAGGGCGCCAACTCGAAGAGCATGATAGAGGCCTCGAAGAAGATCAAAGAATCGGGCCTGAAGCTCTCGGTGATATTCATACTGGGCATCGGCGGCAAGGAGAGGAGCGAGGAGCATGCCAGGGAAACGGCCCGTGTCCTCAATGCGATGGACCCCGAGTACGCGGGCGCGCTCACGCTCATGGTCGTGGAGCCGGCACCCATCTGCAAGGACGTGGAGGAGGGCCGCCTTACCATTCTGAGCCCCAAGGAGATACTCTCCGAGCTCAGAAAGCTCGTCGAGGGTCTCGGGCTCACAAAATGCATGTTCAGGGTCAACCACGCCTCCAACTATGCCCCGATAGGGGGCACGCTCCCTGAGGACAAGGACGACATTTTGCACCAGATAGACGAGGCCCTCGAGAGAACCAGTTACAAGCCCGAATGGATGAGGGCCCTCTGACGGCGGGGCAGCGACGGCCGCGAGCGCGGACCGTGCTCACCTGTAGAACTGGATGCCGGGATTGTCGAGCATCGCGATGAGGACGTTTGCCCAGGTGAGCTTGCGCATCTTGACCTTGTTGTGGTCGCCGGGGTCTACTTCGTCCTCATATTCTTCCTGCGAGGCCCAGCCCCGGTCGCTACCGAAATCGAAGCCCACCAGAATTATCCTCTTCGCGCCGAAATGGTCCGCCATGAATACGGCCCTGTCCCCGTCCGTGAAGCCCCCGAAATTGAGCAGGTGCTTTCTCGGACCCGACTGCGCGGTTGCGATGATCTTGCCGGGGAACTTGGGGACCCACTCCTTCAGCGCCGGGATGTTGTCGCCGTGGGCCAGGATGATGACGAGCGAGCCCTTCTCGTTGGCCGCTATCTGGTCCTCGACCCTCCCGTCGAGGTCGGTCATGATGATGTGGGGCACGATGCCCTTGGCCATCAGGGAGGACGTCGCACCGTCCGCGGCGATGAGCGTGCCGTCGAAGTCCTTGTCGGCCACGGTCTTGGGCAGGCTCGGGCCGTCCCCGAAGACATGCACTATCTTGCCCGCCAGATGCTCCTTGAGCTCCTCGACGGAGGCCAGGTTCCGGCCCGTGGAAACTTCATCCAGCACGGCGGCCGCTTCCTCGTCCTTCTCCCTCTCGAACCCGAAGTCGAGGAGTATCTGCTCGTAATATTTCTCCCAGTCGCTGAACTCCATGCGAGGGTGCTATTCCCTTCAATAATATATAGATTACCCAGAATCATCCTTTGCCGGCACCGAACACATTAGTAGGGTTGTCGCGGTGGATGACGAACGCCTGCTCCTCCGTCAAGGTGCCATTCTGGAAAAGCTCGAGGGTGCGCCGCGGGACCGTTCCGGGTCCCAGGACAGCGCCCGGGCGTCGGTTGTCGTCGATGTAATCCGTCTCGAGCATGAACCGGGTTCCCTGGGCGAGAGCCTTCTGGGCCGCATCCTTTCCGGCGAGCACGGACGGGAACAGTCCGAAATTGTCCTTCACATCGATGATGGGCGGGGAGAAATGCTTCACCACCTTGTCCAGCCCAATGCCCACGGATGTGGCCATTGCGGCCAGCTCCCTGAACACCTCCGGCGTCGCACTCTCGGTGTGAAGGACCGCGGCACAGCCCAGTTCCTTCGCGTGCTTCAGGCCCGCAAGCAGCAATTCGTTCGAAGCTGCCCATACATCAGGTCCCACGGGATAATGGGGCCTGCCTATCTCTCCGAGCGCGTGGGCCTTGCCCTCTTTCACGAATGCAGCACAGCATTCCAGCGCATCCAGCATCAGCCCCTTTGCCTTATCGAGCCCCATATCGGGCCGGAGCCCCGTCAGCTCAGCCGGATGGGGACTGAGCGCCACCAGCACGAGAAGCCCCGTCTGCGCCCGTACCTTCTCAGCCATCGATATGGTGACCTCGAAGCTCCGGACGAAATCCTCCTTCTTGGTGCATGGGATGGAATGGTAGGGCTTGTGCACGAGCATGAGGCCGGTCCCGCCGGCGCGCTGGAACTCCTTGGCCGCCTCCACGCCGCGGCCCTCGGGGTCAAGGTGCAGATGCGAGTCGAAAATGGGAAAGGGTGCCTTGCGCCCGCTGACCGTCAAATCCGCTCATCCCTTCATCAGCGGAGCAGTCCGGCGTCGCGCAGCTCCTTGGTTATGCGCTCGACGGCGAGCTCCACGTCCTCGGGTTTCCGGGCGCCGGTGCAGACCATCTTGCCGGAGCCGAACAGCAATACGACGACCTTGGGTTTGTCCACACGGTAGACGAGGCCGGGGAACTGCTCCGGCTCGTATTCCACCTTCTCGAGGCTGAGCGAGATGGCTATCGCATTCAGGTTGATGACGCTGCCCAAATCCGCGGATGCGACGATGTTCTGGACGATTATCTCTGGCTTCTTCGTTACCGATACACCGGCCTCGCCGAGCTTTTTCACGAGGTGGTCTATCGCCAGGCGCACCTCTTCAACGCTCTTGGCCCCTGTGCACACGACCTTGCCGCTCCTGAAGAGCAATGTTGCGGCCTTGGGGTTCTTCATGCGGTAGACGAGTCCGGGGAACTGCTCCGGATTGTACTCGGCCCCCTCGAGGGACTTGGCGATAGCCGGGAGGTCCAGCTCCCTGCCCAGTGATGTGGAGGCCACGACGTTCTCAATCTTAATCTTCGCCATGAATGTTCCCATAGGACGTATTTAAATGTGGGGTAATAATGGTTGCCGTGCCCGATATACCGATTCCTAAGACCGGTCAGCCATCGCGGTCCTTATCACCCCGACGAGATTCTTGAGAACGAGCCCGAGCACCTTTTTGCCCTCGACGGGCCTCGCCAGCCAGGGGTGACCGTCCACGACCGTTCCGGGCGTATAGTACCAGGGCTGTTTGGGATATGGCGCGCTGTTCTGGGGCGGCGCCTTTATCAGGTTCGGTTTCAGCGCAAGCATGAGGTCCGTCTCGCCCCTGTCCGCGTGCGCACCGTCCTGGACGATGCATTCCCATTCCGCTGGGATGTTGTTAAGCCACCAGTTGAAGACGGCCATGCGGACATCGCCGTCGTACCTCTCGTACATCTCGCCGCAGACGGCCTCCAGGGCATCGATGTTGCCGCCGTGCGCGTTCACGAAAATGATTTTCTTGAACCCGCTGGAGTAGATGCCCTGGACGACCTGTAATATATAATCAGTGAAGGTGGCGAGCGTGACCGGTATGTCACCATCCTTCTCGCCGGGCGCTATGACCCCGTAGAAGACCCCGGGCGCCAGTATCGCACCCGTGCGCCGGCATGCCCGCTCGGCAAGCGCAGTCGCCGCTATGTTGTCGCAGCCGACAGGAAGGTGGCCGTGCGCCTCGACGCAGCCCACCGGGATGACCACCGGGAGGCGCTTGTCGAGCTTCTTGATCTGCTCGCTCGTGAGTTCGTCCCATCTGAGAGCTCTCTTCATTTTGCATCCCATCGAATGAGCAAGGCCCTAGTTCACGATGACGACGATATCATCCGAAGCTATCTCGCCGTCATTGTCCACGACCGTGAGCGTGACGGTGTAGGATGACCGCGAAGTGTACTTGTGGCTGACATTCACGCCCTCCGCGCTTGGCTCCGCTGATAACTGGTCCCCGAAGTCCCACTGGTACTTCACGAGCGTGCCGTCGTAGTCCTTCGAGTTAGACCCGTCGAAGTTGACGGTCACGCCGAGCTCGAGCGGGTTGTAGCGCACCGTCTGGTTCTGGCCGGCCTCCGCGGTTGGCGGGATGTTGACGAATATCGTACTGCCGCCAGTTATGGAGTCGTGTGCGTCCATCGTGATGGTCGCGGCCTCGGAGCCGGCCTTCAGGCGGGAGTTAGTGAGCGTCGCCTTGACGGTGTAGTTGCCGCCGTCTGCAGGGTAGGTTTTGGAGAACTGGGCCTTCCCGTTGACGGTCTCGGTGTATTTCGTGGCAGCCATCCCCACCTTGGTGATCTCGATGTCGAGCACATCACCCGTCACGGCCCTCTGGGTGATGTACCTGTTGTCGAGGAACACCACAAGCACATTGATCCTCGTGGTGCCTACGGGCACCGAGGGGTTTGCCGTGTTGTTGATGGGATTGGCAGATACATTCATCATCTCCACGATTGTGGTGATGTTGATCGACTTGGTGGCGCGCTGGTCCTGAAACTGGAGTGCCACATTGTAGTCGCCGTTCCCGGTCACGAAATCGCGGTAATTGACGGTCTTGGAGCCGGTGCTTTCGGAGATGGGCATCTTGCCGGTGTAGACGTTGGTGCCGGCGCGGGTGATGAACAGGTCCGCCTCGCCGGATATCTTGGACGGCTTCCCGGTATCTATGTTGACGTTGAACTGATAACTGGTACCCAGAACGGGCGATACGAACAGGTCGATGCGCTTTATGCTGCCCGCCGGTCCGTAGTAGAAGTATACCGCCCCGACGACCGGCACCAGGATGATGACCGCTATGATGACTGCCCACAGTTTCGTCTTCGGCTTGGGCGCATCCTCGTCCTCGACGTGGCCCTTGCGGCGCGCCTTCGTGCTACCGTGGGCCCCCTTCCTGCGCGGCCTCGGTGCCTCTTCTTCGGCCTCTTCCTCTTTTTCTTCCTCGGCATCGTCCCCGGAATCCTCGTCCGCGGCGTCCTCCGATTCCTCTTCGGATGTCACGCTATCTTCGGACCCCTCGGCCCCGGAATCGTCCTGCTCAGCCACCTCCACGTCCTCAGCTTCGGGCTCGTCCTCCTCGACATTTACCTTTTTCGGGGACATTTTATTCACCTCATCTATTTTATTTTCAAACCTCAAACTGCATCCATCGTATTCTCCGGCGTGCCGGGCCGAACTGTGACCGTCCGCTCACTGCCTCTTCTTCTTGAGGAGCACGGCACCCATGGCCAGCGCCGCGATCATGAAGATCGGGTCGAAGCCGGGTATGTAGAAACCCTTCTCGTATGCGTAGAGCGGGAAGCTCTGGGTGACCACGGTCTGCTCTTCCTTGGCATTGAGCGACGAGGACTTGACATTTATCATGGTGGGCTCGGACTTCCAGATGGTCCAGTCCCTGGGGGACTGGGCGGTGATCCTCACGGTCTTGTACTCGTTGGGGTTGATCTTGGCCACCTGGGTGCTGGACAGCGTGACCGTCCACTTCTTGGTGACCAGGTCCTTGAGGTTCACTATCTCCATCTCGTAGGAGTCGATGGCATTGCCGACATTCCAGAGCTTGAAGCTGTAGAACGCCTGCGTGCCGGGGGAGATCTCCTTGTACGGCATGTCGGACTCCATCATGACGCGGTAGTAGGGCTTGACGGTGATGATGACCGTGGCCGAGGTTACGACGTTGAAGCCGCCGCCGGTGCCCTTCGCATCGATCTTGAGATTGCCGATAATATTGGACGGGGTCGCCTGCGGGATGATGCCGGTGACGGAGAAGCTGTGTGCCTGGGTATCGGTTATGACCAACGAGCTGGGGGAGCACTGGGAGGCCCAGCCGGCGTCGATGCTGGAGAGCAGCGTCACGACTATGCGCTCGACCGGGAGCTTGTCGACCCTGACGCTTCCGGTGAACTGGACGGTGCCCTGAGCGCTCTCGGATACCCTGGCCTCCTGGCTGGAGGGGTCCAGCGTGCAGGTCAGCGCAGGCTGGGGGTTAATGCCCGCCGACACAGGGGTAGCGAAAGCCAGCAGCGCGCCCATTAGCAATATCAATGCAGCCATTCCTGGGAACAGTCTCCTCGAAATATTCATTCCACGCACCTCTTTTCGCTGGTATTGCCGATACGCTATATAATGTTTTTCCGCCATGCCTTT
>Ga0315287_10001569_pt1 | contig 21220 bp, 17 predicted proteins | sample YL17G11_0_MG_FD_205037 | JGI IMG/M metagenome (GOLD analysis project Ga0315287, IMG submission 205037) | Sediment microbial communities from Yellowstone Lake, YNP, Wyoming, USA - YL17G11_0 | ecosystem: Environmental > Aquatic > Freshwater > Lake > Sediment | place: USA: Wyoming | collected...
CGGCCGGGTAGGGCGAGGGCATGCCGCCCCGGCGGTGGTCCTTCACGTAGGGAGAAAACTAGAACAGATTCTAGAATCTGTTCGCCGCCATCCATCCGGGGAGAAGCACGTGGGTCAGCCTGTCATCGTCGAAGCCGTCCGTACACCGATCGGCAAGCGCAACGGATGGCTCTCGGGCCTGCACGCCGCCGAGCTCCTTGCCGCGGCTCAGGTCGAGGTCGTCAAGCGGGCCGGTCTCGAGCCCGGCGCCGTCGAGCAGGTCGTCGGGGGCTGTGTCACCCAGGCCGGCGAGCAGGCCTCCAACGTCACCCGCAATGCCTGGCTGAGCGCGGGCCTGCCGTACGAGACCGCAGCCACCACCGTCGACTGCCAGTGCGGTTCGGCCCAGCAGGCGAGCCACTTCGTGAGCAACCTGATCGCCGTCGACGCCATCGACATCGGCATCTCGTGCGGCGTCGAGGCCATGAGCCGGGTGGGCCTCGGGGCAAACGTCTACAACGGCCCCGGCTCCTCGAAGCCCGACAACTTCCCCTGGGACATGCCCGACCAGTTCGGCGCCGCCGAGCGGATCGCCCAGAACCGGGGCATCACCCGGGACGACGTCGACTGGCTCGGCGCCGAGTCGCAAGCCAAGGCCGCCCGGGCGTGGGCCGAGGGCCGTTTCGACCGTGAGGTCGCCCCGATCGAGGTCCCGGTGCTGGGTGAGGACGGCCAGCGGACCGGCGAGAAGCAGGTCATCAGCAAGGACCAGGGCCTGCGGGAGACGACCCAGGAGAGCCTCGGCAAGCTCAAGCCGGTGATGCCCGACGGCATCCACACGGCGGGCAACAGCTCACAGATCTCCGACGGCGCCGCCGCCGTGCTCTGGATGGACGAGGACCGGGCCAAGGCCGAAGGGCTGAAGCCGCGGGCCCGGATCGTGGCCCAGGCACTGGTCGGCGACGATCCCTACTACCACCTCGACGGCCCCCGGGCGGCCACCACCCGGGTGCTGGAGAAGGCCGGCATGACCATCCCCGACATCGACCTCTTCGAGGTCAACGAGGCCTTCGCCTCGGTCGCGATGTCCTGGGCCCAGCTGCACGAGCCGGACTGGGACAAGGTCAACGTCAACGGTGGGGCCATCGCCATCGGCCACCCCGTGGGCTCGACCGGCGCCCGCCTGATCACCACCATCCTCCACGAGCTGGAGCGCACCGACGGCCAGCTCGGCCTCGTCTCCATGTGCTGCGGCGGCGCCCTCGCCACCGGCACCATCATCGAGCGGCTGTAACACTCGTCTGACTCCGTCGGACCGGCGCCGCCATCCTGCGGGTCGGTGCGACTTCGCAACGTGTGGTGACCGGGGGCCCTGCGGGACGCGCCCACGGGAGGTGGCCAATGGGGTCGTTGGTCACTGGCGGCGGCGGGTCGGGTCCACGAGGCTGGAACCGCCACACGAGGAGGTCGGGTCATCGCCGTCATCGAGATGCAGGGCGTTGCTCGGCGCTACGAGGTGGGTGACACCGTCGTCACCGCCCTCCAGGACGTCGACCTCAGCGTCGAGGCCGGGGAGTTCGTCGTCGTGCTGGGGCCGTCGGGGAGCGGCAAGACGACCCTGCTGAACATGATCGGCGCCCTCGACGTGCCGACGGAGGGTGATGTCCGGGTGGCAGGCGCCACGATCACCGGCGCGCCCCGCAAGGAGCTCTTCCGGGTCCGGCGGCGGTCCGTGAGCTTCGTCTTCCAGACCTTCAACCTGTTCCCGGCCCTCACCGCACGGGAGAACGTGCAGTTCGCCGTCGATGTGGCCCAGCCCGGCCCCGATGCCCCGAGCGCCGAGGCGGTGCTCGAGCGGGTGGGGCTCGGGGACCGGCTCGACCACTTCCCCCACCAGCTCTCGGGGGGCGAGCAGCAGCGGGTGGCCATCGCCCGTGCCCTGGCGACGGCCAACCCGGTCCTCCTGGCCGACGAGCCGACCGGGGAGCTGGACTTCCGCACGGGTGTAGCCATCCTCAGCCTGCTCCACGAGCAGTCCCACACCGGGGTGACCGTGGTCATCGTCACCCACAACCGCGAGATCAGCCGGGTGGCTGACCGCGTCATCGAGCTGAGCAGTGGGCGGATCGTGGGTGACGGCCCACCCGAGGGCGGGCAGGTGGCCATCGACGAGCTGCACTGGTGACGACGTGCTCCTGCTGCGCTGGACGTGGCGCGACCTGCGGGCCCGCTGGCTGCAGGTCGCCGCCATCGCCCTCATCATCGCCATCGGCTCGGGTACGTACTCCGGCCTCACGAGTGTCTCGGCGTGGCGGTACGACTCCTATGACGCCAGCTACGCCGCTCTGAACATGTACGACCTCCGGGTCGACCTGGCCGAGGGCTCGACGGTCCCGGCCGCCGAGCTCGAGACGGTGTTGGCCCGGTCAGTCGGCGAGGACCTGGACGAGGTCGAGGTCCGGCTCGAGGCCCCGGTCCAGGTCGACGCGTCCACCGACGCCGAGACGATCCTCGTGCCCGGGACCTTGGTCGGCGTCGATGTGTCCGGCGGGGCCCCGCACGTTGCCGGACTGCATGCCCTCGAGGGCCGCCTGCTCACGCCGGCCGACGCCGCAGCAGGTGACGTGGTCCTCCTCGACGAGCACTTCACCCAGCGCCACGACCTGGCCCCGACGGGCACGGTCCGCATCAGCGGTGGCCGTGAGTTGCAGGTGGCGGGAAGTGCGATCTCCCCCGAGCGCTTCTTCATGATCGACGACCGGGGAGGGCTCTTCGCCGACTTCGCCGTGCTGTACGCCCCCATCGAGACGGTGCAGGCGCTCTCGGACCAGCCCGGTGCGGCCAACCAGGCGGCGTTGACCCTGCGCGAAGGCGCCCCGGTCGGCGCCGTGGAGGAGCGGGTGACGGCGGCCATGGCCGAGAGGTTCCCCGAGGTCGGGATCACCCTCACGCGCCGCGAGGACGACCGCGTGCTGCGCCTGCTCTACGACGACATCGAGGGTGACCAGCGCACCTACGACGTGTTCGCCCTGCTCATCCTGCTGGGCGCGGCCTTCGCCGCGTTCAACCTCATGATCCGCATCGTCGAGGCCCAGCGCCGGGAGATCGGCATCGGCATGGCCCTGGGGGTCCCGCCCGCCCGCATCGCCCTCCGCCCCCTGCTCGTCGGGGTCCAGGTGGCGGCGCTCGGCGCCGTCTTCGGGGTCGGGGTCGGGCTGTTGATCGACACCCTCATGGCCGATCTGCTGCGGGGCTTCTTCCCGCTGCCCTCGTGGGTGTTCGAGTTCCAGCCCGACGTCTTCCTCCGGGGCGCGGCCCTGGGGCTCCTCCTGCCGATCGCGGCCACCGCCCTTCCGGTGCGTCGGGCGGTCCGCGTGGCTCCAGTGGAGGCGATCCAGACCTCGCACCGGGCGGTCTCCGGTGGGCTGGCGCCGCTGGTCCGCCGCCTGCCGCTTCCGGGCTCGACGGTCGCCATGCTGCCGGTCCGCAACGTCGTGCGCGGCCCTCGCCGCACGATCCTGACCGCGCTCGGGATCGGCGCGGCGATCGCCGTGCTGGTGGGTGTGATCGGGATGATCGACTCGTTCGTCGCCACCATCGACCTCGGCGAGGAGGCGTTCGTCGGAGGTCACCCGGAACAGCTGACCGTCGACGTGGACTTCGCCCCGGTCGACGGCGAAGCCGTCCGGGCGGTCACCGGGTCACCGCTGCTGGCGGATGCCGAGCCGGGGCTGGCTCTCGGGGGCACCCTGGACCCTGGTGAGGGCGAGATCGACGTACTGGTCCGGCTGACCGACTTCGGCAGCGAGCTCTGGCGGCCGACGGCGTCCTCGGGCGAACTGGCGACCGATCGGCCCGGACTCGTCCTGGCCCAGAAGGCGGCCGATGACCTGGGCGTCGGGGTGGGGGACACGGTCGTGCTTCGCCACCCGCGGCGTCAGGGCCTGGTCGGCTACCAGCTGGTGGAGTCCGAGCTGCCCGTGCTGGCCGTCCACCCCAACCCCTACCGGTTCCTCGTCTACGTCGACATCAGCCATGCCGACCTCTTCAACCTCGAAGGCGTCACCAACACCGTGCGGGTGAGCCCGGCCCCCGGGGTGAGCCCTGAGGAGGTGCAACGGGGGCTGTTCCCCGAGCCGGGTGTGGTGTCGGTCGAGCCGGTGACCGCAGCGGGCGATGCGATACGGGACCGGATCGAGGAGTTCGTCAGCATCTTCGCCGTCATCGAGGGGGCGGTGCTCCTGCTGGCCCTGCTGATCGCCTTCAACTCGACGGCCATCAACATGGACGAGCGGGCCCGGGAGAACGCCACCATGTTCGCCTACGGGCTGCCCGCCGGCCGGGTGCTCATGGTGAGCGTGGTGGAGAGCCTGATCATCGGCGTGCTGGGCACGATCGTGGGCGTGGTCGCCGGTCGGTTGCTGCTCGAGTGGTTGCTCCGGGTCCTGTTGGCCTCCACCTTCCCCGACATCGGCATGGTGGTCGCCCTGTCGATCCCCACCCTGCTCACCGCGGTCCTCTTCGGTGTCGTGGCCGTCGCCGTGGCCCCGGTCCTCACCCTGCGCCGCCTCCGCCGGATGGACATCCCCTCCACCTTGCGGGTGATGGAGTAGTCAGCCGGCGGCCGCGTCCTCGACCCAGGCCCACAGGCGTTCCCGTTGGGCGTCATCGGTGCCGGTGCCGGGTACGTGCACGGTGGATCGGGGGCGCCGGTCGAGCCAGAGCTTGCCGCTCGTCTGGCCCGGCTCGTCGGCCCAGAGGAGCCAGACGAGGGTGTCGGCGCCCTGATCGGCACTGCGCAGGGCAGGGCCGGTGATCTTGCGGAACGTGGGCAGGGCCTTCTCGACGCCGGGGGTGTCGGCCCAGCCGGGGTGCATGGCGTGGGCGACGGCGGTGGGGGCCAGGCGCTCGGCCCAGAGGCCGAGGAGCTCCACCTGGGCTCGCTTGGCCCGGGCGTACTGCGCGGTGCCCTTGTAGTGGTCGGCGTCCATCTCGAGGTCGTCCACGTCGAGGCCCTGGCTGTACATGCCGCCCGAGGTGACCCAGGCGACCCGGGCGGGTGCCCGGAGGAGCGGGGTGAGGCGCTCGGTCAGCAGGTGCGGGGCGACGACATGGACGGCGAGGGTGGTCTCCAAGCCGTCGGCCGTCATCGTCTTCTCGGCCAGTAGGGCCCCGGCGTTGTGGACGATGGCGTCGAACGGCTCGTCCACGGCGAGCAGGGCATCGGCGAGGGCCCGGACCGCAGTGAGGTCGCCCAGGTCGGCGATGTGGGCCGAGACGGAGCCGTCCGGGTGGGCCAACGCGAGCTCGGCCACGGCCTTGGTCGTCCGCGCCTCGTCCCGGCCGACCACGAGGACCTCAGCCCCGAGGTCGAGGAGCTGGCCGGTGGCGGCCCGCCCGATGCCCGAGGTGGCGCCGGTGAGCAGGATGCGCCGGCCGGCCAGAGCATCAGGCGGTGGGTCCTCCCAGCCTTCGAGTCGACGCCGGGCCTCGTAACCGAGCCGGCTGAACGAGCCGGCGACGGTCGCTTCCAGGAGGACGTCGACGGTGCGGGCGAGGGGGTTGGTCATGGCGTGCTCCGGTGCGGTGCGACAGCGCACCGTACCGGCGGGGCGTTGCGCAGGGCGGGCGTCGGGACGAACCAAGGACCGCCGCCTCCGGGTGGAGGTCGACGGTCCGAGGCGGCGTCGCGAATCGGCGAGCGGGGGTGGGCCCGGGGGGATGGGCTCACCCCCGCTCGTTCCGATGGGGGGATCAGGTCGGCGGCAGCAGCACACCGTCGATGACGTGGATGACGCCGTTGGTGGCGAAGATGTCGGTGGCGGTGACCGTGGCGTCGTTCACCGTGACCGTGTCGCCGTCGACGCCGACCAGGATGCTGGCACCGTTCACGGTGGGCACCTCTTGGCCGTCGAGGGTGACGACGTCAGCGGCGGGGACCTCGCCCTCGACCACGTGATAGGTGAGGATCGAGGTCAGCGTCTCGGTGTCGGCGAGGAGCTCCTCGGCGGTCAGGCCGAGGTCGTCCAGCGCGGCCGCGAAGGCCTCGTCGGTAGGTGCGAAGACCGTGTACGGACCATCGCCCTGAAGGGTCTCGACCAGGCCGGCGGCCTCGACGGCGGCGACCAGCGTGGTGAAGTCACCGGCGGCCGTGGCCGTCTCGACGATGTCCATCGTGGGCTCGGCCACGGTGGTCTCCGTTGTCGCCTCGGTGGTCTCGGTCGTGGCTTCGGTGGTGTCCGACGAAGCGGAGTCGTCCGAATCGTCGCCACAGGCGGCGAAGACGAGTGCTCCGGCGATGAGGAAGGACAAGAGCTTGAGAAGACGGCGGGACATGATCGGTGGTTCTCCTTGGGTGTGTTGAACACTGAGCACTCTATTTAGCACTAAGTCATTTGTCAACCTGCAGAGGACAATTCTCTTCCTCAGCCGGGGCCGGCCGGGCCGGGGGACAGCAGCTCGAGTGCCCGTCGGCCGTTTCGGGCCCAGTGGTCGGCCCCGAGTCCCCTGGCGGTCTCCTCGTCGGGGATGGCGGCGCCACCGACGACGACCGGCGCGGTCACGCCGGCCGCTCGGAGCGCGGCCACGGTGTCCCTGACGGGGTCGGTGGCCGAGACCGAGACGGTCAGGGCCACGGCGACCAGCCCGTCGGCGTCGGCTGCGGCGTGGACGAAGGCCTCGGGTGGGGTGTCGGGGCCCAGATCGATCACGGCGAAGCCCCGGCCGCGCAGGGGGTCGGCCACGAAGGCCCCCGGCAGCCCATGGGGGTCGCCGGCCACCGCGCCGAGGATGATCGTGCCCCGACGTCGGCCGCGGCGGGTGAAATTGCGGGAGAGGCGGCCGAGCAGGCGGTGCATGATCGCAGTGGCCTGGTGCTCCTCGGCGACCGACACCGTGCCGGCATGCCAGCCGTCGCCGATGATCACCATCGCGCCGGCGAGCACGTCGAAGTAGAGCGCCTCGGGATCCATGCCGCCGGCGAGGGCGGCCTCGGCCACCGCCATCGAACCTGCTTCGTCGCCGGCCATCAGTCGGCGGGCCAGGCGGCCGGCGTGGTCGGCCCGGGGGCGGGCCGCCGGCTTCGTGGCCTCGGCCGGCGCGCTCAGGGCGTCGAGGTCGGCCTTGCGCACCGACCAGCTGGATCCCTGCTTGGTGGCCGGCAGCTTTCCGGTGCGGACCCACCGGTAGATGGTCATGTAGTGGACGCCGAGTTGGTCAGCGGCTTCCTGCAGGGTGAGCGTCACGCAACGCATATTAGCGCTAAATAGTTCCCGCCGACAGGGAACCTTTCAGTAGCCCGCCTCCGGGTCCACCACGTGGGCCAGCGGTTCGCCCGCCTCCCAGCGGGCCAGCTCCTCCAGGAAGATGCCCAGGATGCGGTCGTAACGCTCGGGCGAGCTCCACGAGATGTGCGGGCTGAGGTGCACCTGGGCGTGGTCGTAGAGCCAGTGGCCCGCGGGCAGCGGCTCGGGCTCGACGGTGTCCAACGAGGCCAACGCCACCCGGCCGTCTTCCAGCGCGGGGCGCAGGGCCTCCTGGTCCACCAGGGCCCCGCGGGCGATGTTGACGAGGTGGGCGCCGGGACCGAGCACGTCGAACACGGCGGGGCCGACGAGGTGGTGGGTGGCCGGTGTGGACGGGGCCGTGATGACCAGGTGGTCGCTCCACGCCGCCAGTTCGAGCAGGTCGGCGACGATCTGCACGGCGGGGTCCTCGGCGGGCAGGGGCCGACGCCGATGGGCCTTCACCTGGCTTCCGAACCGAAGCACCCGACGGGCCACGGCCTCACCGATGCCGCCGTAGCCGATGATGCCGACGTGGCTGCCCCGCAGCGTGCCGAGGTCGGCGAGGTTCCAGTGCTCGGGCGGCTCGGTGATCCAGGAGCCGGGCAGCCGCTTCTCGAAGGCCAGCATCTGGGTGATCACCCATTCCGAGATCGGTCCCGCCCCCGCCCCCCGGGAGCAGGTGAGGACCTGGTCGGGGCCCAGCAGGTCGAACGGGAACTTGTCGACGCCTGTGCCGAAGTTGTGGACCCAGCGGATCCCCCGCCTGAACAGCGCCGGGAAGTCGTGGGCGAAGAAGTGCGAGCTGAGCAGGACCTCGCCGGCCGCGTCGTCCTCCAGGCCGTCCCCGCTCCCGATGGACCGGACCGTGACGTTCGGGAAGGCGGCGGCGATCTCGTCCGCGATTCGCTCGCCCATCTGGCAGAGGACCGTGGTCACGAGCGGGCGACTCTCAGGCGAAGTCCTCGTCGATCAGGTCGGGGGTGTCGGCAACCACCTCCGCCGCCCACCGGTAGTCCGGCTTGCCACTCGGGGCCCGGGTCACGGCGTCGACGAAGTGGACCTGGCGGGGGACCTTGAAGCCGGCGATCTCCTTGCGGCAGTGGTCCTGAAGCTCTTCGACCGAGGCCAGTTCCGCCCCGTCCCGGAGCGCCACGACGGCGGCCACCCGCTGGCCCCAGCGCTCGTCCTTCACGCCGATGACGGTGGCGTCGTAGACGGCGGGGTGGGACTTGACCGCGGCCTCGACCTCCTCGGGGTAGATCTTCTCGCCGCCCGAGTTGATGGACACCGAGCCCCGGCCGAGCAGGGTGATGGAGCCGTCGGCCTCGACCGTCGCGAAGTCGCCGGGCACGGCGTAGCGGGTGCCGTCGGGGCCGGTGATGAAGGTCTCGGCCGTCTTGACCTCGTCGTGGTAGTAGCCGAGCGGGATGTTGCCGTGGCGAGCCACCTTGCCGACGACGCCGGAGCCGGGCTGGACGATGTTGAAGCTCTCGTCGATGACGACCGAGTCGGGCATGGCGGTGACGGTCGGCCCGCCCTTCATGGCCGTGTTGCCCTTGCCCACCACGACCATGCCGTTGTTGCCGGACTCGGAGGCGCCGATGGCGTCGGTGAGGATCAGGTCGGGGAAGGCCTCGAAGAACTGGTCCTTCACCGACGGCGAGAACACCGCCGCGCTGCTCGACAGGGAGAAGAGCGAGGACACGTCGTACCGGTCCGGGTGGGCGTGGAGGGCCTCGATGAGGGGTCGGCCCATGGCGTCACCGGTGATCATCATCGAGTTGATGCCCTCGCGCTCGATGAGCTCCCAGCACGCGTCGGCGTCGAAGTTGGCGACCAGGACGACCCGGTTGCCGGTGAGGCCCTGGCCCATGACGCCCCACTGGGTGGCGCCGTGCATGAGCGGGGCGATGGGGAAGAAGGTGATGGGGTCGGGGTAGACCCGCTCCAGCATGTCCTCGGGCTTGGTGGCCCGGGTCTTGGTGACGGGGTCGATGCCGCCGCCCAGGGCCATGAAGACGTCCTCGTGGCGCCAGACCACGCCCTTGGGCATGCCCGTGGTGCCGCCGGTGTACAGGATGTAGAGGTCGTCGGGGGAGCGGGGGCCGAAGTCCCGTTCGGGAGAGGCGGCGGCGAGGGCGTCCTCGTAGGGCACGGCGTCGGCCAGGCCCACATCGGCGGCGGAGCCGTCGTCGATGACGAGGGCGTGGACCAGGTCGGGCAGCGAGTCCAGGCAGTGGGCGACCCGGGGGCCGAAGCCCTGCTCGTAGACGAGGGCCTTCAGGTCGCTGTTGGCGAAGAGGTAGGACAGCTCGTGCTCGACGTAGCGGTAGTTGATGTTGATCCAGACGGCCCGGATCTTGAACACGGCCCAGATGGTCTCGACCCACTCGGCGGAGTTGTGGGCGTAGATGCCGACGTGGTCGCCCGGTCCCACCCCGTGCTCGGCCAGGTCGTGGGCCAGGCGGTTGGCCCGCTCCTCCATCTGGGCGTAGGTCCGGCGCTGGTCGCCGACGACCAGGTACTCCCGCTCCGGAAAGCGGTCGACCACCTGCTCGAACAGGTCGGCCATGTTGAAGGTGCGTTCGCCCGTCGCGCTCACCCCCCCAAACTAGAACACGTTCCACCGCGACTCCGAAGCCGCAGGGCGTTGGAGGAAATAGGTCACGGAAACCGTGACCTATTTCCTCCAACGGTGATCAGCCGGCGACACCGAGCAGGCGACAGCGCTCGTCGTAGATCTCGCGGATCGCCTCGGCCTCGCCCTCCGGATCCTCGGACAGCTCCTCGTGACAGAAGCGAACGGTCTGCCACCCGACGCGTGCGGCGGCCCTGTCGCGCTCGCGATCTCGGCGCTGGTCGGCGACTCGGTTGTGCCAGCGGCGACCGTCGGCCTCGAGGATGAGGTGGGCTTCGACGAACGCGGCGTCGACGCATCCCGTCACGATCTGGTGGCCCGGGAGAGGGAACTGGCGGATCGGCTGCAGGCCGACGAGGTCGCAGGCGGCAAACAGCATCCGCTCCAGTTCGCTGGCCGCGGGGATGTGGCCGGGTCCTCGGGCGTCCAGTATCGACGCCAGCTTGGTCATGCCCTTGCGTGCCGGCGCCATGAGCTCGTTGAAGCAGTGGCTCATCTTGGCGTGGGTGAGATGGTCGGAAAGCAGCGCGTGCTCGTAGGCGGCATCGAGTCGGAGCCGACTCAGGAGCGGGGCCAGGTCGACGATTGTGCGGGCGAGGGTCGTGGTGCGTCGGCCATGAAAGGTCACCCAATGGTGTCGAGGGAGGATCCGGGTCTGGTGAACGCTCGCCCCGGCTACCCGCTGGTGCTGGGGGTGCGGCACGGTGACCGACAGCTGATCCCGAGGCAAGCCCGGTAGCCCGTAGAGGGCGGCTGCTGTCTGGTGGGACACGACGGCCTCTGCCCCGGCAGCGAGGTAGGTGACCCACACCCGTCGGGCCCAGGTGTCCCGATGGCCGGGAAGGCCGTAGACCCCGGGAGCGAGCCGGATCCAGCGGCCGGAACGCAGTCGGCGCTCGATGAGGGCGCCGTACGCGCCGAACTCGAGGATCTGGAACCGGGCGAACACGCCGTACTGGGCGGCGGCCAGGGTGGCCACTTGTCGGTCGAACATGACGTCCTCCGCGCCGAAACGTCGAGCGGGGGAGGCCGAAGCGAACCTAGCGCCTCGTTTGCCATGCAGGCTTCGCCGATGCTCGATCAGTTGGTGCCCGACGCCGGTCCCCACTCAGAGGATGCGGGACTCGTGGCCGGCCCAGTACTCGTCCTTCAGGAGGCGCTTGTAGAGCTTGCCGGTGGGGTGACGGGGGAGCTCGTCGCGGAAGTCGACCGAGCGGGGGCACTTGACGTCGGCCAGGTGCTCACGGCAGTGGGCGATCAGGGCCCGCTCCATGTCGGGTCCGGCCGCGGCGGGGTCGACGAGTTGGACGATGGCCTTGACCTCCTCGCCGAAGTCCTCGTCGGGGACGCCGATCACGGCGGCGTCGGCCACGGCGGGGTGCACGACCAGGACGTTCTCGGCCTCCTGCGGATACACGTTCACGCCGCCGGTGATGATCATGTTGGCCTTGCGGTCGGTGAGGTAGAGGAAGCCGTCCTCGTCCAGCTTGCCGATGTCGCCCAGGGTGCTGGACCCGTCGTCCCGGTAGCTGCCGGCCGTCGTGTCGGGATCGTTGTGGTACTCGAAGATCCGGCCCGCCGAGGTGGCCCCGAAGTACACGGTGCCCTCCTCGCCCGTGGGCACTTCGCGGCCGTACTCGTCGAGGATGAGGACCGGCGCGGTCAGGGCCCGTCCGACCGTGCCCTTGTGGGTCAGCCACTCCTCGCTGTTGCAGTAGCAGAAGCCGTTGCCCTCGGTCCCCGCGTAGTACTCGTGGATGACCGGCCCCCACCACTCGATCATCTGCTCCTTGACGGGCACCGGGCAAGGGGCGGCGGCGTGCACGGCGACCTTCAGCGAGCTCAGGTCGTGGGCGGCCCGGACCTCGTCGGGCAGCTTGAGCATGCGCACGAACATGGTCGGTACCCACTGGCTGTGGGTCACGTGGTGCCGCTCGATGAGGGCGACGGCCTCGGCGGCGTCGAAGTGCTCCATCACCACGACGGTCGCCCCGATGCGCAGGAAGTTCATGCAGAAGCCCAGGGGGGCGGCGTGGTAGAGCGGAGCGGGGGAGAGGTAGACCGAGTCGGCGTCCCCGCCGAAGACGAGCGTGATCAGGGTGGTCAACGCCTCCTGCGTGCCCAGGGGATGGCCGCCGAGCTGGCCTTTCACGCCCTTCGGGCGGCCGGTCGTGCCCGAGGAGTAGAGCATCGCCTGACCCTCGACCGCCTCGGGCGGCTCCTCGGGGGGCTGGTCGGCGAGCAGGTCCTCCAGGGGCTCACAACCGTCGACATGCCCGCCGACGGAGGCCAACAGGTCGAGCCCGCCCAGCTGGTCCATCAGCTCGGCCGCCTGGTCGGCCTTGGCCGGCGACGTGATCAGCACCCGGCTGTTGGAGTCCTCGACGATGTACCCGAGCTCCTCAGCGGTCAGCCGGGAGCTGATGGCCGTGTAGTAGAGCCCGGCGTAGCGGGCCCCCCACACCAGGGCCAGGTACTCGGGCCGGTTCTCGAGGCACAGGGCCACGTGGTCCCCCGGCTCGAGGCCGAGTGATCCGAGGAGCTGGGCGAGCCGGCAGGCGGTGTCGTGGAACTGGGCGTAGGTGACCTTCTCGCCCGAGCCCCCCATGATCACCGCCGGGTGGTCCGGTCGCCGCTCCGCCCACGTCCCCGGGTAGAGCCGTTCCTGCTCGTCACGCACTCTTTTCGACCCCCGGTCGTCGTGCTCCGCTGTTCCGGCGCCCATTCTGACCCGGCTACGGTCCCACGCCGTGGGGGTGGGACCTGACCGTACGCCGGTGATCGCCGGGATCGCGCTGTCGGACTACCCCGTGGCCCCCGACCTCGACGGCGTCCAGCACCACGTCCTGGCCATGCAGCGGGTCCTCGAGGACAGCGGCGTGGCCAAGGCCGACATCGACGGCTACGTGTCGGCGGGGGGCGGCGGGATGATGGTCGACGACGCCGTCACCATGTCGGAGTACCTCGGCATCGATCACCGCTGGATCGACGGGACGATGACCGGGGGGTCGTCGTTCGAGTTCCACGTGCAGCACGCCGCCGCCGCCATCCGGGACGGCCGGGCGCACACGATCCTCGTCACCTACGGCTCGGACCAGCTGACCCGCATGGGGCGCACGCTGGGGACCGGCAGCCTGCGGGCCGGCCAGAGCCGGGCCGTGCCCGGGCCTCTGCAGTTCGAGGCCCCCTACGGGAACTCCCTGGTCGGGGCCTACGCCATGGTCGCCCAACGCCACATGCACGAGTTCGGGACGACGTCTGAGCAGTTGGCCGAGATCGCCGTCGGGGTGCGGGACTTCGCCCGGCTCAACCCGCTGGCCCGCTACCGGGACGACCTGACGGTGGAGGACGTCGTCAACTCCCGCATGGTCGCCGATCCGCTGCACAAGCTCGACTGCTGCGTCATCACCGACGGCGGCGGGGCGATCCTGCTCACCACCGAGGAGCGGGCCCGGGACCTGAAGCAGCCACCGGTCTACGTGCTCGGCGCGGGCGGGGCGCAGTCGCACTGGAACATCTCGCAGTGCCCGGACTTCACCACCTCCGCCGGCGCCCGCATCAGCGCCGACGTCTACGCCGAGGCCGGCCTGGCCCCGGCCGACGTCGACACGATCCAGTTCTACGACAGCTTCACGATCACGGTCGCCGTGCTGCTGGAGGACATGGGCTTCTGCGCCAAGGGCGAGGCCGGGGCCTTCGTCCAGGAGGGCCATCTGCGTCGGGGCGGGAAGTTGCCGCTGAACACCGACGGAGGGGGGCTGTCCTCCAACCACCCGGGCATGCGGGGGATCTTCCTGCTGGTCGAAGCCGCTCGCCAGCTCCGGGGACAGGGGGGCGAGGCCCAGGTGCCCGGCGCCGAGGTGGCGCTGGCCGCCGGTTCGGGCGGTTGGCTGTCCTGCATCGGCATGGTGCTGCTGGGCAAGGATCGACCGGCTTGAGCTCCGACACCGGCGACTGGGTCAAGCCCATCCCGTACGTGGATGCGGTGACCAAGCCGTTCTGGGACGCCACCCTCGAGGGCCGGCTGACCTTCCAGCAGTGCCCGGGCTGTGGCCACCGGCAGTTCTACCCCCGGGCCGCCTGCACGGCCTGCGGGGCCACGCCCGAGCTGGTCGACGCCGCGGGCACCGGCACGGTCCACACGTTCACGGTCATCCGCCAGTTCGGCGGGCCCGGCTTCAAGGACGAGCTGCCGTATGTGGTCGCCGTCATCGAGCTGGACGAGGGCGTCGCCATGATGGGCAACGTCACCGATGTCGACCCCGAGGCCGTGCGCATCGGGGACCGGGTCCAGGTCTGGTTCGCCGACGCCGGCGACCGCGCCCACATCCCCCTCTGGAAGGTGGTCACCTAAGTCGGCCTTCGACCTGCGGGCTCCGCCCATCGCCGGCGTCGTCGAGGCTGGGCCTTCGGGCCTGACCTGTGGCGCCTACTCCGGGGGGCGCATGGCCATGCCGCTGGCGGGGGCGATGAAGACGCACTGGGCCTCGGCCAGGAGCCTGTCGCCGTCGTGGGCGGTGCCCCAGCAGAAGATCTTGCGGCCCTCGGTCCGATCGACGCCGGCGGCGTAGTCGATGCGCCGGTAGAGGGGCGTGGGCTTGACCATCTTCACGGTCAGCGTCCCGGTGAAGCCGGCGATGCCGGAGGCCATCTGGGCGCAGCCGAGGAGGTCGTCGAACGCGGCGGCCACGAAGCCGCCGTGCAGGCAGTCCTGGGGGCCCTCGTAGGCCGGGCCCCAGGTCGCCGAGCCCCGGGTGATCTCGCCGTCGAGGAAGAACGCCATCGGTGGGGCCAGGGGGTTGCTGGCCCCGCTGATGCCCGAGCGCTCGGTGAGGATGGCGTCGTCGCCGCCCGAGGCCGACAGCCCGCCCCGCTCCCGCAGCGACGGGGGCCGGTCGAGGACCTCGGCCAGGTGCGCGGTCGCCTCGATGAGCTCGGCGAAGGTGTCCTCGCCCACGAGATCGGTGTCGAGCAGGGCCACCCGCTCGACGACCTTCTTGGCCTCCTCCACCAGCATGTGCTTCTGGGCCCGGGCGCCCCGGGCCTTGGACGGCGTGGTGGCCCAGAGCTGGCGGGCATCGTCAGGCAGCGGCATGGCGGCACGGTAGTGACCACCCGTCCCGGTGGCTCCCCCTCCGGCGTGAAGCGCAGGGAGGTCCACCAGAGTGACGACGCCGGTAGCGGGCGGGCCGAATCGGTGGTCCAATGGGTGATGCCCGCCGTTGTCGCCTTCCGTGCGGCGGTCGACGGGACCCTCGAGGCCAAGGTCGACGACGGCCTCGGTCGCCCGGCGATGATCGTGCGCTCGGTCAGTGACCGACGGGCCGGTGCTCTCGGATCGGCCGACGGGGACACGATCGCCCTCGCCGCCAGGACCGCCCGTCAGTCCGGCATCCCGATCGTCCTGCTCCTGGCCTCCAGCGGGGCAGACGTCCACGAAGGGGTCGACGCCCTCCTGGGCTGGGGGCGGGCGGCCAAGGAGCTGGTGGCCTGCTCGGGGATCATCCCGGTCCTCGCCGCGCTCACCGGCCCGGCCGTGTCGGGCCCGGCCCTGCTCCTGGGGGTGGCCGACCACGTCATCATGACCTCGACGGCCTACGCCTACGTGTCCGGCCCCCGGATGGTCCGCCAGATGACCGGGTCCATCATCTCCTCCCAGGAGCTGGGCGGCGTCGGGGCCCACCAACGCTCGACCGGCGTGGCCGCTCGGGTGGTGCCCACCGCCGACGACGTGGACGACGCGCTGGCCGACCTCCTCGCCTATCTCCCCGACAGCATCGACCAAGAGCCGCCCCGGTGGCCGACGACTGACCCGGTCGACCGGAGGACCCCGGAGGCCGGGGGGATCCTCCCGGCGGAGTCCACTGCGGGTTACGACGTGCGCTCGGTCATCCGGGCGATCGTGGACGACGACGAGTTCCTCGAGCTGCGGGAGCTGTACGCCCCCAACCTGGTCACCGGCTTGGCCACCGTGGACGGCCGACCCGTCGGCGTCGTGGCCAACCAGCCCCAGCAGCTGGCGGGCACGCTCGACATCGCCTGCTCGCACAAGGGCGCCCGCTTCGTGTCCTTCTGCGACGCCTTCAACCTGCCGCTGGTCACCCTGGTCGACACGTCGGGCTTCTACCCGGGCAAGGACATGGAGTGGCGCGGGATGATCCGTCACGGGGCCCAGCTCGCCTTCGCCTACGCCCGGGCCACCGTCCCCCGGGTGGGCCTGACCCTGCGCAAGTCCTACGGCGGGGCGTTCATCGTCATGGACTCCAAGACCATGGGCTGTGACCTCCATCTGGCCTGGCCCACCGCCGAGATCGCGGTCATGGGGGCCGAGGGCGCCGTCGGCATCCTGCACCGTCGCGTCGATCCCGAGGGCCGTCTCGACCTGGTCGCCGCCTACGAGGAGCAGTACCTCAATCCCTGGATCGCGGCCGAGCGCGGTTACATCGACGCCGTCATCGACCCCGCCGACACCCGCCGGGAGCTGGCGGCGGGCCTGGAGATCCTCAGCACCAAACGCGAGCACCTGGCCCCCCGACGCCACGACAACCTCCCGCTCTAGCTGACCGTTCTGGCGCCTGATCCTTGGCCGGTGACCCCGAAATCAGGCGCCAGAACGGTCGAGGCTCCACGGCGGACCGCGGACGTTCGGCCCTGGCGGCGCCGGCCGTCGGGTCCCAGGATCCGACGTCGTGAGCACGCCGTCCGCGCCCATCGACCGGGCGAGCGCCAACGACCTCCTCCAGCGGGCCACCGACGTCGGCTCCGTGCCGATGCAGGTGGGTGCGGTCCTGGTCCTCGACGACGCGGGCGACATCGACCTCCCCGCCGTGAGGGATGCGATCGAACGGCGGACCCGGGCCATCCCCCGGCTGCGCCGGCGCCTGGTCGACGCGCCCTTCGGGTGCGGGCGGCCGTACTGGGTCGACGACGCCGATTTCGCCATCGAGCGCCACGTCCGAGCGCTCGTGTGCCCGCGCCCCGGCGACGAGGCAGCCCTTTTGGCGGTGGCCACCGCGGTGGCCACCGAGCGGCTCCCCGACGACCGACCGCTCTGGTCGGTCACCTTCGTCACGGGCCTCGAGTCGGGCGCCGGTGCCCTGTTCGCCGTGTTCCACCACGTCCTCGCCGACGGCATCGGTGGGCTGGCCGTGCTGGCCGGTCTGGTGGACGGCGCCCCCGACGACCTCCCTGCCCGCCAGCTGGTGACCTCGCAGCCCGGCCGTCGCCGACTCTTCGGCGATGCCACGCGGGCCCGCCTTCAGTCCCTCGCTCGCGTGCCTTCAGCCGTCGGCCTCCTCCGGGCAACCGTCGGTGAGCTCCGCCGGTCGGACGTTCCGAAGGCCGCTCGCTGTTCGCTGAACCGGCCCACCGGCCCGCGACGGTCATTGGCCACCGCCCGGGTCGACCTGGCGCCGGTCGTGGACGTCGCCCATCGCCACGGTGCCACGGTCAACGACATCGCGCTCACCGCGGTGGCGGGAGCCCTCCAGGCGACGCTGCATCGTCGGGGCGAAGGCCTGGTGCCCGAGTTCGTCATCACGGTCCCGGTCTCGGGCCGGCGGGCGACCAGCGCGACCGAGCTCGGCAATGACGTGAGCATGCGGCCGGTGGTCGTGCCCGCGCTCGGGGAGGCTGCCGAGCGACTGGTGGCCACGGCCCGCCGGCGCCCGGCACCCGGTGACGCCGCTTCGGCTGCCTCAGTGGCGCTGCTCGGACCGCTGTTCCGGGTGCTGGCGGCGCTCCGACTCTTCCGTTGGTTCACCGAGCGCCAGCGCTTGGTCCACACCTTCGTCACCAACCTGCGCGGCCCGACCGAGCATCTGGCCTTCCTCGGCGCCCAGGTGCGGGACGTCATCCCGGTGTCGTCCATCTCCGGCAACGTGACCGTGGCCTTCGCCGTCCTCTCCTACGCCGGCACCCTTGTCGTCACCGTGGTGGCCGACTCCGACGCCTGGCCCGACCTGGCCTCGATCCAGGGCGATCTGCAGACCGAGCTCGACGTCCTCGTCTGTGCGGCGCAAGGTCGGTGACGGTCGTTCTGGCCGCCGGGCCATCGCACCGAAGTCGGGCACCAGAACAGGAGTCAGGGCTCGAGGGTGACCTTGATGGCGCCGGCGGAGCGGTCGGCGGCCACCCGGAAGGCCTCAGCGGCGTCAGCGAGGCCGAAGCGGTGGGTGATCATCGCCCCGGCCAGTTCGGGGACTGCGGCCAGCAGGCCCGCCGCGTCCTCGACTTCGCGACGGCCGCCGTGGTGGCCGTAGGCCAGGCAGGCGACGATGTCGAGTTCCTTGGTGGTGAGCGGCATCCCCGGCGCCATCAGGTCGTCCCAGTAGGTGCCGAGGATGGCGATGGTGCCGCGCACCCGGGCCAGGTCGGCCGCTTGGCCGAAGGCGGACGAGGTGCCGGCGGCCTCGATGACCACGTCGTAGCGACCCTCGGCCGGGCGTCCGCCGACGACTTCGGCCGCGGCCGCCTGGTGGGGATGGCGGGTGACGGTGCCGACCTCGCAACCCGCGTGCACGGCGGCGGCCACGGCGGCGATGCCCAGCGTGCCGCCCCCGACGACGGCGACGCGCTGGCCGGACTCGACCCGGGCCCGGTGCAGGGCGTGGACGGCGCAGGCCACCGGCTCGACCAGCGAGGCATCGTTCACGGACAGGCCGTCGGGCAGCAGGACCACACACCCGGGTGGGACGGCCAGCTCGTCAGCCATGCCCCCGTCCACGCCGATGCCGATGGTCTGACCCTCGCGGCACAGGTGGGTGTCGCCGGCGACGCAGCGCTCGCACACGCCGCAGCGCCGGACCGGTTCGACCGCCACTGGCGTCCCGTCGTCCAGCCAACCGGCGATCTCGTGGCCCAGCGTGACCGGCCTCGGCCCCCACCCGAGCAGGTGGATGTCCGATCCGCAGATTCCGGCGGTGGCCACGCGCACCCGGACCTCGTCCCCGGACGGCTCCGGCGCAGGCCCGTCCAGTACCTGGATCCCGTGCTCGGTGTTCCGCACGCTCCTCATCCGAGCCCCACGACGGCCCTGGTCATGACGTGCCCAGCAGGACGGTGGCCGTCGACGTGAACCAGCCGCCGGTGGCGTTGACGCAGGCCACTTCGGCGCCCTCGACCTGGCGGCCGTCGGCCTCGCCCCGGAGCTGCTTCACGGCCTCGACGAGCAGGAACATGCCCCGCATGCCCGGGTGGCAGGCCGACAGGCCGCCGCCGTCGGTGTTGGTGGGCAGGGCGCCGCCGACCCGCAGGCGACCGTCGGCGACGAAGGGACCGCCCTCGCCCTTGGGGCAGAAGCCCAGCCCCTCCAGCGTGGCCACCACCATGTAGGTGAAGGCATCGTAGAGCTGGCAGACGTCGACGTCCTCAGGCCCGATCCCGGCCCGGCGGAAGGCATCGGCGCCCGAGCGCACGCAGGGCGACTCGGTGAAGTCGTCCCATTCGCTCATCGTCGTGTGCGAGATGGCCTCGCCGGTGCCCAGCACCCACACCGGTGCCTTTGGGCAGTCCTTGGCCCGCTCGGCCGTGGTCAGCACCACGGCCCCACCACCGTCGGAGCGGATGCAGCAGTGCAGCTTGGTCAGGGGGTCGGCGATCATCTCGGCGGCGTTGACGTCGTCGATCGTCAGCGGGTCCCGGTAGTAGGCGTCGGGGTTGAGCCCGGCGTTGAAGCGGGTCGACACCGCCACCTCGGCCAGTTGCTCGATGGTCGTGCCGAACTCGTGCATGTGGCGCATCGTGCTCATGGCGTACTGCGAGATCAGCGTGTGGCCCCAAGGGGCGGCGAACTGTGTCGGCCCCCGGGACCCGAAGGACAGGTTGGCCCGCCGACGACCGGCCTTCAGGTCGGCCCGGGTGGTCGAGCCGTAGACCAGGACGATGGTCTCGGCCATGCCCGTCTGAAGCGCGGCGACGGCGTGGCCCACCATCACCTCCCAGGAGGCACCCCCCACCTGGGTGGAGTCGAAATGGGCCGGACGCAGGCCCAGGTACTCGGCCACCTCGACCGGGGCCAGCGAGCCCAACCCGCAGGAGTAGAGGCCGTCGACGTCGTCCCGGGCCAGCCCGGCGTCGGCCAAGGCCCGGGAGGTGGCCTGGTAGTGCAGGTCGTAGGGCGTGCGGTCGTCGACCCGCCCCACGTCGGACAGCGCCGCCCCGACGATGGCGACGCGATGAGGTTCGGGCACGGGCGGCGATGGTAATGAAGGGCGGTGGACCTCCGGTTCAGCGACGAGGACGAGGCGTTCCGGGCCGATGCCCGGGACTTCCTCGAGACCCACCTGGCGGATGACTTCGCCGCGCTCCGGGGTCTCGGGGGGCCGGGCAAGGAGCACCAGGACTTCGAGGGCCGCCTCGAATGGGAGAGGCTCCTCGGCCGCGAGGGCTGGAGCGTCGTCGGTTGGCCCAAGGAGCACGGCGGCAAGGGCCTGCCCGTCACCCAGCAGGTCATCTGGCACCAGGAGTACGCCCGCGCGCGGGCGCCCGGGCGGGTCGGCATCGTGGGGGAGGGGCTGCTCGGCCCGACTCTCATCGCCTTCGGCACCGACGAGCAGAAGGCCCGCTTCCTGCCCGGCATCGTGTCGGGCGAGACGCTCTGGTGTCAGGGCTACTCCGAGCCCAACGCCGGCTCGGACCTGGCCAACGTCCAGACCCGGGCCCACCTCGATGGCGACGAGTGGGTCATCAGCGGCCAGAAGGTGTGGACCTCGCTGGCCGCCTGGGCCCAGTGGATGTTCGTCGTCGGCAAGACCGACCCGGAGGCCGATCCCAAGCACCGGGGCATCTCCTACCTGCTCTGCCCCATGGACCAGCCCGGCATCGAGATCCGCCCCATCGTCCAGGTCACCGGCACGTCGGAGTTCAACGAGGTCTTCCTCGACGAGGCCCGCACGGCGTCGGACCTGGTCGTCGGCGAGGTCAACGGCGGCTGGCGAGTGGCCATGGGCACCCTCGGCTTCGAGCGGGGGGTGCTGACCCTCGGCCAGCAGATGGCCTTCAGCCAGGAGTTCGACCTGATCCTCGAGGCCGCCCGCCGCAACGGCAAGGCCACCGAGCCCGAGATGCGTCGTCGCCTGGCCGACGCCTGGATCGGCCTCGAGCTCATGCGCCTGACCGCCCTGCGGACCATCTCCGGCGAGCCCGGCCCCGAGACCTCCATCAACAAGCTCTACTGGGCCACGTTCCACCGCCGCCTCGGCGAGCTGGCCATGGACGTGCTCGGCGCCGACGGCACCATCCTCACCCCGGAGACGGCGATGCCCGGCGGCGAGGCCTACCAGCTCTCCGAGCTGCAGGGCCTGTTCCTGTTCAGCCG
>Ga0315287_10001570_pt1 | contig 21209 bp, 20 predicted proteins | sample YL17G11_0_MG_FD_205037 | JGI IMG/M metagenome (GOLD analysis project Ga0315287, IMG submission 205037) | Sediment microbial communities from Yellowstone Lake, YNP, Wyoming, USA - YL17G11_0 | ecosystem: Environmental > Aquatic > Freshwater > Lake > Sediment | place: USA: Wyoming | collected...
GAAGGCACAAACAACAAGATCAAAACCATGAAACGCCAAGCCTACGGATTTCGAGACACAGAGTTCTTGAAACTCAAAATCCTCGGCATTCACGAAACCAAGTACGCTTTAGTCGGATGAACCTAAAGAGTATGGGCTCTGCGAACAGACTCCACCCTTGCGACTCAAACTCCTCCTTAGTGGTCAACTGTGACATCCAGCCGCCAGGTGTGTTGCCTCCAGAGTTGCCACCTCCGCCCCAACGGTCTGTGACTGCGAGCAACACCGGGCCGTTTGTTAGGACACGAAAGGAGACAATTCCCGCTTCGTCTGCTCCAGAGCCGGCATGCGACTGAAAAAAGTGAAGCGGCTGTTGATTGAGAACATCGGGAAACTCCGAGAAAATCGGGGCTTGATTACTGAAGCCGATCGGCGTGCCAATCTGAAGCGGCACAAAAGCGTACTCAGCCTGGAAAGCCACAACCTCAACGTGCGCGGTGACGATTACCGCGGAACCGACGTTCGGACTTACCAGCACCATCCCCACCACCAACCCAATAATGCAGCGTTTCATCGCACACCACCTTTCACATTGCGAGCGACAAGTCGCCCTGGAATCGGAATACAAGCAAGGCTGCGCGCAACACAGCACACAGCGGAATACGCACAAAGGAAAACACCCAGCCCAAGAAGTGCGCGCGGCAAGACGATGCCTTGCACGGCGAGCAACGGGGACTAGGTGCGGCGCTGCCTCAATATGGGTGAAGGGGGCGAAAGCACGAAGGGCGCAAAAGGTGCGAAAGTGCGAAGGGTACAAGTGCCTGAATACCTTGGCGGCGAAGAGCGCCGGCCGTGCGAAGAATCACCGGGCAACGGCCCGGATCGAAGAGTGCGGGCGTGGAGCGTGGCGAGCGGGAGTTATCCCCACCCCCCCCAATGATGGTGGAGTGGCGCACGGCGCAGCCGGCTGCATGTTGGGGTGGCAGTTCAACTGCCACCCCAACTCAGTGGCACACGCGCGTTTGCTCGGCGTTATATCTGGATGGCTATTCATGCGCTTCACACTCCACGCATTTATCCCATTAACCCTGAATATAGCGAGACACAGAGAGAGTGTAAGGAATTTTGTGGCACGGGCTTCCAGCCCGTGGAAAAACACGGCCAAGATGGCCGTGCCACTTAGAGGTGACACAAAAATCTTTACAGGGCCGACACAGACCCATTGCAAGCGTTTTTTTCCAACGGGAAACAATTTTTTGGCACTTCTTTGGGGGGGAGGAAGGAGACTTCGTACTCCGTTTCTTCCGCCGGCTTCGCGCCGTTGCCCGCATTTCTCACCACCGGGGCCAATCGACGACAGAGTGTTCGATGGGGCAGACATTCTTGTCTGCCCTGCTTGCCGACATTTCAAGGGCAGACAGGAATGTCTGCCCCACCGTGGTGAGAAATGCGGGTTTGCCTCTTTGCGTGAGACAGGTCAAAGGGAGCCGGGATTGACCTTCAACGGCAATTTGGGCTCGTCGTTGGACGGAATGCCAGAGATGATTTCCGACTGGCCGGAGCCGATGCGGCCGTCGCCGTGGGCGTCGACCAGGACGCGGAACGTTGTCGCCGCGTCCGGAAGCTCGAAGCTGATCGACGCCTTGCCGTCGGGGCCGGCGATCAGCAGCGGGTGCCAGAAGAGCGTTTCCGCAAGATCGCTCGCGCCCGGCTGGCCGGCGACGTGCTGGTGGGCGTACTGTCGGACGATGCCATGAAGGATATCGTCGCCTACCGGTTCGTCTTTGGATATCTTTTCCGGGGCTTCCGGGCGGCCGGGCACAGCCTGCGGGGCAGGGACTGCGGACTGGGCGGCGGCGTGATACGGCGAGAACGACACGGCCACGTCCGGGCCGGGCGTCAGCCGGCCGGGATCGAGCAGAATCGCGCCCATAATCAGGCAGCAGGTCGTGGCGCCGATGGCCGGAATCCACAAATGCATGCCGGAAACGATCCGCATCAGACCCAGCATCGCCACCAGCAGCACTAGCCCCAGACCACCGAAGAAACTTGCCGTGGTGAGCGTGTTCAGGGCTTTGGTGCGGTCGGCGCGGTATTCGACCAGACGTTTTTCGTAGTCGTCGCGGATCCGGCCTATGTTGTCGAACATGATGGGCGGCCCGCCGAGTTCGGCGAACCGTCGCCAGCCCCGGGTGCCCAGCAGCAAATCCAGCGCGACCGCCGCCGGAACGTCCCCCTTGGTTTCTTCGGAAAGATAGAAATCGGCCTTTTCCAGATCTTCCGGCTTCTCGATCTCGCCGGTCAACAGCAGATGGGCGGCCATGCCGGGCGTGCGGTCGTTGGCCAGACTGAACAGCGCGTCGTCGACCACAGCCACGCCGAGCGTCGCCGGCGCCGGCTCGCCCTTCTCGTTGGTGACCAGCAGCGACACGTTGACCTTTTCGCCCGGCGAATATCGCCGGCCAGGGCCGACCGCGCGGATGTTCAGCTTGTGTGCCGGGCGGCGGTAAACGAGCCGCTCGGCCACGGGCTGGGGCGGGCTGTCGCTGTAGTCGTACACGGTCAGCCGTACGACGCCGCCCACTGCGGCATCGAGAGGAATTGCCACGGGGTTGGCGCCGGTCGCGCCGCTCTTCGTGACCAGCGGCTGCTCGCCGACTTGAACGCCGCGACAGTAGGCCGCCACCACCAGCGGCAGACCGGGTTTGGCGGCCTGGACATTGAACTCCAGCGGCGCGGCGGGTGCGAATACCCCGGCGCCGGTGGTCAGCAAGACCTTGCGTTCCGTGGAAACCTCGGGCAGTTTTGGCTCGTTCCGCACTCCGGCGGGGCTGGTGATCTTCAGCCGGTAGCTCTCTCCGGCGCGGGGAGTGATGGTGAAAACGCCCATGCCTTCATGGAGCGTCTCGACCTTGCCTACTTCATTTTCGGGTGATTTCGGACCGCCGCCGGCGACGATCATGCCGCTTACGCGTACCGGTTTGCCCAGGGGATTGCGGCCAACAAAGTACACGCGGTTTTCCAGTCCGGCCACCAGATCGCCGCTCTCGGGGTAGAACGCCACTTCGACCTTGCCCGGCTCGATGTCGCGGGCAGACTCCAACTCCTTCTTCAGCCGCGGCATGCGATGCCGGCGGATGAAGAAGGTCCGCTTCTCTTCTGGAACAGCCTGTTGAGGGCTGCGGACAACCAGCGTGTACTGCCCGGCGGCCGATTCGTCCGGAATCGTGAACGCCCCGTTTCCAACACCCCGCTCGGTGACGCCGTCCTGTTGCGAACTCGGCACGACGGTCCCATTCGGGTCGAGGATCTCGAAGTGGACCGGCATGGGTTTTTCGGCAGTGAGTCCGAAGCGGGAGAGCGTCAGCGACCGATAGTAAACCGTATCGCCCGGCTGATACAGGGGTTTGTCCGTCGAGACCTGCGTGGCATAGCGAACCGGATCGACAGCCAGCGGAGTTTCCACCTCCTCGCGGCTGTCGCCGTGCAGGGCGACAATCATCAGTCTGACCTGCGGCGGCAGCGAAAGCTCGCCCGGAATGACCACCTGCAACCGGCCGCGCTCGTCGGTGGTCTCCTTATAGGCCTTCAGCCGCTTGCCCTCAGGAGTCAGCAGGGCGATCTCGACCTGGGAGGGCAACGGCTGCCCACCGATCGCCGAGGTGCTGATCGTGTACTCCGCGGGCGCGCCGGCTTGCAGGGCCGAGGGTCCGGTGACAATCAGCCGCAAATGCTCCGTGGCAAGCGCTGCTAATTGCTCCCGATGGTAGAAGTAGCCTCCCACGGAGATCATCACCAGGATCGCCGCGGCCAACCCAACGGTCCAATTGGCGGTCCGGGCGAATGATTTGCCGGCATTCCCGCCATTCTTGGTCGGCATTGGGGGCGAAACAGATTCGGTGGAATCGTCCATGTGCTTTCCCTCCATCTCTCCCAGGTAATGTTGTACAATATGCCGGCCTGGCCGGACACCCCCGACGACAGAGTGTTCGGTGGGGCAGACGTTCTTGTCTGCCCTGCTTGCCGACATTTCAAGGGCAGACAGGAATGTCTGCCCCACCGTGGTGAGAAATGCAAACTAGCCTCTTGACAACCAAACAATACTTGCTAGCATGGCAAACCAGTCCCACCACGATAGAACCCCTTCCGAAAGCTCACCTACCTCCAAGAAGTCGTTGCCATGGTTCAGCAGAAGCAGCCGACATGCTCGAACCGTCGTGATTTTCTAAAAACCTCCGCCGTAGTAGGCGCGGCTGCCCTCGGCGGATTGTCGTTGGCCCGCAACGCCCATGCGGCCGGCAGCGACATCATCAAGATCGGCATGGTCGGCTGCGGCAGCCGGTGCCCCGGCGCCGCCGTCGACGCGATGACTGTCGACCAGGGCGTGCGGTTGGTCGCCATGACCGACATCTTTGCCGACCGCGTACAAAGCCGCCGCGAGATGCTCAAGAAGGAAAAGCCGAACCAGGTCCAGGTTGACGACGCCCATTGCTTCTCCGGGCTGGACGGCTACAAGCACGTGATCGAGAGCGTCGACGTCGTGCTGATCGCCTGCGCGGCCAAGTACCACCCCATGTACCTGCGTGCCGCCATCGACGCCGGCAAGCACGTCTTCGTCGAGAAGCCGCACGCAATCGATCCGGTCGGCATACGCGAGGTTGCCGCCGCCTGCGAATTGGCCAAACAGAAGAAACTCAGCGTCATGTCCGGGCTGCAAAGCCGGTACACCCCGGGCTTTCAGGAAACCATCAAACGTGTCCACGACGGCGCTATCGGCGAGATCGTGGCCATCGAGGAGAATTTCCTCCGCGGGCCCTATGGACTCTATCCCCGCCTGCCGCAGTACAAGACCGAAGTCGAGTACCAACACGCCAATCAGTACCACTTCAGTTGGCTGTGCGGCGACGACGTAGTGCAGTCGCTGGTTCACAACGTGGATCGGGCCACCTGGGCGATGAAGGAGCAGACGCCGGTCAAGGCCCACGGGCTGGGCGGGCGATCGGCCTCGTTCGGCGAAATCTACGGCAACGTGTTCGACCACCATTCGGTGGTCTATGAATACGCCAACGGCGTGCGGATGTACGCCTTCTGCCACACGGAAAACGGCTGCTACAACAACACGGACAGCATTATCCTCGGCAGCAAGGGACGCTGTTATCTGACCCATTGTGTTATCGACGGCGAGACCAAGTGGCGCTACTCGGGGCCCGGCGGCAATCCGTACGACCTCGAACACGCGGCTCTGTTCGCGGCAATTCGATCGGGCAACCCCGTCAATTGCGGCGACTACATGGCCCGCAGCACCCTGGTCGGCGTCTTGGGTCAACTGACCTGCTATTGCGGCTGGGAACTCGGCTGGGAGCAGGTTTCCAAGTCCAACTTCGTCTTCTTGCCGAAGCCCGAAGACGTACGCCTTGACATGCCGCCGCCGGTGAAGCCGGACGAGAAAGGCTGGTATCCGGTGCCGATGCCCGGGATTACCGAGTTCAAAATCTAGATACTTGGAGGGTTTTGCACAATGATCGAACTGGGAATGCACACCGACAACTGGCGCACGCTCAGCGGCAATTTCACGGCGGCCGTCGATTCGGCGGTCAAGTATGGCCTGTCGCACATCGAGTTCGGAGTGATCCACGGCCAATACTTCGTCCAGGGCCTCGGATATGATCCGGCCGTCTCGATGCAATCGAACCCTCGGGCGCTGCGGCGCTATCTGGATCAGAAGGGATTGCGAGTCTCGCAGATCGACGGGGCGTATCCCATGATGGGCCCCGATGGCTCGACTTACGGGGTACAGTATGTCCAGCAGGCGATCCGCTTTGCCGCCGACGTCGGTTGTCCCATCGTCGACACCACCGACGGCGCCTTCAAGGTGGAAGGCTACAGCGACGAGGAGGTCTTCCGAATCGCCTGCGAGAACTACCGCCAGTGTCTGTCCTGGGCGGAAGACTACAAGGTCATTATCAACATCGAGACGCACGGGCCGTACACCACCAACGGCGACTTCCTCGAACGCCTGTTTACCCATTTTGACTCCGAGTACCTGCGATTCAACTTCGATACGGGCAACACGTTCATCTCCGGTCAGGATCCGTTGGAGTACCTCAAGCGGTTCCGCAAGTACCTTTCCCACGCCCATGTGAAGGACGTCAGCCCCGGGCTGGCGGCGGCCGTGCGCGGGGAGGAGACGGGCATTGCCTGTAGCGAAGTGCCGCTGGGCGGCGGTGTGAACGCCGAGAACATCAAGAAGTGCATCGCCTATCTCCGCGAAACGAAGTGGAACGGCGTGCTCTCGATCGAGTGTTTCGGCGCCGACGAAAACATTGGCAAGAGCGTCGCATTCCTGCGCGGAATCCTGTAAGCGGCGGCCTGTGTGAGGTTATCTCTTATGAATACCCTTCTGATTACCCTGAGCGTGGCGGTTGCGGCGATAGGGGCGGAACCGGCCCAGAAAGCAGCCCCGGATCGCGTTCGCGTGCTGATTGTCACCGGCGTAGACTATCCGGGCCATCCGTGGCAGCAGACCGCTCCGGCGATTCGCAAGGTTCTTGAGCAGGACAAACGGTTCGAGGTGCGGATCGTCGAGGACCCGGAGTTCCTCGCCTCGCCGGCAGTTGCCGACTACGACGTGATCTTCTTGCACTTTAAGAACTACCAACCGCTCAAGCGTGCGATGCAGGTGCGTGGGAATCTGGTGAATCTTGTTAAACAGGGAAAGGGCTTGGTGGTGTTTCACTTCGCCTGCGGAGCGTTTGAGGACTGGCCGGAGTTTGTCGATCTTGCCGGCAAGGTGTGGGATCGGAAGACCAGCCACGATCCGCGCGGACCGTTTCAAGTCCACATCGCACACCACGATCACCCAATTACACGCGGAATGCAGGATTTTCAGGCCGACGACGAGCTTTACACCTGCCTGATCGGCCAGCGGCCGGTGGATGTATTGGCCACGGCTCGGTCAAAAGTCACGGGCAAAGACCATCCGATGGCGTTTGTCTTCGAGTATGGCAAGGGGCGTGTATTCCACTCGCCGCTCGGTCACGATGTCCGCTCGATCGAGATGCCGGGAGTTGCCGAATTGCTCCGTCGCGGGTGTCTCTGGGCAGCCGGAGACCGTCCGTAGCGGTCTTCCGGGGCAAAATTCTGACAAATGGCAGTGCCCGAAAAAAATATTTTTTCGATCATTGCCTGCCGGCATTTGATTCCGTGCCGCTCTCGATGATCGTCGTGGCGCGCCATGCCGCGACCTCGGCTGACGTGCGTGGTTGGTCGCGCCATTTACGTCCCTCGCGCGCCTCGATCGCGTCTAACAAACCATCGATCACGACGGTTGCGCCGCGATTGCGCGACGAGCATGTTGCACGCTTTTGTTGACGAGTTTCGAAGCCTTCGCTGAATCCTATCCGCGGCTTCATCGGGGAAGAGAGACCTTTGCCGCGCACCATCATATTTTCGCGGCCAGATTGAGGCATCCGCAGTATTCTCAACTTCGTTCCGTGTGCGCAAGTTGTTGGAACACAACCACTTGCGTTTGCCTGCAATCGCGTGCGATCGGTTGTTGAAATTCGTCGCGTTCGTTCGCGGGAACACTGCGCCGCCGCCAAAATCTTGCGCCGCATTTATCGCCATGCGGTTGTCTGCACGCGGTCTGGTTGCCGTGTTGTCGCATATCGCAGAACGCTCTCAGACTGGATATATTTCCGTTCGATTCAGATTTATGCGCGGCGCACATCATTGAGGCGACCTCAGCCGGGGGCTCATCGATTTATGCCGATGCGCGGAGCTCGGCGACAGGTGGAAAGAGCGATCGCAGCACGCGCCACCGCCGTACGCGCGGCGTCGATTGCGGCGCGTTGCGGAAAAATTCTTTGCTTTTTGGGAATAATTGTACTTGCAAAGTTTTTGGAAATTGTTACGATCATAGTAGTTCGATGCTGAAGTTCCTTGTGAAAGAATGGATTTCGAGCAAAGGAAGGAAACGAACGACGGCTTGTTTCGGCGCACATTGCACCGGTGACAGGATGTCGGTAAGTTCGTTGTCTTGTTTCTGTGGCGAGGTACCTGACGCACATCGGCCCCAGCCCGCATGGCGACCAGGGAACCGCCGGTACGTTTGTTAGGAGGACGCGTGGTGGCCAAGAAGAAAGCCAAGAAGAAGGTCGCGAAGAAGCCGGCTAAGAAGGCCGCGAAGAAGCCGGCCAAGAAGGCCAAGAAGAAGGTAGTCCGTAAGAAGAAGGCTGCCAAGAAGTAGCTCGCCGGGCGGCATTGTCCGTCCCCAGAAGCTGCTTGGGCTTCGCGAAACCTGCTACGACGAGAAAGAAGCGCCCGGCACGGCTGACCGGGCGTTTCTATTTCTTGCCCTTGAAAAGCCCCTCGCGGCTTCGCAACGGCCACCGATTGCGGCTTTGCAGGCGGGTCAGTCGGACGGAAACGGCGGCGTTTCGCCGTCTAATTCGCTCAGGGCGTTGCGCGCCGCACGCTGCTCGGCTTCCTTCTTATTTCGTCCCCAGGCCGGTTGATAAAGCCGGCCGCCCACCTGGGCCGCGATCTTAAAGCACTTGCTGTGGTCGGGCCCCTTCTCATCGAGCAACTGGTAGGTGGGCGTGGCGCCGTGTTCGCGCTGTGCAAGTTGCTGCAGCAGCGACTTGTAGTTGCTGCCGGTTTCGCCTTCCGCGGCCAGTTCGATCTCCGGGCCGACGTTGTCGCAGATGAATTTTCGGGCGGCCTCATCCCCGCCATCGAGGTAAATCGCCGCAACCAGCGACTCGAAGACGTCGGCCAAGAGCGAAGGTGGCACGCTGGGATGCGTGGTCATCCCCTTGCCCAGGATGAGGAATTCCTGCATCCCCAGCATTTCGCTGATCTTGGCGCAAGTCAGGCGGCTGACCACGATCGACTTGATCCGCGTCAGATCGCCCTCGAGGTACTCGGGGTACTGGTGAAAGAGAACCTCGCAAACCACGGCCCCGAGGATCGCGTCGCCGAGGAACTCCAGTCGCTCGTTCGACGCCAATCGGTGCTCCGCCCCCGATGCGTGCGTCAGCGCGCCCGACAAAAGATTCTGGTCTTTGAATTGGTAGCCGATTCGCTTCTGGAGCTTCTCCAGCAGATATGGCTCCTGCAATTCGAACCCTGACGGATGATCGGTCGACATCAAACAGCCTGCTCCACTAGCGAACAACCGGTTGCACGGATCCTTCCATCTTTGGTAACTTTAGCGGCAAAAACGGTTTTTGTCAATCCTGCAAGGCGCTTGCCGCATTCCCCGGGAACTGATACCATAAGCCGTATGGCCCATAGCTTGGGGCACGCGGCGGGCCAAATCCTGTGAGAACGGTCATGTCTCGTCTTCTTTGGGTGTGTCTTGGCGTGGCGGCGGTCTTCCTCTTGTGGCTCGGCACCAGTCGGGCGCAAGCTGACGGCAACGACTTGAAGGATGGCCTGGAGCGTCTGTTCGAGACGGGCTGGAGCCGCTCGGTCAAGGCCCGCGCGGAGGCCCAGCAACAGTACGAACAACTCCTCAACCAATGGCCCAAAGATGTGCGCGTCCCGTTCGCCTACGCCCTGGTGCAACTCCGCCAACTTCGCTATCCCGATGCGGCGAAGCTCGTAGACAAAGTGCTGCAAACCGACCCGAAGAATCTGGCGGCACGTAAGGCCAAGGTGTGGCTGGCGATGCTCACCAAGGAGTACGACGCGGCTCTGTCGGAGATGCCGCGGCTTGCCGAACTCCTGCCGGCCGATGATTCGCCCGGGGACGCCGAAACGCCGTTTCGCGAGATCGCCGGCCTGCTGGGCCGCTTGATCGGCTTTCTGGAAGGGCCGGCAAAGGACAGCGTCGACGGGGCGCGGCTTGCGGACTGCCGGCAGCGGATCGTCTCGAAGCTGAGTTCCACGCGGAGGACCGCCTTCGATCAGGCCCGGCGCAGCGTCGTGGAACAGTACGCCGGGGCGGCCGAAGAGGCCGATCAAACTGGCGCCGCCGCCCAAGATGCGGCGACCAAGCGGAAGGAGAAGATGCTCCAGGACCTCGACCACAAGGCCGAGGATACGGCTGCCCAGGCCGCCGCCGAGGAGAAACGGCTGGAGGAACTGAAAAATAAGTTCGACTATGAATTGGAGAAAATCGTCGCGGAAGAGCGATCCGTATTGGAGCAGGGCCGACAGATTGAGGTGCAGGCCGTCGGCTATCGACAAGAGCTTCAGGTCCTCGATGGGCGTATCGCCCAATTGCTCAGTCTTGCCGATCAGACCGACGACCAGAACGAGAAACAGCACCTCTACAACGATGCGACGATCCTGCGAGCCCGGCGGCAACGCCCGCTGGCCGTCTTAGCCGACCTCGACCGCCGCTATGCCGCGCTGAACGCTCAGCGAGCCGGATTGGTGCAACGCCGGCAGGAAATCCAAGTCCGCTATCAGCAGGAATCCGGCCGCGCCGACCAGCTTCGCGGAAGCCTGGACCGGATTCGCAAGGATAAGGGAAAGGTCCAGAACCAGTCGGTCAGCGGCAACACGCCGCAAGTCCGCGACCAAAAGAAACGCAGCGTCTCGTTGACCACCTATGTCCCCCTGCCGCTCTCGCTCGACGCCGAGCGGGACAAGCTGCTGGAATCGTTTCCGTAGGACGGATTTCCTAATCCGTCCACGTTGGCAGACGGATTAGGAAATCCGTCCACGTTGGCAGACGGATTAGGAAATCCGTCCTACGGTAATGTGCAACAGTTATTCCTTCGCCAATACAAGCACTTCGAGTTGACCGATCGCTGCCGCGTAACGCTCGCCGATGGCCGCAACCTCGAATCGCCGCGACTCCGGGCCGGTGACTTCAATGTGGATTTCGACCCGGTCCGCCGGTAGGCAGGCGCGTACCCGGTCGGCCCACTCGATCAGCACCAGCCCGTCGCTTTCGAAGTATTCTTCCGGGCCGAGGGCGAGGAACTCGTCATCGTCGCGCAGACGGTAGGCGTCGATGTGATAGATGGTGCGGCGACCGTGGTGCTCCTGGATTAGCACGAACGTGGGGCTAACCACGTTGCGGCGGTTTACGCCGGCCGCCTCGGCAATCGCCTGCACCAGCCGCGTCTTGCCGGCCCCCAGCGTGCCGCACAAGGCGACGGTGGTTCCCTCCGGCAAGACCTCGGCCAACGCCGCGCCAAGACGCACGGTGTCTGCTTCATTGAAGGCGTCGAAAATCAGTCGTGTCATCCCTCATCCGCCCTGCTAATGTTCCCAGCCTCGCGGCGCCAGCGGACGACGCCCGCCAGCCGCGTTGCTCTGCCACAAGCCCGGCTCGGTCGTGAACTCCCCAATATCGGTAAGCGGCACGCAGAGCGGTTGCTCGGCCAGCATCCGGCGGGCTTCGGCCGGCGGCGCCGCCAAAACCAACTCAAAATCCTCGCCGTCGCCCAAGGCATGGTCGAGAGCCGTCGAGCCGTCGGCCAGCTTTTCGGCCAACTGGCGGGCGTCGGCGGCGACGGGTATGCGGTCGGTGTCGAGCACCGCCCCGCACCGGCTTTCCTCGACGATGTGCGCCAGATCGCACGACAGTCCGTCGCTCACGTCGATGCCCGCGTGCAGCTCGTAGCGGGCGTGCAGCGCCAGGGCTTCCCGAACGCGCGGCTCGAACTGCAAATGCCGCCCAAGGATGCTGCCGCCGAATGAGCCGGTGACAATAATTCGGTCGCCGGGCTGGGCGCCTCCGCGTTTCAGCGGGCCGCGGCCGGTCGCTTTGCCCAGGAGCGTGATGCTGATCGCCAGGGGGCCGTTCCAACGGTTTGTGTCGCCGCCGGCAATGGCCACGCCGTACTTCTCGGCCAGCGGCAGCAGACCCTCGTAGAGCGCCACGGCAAGTTCCATGCCGCCCTGCCGGGGGAGAGCCAGAGCTATTACGCCGGCCAACGGTTCGGCGGCCATGGCGGCCAGGTCGCTAAGGTTCGCCGCCAAGGCCTTCCGCCCTGCCAACTTGGGATCGATCTGGGCCAACTCAAAATCCACGTGGTCGTTGAGCATATCGACCGTGACGACGCACTGCTCAACCCCGGTCATGCGCAGCACGGCCGCATCGTCGCCCGGCCCCAACCGCAGCAGCGGATGGCCCGGCAATCGCTCGCGCAGCCAAGAGATGAATTGGCGTTCCATGAGGCGGTCGGGGTCGGGGGTCGGGGGGCAGAACTGTTGTTGGTCAACAACTCTGTCGATTTCCAATTTTCACCCCCATGTCCCCCCTTTTCCCCTTCTCCACTTCTCCCCTTCTCCACTTCTCCACTACCTTTTACCCGTACCATGATGCGCTTCGCAGCGGGCGTTGTCCAGGTCAAGAATTGGGCCAAACCATCGCCACTCGTGGGCGAAACCACAAACCTTGTCCGAAAGCGGGCGCCGACCGGAGGTTGGTTACGGGAAATTAGCCCGTCGGTTCGACGTGCGGGAGGTGGAAACGGAGTACGACATGCGGCTATTGAGACACAGACGGGGAAATCCCGACCAGGAGTATGTGAAAAATGAGGTAACACTGCTGATCGAACAAGCGACCGGTGGCGGCGCCCGGCACATCGCCGCGATGTTTGACCGCTGGCAACAGCGCTTTGCCGGTCGGAAGTTTTCTGGCAGCGTGCAACTGATTCGCGAGGACCGCAAACGATGAAAGTTGGCGATGCAGACCGGTTGTTTGGCCAAGCGCAGAGTGAGTCAGCCGTCTTGTTGCAACCGCGCTGCGCTGAGCGTGTTGTGCAGCAGCATGGCGATGGTCAGCGGGCCGACGCCGCCGGGGACGGGCGTGATCTGGCTCGCCACTTCCTTGACGGCCTCGAAGTCCACGTCGCCCACCAGCCCGGCCTCCGTGCGGTTGATGCCCACGTCGATCACCACCGCGCCGGGCTTGACCATGTCGGCCGTCAGAAACTTCGCCTTGCCGATGGCCACGATGAGGATGTCGGCCGAACGGGTGACGGCGGGCAGGTCGCGGGTGCGGCTGTGGCAGACCGTCACCGTGGCGTCGCCGCCGCGGCCGCGCTGCATGAGCATCACCGCCATCGGCTTGCCCACAATGTCGCTGCGTCCCAACACGACCACGTTGGCCCCGGCGATCTTGATGTTGCTGCGCAGCAGAAGTTGCTGCACTCCGTGGGGCGTGCAGGGGAGAAATCGCGGCCGGCCCTGGACGATCCGGCCCACGTTGTCGGGATGGAAGGCGTCGACGTCCTTCGCCGGATTGACGGCCTCCAATACCCGCGTCTCGTCGATCTGCTTCGGCAGCGGCAACTGCACGAGAATGCCGTGGACCGACTTGTCGCAGTTCAGCCGGTCGATCAAGGCCAGCAACTCTTCGGTGGTGCTTTCGACCGGCGGGCGGTGGAGTTGGCTGGTAATGCCGGCCTTTTCGCACGCCTTCTGCTTGTTGCGCACATACACCTGGCTGGCCGGATTCTCGCCCACCAACACGGCCGCCAGACACGGAGTCACGCCCGTCGTCTTGACGAACTCGGCCACTTCCCGGGCGGTCTCGGCGCGGATTTGCTCCGCCAAGGTCTTTCCATCAAGGATCACGGCAGTCACGGCGAACTCTCCAGGGGGGCATTGCTTGATTGACAGACGCCCCATTGTAACAGGTGAAAAATGGAAAAGAATGGGGGTGGGGGAAATGATTCGACTCTCAAAGCGCAAGCGGGAGCAGATTCGCCACGATTTTGTTCGTTTCCAGACTGACCGTTATCACTTGGCCGACGAGGCGGACGATGTACTGCTCATCGTCGGCTCGGTTCGGGTCGCTCGTGATTTGCCCCCGTTCGTCGCGGCCGACGCGGTATTGATCGATCACCCATTCGAGCGCGGACCGATTGCCGAGGCGGTAGTCGAACGCTTCAGGGGGAACGCCGAGCAGCGTGAGGAAGTCGTTGTATTGGATGGCGTCGCGATCCTTGCTGAGCTTCATCGCCTTGACGCGCCAGTCGAGCCGTGCCTCGGGATTCTCAACATGCTTGAGCGGATATGCCTTCTGCTTTTCGTAGTATACGTGCAGGTCGATCAACTTTTGGCCGGCCTTGGCGAAGGCGTGGAAATCGGCCGCCTTACCCGATAGGGGAACGCGGGGCAACTCTCTTTTGAGGTTCTCCGCATAGCGGGCGCGGTATTCGGGATGATACAGCAATGCGTAAACGTAGTATCAAACAGACATGGGGTGGCAGTGCAACTGCCATCCCAACAAGAGATTTCTCATCCTTCTCTCCGTGTCTCCGTGTTGTTCTCCGCGTCTGCCGTCAGTTGTGCTCCGCCGCGCCGCCGGCGCCGTTTTCTTTGTTTAGGTGGCCGCGGAGGTAGCGGGCCCGCTCGATGTTGCGGTCGGTGCTGTCCAGATCACCGCCGGTGATCTTTTGCAAGTGCGCCGGCTGCGTCGAAATGAACAACTCGTTGATCGCCGGGATGTTCAGGTCGCGGATCAGCCCCAAGTTCACCCCCATCCGCACGCTCGAAAGCAGGTGCATGGTCTCCTCGGAGCTGATCGTTTGGGCGGTGCGGAGGATGCCGTAGGCCCGGCTGACGCGGTCGTGCAGGTTCTCGTGGCTTTCCTTGACGAGGAACTCGCGGGCCTGCCGTTCGTAGTCGATAATCACCGGCACGATGTCGCCCACCTGGCGAATCAACTCGGCCTCGGTGCGTCCCAGGGTGATCTGGTTGCTGATCTGGTAGAAATCGCCCATCGCCTGCGAGCCCTCGCCGTACAGGCCGCGGACCGCCAGGCTGATCTTTTGCAGGCTGCGAAAGACCTTGTCGATCTGCCGCGTAATGACCAGGGCGGGCAGGTGCAACATCACGCTGACGCGCATGCCCGTGCCCACGTTGGTGGGGCAGGCCGTCAGGTAGCCCAACTGCTCGTGGAAGGCGTAGGTCGCCTTTTCTTCAATCAGATCGTCCAGCCGGCCGACCTGTTCCCAGACGTTGCCCAGGTCCAACCCGCTCTGCATCACCTGGATCCGCAGGTGGTCCTCTTCGTTGACCATCAGGCTGAACTTTTCGTCGCGGCCGATGGCCACGGCGCGGGCACCCTGGCCCTCGGCGTGTTCGCGGCTGATCAGGTGCCGCTCGACGAGGAACTGCCGATCGACCTTCTCCAGTTGCGCCAGTTCGATATACATTAGATCGCTGTCCGGCGACATGGTGAGAATTCGCTCGCGGAGCACTTTCTCGATCCGCGAGCGGTCCTGGGTCGTGGCGCGGCTGATGAAGGGGAAGTCGGCCAGATTACGGGCCAGGCGGATGCGGCTGCTGATGACGATGTCGCAATCCGGACCGCTGCCCCGCAGCCATTCACCGCTCGTTCGCGACAGGTCGTTGAGTTCCACGGCGTCAGGTCCCTTCGGTCTCGATGCGCTGGATTTGGTCGCGCAGTTGCGAGGCGCGTTCGTAGTGTTCGTCGTCGATGGCTTCCTTCATTTCCCGGCGGAGGCGGATCAGTTGGGTGCGCGTTTCGCTGCCGGCGGCCGAACGCCGCGGCCGCTTGCCCACATGCTCCAATTCCCCGTGGATGTTCATAATCAGCGGCTCCAATTGGGCCTGGAAGCACGAATAATCGTGCGGGCAACCCAGCCGCCCCTGGCTGCGGAACTCGAAAAACGTGATTCCGCACACGGGACACGCCTGCTGATCGAGTTGCGCCAATTCTTCGGCCGTCTGGCCGATGGCCATTTGGTGAGCCAGCGCGGCCGCCATGCTTCCCGCGGTTGCCTGTTCGGTGGTCGAAGAGGTCAAATACTGCCGCGCGTGCTCCTCGCAGAGGTGCAATTCCACCGGCTTGCCGCCGGTGAGTTCCGTGATGTGAAACGTCGCCGGTTTATCGCACTGTTGGCACTTCATTTTCGTTCCGGCCCCGCACCATTTCCATGATAGGACGGATTTCCTAATCCGTCCGATTTGGGGGACGGATTAGGAAATCCGTCCTACAAATTTGCACAAGCAATCCTATCCCAGTCCCTAAGGATTCTATCAGTAACCCCCCCGGTGTCAAGGCGAGACGGAATTCGGCCCCGCGAGGCGCTATCGCGGCGGCCAGTTGCGGGGGGAAGCGGGGGCTGGTAAGCTACCGGTCATGGACACCGCACCGGCGCCGCATTATCCCGATCTGCAAACCTTTGAGAAGCTGGCGGCGGGGGCCGATCTCGTGCCGGTCTATCGCCGCCTGATAAGCGACGCCCTGACGCCCGTCACCGCCTTTCACAAGATCGACGGCGGCCGCTGCGCGTGCCTCTTCGAGAGCGTCGTCGGCGGCGAAAAGGTGGGCCGCTACAGCTTTCTCGCCACCGAACCGTTCTTCGAGATCGAGGCATACGGCAAGCGGGTGACCACCAACGCCTATTCGGGCGTCTCGGCGGGCGGCGTGCCCACGCTGGTAACGCGGCAATTTGATAGCGACAACCCGCTGGAGGAGTTGCGGCGTCGGGTCGAGGCGGTTCGCGCGGTGCATCTGCCCGAGCTGCCCCCCTTCTGTAGCGGTGCGGTCGGCTACGCGGGCTATGACACGGTCCGCTACTTCGAGGACCTGCCCAACGCCCCGCCGGACGACCGCCAGGTGCCCGACATGGCCTTCGCCTTCTACGACCAGATGGTCGTGTTCGACAATGTCACCAAGGCGATTGTGGTGGTGGCGATGGCTCGGCTCGACAAGCCCGGCGTCACGCCGGCCGAGGCCTACGGGGCGGCCTGCGGCCGCGTCGATCGCCTGGTCGAGCAGCTCTCCACGTCCCAGTGCGACCTAAAGCCCTTCGATATTCGCACCCAGGGCGACGTGAAACTGTCCTACCGGTCGAACTTCACCCAGGCCGGATTCGAGGCGGTGGTTCTCAAATGCGTCGAGTACATCCGCGCCGGCGACATCTTCCAGGTAGTTCCAAGCCAGCGGCTGGAGGTGCCGTTGCGGACCCATCCCTTCGAGATTTACCGCACGCTGCGCGTGGTCAATCCCAGCCCGTTCATGTTCTATGTGCGCACGCCGAGCGTCACCCTGGTGGGCAGTTCGCCCGAGGTGATGGTGCGCGTGGTCGATGGGCAGGTCACCGTCCGCCCCTTGGCCGGCACCCGCCCGCGCGGCAAGACCGACGAGGAAGACCGCCGACTGGCCGAAGAGTTGCTGGCCGATCCGAAAGAACGGGCCGAGCACGTCATGCTGGTCGATCTGGGGCGCAACGACGTGGGCCGCGTCGCCCGCTACCGCTCGGTCAAAGTCACCGACGTGATGACCATCGAACGCTACAGCCACGTGATGCACATTACCTCGAACGTCGGCGGCCAACTGGCGCCGGGCCGGAGCGCCTTCGATGCGCTGCAGGCATGCCTGCCCGCCGGCACCGTCTCCGGCGCCCCCAAGGTCCGCGCCATGCAGATCATCGACGAGGTCGAGCCGCACCGCCGGGGACCGTATGCCGGGGCCGTCGGCTACGTCGACTTCGCCGGCAACATGGACACCTGCATCGCCCTGCGAACCATCGTCATCCACGACGACAAGGCTTATATCCAGGCCGGCGCCGGCATCGTGGCCGACAGCGTGCCGGAAAATGAGTGGAACGAAACGCTCAACAAGGCCCGCGGATTGCTCAAGGCGATTGAACTGGCGGAGGGAAGAAGTGGGCAGTGGGCAGGACTGTAAAGCCGCAACCAGTGGTCGCGGTATTGCACCATAAAGCCGCGACTGGTGGTCGCGTTCCATTCCATGCAAATTGACGCCATTGAGCTTTTCCACGTCGCTCTCCCACTCCGCCAGCCGTTGCGCACATCCCTGGGTCCGTGCGAGAAGTTGGAAACCGTGATCGCCGCCATGCATAGCGGCGGAGCCGTGGGCTGGGGCGAGGCCAGCCCCGGCAACGCGCCGTTGATGGGCGAGCAGTGGGCCGCCGGAGTGTTCGCCGTGCTGCGCGATTGGCTGGCCCCGGCCGTCGCGGGCGCCAGCATCGACTCGGGCGGCGAGCTGGGCCGGCGTTTGGCCCCTTTCCGCGGCAACCAGTTCGCCAAGGCCGCGCTCGACACGGCCTGGTGGGACCTTCACGCACGGCTACGGAACTGTCCACTCCATAAGCTTCTCGGCGGCAAGCGCAACGCCGTCGAAGTCGGGCCGACGTTCGACCGGATGGAGTCGATCGACGAGTTTCACGCCGTGCTGGCCGCCGCGGTCGAGGCGGGGTTCGCCCGGGTAAAGCTCAAGTTCCGCCCCGGCTGGGACGTGCGGATGGTCGATTTCGTCCGCAAGGAGTTTCCCACCCTCACGATGCACATCGACTGCGAGGGAACCTTGGGCCTGCAACACATGGAAATGCTCTACCGGCTGGACGACTTCGCGCTGGCGATGATCGAGCAGCCGCTGCCGGCCGACGATTTGGTGGGCCACGCCATGGTGCAGGAATCGATCCGCACGCCGATCTGTCTGGACGAGGGCATCGCCTCGCCGGCTCAGGCCGAGATGGCCCTGGAACTGCATAGCTGCAAATACGTGAGCCTGAAACCGGGCAGGGTCGGGGGGCTGACCGCGGCCGTGGCCATCCACGACCTGTGCCACGAGAATTGCACGCCCTGTTGGGTCGGCGCCGCGCCGCAGAGCGCGATCGGCGCGCGGATCGGTTTCGCCCTGGCCGCCAAGGAGAACTGCACCTACCCGTCCGACTATTTCCCCTCCGATCAAGTCCTTGCGGAAGACCTCGCCGAGCCGCTCTTGCCCGCCAGGGACGAAGCGGATGGCCGGCAGCGCGTGCAGTTGTGGACGGGGCCGGGAATCGGAGTGGAGCCGGAGCCGGCGAAATTGGTGAAATTCTGCCTCGCCCGGGCGAGAATTGAGGGGTGAGTCCTGGGATTGCTTTATCCCACGCAGTAGGATAGAATGGTAAAGACATTCGTTGAAACCACCGACTTTTCCAGGTGGCAGCTCAGGTTTCTGCCGGGCGACGCGTATGCCGAACTGCAGAAGGAACTCATTGCGAATCCCCAGAAGGGCGACGTTATGCCCGGTTGCGGCGGATTGCGGAAAGTGCGCATTGCCGACCCCAGACGGCAGAAGGGCAAGCGGGGCGGGGCGAGGGTCATTTACCTCTACATTCCCGAAGCCAACCAATTCCTGATGCTGGACATCTATGGCAAGAACGAGAAGGACGATCTGACGCCCGCTGAGAAGAAGGATCTGCGAGAGTTGGCCCGTGAATACAAGAGATTGATGGCCGAGACTGCCAAGGGGGCTAGGAAGGAACTGGAACTGTGACTGCGAAGCCAAGGCGGAAGCCGTTGGCCGAAAGGCTGAAAACCGGATTAACCGAGGCCGTTGGGTTTGCCAAGGGCGAGTTGACCTTGCGAACGGTGCGGGTCCCCGCGCCGCCCCCGGAGATTGCGGCCAAGGAGGTAGCCTCGTTGCGAACCGAGACCGGGATGTCACAGGCAGTGTTTGCACGCGTGATGAATGTCTCGATAAAGACCGTGCAAAGCTGGGAGCAGGGGGAGCGAAAACCATCGCAGGCGGCGTTGCGGATGCTCCAAGTATTCCGTGAGAACCCCAAATTCGTATTCAAGGTTGTGGGAATTTCCATGTGACGGTGGAGCTCGGCTGCCTGTGCCGTGGGACTTCCATCAGGAGAACTGTTTCATGATCTGCGTCATTGCCACGATTGAGGTTGCGGCTGGCCAGCGAAACGAACTGCTGGCGTTGTTCCGGGGGCTTATACCCATGGTTCGGTCAGAGAAGGGGTGCATCGAGTACGCGCCGATGATCGACGTACCCAGCGGCCTGGGCGTTCAAGGCCCCATCCGCCCGAACGTGGTCGCGATGGTCGAGAAGTGGGAGAGCCTTGCCGCCTTGGAGTCGCACCTGAACATGCCCCACATGGCCGACTTTTTCGCGCAAACTGCCGATATGGGGCTCAGCCTGAGCATCCAAGTGTTGAAGCCGGCATAGTTCCCCCCCTTCTTTCCTCCAGCCCTTGAAGGGAGTAAACTCCTGGCAGTGGAGGAGCAGAGCATGGGGGTGGTGCGCAAGAAGATTGGCGCGTGGGGCAATTGCGATTGTTGGGGTGGCAGTTGGACTGCCACCCCCGGGGCGACAGTGCAACTGTCGCCCCAACGACACCTGCCGCCCCAACGACGGCATTCCTGCTCACCCTTGGCAGACAGGAATGTCTGCCCCACTCGTCCACTCGTCTGTATCGCTACTCGTCCACTTATTATCTGCATCGGTTTGATCCTGTTGCTGTTGGTCCTTCTGCCCGGTTGCGGCGGCTGTCGCCAGCCGCCGGAGAAGACGCCGGAAGAAATTGAGAAGGAGCTTCTGGAGAAGAAAAGGAAAGAGGCCGAAAAGCCCAAGCCCGACTTCGAGGCCAGCCGCTTCACCACGCGCCCGCCCAGCGGCCAGCCGGTTGGAACCTGGTACAAGCCGGGCCATTGGACCGGCGCCGTGTTGGAGAACGCGCGGGCCAACAACTTCGACTTTGTCGGCGAGATGGAAGTGGAGATCGGCGGAGAGAAGGGCGAGACGCTGCCGTTGTTGGCCTCGCCGTTCGAGTTGACCGTCAGCCGCGACATCGCCTTGCCGAAAGGGCAGATGAAGGCTCTGGAATCGTTGTTCTTTGTTCCGCCCGCCAATCGCAGTGCCTCCGTCTCCTGCCGCCTGAACGGCAGCCGGGGCGGCCGTCGCGCGTTCGAGGTGGGCCACCCGCTCTTCGGCCGCATGCCCTCGTACCAGTACCATTTCGTGGTGCTGGCGCGGCTGCCGGAACTATACGGCTACCTGCAAGGGCTGGACGCCATCAGACCGCCCGGCGATCTCGACAACCGCACGGCGCCGTTCTACCGCGTGGCCCTGCCGCTGGCCGGCCGGCGCTCGGTGGTGCCTGCCCATCCGCTGCTGTGGACTAGTATCGCCTATGTGCTTTGGGACGACGCCGAGCCGGGCGTGCTCGATCCGGCGCAGCAACAGGCCCTGCTCGATTGGCTGCATTGGGGCGGGCAGTTGATCCTCAGCGGGCCCGACACGCTCGACACGCTGCGCGACAGTTTCCTCGCGCCCTACTTGCCCGCCGTAGCCGCCGGAACGTGCGAGTTGGGCAAAGAGGATTTCGCCGAACTCGGCGCGTGGTCGGGCAAGCCGATCCGCCCGCTGTTGCCCGTCCGGCCGTGGACGGGCGTCAAGCTGCAAAAGCATCCGCAGACCCAATATGTCCCCGGGGCCGGCAAGCTGCTGGTCGAGCGTCGCCTGGGCCAGGGGCGAATCG
>Ga0315287_10001572_pt1 | contig 21198 bp, 22 predicted proteins | sample YL17G11_0_MG_FD_205037 | JGI IMG/M metagenome (GOLD analysis project Ga0315287, IMG submission 205037) | Sediment microbial communities from Yellowstone Lake, YNP, Wyoming, USA - YL17G11_0 | ecosystem: Environmental > Aquatic > Freshwater > Lake > Sediment | place: USA: Wyoming | collected...
CCGGCGTCGAAGGTGAGGGCGACCATCTGCCGTGTAGAGTTGCCGTGCCGGACTTCAAGGGCCGGGTTGTCGCAGTTGGCGACGACAGGCGGCGGCACACTGTCGTCTGGTGCTGACGTGACGACCGGCGGAGGACTGGGTTCAAGCGTCAGATCCAGCCGCGGCGATTCAGTGGTCGAGGACGCGACCGTCGGCGGCGTGATGGTGTCGGGGGATGAGTCGCGACAGGCCGACATGAGCAGACCCACGACGAAGACCCCCGCAAGCGCCACGGGAATCGCAAGCATTCGACGACGAGACATAGCGATTCAATCGTACGACCGGCGGCGTTTCAGGGAAAGGCGGATTGGATACGGGGCAAACGGGCTGAAGCGCCGACGCGCTACTGCTTGTGCAGCGCCCGGCCGCGCTTCTCCTCGAGCCGGCCCAGGGCGCGGCCCTTTTCGGGGTGCGGGTCACGCACGACGCCGTAGATTTGACGGCCTTCGTGCCCTTCCGGCAGGTGTTCTGTTATCGGAAGACCTTCCGAATCGCAGAACAGCATTCAGTGGCAGTATTTGAAGCGCTGCATTTCCTCGCAGGCGCAGGACCACTCGCTCGACTTCGCCTCTTCGTGCATATCGGGGTAGAAGTTGCAGGGGCAGAGCGGCCGGCCTACCTCGTCGATGTGTTTGGCGAGACCGATGACCAGGAATTCGGTGACCTCGCGCTGGGGATGCAGGTAGGAGCCGCTCTTCTCGGCGTAGTGCTCCACGAAGCGCCACATCTTCTCGATGTTCGCGGGCGATGCCTGATGGCGGTCTTCGTCGGTCGGCTTGTCGACTGGCATCGATGTCTCCCTCTTCACTCAATCTAGGGAAAGGCGGGCACGAAGACAAGCAGATCAGCGGTCGTGCTGGAGCTCGCGGCGCGTCTGGATGAGACGCAGGATATCGGAGCGGGAGATGAGGCCGATGAGCCGGCCGTCGTCGACGACGGGAACCTGGTTGATGTCTTGTCGCGCCAAGAGTTGCAGTACCTGCCGCAAGTCTTCGTCGGGCGAGACGGCGTGCAGGCGGTCGAACGAGGTCATCGCCTTCTCGACGGGCGTGACCGGCCATTGGTCCCGTGGCACGTGGCGGATGTCCTCCAGCGTGACGAGGCCGAGCAGGCCGCCGTCCGATTCGACGGGAAAGCAGCGGACGTTGCGCAGCAGGACGTAGTTGTCGACAACGTGCTCCACGGATTCGCTCGGCGACACTATCTGGCAATTGCGCATGGCAGCATCGCGCGCCTTCAGTCCGACAAGCGTCTCCTCGGCCACCATCTGCTGGTAGCTTCCCGCTGCGATCCCGCGCAGGAAGAGGCCGACAACGAAGAAGTAGATGCCGTTCAGCAGGTTCCCGAAGAAGAGGAAGGCAATGCCGGCGGCTATCAGCAGGTAGCCGAGCCCTTCGCCGGCCATGGATGCTATGCGCGTCGCCTGGTGGAGATTGTGCGTTCGCTGCCAGAGAATCGACCGAAAGACGCGGCCGCCGTCGAGAGGAAAGCCCGGCACCATGTTAAAGACAGCTAGAGTCGCGTTGATCACGGCCAGTTGCGCCGATACGCCGGCAATGCCAGCGCTAAACGGAGCGATGACGACCCATCCTATCGCGAACAGGCCACCTATCAGCAGGCTGGTCAGCGGGCCGACCACGGAGATGACGAATTCGTCGCCGGCGGAACGCGGCTCCCCGCCGAGGTTGGAGACACCGCCGATGAAGAAGAGAGTGATGCCTCGCACGTCGAGCCCCTTGCTGCGCGCAACGAACGAGTGCGCGAGCTCATGCGCGAGCAACGAAGCGAAGAAGATGGCGCTCGTTACGGCGCCGGCTGTCCATCTTGCGGCGGCCGACCAGTGGGGGAAGAAGTGGGCCAGGGTGCCGGTAGCGAAAAGCCAGGTGAAGATGAGGAAGATCGGGATCCAGCTCCAGTGGACTCCGACCTCGATCCCGCCGATCTTGCCGAACTTGATTGTCGAGGGCATCTTCCCCTCCCTCCCGAGTCTGCCGTCTTCAAGCCGCCCTGTCTGGAGAACGAGATGCTCTACATTCATATTATGACCTGGCGGGAGACTTGTCGAGGGAGAGAAGCTGGAAGCGGAATCGCGGATGCTAAGGCGAGGAAGTGATGAACAAGGCCTCAGGCGGCGGCTGTTTTGTTCGCGCCGCAGTAGACGGTGTGAAGGCTGTTGCGCGCCGCCTCCAGCATCGCCTCCGGTTTGGGTTCGCGCCTGTCGAGCGAAGCGTACCCTATCTGGATGAGGAGGCGCTCAGCAGCATCGCCCACGAGGCCCCTGATCCTGACCTCCAGCGAGTGCTCTATCCGAGACGCGACGGCCGCCACCACGCCTTCGGAGCCCGCCGAGACGAGCACGGCCAGCTCCGTATTGCTGATCGCGGCCAGCAGGTCGTTCGGCCGCAGTTGCCGGGCGACGTGCGCGCCGATGCGACGAAACACTTCGTCGCTTGCCGGCTGCGCTTTGTGGCCGTCCCGCGGCATGTCCTCGACGGCCAGCAGCATGAGACCGGACTGGTGTTCCTCCAGCTCGCGTCCCAACTCACATTGAAGCTTCAGCCGTTCGAGAAAGAACTCCCGATTGCGAAGCCCTGTCGTTCGGTCGTAGATCGATCCCCATGCGACGAGGGCTTCGCGGCGCTGGTCTGCAATGCTCCGCGCCAGGAGAGCGATGGCTGTTACGCCGGGGCAACAGCCGAGGAGAAAGAGACCCAGCAGGACTTCGCCCGAGTAGTCTTCCTTCGACATGCCCCAGGGGAAAATGGGTATGGCCCACAACATGAAGGCGGCGAAGATGATCCAGAAGGCCGCCATGGCCAGACGGCTCCATCTGGTGGCGCTCAGGTACGACCTGCGTACCCGGCCGTAGCCGTTCTGGTCGCTAGGAGTGGGCGGGTTTGGCTGCTCCATGTGCCTGCACCAATATGCTGCTTTCGTCGTCGCTTCGTGCGACAGCGAGTATCGCCGGACGTGGTGATGGACGTCCCCTGAGAATTATCGGTTGCTTGGGGCATACACCGCAGCGTACATGGCCCGAACGAGACGCTTCTGGCGTGCGCGGGGCTGGGTCGGTGGGAGGTGGGTGGCAAGGGGGCGGGCGCGACGAGCCTGCCCGCCGGAGGTGGACAACGCCAGTCGCGCAACACGAGCGCGATCAGCGAACGTCGCACGACCATCGCGCGGAGTCGATGGAGATCCGACCCGGTCGTGGCGCGCCGGTATTCGACAATCGCGGCCCAGTCAACCTGAGGGCTTGCTCTACTTGATCTCTCCGACGGCAACGTCTAGAATCGATTTGCGAGCCGCTGACTCGCTTTTATTGTTTCGTCTGAAGGCACCTGTCATCCGCGGGAGTCCAATGACCAAGAACTCGTTCAAAGAAGCAGCGATAAAGATCTACGAAGAGGCCAAGCGAAACGGCCGTCTGATCGAGAACTTCGATCTCAGCCAGGCGAAGGCGCTGGCGTTGACTCAGGACGGCATCATCGAAACTCAGCTTGGCTCTATCGCCGCCAACTCCGAGCCGATGTCCAGGGCGGCGCAGCACACCAAGAACAGCGTCGACGACGTCTTTGGCGAGGAGGAAGAGGCGCTGGCGGCAAAGGCCGTGCAGATGATGTCGTTGGAGAAGATCCTGTCGGTCGACGTGATGGTCGGCGACGGCGCCGATGGAGTGTCCGCGCGCTTTCTCATGTCGCTGGCCCACGCCGACATCGCCTATGGCCTCAAGCTGCTGTTCCACCCCACAGCGCTCGTCCTCGACGACCCGACATATACAATAGTCTTCTTCACCGACGAGGCTTTCGAGGCCAACAAGACAAAACGCCTGGCCGACAAGGACATCCAGGTGCGCCTCTTCATGGGCGAGAAGCGCGGCGACCAGGTGAAGATCTGCCGCAACACTGCCTACATGGGAGAGGGGAAGAAGGGCGTCTTCCAGTTCGAGAGCTGGCGCGTGAAGGCCATCGACAAGACGGGTATCTTCCTCCACGCCGGCGCCCGTCGCGACCGAATGTGGGTGTACGACTTTCAGACGGAGCGCCCGGAACTCATCGACATCGCGACGGCGATCGGCGGCGCAACAGCCACGGGCAAGACCACCAGCCTCTGCCGCCGGCTGGCCCGCCTGCCGAAGGAGTCGTCGGAGATGATCGGCGAGGACGGGGGCACGTTCGGCTTCGACGGCAGCTACGCAGCATTCGAGCGCGGCGGCTTCTACGCTAAGACTGAGAACCTCGACTCCAGCCAGCCGGAGATCCTGCGGGCGGCGGAATCGAAGGACACGTACCTGGAGAATGTGGCCATAAGCAGGTACCCCTACATACCCAACTTCCTCGACCTCACGATGACGTCAAACGGGCGCGCGGTCATCGCGAGGTCGAACCTGGAGATCGCCAGCCTCGACCTACGGGCGGCGCGCGTCGACGACCTGCTGTTCCTGACGCGGAACCCGCTCACGAACGTCATCTCCAAGCTCACGCCGGAGCAGATGACGATGCAGCTCATCTACGGCGAGTCCATTGAGAGCTCGGGCGGCAACCCGGAGAAGGCCGGCACGTTCACACGCGAGTTCTTCCTGGACCCGTTCGTGACCGGCGACCGCCTGGAGCACGCGATGATCTTCTACGAGGTCGCCAAGAAGAACAACATCAGGTGCTATCTCGCCAACACCGGCACGATCGGCCAGGACGAGATCAAGGTCGATCTACGCCAGTCGCTGTCCGCCTACAACGACGTACTGCGAAACGTGATGATATTCAGCTCTGAGCCCGACCACCTGGGTTACCATTTCCCGGTCCGCTGCGACAGGGCGAACCTGGATTACTTGCGCGCGGGGCCGCTGTTCCCGGACAAGACGACCCTCGCCAAGAAGGTGGAGGACTTCCTCCATGGCCGCCGCGAGTACCTGGAGCGCTTCGAAGCCGAGTACGGCCAAATACCGGCACACATTCGCGACTCGCTGCCCCACTAGCGCCGCATCCTCTTCGGCGAGTTTTCCGTTCCTCAGTTGAAGGCGTTGACAACGTGGCTCTTCGGCGATAGTATGCAGTTGCATTCGATTGCAGGAGCTACCAGTTGAGCTGTGAGTCGGAGATCGTCGAGCTGCTACGGGAGTCCGGGCAACGGCCGACGCCGCAGCGCCTGATGATCCTCTCCATACTCCGCCATCGCGAGGGGCACCTGACGGCCGCCGAGATACTTTCGGAGGTCAAGAGAGAGTACCCCTACGTCGACATCTCAACGATCTACCGCACGATGAACGCCCTGAAGGAGCTGCACCTCGTCTCGGAGACGGACCTGGGCAGCGGCGAATACAGCTACGAGTGGCGGCTGGCGGACCCGCATCATCATCTGATTTGCAGGCAGTGCGGCGCCGAGCTTTCACTTGACTCGACGTACCTGGAGAGCATGGCGGAGCGCCTGCTTGCCGACCACGGTTTTCGCGCCGAGATGGACCACTTTGCGATCTTCGGCGTCTGTCAGGACTGCCAGCGAACCGCCGCCTCGGAATAGGCTATCACCAGCAGAAGGAGGGAGCCGTGTACGCCATTCCGTTGCCTACTCCACTGCCGGAGCCCGCAGGGATGCACATCCCCGACGGATTTGTAAGCGCGCCCGTCGCCGCCGCCGGTTACGTGGCAGCAGGGATCGTTCTCGCTATCGCCGTCAGGCAGGCTAACCGGAAGTTCCAAGAGAGGCTCGTGCCGCTCATGGGAGTGATGGCGGCCTTCATCTTCGCGGCCCAGATGATGAACTTCCCTGTCGCCGGTGGGACCTCCGGCCACATGCTGGGCGCGGCTCTGGCTACCATCCTGCTGGGCCCCTGGGCGGCGATCATTGTCATCGCCTGCGTCGTCGGCGTCCAGGCGCTAGTATTTCAGGATGGAGGGCTGGCGGCGCTGGGAACGAACGTCGTCAACATGGCGGTGGTGGGAGTGCTCGTAAGCTGCGCCGTGTACTGGGCGGCAGGCGCGCTGGCGGGGGAAAACCGCAGACTGAGGTATGTCGCGGCGTTCTGTGCGTCCTGGCTTTCCATAGCGGCCGCCGCTCTGGCATGTTCCTTCGAACTGGCGATATCCGGCACGTCCCCGCTGCACGTCGTTCTGCCCGCGATGACCGGTGTGCATGCGCTCATCGGCATCGGTGAGGGTTTGATAACGGTAGCAGCGCTCGCCTTCATAACAGCCACCCGCAGCGACCTGTTGCCGACAAGGAGGGAGGCCGGCCTTGAGACTCAATAAGAAGACCAACGCCACGATCCTGGTTATCGGAGGTTTGGCGATTGCCCTCTTCATCACCCTGTTCTCACCCTTCGCGTCCTCATCGCCGGACGGACTGGAGCGCGTGGCGGAGAACAAAGGGTTCATCGAGACGCAAAAGGCGCCGCCCTACGAGATCATCGCCGACTACGCCTTTCCGTGGGTGGGCAACGAGAAGGCAGCAACCATCCTGGCGGGAATGACGGGCGTCCTGCTGGTCACGGCTGTGGCGTCAGGTCTCGCCCTGGGGTTGCAGAGGGCGGGCAAGCGACGGCCCGGTGGCGCGAACGGGCGACGAACGGCCACGGACAGCGACGCCTGACGGCGCTATTATGTCAATCGCGTTCTCCCTTGGCGACAGGTATTACGCCGGCGAGAGCCCCCTCCACCGTCTCGATGCCCGCGTAAAGCTGCTTGCTACTCTTGCGTTCGTGTTCGGGGTCACACTCCTGCCGATGGGCGAGTGGGTTGCCTTCGCCATGCTCGCTTTCTTGCTGGCGACGGCCGTCGTAGCCGGGCGGTTGCCGCCACTGCTTGTCCTTCGACGCTCCGCGCTGGCGCTCCCATTCATGCTCGTCGCAGTGCCGCTCCTGTTCACGAAGCCGGGCGACATGCTCTTCACCGTTCCGGCCGTCTTCTGGCGCTGGCAGGCTACGGATGCGGGCATGATCGCCGTATGCTCGATTCTGGCGAAGTCGCTGCTTTCGGTGGGTGCGGCCGTCGTTTTGACGGCGACGACGCCCTCGTTCGCGTTGCTGCGGGCGCTCCAGGGGCTCGGCATGCCGCGCGTCATTGTGACGACGGTGTCCTTCATGTTCCGGTACCTTTGGCTGATCGTTGAAGAGGCGACGAGGATGTTACGCGCCCGCGCCTCCCGCAGCGTCCGCGTCGACCGTCGCAGCGGCGGCTCGCTGCTATGGCGATCGGGGGTGACGGGGAACATGGTGGGCTCGCTCTTCCTTCGCAGCTATGAACGAAGCGAGCGCGTATTCGACGCCATGACGGCGCGCGGCTATGACGGCGAACTCAGAGGCGTCGCTGTCTTGAGGATGAGGGCCATCGACTTCGCGTTGCTCCTGATTGTCGCGGCGCTGCTTCTTGGGATCGAAGTCTATGCTCGGATCTAGTAGTCAACAGACAGCTACTCAGGTCGCCGTTTCGGTGAGCGGCCTCTCCTTCTCTTATCCGGACGGACAGGAGGCGCTGCGCGACGTCAGCCTGAGCATAACGGCCGGTGAGCGGGTAGCGATTGTCGGCGCGAATGGCGCGGGAAAGTCGACGCTGCTGCTCCATTTGAACGGCGTGCTCAAGGGAAAAGGCGACGTGCGCATCATGGGGCATCCCCTGCTCGACGGCCATCTTCCCGAGGTTCGGCGGCTGGTCGGCGTGGTCTTCCAGAACCCGGACGACCAGTTGTTCTCGCCGACAGTGTTCGAAGACGTGGCCTTCGGGCCTATTTACATGGGTCTAAACGATGAAGAGGTGCGCCGCCGCGTGGAAGGCGCCCTTCAGGAGGTCGGCATGGCGGGCTACGGGAAGCGGATGCCGCATCGACTGAGCCTCGGTGAGAGAAAGCGAATCGCCATCGCTACCGTGCTGGCGATGGAGCCGGCCATCCTCGCCGTCGACGAGCCGACGATGGGGCTCGATCCGCGGGCGCGGCGGCGCTTCATAGAGCTGCTGCGCACGTTGCCGCAGACAATCGTCGCGGCGACGCATGACCTTCAACTGGCGCGGGACCTGTTTTCGCGGACGATTGTGCTGGACGGCGGACGCGTCGTCGCAGATGGTCCGGCGAACGAGATTCTGGCCGACGCCGCGCTTTTGCGGGAACACGGATTGGCGTAGGGACGCGCGGCCGGCATTCGCGGAAGAAAAAGGCGTTGCTCTCCTCTTGCGACTGCGTCCGGCCGACTGCTATAATGTTTTAGAAGACAGTTCAACCTTTAAGTCCGGTCCGGCGAGGCCGGGAAGGGGTAGCTAGCTAATGCACGCTCAGGCGGGTGAGTCGAGCCTGGGAGTGAATAGAGGAGGACCTCTCGTCGGGCAGACCGGCGGGAGGCTTTTTTATGCCTGAAACAACAATTATGTCATCCGAAGACGTGCGACGGGCGATCATGCGCATCGCCCACGAGATCGTCGAGAACAACCACGGCTGCCAGGACCTCGTGTTCATTGGGATGCAGACGCGCGGCGTGCCGCTGGCGGAACGCATCGCGCAGGGCATCGCCGAGTTCGAGGGTGAGACGGTGCCTGTGGGCTCGCTGGACATCGGCCTCTATCGCGACGACCTGCCGGACGTGGGCCTGAGCATCGAGATCAAGCCCAGCGACATCCCGACGGACATCGCGGGCAAGCGGCTCGTGCTGGTCGACGACGTGCTTTACACGGGACGCAGCATTCGCGCCGCGCTCGATGCCCTGATCGACTATGGGCGGCCCCAGCGGATCCAGCTCGCCGTGCTCGTCGACCGCGGCCACAGGGAGCTGCCGATCCGGCCGGACTACGTCGGCAAGAACATCCCGACATCGCGTCGCGACGACGTGCAGGTGCGATTGCTGGAAACAGACGGCGGCGATGGGGTAGCGCTCATCGCGGAGAGCAGGTGACCATGCCAAGAGAAGCAGGCAAAAGAGAGGCCATGGGTGGAAGCGCGGCCCTTCTTGTGCAAGAGCCACCGCCCGCCATCCTCACGCGTCCGGCGCCCGGGACCTGGCAGCATCACCACGTCCTCGACCTCGACGACTTCTCGACCGACGAGATCGAGCTCGTGATGGAGACGGCCGGGGTCATGAAAGAGGTGCTGGCGCGTCCCATTCCGCGCATCCCGACGCTTCGCGGCACGACGATAATCACCGTCTTCTACGAGGCAAGCACCCGTACGCGGTCGTCTTTCGAGCTGGCCGGCAAGGCGCTGGGGGCCGACGTCATCAACATTACGTCGTCGGGGAGCAGCATCACGAAGGGCGAATCGGTCGTCGACACGGTGCTTACGCTTCAGGCTGTAGGGGCGGACATCCTGGTGATGCGGCACTCCCACTCCGGCGCGCCCTACCTGGCCGCGCGGAACACGCGGGCGGGTGTAATCAACGCCGGTGACGGCTGGCACGCCCATCCTTCGCAGGCGCTGCTCGACCTCTTCACTATTCGCTCGCATCTGGGCGACGTGCGGGGGCGCAAGGTGGTGATCATCGGCGATATCACGCACAGTCGCGTCGCGCGCTCCAACATCTGGGGCCTGACTACGATGGGCGCCCACGTGGTCGTTTGCGGGCCGCCGACGCTGCTGCCGGTCGGACTCGAGGGCCCGCGAGGGAGCGAAGACGGACGCGAGGCGGCGCTTCCGCCGGTCGAAGTTGAGACGAACGTTGACCGCGCGATCAAGGACGCGGACGTGGTCATGACGCTTCGGCTCCAATTGGAGCGGATGCAGAGCGGTCTGGTGCCCAGCATTCGCGAGTACTGCAACCTCTGGCAGGTGACATCGAAGCGGCTGGCGACGGCCAAGCCGGGCGCGCTGGTGCTACACCCGGGGCCGGTGAACGAAGGGGTCGAGATATCGCTCGACGTGGCGCATGGCGCGCAGTCGGTAATCGAGGAGCAGGTAGCGAACGGCGTTGCCGTACGCATGGCGTTGCTCTACCTGATATCGCGAGGACGCGGATGAAAGAGAACGACATCCTGATTCGGGGCGGTCGCATCATCGACCAGGCACGCGGCGTCGACGTTGTCGGCGACGTCCTAATCCGCGACGGCCGCATAGCCGCCGCCGGGGAGCGTGTCGACGGCGCGGGCGCCTCCGGCTCGCACGTCATCGACGCCAAGGGGCTCATCGTCTGCCCGGGCCTCGTCGACATCCACTGCCATCTGCGCGATCCCGGCTTCGAGTACAAGGAGACTATCGAGACGGGCACACGGGCGGCGGCTCGCGGCGGCTTCACGACCGTTTGCTGCATGCCGAACACGAACCCTCCGAGCGATTCACGCGCGACCGTCGAGTACATTCAGCGCACGGCAGCGGCGACGGCTTCGGTGCGAGTGCTGCCCATCGGTTGCGTGAGCAAGGGGCGCCAGGGCAAGGAGATGGCGGAGCTGGGTGACCTTGCCGCCGCGGGCGTGGTCGCCTTCAGCGATGACGGGTCGCCGGTCGCCGACGCCGCCCTGATGCGACGCGCCCTTGAGTACTGTCGCGCTCTCGACCTGCCTATCTCGGACCACTGCGAGGAGCCGGCGCTGGCGCATGGCGGCGTGATGCACGAAGGCTGGGTCGCGGTGCGCCTGGGCCTGCGCGGCCAGCCGTCGGCGGCGGAGGAAGCGATGGTGGCGCGAGACATCGCGTTGGCGGAGCTGACGGGCTCGCGCGTTCACATTGCGCACGTCAGCACCGCGGGAAGCGTCGAGCTTGTCCTGCGGGCGAAGGCGCGCGGCGTGCCGGTGACAGCGGAGGTCACGCCACATCACCTGACGCTTACGCACGAGAACGTTATGTCGAGTCCCTCCCTACCGGGCGGCCTCGCCTATGACACGAACGCGAAGGTCATGCCGCCGCTGCGCACCGCCGACGACGTGGCCGCCTGCGTCGAAGGGCTGCGCGACGGCACTATCGACGCCATCGCCACCGACCACGCGCCGCACGCGCCGGTCGATAAGCTGTGCGAGTTCGACGATGCGCCGTCGGGGATCAGCGGCTTCGAGACAGCGCTGGCGCTCGTCCTGTCGCTGGTGCACGACGGAAAGCTGGACCTGCCGACGCTGATCGCTCGGATGACGGCGGGGCCGGTCGCGGCGTTTGGGTTGGAGCGGCACGAGGGGCTTGCGGGCATCGGCAGCCTGGCGGTTGGTGCGCCCGGCGACGTGCTGGTGTTCGATCCCAACGCGGAGTGGACCGCCGAGCCGGAGCGGTTTGCGAGCAAGGGGCGAAACACGCCGCTGGCCGGGCGTGTCCTCAAGGGACAGGTCGTCGCGACCATTCACGGTGGAGTCGTGGCGTTTTCGGCGCGAGAAGTGAAGGTCCGATGACGGGTAAGGCGTTCCTGATACTCGAGGACGGCTCGACGTACGCGGGCAAAGCGTTCGGCGCGGACAACGGCGCCTGCGGCGAGGTCGTCTTCGACACCGCGATGGCCGGCTATCAGGAGGGGCTCACCGATCCGTCATTTGCGGGCCAGATACTCGTCATGACCTATCCGCTCGTGGGCAACTACGGTATCAACCGCTTCGACGTCGAGTCGAACCGCATTCAGGTCAACGGCCTGGTGGTGCGCGAGCACTGCGACATGCCCAGCCACTGGCAGTCGGAGATGACGCTGCACGAGTACCTGTCGCGGAACGGCGTGCCCGGCCTCTCCGGCATCGACACGCGCGCCCTGACGCGTCGACTGCGCATGTCGGGCGTGATGATGGGGCTGATCACGCGCGGCGAAGACGCCGACGAAGCGCTGGCGCATCTGCGTGAGACGCCCCGCTACGGCGAGATCGACCTGGTGCACACGGTAAGCACAGACTGCGATTACGAGTGGCCCGACGGCCCGACGGCGGCGAAGCATCACATCGTCCTCGTCGACCTGGGCGTGAAGTACAACATCATGCGCGTTTTGAGCCGCAAGGGGGCGCACGTGACCGCCGTTCCCTGCCTGACGAGCGCGGAGGACGTGCTGGCGCTGCGGCCGGACGGGGTCGTGCTGTCCCCCGGCCCGGGCGACCCGGCGCACCTGGGCTACGTCGTCGAGACGCTGAAGGGGCTCATCGGCAAGACGCCGATTATGGGCATTTGCCTGGGGCATCAGACGCTGGGCATGGTTTTCGGGGCGTCGAACTTCAAGCTCAAGTATGGGCACCACGGCGCGAACCATCCGGTGCGAGATCTGGCAACCGGACGTGTATACATTACGGCTCAGAACCACGGCTATGCCGTCGACCCCGACGGCCTCCGCGACGGCATGGAAGTGAGCCTGGTCAACCTGAACGACGACACGGTGGAGGGCCTGCGGCATCCGGACCTGGGCATAATGTCGATTCAGTATCACTCGGAGGCGTCGCCGGGGCCGCTGGACAACATCTACTACTTCGACCGCTTCCTCGACCTCGTCAGCGAGTGGAAAGGGCTATAGCGTGACCGGCAATTCGCCCACCTTTCGACGCGCCACGACGGACGACGCCGATGCCATCGCTTCGGTGATCGAGGCCGTCATGAAGGATGGGCTGCCGGTCGGCTTCGAACGCGTCTATTCGGCGGAGGAGGCGCAAACCTGGCTGTCGCGCCTGGGCGATGCGGGCGCTGTCTTTCTTTGCCTGGTCAACGGCGAGGTCGCCGGCTTTGGCGCCCTCGACTTCAACACGCAGGAGCCGGAGACGGCGACGCTGGGCGTCTGGCTGCTGTCGGAGCATCGCGGCAAGGGACTGGGGACGGAGTTGGCCCGCCTGGCGCTCGACTTCGCACGCGACCGGGGATATCGACGCATACGGGGCCGACTGCCGGCGGGCAACGAGGTGGCATTGAGCTTTCTCTCAAGCATCGGCGCACTGGTGCCCATCTATAATCCAAACATGCGCTTCGAGCTGCCGCTATGACGGACACGCGGACCGACAACGATGACGAGCCGGATGCCGTATCGCCGGTCGAGACGGGCACCGGCCCGGCGTGGATTCGGCGGCGACAGCGTCGACCCCTCGTGCGGCGCGTCGGGGGCCGGGTCGGCGGCCACGTCGAGACGCGCGTGTCGTACGGCGTCCTTACGCTGTGCACGTTCGGGTTCACGGCGGCCGCTCTGCTCGTCATCATCGCCGTTGTCGGGGCGCTGGTATACGCGGCGCAGGGGCGACTGCTGCACGCGCTGGCCTTCCTGCTGCTGGGGCTGCTGTTCGCCGTCGTCGCGGCGGCGCTCGGCTTCGGCGCGGGATTCGTCGCGTTGCCGTTTGTCGGCGACTGGTTTCTCGAATGGTCGAGCCACGCCATCGCCTGGGTTCTCGGCCTGGCCGGCTGTGGCCTGCTGGCGGCGCTGGTCTTCCTGACACCGCTGCCGGCGTACGCGGGCGTGCTGCTGACGGTGGCGGGCGTGTTCGGCGCGGGCTATACGCTGGCCTACGCGCTGCGGACGACGAAGCCTATGGCGGCCAGACAGGGCCGTGCCTACCGGCAGACAGGTACGCGCAGGAGAAAGCGCTGATGGAACACGGCGAGGAGTTGTCGCTAGAGAGAAACGATGGCTGAGAAACCGAGCAAGGTGCTGATCATCGGCTCCGGGCCAATCATCATCGGCCAGGCGGCGGAGTTCGACTACGCTGGCACGCAGGCCTGCAAGGCGATGCGCGAGGAGGGCGTGACCTCTGTCCTCGTCAACTCCAACCCGGCGACGATCATGACCGACGAAGGCATCGCCGATGTGGTCTACATCGAGCCGCTGACCGTCGACGTCGTATCCCGCATCATCGAGCGCGAGCGGCCGGACGGCCTGCTGCCGACGCTGGGCGGGCAGACTGGCCTGAACCTGGCAGTCGCTCTCGCTGAAGCGGGCGTGCTCGACAAGTACGGCGTTCGGCTGCTGGGCACGCCGCTGGAGACGATTCGCAAGGCGGAGGACCGCGAGCTGTTCCGCCAGCTCCTGCAAGACATCGGCGAGCCGGTGCCTCCCAGCGCGACGGTGACGAGCCTGGGCGAGGCGCGTCTCGTCGCCGACATACTGGGCATGCCGCTGGTTGTTCGGCCTGCTTATACGCTCGGCGGCACCGGCGGCGGCATCGCCCACACACGCGAGCAACTCGCGCAGATTGCAGCGGGCGGGCTGGCCGCGAGCCCTATCAGCCAGGTGCTTCTCGAGCAGTGTCTCCTCGGCTGGAAAGAGATCGAGTACGAGGTGATGCGTGACAGCGCCGACAACTGCATCACCGTCTGTAACATGGAGAACCTCGACCCCATGGGCGTGCACACCGGCGACAGCATCGTCGTTGCGCCGAGCCAGACGCTGAACGACAAGGAATACCAGATGCTGCGCTCGGCGAGCCTGCGCATCATCCGTGCGCTGGGCATCGAGGGCGGCTGCAACATCCAGTTCGCGCTGGCGCCGCGACCGGAGCTCGCCGATTGGCAGCACCAGGACGCATCGGCGCCGCCCTACTATGTCATCGAGGTTAACCCGCGGGTATCGCGCAGCTCTGCCCTCGCCAGCAAGGCGACCGGGTACCCGATAGCGCGCGTAGCGGGGAAAATCGCCGTCGGCAGGACGCTCGACCAGATAGCGAACGCCGTGACGGGCAAGACGACCGCAGCCTTCGAGCCGGCGCTGGATTACGTCGTCGTCAAGATACCGCGCTGGCCGTTCGACAAGTTCGCGTTCGGCGACCGCCAGCTCGGCACGCAAATGAAGGCGACGGGCGAGGTCATGGCCATCGACCGCTGCTTCGAGGGCGCGCTCCAGAAGGCCGTGCGTTCGCTTGAGGTCGGCAACCGGTCGCTGCTGTGGGAGAGTCCGGCCTGGACGCAAGAGACGTCGACGGAGCCCGCGGAAGCGAAGTCTCCGTACGACTTCCCGCTGGAGGCGAGCGACGAGCGGCTATGGGCGCTTATGGCGTCGCTGCGTCGCGGCGGCGAGCCGATGGAGCTGGCGCGCAGGACAGGCGTCGATCCGTGGTTCCTGCACAAGATGGCGAATATCGTCGCAATGGAAAGGCGGCTTCTGTCCGAGCCTTTCACACCGGACCTGCTTCGCGACGCCAAGCGGATCGGCTTCTCCGACAGGCAGATAAGCGTCCTCGCCGACCGGCTGACCGAGCAGGTGCGCTATCTACGGAAGCAGTGGGGCATCGAGCCGGTGTACAAGATGGTCGACACCTGCGCCGCCGAGTTCGACGCCGCCACGCCCTATTTCTACAGCACGTACGAGCAGGAGAACGAGGCGCTGCCGGAACCTGGAAAGAAGGCTCTAGTCATCGGCTCCGGGCCGATACGCATTGGGCAGGGGATCGAGTTCGACTATTGCAGCGTACATGCCGTCTGGGCGCTGGAAGAGGCCGGCTACCGGGCGTTAATCGCCAACTCCAACCCGGAGACGGTCTCGACCGACTTCGACACGAGCGACCGCCTCTACTTCGAGCCGCTGGATGAGGAAGCGGTGCGCGACATCCTGGAGAATGAGACGGACAACGGCATGCCGCCGCCGTCCATCGTCCAGTTCGGCGGCCAGACGGCGATCAACCTCGCGGGGCTGCTCCACCAGGCGGCCGCCCCCATACTCGGCTCCAGCGCGGAAGCCATCGACCTGGCGGAGGACCGTCGCCGCTTCGAAGCCTTCTTGAGCGGCCTCGGCGTGCCGCAGCCGCCGGGCGCCGGCGTCACGACGCTCGAAGACGCTCTCAACACGGCAAACGTCATCGGCTATCCGGTGCTCGTGCGGCCAAGCTATGTGCTGGGCGGTCGCGCGATGGAGATCGTGCAGAACGCGACGGAACTGGTGCGGTTCATGGGCGCGGCGGTGGAACTGAGCGGAGGCAAGCCGATTCTCATCGATAAGTACTTCGAGGGCAAAGAGGTTGAGGTCGACGCCATCGCCGACGGTGAGCGAGTGCTCATCCCCGGCATTATGGAGCACATCGAGCGCGCCGGCGTTCATTCCGGCGATTCGATGGCGGTCTACCCGGGACTCGATCTAAACCAGCACGAGATCGACACTATCGTCGACTACACAGAGCAAATCGGCCTGGCGCTGAACGTGCGCGGTTTGATGAACATCCAGTTCGTGATCATGAACGATAGCTCCGAGAACGGCTCGTCGGTGTACGTGCTGGAGGTGAACCCCCGCGCCAGCCGCACGGTGCCCTTTCTGTCGAAGGTGACGGGCGTGCCGATGGTGCGACTGGCAGTCAACGTGATGCTGGGCAAGACGCTGGCGGAGCAGGGATATGCGGGAGGGCTCTGGCCGGCGCAGGACCTGGTGGCGATCAAGGCGCCGGTGTTCTCGATGGCGAAGCTGGTGGGCGTGGACACGTACCTGGGGCCGGAGATGAAGTCGACGGGTGAGGTCATGGGCATCGACAAGGAGTTCCCGGCCGCGCTGGCGAAGGCGCTCCTTTCCGCTGAGCTGATGCTGCCCAGCGGCGGCGGCGTGCTCCTTAGCATCGCCGATAAGAACAAAGCGGAGTCGGTGCCGATCATTCGAGAGCTGGCCCAGGCCCGCTTCCGCCTCTACGCGACCGAAGGCACCGCCGACATGATCCGCGGCCTGGGCATGGAGGTGGAGGAGGTGACGAAGCGCCTCAGTGAAGGCCACCCGAACGTGGTCGACGTGATCCAGGAGGGGAAGGTCAACTGCGTCGTGAACACGGCCGAAGGAGGGGGGCCTTCAGCAATGCGTGACGGCTTCCAGATCAGGCGCGCGGCGGTCGAGAATCGAATCCCCTGCTTCACCTCGCTCGATACGGCGAGGGCGGCGGTGCGGGCGCTCCTGCTCGCCGGCCGGTCGCTTCCCGACGGCGAGCACCCTTACTCTGTGCAGCCACTGCGCCTCTACCTTCGCCCCGATGATCCGGAAAAGGCTTCAGCGGGCGCATGAAGGTCACGACGGGTCGCATTGTCAGCACTGAGCGCGTTTTTGGCTCGACGTATCTGACGTGGTTCCAAGCGCCGGCGCTGGTGCCGGGAGCGTCACCGGGGCGCTTCCTGATGCTCCGCCTCCTCGACGGCAGTGACCCGCTGCTGCCGCGCCCGATGAGCTATCACCGCGTCGGGTCGAGCGGCGAGGTCGCGATTTTGTACCAGGCGCGAGGCCGCGTGACGTCGATGCTGCCGGAGCAGCCGGCGGGCACGGAGGCTCTTCTGTGGGGCCCGCTGGGTCGCGGCTTCTACGTTCGACCGGGTTCGCAGAACGTGCTGCTGGTCGCCGGCGGCATGGGCGTGGCGCCGCTGGTGTGGCTCGCCGAAGTCGCCGTGGCGAAGGGCAAGAATGTGACGTTTGTCATCGGCGCCAGAAACGCGTCGATGCTGCCGCCGTCGGAGCTGCTGCCGCCACAGGCCATGCCTACCGGCAGGCAGGTCGAGATCATCGTCGCGACGGAGGACGGCTCGGCGGGCCGGAAGGGCACGGCGTCGGAGGCTTTCGAGGAGTGCCTTTCGTGGGCGGACCAGGTTTTCGCCTGCGGGCCGCACGCGATGTACGAGTCGATGGCATCGGTGGTGCGTCGCCTGCGCGACCGGACGCCGACGCAGGTGCTGCTGGAGACGCCGATGGCCTGCGGGATGGGTTTGTGCTACGGTTGCGCGGTCGAGACGCGACGCGGCGTGCGGCAGGTGTGCCACGATGGGCCGCGATTCGAGCTGCGCGACGTGTTCTAAAGGAGGCCTGTGATGGCGTCGAAGTGCGAGGACTGCTCCTGGCGAAAGCGGTCGGAGGCGAACCCGAAGTCGTTCATGGCGCGCATCTGGCGCTGGCACACGAAGGTGTGTCCTGGCTGGAAGGCATACCAGAGAGAGCTGGCGCGGCAGAAGCAGGACGAGTCATAGCGACGCGTCCGTCCGCAGCGCAACGATGGGAGATCATGCAGCGGGCGGGCGGGCGGGAAGCACCCACGTCTTCTTGCGCGACCACGCCGAGCGTCTTCTTGGAGCAATGACGACACCCGAAGCGAACACCATCATGGCAGGCGATTGCCTCGAGGTCATGGCGACGTGGCCGGACGGCTGTGTCGACCACTGCATCGCCGATCCGCCCTTCGGCATCGCATCCGGCAGCGGGCGACGCGGCAAGAAGGGGCTCGGCTGGGCGTTCTCGTCGCACGTCACGATGCAGGAGACGTGGGACAGCTTCAGCCAGGACGAGTTCTTTCAGTTCAACGTCCGCTGGCTGTCGGAGGTGTGCCGCGTCGTGAAGCCGAACGGCAACGTCCTCGTGTTCGGGACGTTCCACAACATCTACCAGCTCGGTTTCATCCTCCAGAGCGTGCTCAACCGACGCATCCTGAACTCCATCGTCTGGTTCAAGCCGAACGCGCAGCCCAACATCACCGCGCGCACGCTGACAGAGAGCACGGAGCAGATCATCTGGGCGGTGAACGAGACGCCGGAGCGGGCAAAGAAATGGACGTTCAACTACTGGGAGGCGAAAGAGCTCGCGGGCGGCAGGCAGATGCGCAACCTGTGGGAGTTCGGGGTCACGCCGAAGAGCGAACGCGAAAACGGCGGCCATCCGTCGCAGAAGCCGCTGGCGCTGCTTGACCGGCTCGTTCTCGTCGCGTCGAAGCCGGACGAGTTGCTGCTCGACCCGTTCGGCGGCACGGGCACCCTTGCCGTCGCCGCGCAGAGGAACGGGCGACGCTGGCTGTTGATCGAGAGCGATTCGCGGTATGTGGAAGTCGCGCGACGACGACTCGAAATCGCGGAGAAGGCCTAGCTCTTAGACTCCTCCGCGAACTGCGCCATGCTGCACCGCGCAGCGACCTTCTCCGCAAGCTCCCGGAACACCTTCGCGGCCGGCGAATCAGGCGCCGAGTCGACGATTGGCTCTCCTTTGTCCGCGGCCATGCGAGTATCGGTGTCGATGGGGATTTCGCCCAAGAACTCCAACGCCAGCTCTTCGGCGATGCTCCGGCCGCCGCCATGACCAAAGATGTCGGTGCGGCCGCCGCAGTGCGAGCAGACGAAGTAGCTCATGTTCTCGATCACGCCGAGTATCGGCGCGTCGAGGCGAGCGAACATCGTCACGGCCTTGCTGGCGTCCTCCAGCGACACTTCTTGCGGCGTCGTGACGATTATCACGCCCGCCAGCGGCACCGCCTGCGCCACACCCAGCGACGCATCGCTCGTGCCGGGGGGCAGGTCGACGAGCAGGTAGTCGAGCTCACCCCAATCGAGCTGATGCAGCAGCTCCCGCAACGCCTTGTCGATCATCGGGCCGCGCCAGATGACGGCCGCCGCCCGAGGCAGGATGAAGCCGAGCGAGCATACCTTGACGCCGTAGCGCTCGACGGGGACCAGCGGCTCGCCGGTCTCGCTCAGGAAACCCGAAGAGAAGCCCATCATGAGGGGGACGTTTGGACCGGTGACGTCGGCGTCGAGGAGGCCGACGCGCGCTCCCGCCTTCGCCAATGCGACTGCCAGGTTGACTGCGATCGTCGTCTTGCCGACGCCGCCCTTGTTGCTGGCGATGGCGATAATGTTGCGCACACCCGGTATCGACTGCGGGCTGCGGGCACCGGCGAAGGCGCGCACCTCGGCGTCCATCTCCACCTTCACCGACGTCACGCCAGCGACGTCCTTGAGCGCCTGTCGCACGTCGGCTTCGATGGCGTCGCGAAGGGGACACGCCGGGGTCGTCAGGACGATTCGGAGTGAGACGTCGCCATCGTTGATGGCGACGTCGCGCACCATGTTCAGCGAAACCAGGTCGCGGTTGAGCTCGGGGTCATTCACTTTTCGCAGCGCGTCCAGGATCGCTTGCTCGGTTGGCTGTTGCTGGGCCATTGCGGCACGCCTTTCATCGATAGATTCGCTTTCATTATAGATCGCCGTCCCGTTCGAAGCATTTTGCATTTAACACGTACTTAACACACTTCGTACAGTTTTTTCATTAGATTGCTTGACTGGCACCCAAAGCCATGCTAACCTGTCTTGATGCCTGAGGAGGTGAAGGCAATGAGACGAGGAATCACAACTAGGGAGAGACATCCAGCCCCGGTGGAGCAGGAGCGACCGCAGATAATCGGCGGCGATCCGGAATGCGTACATCACTGGGTGATCGATAGTCCGGCCGGCAGCGTAAGCATGGGCCTGTGCAGGATCTGCGGCGCGGGTCGAGCATTCGCGAACTACGTGTCGGATTTCATCTACGAGGGCGACTCCGCAGATACTCTGCCGCAGGGAGGCTGGAAGAAGCCTGTCACCGAGATCGTACGATCGAGCGGGGGACAGAGCGAGGAATCGTCTTCGGCCAACGGAGGCGACTATTAGCGTCTCGATTGCGACAAGCTGGAGGCGGTCCTGAAGAGGGCCGCTTCCTTTTTTGTCTCGCCTGGGGGTACCCACCAAAGGCGGGTCGGCGGCGCCCCGATCCTACATCGATTTCGAGTGTTATAATCTGCACAACCCGTATCTGGAGGAGATATTCTGAACCTCGCCGTTGAGCTCGCGCCGCGACGCAAGCAGGGCCTCCTGTTGAAGAACCCGGTGATGACCGCGTCGGGCACACTCAGCAACGGGCTCGAAGCGCGGCACATCTTCGACCTCGACCGGCTCGGCGCTATCGTCAGCAAGGGCACGACGCTGCGCCCCCGCGACGGCAACCCGCAGCCACGCACCGTCGAGACGCCTTCCGGCATGTTGAACACGATCGGGCTGCAGAACGTCGGCGTCGAGGCGCTGGTGCGTGATCTCGCGCCCGTGTGGGCGACGTGGCAGACGGCTGTCGTCGTCAACATCGCCGGCGAGATCGTTGACGAGTTCGCCGCGCTGGCGTCGCGACTCGACGGCGTGCCCGGCGTGAGCGGCATCGAGGTCAACATTAGCTGCCCCAACATAGCCGTCGGCGGAATGCTCTTCGGCCAGGACGCGAAGCAGGCCGCCGCTGTCACCGCCGCCGTCGTGCGGGCGACGACGCTGCCCGTCATCGTCAAGCTGACGCCGAACGTCACCGACATTGTCGCCGTCGCCCATGCCGTTGTCGAAGCCGGCGCCGACGCTCTCTGCCTGGTCAACACCCTCCAGGCGATGGCCATAGACACTCGCCGCCGCCGCCCTGTGCTGTCGACCGTCTTCGGCGGGCTGTCCGGCCCCGCGATTAAGCCGGTCGCGCTGCGAGCCGTCTACCAGGTCGCCGGCGCCGTCGACGTGCCGATTATTGGATGCGGCGGCATCAGCAGCGGCGAGGACGCAATCGAGTTCATGATGGCGGGCGCGACGGCCGTACAGGTGGGAACG
>Ga0315287_10001574_pt1 | contig 21195 bp, 18 predicted proteins | sample YL17G11_0_MG_FD_205037 | JGI IMG/M metagenome (GOLD analysis project Ga0315287, IMG submission 205037) | Sediment microbial communities from Yellowstone Lake, YNP, Wyoming, USA - YL17G11_0 | ecosystem: Environmental > Aquatic > Freshwater > Lake > Sediment | place: USA: Wyoming | collected...
ACGGTCACGCCCACCGTGACGGGCACGCTGCGCACGCCGGATGTGATCTACTCCAACCCTGGCCAGAAGTGACGCGCCGACGCTCCACTCTCAACTCCCCAACTCTCAACCTCCCCTGAACCGCCAACGCGCTTACTACCCGCTGGACGACGCCCCGCTCCGGGACGGCGACGCTGGCTTCGTGGGTGTGGACGAGCGGCTGGACCCCGAGCTGCTTGGGCCGGGGAAGGTCAGTCGCGCCACCAACTGCCGCTTTCGCAACGGGCTGGCCGAGCCGCGCAAGGGCATCACCATCCTGCCGTGGATGAAGGCGGACGGGCGCACGCCGTTCACGGACACGGGCAGCCTGGCCGGCATGGCGTTGTGGAAGGTCTCCCCGCCGGCTGCCTACGGCAACTACATCGGCGGTGGAGCACCCTTCGCGCCCGATGGCAGCCCGTCCGCCGTGGTGGGCGTGCGCTTGGGCGAAGTGCAAAACATCCTGTGGGTTGACGTGCTGCTGGACGGCAACGCGAAGTGGAGCAGCGCCAACGGGGCATTTCCTCCCGTGGGCATCCTCGTCAACGGCGTGCTGGCCAACACCACTTACACGGGTGCGCTTAACCTTCAAGCCCAGTCGTTTGAACTTGTGTTCAGTCTCAGCTCCCTCGGTGGCGTCCTGACCAACCACTACCTCGAAATCCAAGTTATTGGCTCCATCGGGGGCGGCACCGGCTACCTCACCTACGCATGAGTGTCCAAGGCGCTACGCTCTTCTCTGACCCGAACGGCACCGAGTGGATTGTCGTGGCGGCGGAGGGCCGCGTCTTCGTCACGGGCGAGGGCCGGGCGGCGCGCGAAATCAGCCTCAATGGCGCGACCCTCACCGGGGACTGCACCTTCACGCAGACCTACGATCAACTCCTGCTCTGGCGCGGCACGGGCAGCGCGCCGCTCCAGATGATCACCTTTGACGGCGGCTTCGTAGCCGTCACCCAGACCAGCTCCGGCGCGGGCGCGGGCACCGGCACGCAGGTCATCCCCAACTCCGACGGGGCGCGCTTCTTCCAGAACCGCGTCTTTGTGCCTTTCATCTACGTGGGCGCGAAGAAGGACTTCGTGGCCGTGGGCGACATCGGCAACTACACTCGCTACAAGTTTCCCCAGAACGCCTTCCGGTTCAATGACGGCGCGGACGACGACATCGTGGACCTCGCGCCCTTTGGCCGCACCTCGATGGCGGTGTTCAAGCAGAAGAGCGTGCGCATCGTGGACAACCTCGTGCCCGACAGCAACGGGGACTACTCCAGCGCAGTCTCGGACATTGTGACCAACACGCACGGCCTCGTGGCGCGGGGCGCGTGGGTGGCCGTGGGGCGCGACCTTTTCTATGTCAGCACGCGCGGCGTCACCAGCCTGCAACTCACCGAGGAGAACCGGGTGAAGGGCGTGGACCTCCCGCTCTCCACACCGCTGGCCGCGACGTGGGCACGAATCAACTGGAACCTGCGGGACAAGATTCGGATTGGCTATTGGGACAACAATCTCTACGTGGCGCTCCCGCTGGATGACGCGCGGGTGGTGGACACCACCAACCTCGCCACCGGCAACTACGACTTCTTCTTTGGCGACCTCTCCATCAACGTGACGCAGGGTCGGGTGTATTACTTCAGCTTCGGCGCTAACGAGCTGACGTTGGTCAATGGATCGGAAACGCTGACGCGCTCCGGCTTCTTCACGGCGATGACCTCGACCGTGACGTTCACCGGTCCGGCAACGACGCCCACCACGCCCTGCACGGCCACGCTCAACTACGTCCCGTTCTACAACTGCAACACCGCCGTGGCGGTGTATGACTTCCAGACGGGCGCGTGGGCGGGGGTGGATGAGACTCCCTACGTGACCCATGTCAAAGAGTTCCTCACGGCCACAATCCAAGGCAAGCAACGCCTCGTTGCCGTGACCGAAGATGGCCTGTTGCGACTCTGGGAAGAGGGCTTAGAGGACGAGCGGCTCACCACGGTGGCCCTGCCCTATGTGGACCTCACGGTGGAGAGCCAGCCCACGGGCGCGGACACCTTACAGCTCAACACCTACACCGGCGACATCATCGCCGTGGACTCGGCCAACGCCGTGAACGTCGGCACCACTTGGGGCACCAGCACCACGGCTCTGGCCCGCACCAACCTTTACTCCGGTTATGCGGGCGGTTGGCTCGCCCCCGGCGGCACGGTCTCGCAGCAGGACTGGGGCATCCGCTGGACCTTCACCACCAGCACGCTCTATCCCTTCGCCATCAACGGCGTGACCATTATGAACAGCGGCGCGTTTGCCTGGGCTTACGTGGACCTCATCACCGGCACGCAAATCACCACGCAAAGCGTCAGCACCAGCGTCACCACGCGCGCGTATGCCATGCAGGACATGGACGGCAAACGCTTCCAGCAGGTGGGCCTGCGCCTCGTGACGTGGGACCCCACCTTCAGCATCACCGGCCTCACGGACGGCGTGAACGAGACCAGCACCGTGGCCACCGGACAGACGCGCAGCAACACCGTCTATTCCATTGACCAAGCCGCGTGGGTGAGCAGCAACGCCAACGACGACCACGGCGACCCGTGGCGCGAGGATTACAGCGTCACCTTGGGCGCGGGCTTCAACCTGGGCAGCGGCGTGCAGCCAGAGCTGGAGCAGCAGTCATTAGTTCGCCTAAAAATGCAACAACGGGGCAATTCGTGCCAGCTCACCTTGGCGAACACAGATGGAAGATGCACACTCAAAGGCGTTGAGCTGGAAGCCATCGCCGGCGACCGCACGCTGGGAACCAAGTATTCGGGATGAAGACGCAAGCACAGTTGAAAGTTGGGGAGTTGAGAGTTGAGCGGCCCGCAGGCCGCTCGGCCGCCCTTAGCTTTTTATCAACTATCAACTCCCCAACTCTCAACTAATCATGGCCCTCACAGCAACCGTCACCCCCGGCAAGACTTTCGTAGCCGCCGAGTTGGTCACCAACTCCAAGCTCAACCAGCTTGCCGCGCCCAGCGTGAGCATCGCCGGCACGGCGGACACGGGCCAAATCACAAACAACAGCGTGACCGCTGTCAAAGCGGCCTATGGCCCGTGGTTCTATTGCGTGGACGGCGGCACGGCTAACGCCCACAGCCTCACCGCCGCCACCTCCGCCACCACGCTGCCCACCACCCTCGTGACCGGGCAGGAGTTCGCCTACACGGCGAACACCACCAACACCGGGGCCGTGACCGTGGCCATCAGCGGCATCGGGGGCACCGTGGCCCTGACCAAGAACGGCACCACCGCGCTGGGGGCGGGCGACGTGCGCAGCGGCCAGCTCGTCTGGGTGCGCTACGACGGCACACGGATGCAACTCGCCACGCCCAACGGCCAGCCGAGGCTGGACCGGTTTGCCACCACCGCCACCAGTGCCACGGCCTACACGGCAATTTTCTCCCCCACCCTCACTGCGCTGACCAACGGAACGCGCGTGCTGGTGAAATGGCACGCCACCAACACCAGCACGGCGACCTTCGCCCCGGACGGCCTCACGGCCAAGGCCATCACCAAGGCAGCGGACACCGCCCTCGCCGCCGGGGATGTAGTGCTCAACCAGATTTCCGAACTGGTGTATGACTCCACCCTTGACCACTGGCTCCTGACCGGCCCGGTGACTACCAACACGCGCACGACCGTCCCCGTTCGCCAGTGCGTTTTAAGCTGCTCGGGCGATCCGGTTACCGGCCTGCCCAACTACATGGTCGCCTCAACCACGACCGCCATTGGATTCCAGAACTGCGACTCGACAAGTTTGGTCATGGCATTCGCCTACGGCTTCGACACGGCGGGCGCAGTGGACTACGTGGCGGTTGTAAGCGCCAACACCAGCAGCGTGTGGACGGGTCTGAATGGCGTCAGCACCACCTACTACCTCTACGCCGACCGCGACATTTCCACGGGGGCCATCACCTACAACAAGACAACGACGCGCCCGATCTACACCAACGTGCCCGGCACGGGAAACAACACCTACCTCATCCAGCAAAGCAAGATGGTCAACGGGTCTTCCACCGCCATCCAGCGCCTCTTCCTTGGTGAAGTGGCCACCAGCGCCGGTTCGGTCATCAGCACGATCACGCCCTACATGCCGCGTGGCAATTATGTCAGCCCGGAAACGGCCCTTCCAGCAACCGCCGTCAACACCACCGTGACGCTGACCCACCAGCTTGGCCTCCAGCCGGTGCAGTTGCGCTGGGTCATGCGTTGTCTCACTGGCAATTTGGGCTACGTGGCCGGCGATGAGGTGGAACTTTGGACAAGCTCTTTTAGCGACCAAACTGGGCGCGTGTGGTTCACACCCGTGTCAACCGTGACCAGTTTGGTGTGTGTGCTGCCTTGGACTACTATGACGCTTTTACCTTACTTGTGGAACAAAACGACCTACGCCGCGCCGGCGGCTATCACGCCGGGAAGCTGGCGGTTCGTGGCCTACGCCTCTCGGGGCTGGTGAGTCGTTAGTTGAAGGTTAAAAGATGAAAGTTGAAACCACAGCAGCGGTCAGCGATCCGCCGTCAGCGGTCAGCGCCGCCGTGACTGGCGAGCTGGTTGCGCTTGTGGCCTTTTGCCAAGCGCATGGCTCGCCCTGTTTCGTGGGCTGGCCGCCGGAGATTCTTGCGCGCTGGCTCTGCTTCCACGCCGAGCACGGCAGCTTGGCCGTAGTCAAGACCCCGGCCGGGGAAGTGGCGGGCTTGTGGGTGGGCTGGCAATGCCAGCTCTCGGAGCTGGAGCGGCGCTGGCACGTCACCGACCCGGCGGGCGACTGCTTCTATTTTGCCCACTGCATCGTCACGCAGCGCAAGGCAATGGCGGTGCTCTTCTTGGAGTTTGCTCGCCGCATCCCGCGCTGGTCCGAGTTAAAACTTTTCGCCCGCCGCCGGCACATCGCTGATGTGTTTAAGCGGGGGCTGCCGCCGGGCGTGCCGGCGGGCATCTGCCAGTATCCTCCCCGCCTGCTCCAACGCCTTTATGAACGCGCTCTATAATCACAACCTCTCTCGGGTCCTCGCCCACACCGTCGTCTGGGAAAGCCAGAACCCCGAGCGCGCCGTGGGCGTGCCGGCGGGCTGGTTCCGCAATGACTTTGGCGGATGGTCTGACCCCTTCGCCAAACTTTACAACGGGATGACGCCTGAAACGCCGCCGCCTCAAAACTACGCCGATCAGACCAGGCAAACATTGCAGGCCCAGATTGATCTCGCCCCGCAGAAGTATGCCTCCGAGGAGCAGTATCGTCCCAAGTATGCCGCGCTGGACATGGGCATCGCCCGCAACTCCACGTCGGAAGTGCTGGACATCGCGGAGCAGGCGGCTCCTCGCATCGGTGAGATGCAGCGCAAGAACCAATCGCAACAGCGCGCCGGGGACATCGCGGACGTGCAGGCTCTCGCCGGGGCGTCCCGCACGGCTTACGACCAGCTCAACCCCGAAGGCGCGGCCTTGCTCAAGCGCACGAATGAACTGCGCATGGCGGAGCTGGAGAACCCCTACGACATGAGCGCCAGCCAGCGCCGGGCCAGCGAGCAGAACGTGCGCGGCGCGCAGAGCGTGCGCGGCATGGGCATGGGTCCAACCGACGCCTTCCAAGAGTCCATGTATTTGGGCGACCGCCAGCGCGGCCTCTACAACGAGCGGATGCAAAGCGCGGCGCAGGCCATCGGCCAGAACCAGTCCTTCTATGGCGATCCCTTCCAGCAAATCCTTGGGCGGACCAGCGGGGCGAACCCGCAGAGCTACGTGAATCAGGCGCAGGGGTTTAACCCCGGCAGCCAGTTCAACCCGGAGAGCGCGTATGCCCGCGACATTTACGACACCAACTACAACGCGCAGGCGGCGGTGAACATCGCCACCGCCAACAACAAGGCCGGGCTTGGACAGTCCCTTGCCAGCTACTAGCCATGCCGCTCTTCCACCAACACGAAAGCTGCCGGGGTGCTACCTTGTGGCGCGCTGGGCAGTGGAGCGTGGAGGTCTGGTATTGCCCGCGCGGCTACGAGATCAAGGCGCACTCGCATCCCCACGAGGCCATCGAGCTGGTGCCGCTCTTTGGCTGGGCCGCCTTCCACCGCTGCCCGGCCAAGGGCGTGCTGCCCGAGACCGCCGTGGTCACGCCGCGCCGCTGGTTCCACCGGCATACCGTCCCGATGGGCTGGGTGCATTGGTTCACCGTGGGCCGGCGGCTCCCGCTTGTCTTCATCAACGTCGCCCGCTGGCGCGAGGGCGTCACCCCCACCTCCGCCGCAACTGACTTTCTGCCCGCGTGATTACCGAACTCAAACCCGGCTCGCCCATGCTGGACCCCCAGCGCCAACACGCTGAACTGCTCAAACTCCTCGGCGACCAAGCGGCGGTGGACTGGCTGGTGCGCTACAACGCCTACGCCCATTTGCTCGATGACCTTGTGGACGGCGACCGGCCGGCGCGGGACAGCTTGGAGCTGGCCTGGCAGGCGCTCGAACTTTACTCGCACCCGTTCTGGGTCAAGCACAGCCAGCGCCTCTACTCCGTGGCGAGATTGTGCCACAGCAACTACGAGGATAGCGTGCATTGGGAGAAATCCCCCGTGGCCTGGCAGCGCACGGAAGCAGACACCGTGCGGCACTCCGGCAGCGACATGGTGCGCGCCGTGGCAGACCTCTGCGCAGGCTACGCGGCCATGCGGGAGATCAGCCCCGTTTTGCGTATCATTGGTTATGTGGCCCACCACGACGAGGGAGGCAACCCAATATGATGGCCCATGTGTTCATCCTAGCCACCTGTCGTAATCCGGCGCTGCTGCCCGCCACCTTGCTGGTCTTCCAGACGCTTCGCACTGGATTCCCCACGGCGGGCGTCACCGTGATCGGCAACGCGCTAGAGGGAGACGCGCTGGCCGCTGTGCGCGCGGCGTGCGGCCAGACGGGCGCGACGTTCGCCAATGAGGATGCCACCATTCACGACGCATGGGTGGACCGGCTCGTCCTGCGGCAGTCCGCCCCGTTCGTGCTCGTGGACACGGACATGGTGTTCTGGGAGAGCGTCGAGGGCTGGCAGCTCATTCACCCGCTGGCCGGTGGGCATCAGCTACCGTGGTATGAGGAATACAGTGCGTGCGTGTATCGGGAGCGGCTGCACACATGCCTGCTTTTTGTGGACCCGGTGGAAGTCCGCCGGCGCATCGCCGAGTGGGCAGGCACCTTCCGCACGGCCCCGTGGCGGCCACAGATCGAGCTGGTGAGGCAAAGCGTCCAGCCCCGGCTCAACAAGTGCCCAGTGTTTTGTGACACGGCGGCCAACCTCTACAACGCCATCGGTGGCCAGCACTTCACCGCGCGCCAGCAGTCCGCTTACGCCCACCTCCACGGCGGGACGTGGGTTGACATCTGCCAACCCCACTTGCCCGCCGCGCCTGACCTCGCCGCCGCGCACGCCGCCGTGTTTCAGAATATACAAGTGGCGCGCGAATTTCACCAGCGGGAGGAAGACTACAAAGCCGCCAACCGGAAATTGCACGCCGACAAATTCTAAGCCCCGCCCGCAACCCCCACTGACTTATGCCCTACAATCCCGGAATCCAAGCCCGCCCCTTCCACGCTGACATGAGCGGCTGGGGCCGCGCCCTGATGAGCATGCTGGGGGACCAGAAGGCCGAGCGAACCGAACGGGACTCGCTCATCGAACGCTACGGCGGAAAGGCTGGCCAAGAGGGCGTGCCCAGCGCGCCAATTTATGGCCAGATCGGGGGAGATTACGGGTCAATGGAAGGCCCCTACGAAGGCACCGGCGAGGGCGGTGCCACCGACGAGATGAAGGCGCAGGCCAAGTCCGCCAAAGCCTTCCGCGATTTGGGCGAGCACCTCTACGGATACAGCCGCGAGGAACTGAGCACCAAGAGCCTGGGTGAGTTGCGCGGCCTCGCCCGCAAGGAGGAATCCGCCATCGTCCAGCAGGAGAAGACGCAGGCCCGCCAAGACCGGCTGGCGCAGTTCGCCGAAGTCCAGAAGCAGCACCAGATCGTCAACGACCAGAACTGGGCACGGGACATGAGCGCCGCCGGGCAACAGGTTTCAGAGAACATCCGGCGGATGGGGCAGGACAACCGCGCCGACGCGCAGGCCAAGCTCGCCGCGCAGATTCACGCAGACACCGTGGCCCGCTTTGGCCGGGTAGAAGCAGAACGGGGAGCCGACCGCAACGCCTACCGCTCCATGCTACAGTTCGGCCAGCCCATGCAGCCGGGAGAGGAGGGGCCGATGCCCTCCATGCAGTTTAACGCCGCTCGCGCCATGCAGCAGACCGGCGGCAACATCCAGCCCGAGGACATCGCGGCGCTGGAGAAGATGGGCCGTAGCTCGCGCGTGGGCACCATGACCGACATCGCGGGCGACCCGTCCGGCAAATTCCTCTGGCAGGCCGACAACGCCGGCTACCGTGTGCCCACCGGCCAGGGAGGCACTGGGGCCGCCAAGCCCACCATCACCATCACCGAGAAGAACGGCGACCGCACCGTCACCCGCAAGGTGACGGAGGAGCAGTTTGCCGCCCTGCCCCAACCGGTGCAGCGCGATGCCATCGTCGACGGCCAGATTGCCGAACTCGAAGCGATGGAGAAGCGGGGGGCCAAGAAGGCGGAGCTGACGGACAACGGGGTGAGCCAACCCATGTTCGGCGGCAAGCCCATCGGCGATCTGCTGGCCCAGTTGCGCGCCCGTCGTGGCGGCGGAGCGGCAGCGTCCGGCCCGGCCTCGGGTGGCAGCCGCTTTAAGGTGGAAGAAATCAAGTGAGCCATGCCCGACTATCTCGTCACCGACTCGCAGACCGGGCGGAAGTTCAAGCTCACGGGCGACTCCCCGCCCACGGACGCGGAGTTGACGGGCATCTTCGGTGCCCAGACTGAATCCGCCGCCGCTCCTTCCCCCCGCGCCACCCGCCGGGCGGAGCTGCAAACGCAGCAGGCGGCGGCGCGGGAGGAGGCTGCTCAAATCGGCACGCTGCGAGCCTCGGACATCCCCGGTGCCGTCATCGAGTCTCTCGCGGATGCCAGCGCCGCAATGGTGCAGGCCGTTCCAAACATGGGCGCGGGCGCGCTGCGCTCCGCCACGCCCAACAGCCGGGACCGCCTGCCCAATACCTTCCGCCGGTTCAACGCCGCCCGGGAGCAATCCCTTGCCATGCCCTTCAACCCGGACGTGGACACTGTGGGACGGCTCATGGAGGGGCAGCAACTTGCCGCGCAGCAGCGCCGGGCGCGCATCGCCGCTCCGTTGGAGACGGCCACCGGCTTCCTGCAAGGCGAGGCGGAGGGCATCGGAGAGATGCGGCAGGACATCCGCCGGGCCGGCCTCGTCAGCCCTGGCGCGGAGGCCACCTTCACCGTGGACGCACTGCGCGGCGTGGGCAGCACCGTGCCCGGCGTCGTCACCGCGCTGGCCACCCGGGGGCAATCGCTCGCGCCCTACGTGACGACGGCCTTGCAGCTCTATCAGGAAGCCTTTGACACCGCCGCCGCCAGCGGGCAGGGCTTCGACACCGCGCACGCCGCTGGCCTGATGAATGTGCCGGGGGCGGCCTTGGAACGCTTTGGCGATGTCAACTTAGCGAAAGGCTTGCAAGCCAGCCTCACCGCCGCCGCGCAACAAGTGAAGCAGCGCGTGCCCCCGGCCCTGCTTGCCCGCAAGATGGCGATGGACGTGAGCGGGGCGATGGTGGGCGAAGGCTTCACCGAGGCCACCCAGACCGCATGGCAGGACACCGTGGCGAACGACCTCCTCGGCTTCGCGCAAGACACGCCCGCCGCCCGCGTGCAGAACGCCCTCGCCGCCGGTGGGCTTGGCGCGGTGGCTGGTGGACTGGTGCGTGCCCCCGGTTCGGCGGTCGAGGCTTGGGCGAATCGCCGCCCGTCGCCCCCGGCTCCGCCAGCGGGCTACGTCATCAACGAGCAGACCGGCACCACGGAGTTTCCGGCCTTGGAGAATGACTGGCTGCCGAAGCCGGGAGTTGAGAGTCAGGAGTTGAGAGTTGAGAGTCCCGCCCTCCGGCCCGAAGCCGCGATGGAGACCCGTCCATCCGCCGAGATGGGCTTGGACCGGACCCAACCCTCCACTCTCAACCCAGAACTCTCAACCGACCTCGCCGACACCATCGCCGCCCTGCGGGCTGGGTATCGGCCCGAGGTGGAGAAGCTGCCGGAACCGGTGGCCGCACCCTTCCCGCCCTACGCGGAGAAGCTGGGCATTAAGTCGTGGCAGCAAGCCAAGAAGCTGGGTTTGGACACCATTATCACGGATGCGCCGGAGATGGCGCGCGAGGTGGTGCGCGCGGCGTCCAACTGGATTTATGCTTCGCCTGAGCGGGCAGCGGAATACATCGCGGGCGAGATTGTAGCCAGGACGCGTCTGTTGGGTGGCCGTGAGACTGCCCTGCGCTCCTTGGCCAATGACTACTATCAGAAGGCCAAAGGGGCGACCGAGCCGGGCCAGCAGCAACGATTCAATGCGACGGCCCAAGCGCTGGAGGCACTGCAAGCCAAGCCCGTCGAATCTTTCCCGGCACCGTCGGCCGCCCCCGCCTCTCAACCCTCAACTCCCCCCCTCTCAACCTCCCCCGCCCTCCGTGGCGAAGCCGCGATGGAGACCCGTCCATCCGCCGAGATGGGCTTGGACCGGACCCAACCCAGAACTCTCAACCCGGAACTCTCAACCGACTTGGCCGACACCATCGCCGCGCTGCGCGCCGGGTATCGGCCCGAGGTGGAGACAAAGCTCGAACCGTCCAACGCTCAACGTCCAACGTCCAACGCGGGCAGCGATACGGGCCCACGCACCGTCGCAATGCTGAAGCGGAGCGACTTCAAGACAGAGGAGGATTGGGTTCGCGCGGTGGAGGCGACGGAGCAGTGGGCGAATGACCCTGGCCAATTCTCGGACAAGAGGTCTCCGTCACTCTACGAGCCATGGACTGGCGTGCTTCAAGTCGTGCCCGTTGCCAACGGTGGTTATGCGGTTGAATACGCCGGCCAGCGGGTTGGCTACGGGAAGACCGAGGCTGCGGCCATCAAAGCGGCCGAGAAGACCCACCTTGAGTTTCACGAATCCCCACTACTACTTTCTCCGGCCCCTGAATCCGCAGCGACGACTGCACCGAGGACTGGTTCGCCGTCCCGTGAAGAAATCGGAACTCGTCCCGGAGAATTAACTTCCAAGGCCGCCCTGCGCGCCGGGTATCGGCCCGAGGTGGAGCAGGTGGCAGTCAAGGGCAATTTTGCCATTGTAGATGACTCGGGCGAGATACGCGCGGATGGGCTTTCGCCAACCGAAGCGCAAGAACGGTTAGATAACTTGAAAGCTGCCGGATGGTCCACCGCCAGAATCATAGACCCGAGCACCGAACAGGCAACTTTTGGGCAAAACAGACTGCCGCTCGGCGTTAGCGTCTCACAGTGGGAGGAGATGGCCAAACTGCCGGCGCGCGAACAAGTCGTTCAATTTGGCACGTCCCGGCCGCTCTTAATTCAGGAGGCCGTTATGCGGGCAACTTCCACCCGAACCGTTCCAGCAAAATTGAGCAAGGCCGAAGCCGCAGCGGCTAAAGCGGTTGGGCTTCAAATCGTGGAATCACCATCAAAGAGCAAGCCAGTGGTGGATGTGGAGTCAACCACTCCAAAACCCACCGCCGCCGCCCAGCCGGGTGTTGCCACTCCCACCGAGGCAACACGCCTCAATCCACCGCAAGTTGGTCAACCGATGGTGATTGAGCCGTCTGCCTCTGTCACCCTGAAGGATGGCACCAAGCTCAAAGGTCAAGGCTGGGCGCTACCCGGACTTGAGACGCTCAAAGTGGTATTGGTCCCCCCGCGTGGAAGCAAAGCCAAGGCGACGGCTATTGGCTGGTCCGTTTGGGTTAGTGGAAAGATGGTGTATTCCAACCATAAGGGTGGAGAGATGGACACCCAGCAGCAGGCCATTGCGGTCGCGTTGCCTCGCCTGCGCAACCTGCTCGCCGCCGCCAAACCGCCCACCCCCGCCGCTGCCAAACCCGCACCCGACCGCATCGAAACCCTCCTCGATGCCGCCGAATCCAAGCTCAAGGACACGCCGGGGGCCATGCTCGAAGGCGTCACAGGTGCGCCCGTCTGGCTGACCAAGGCGGCGTTGCGCGGCGTGGTGCAGGTGGTGCGCGTGGCTTACCGCGCCAGCAAAGACCTCGCGCTTGCCCTTCGTGCCGGCCTTGAATGGCTGCGGGATCAGAACCTCAAGGGCTTCGACGAGGCGCAGGCGCACGGCTGGCTGACCAAGACCATCACCGAGGGCAGCAGCGTGGACGGCCTCAACATCCGCGCCACCAGCGACCTCCTCGCCGCCTCCCCGCTCATCCCGGACGAGGTGCGCGAGCTGATTGCCAACGTGACCTACGAGGTGGTCACGGACAAGAACGCCGTGGACTTCGCCAATCGCATCCTCGATGCGCTCGGTGATCCATCCGCCGCTCTGCCCATCCTCGCAGACGCCAGCAACGGCCTCGGCGGCAAGCGTCGCACGGTGCTGGCCTTCCTCACCATGCTGCGCCTCTCGCAAGCCATCACTCAGGCCAAGGCGGCGGGCGATACCGCCACCGTCCAGCGCCTCGCCGAGACGGAGGCGGCGGTCTATGACTACACGCTGGCCGACCGCATCACGGACGCCGCGCAGACCTTGCAAGCCGTGAGCGTGTTCTCGAAGATGTCGCCCGAAGGTCGGCTCATCCATGCGCGCCGTCGCATCCAACGTGCCGGCGACCGCGACCTTGACCCGATCAAGGCGCAACTCAACGACGCCTTGAAGAAGCTGGAGAAGGCGAAGAAGGACTTGGCGGAGGAGACGGCGCGGGGCCGGGAGATTCAGGAGCAAGCGGCCAAAGCCATCGCCGACGCGCTGGAGGCGGAGGCGCAGCGGGCGCGGACGGCGCTCCAGAACGCCATCCACCTGAACGCAAGCAACTCGCTGGAGATGCTGCCGAGCGTCTGGCAGAAGGCCCAGGCGGCGGTGTTGCAGCAGTGGCACACGCTCGGGGCGGATGAGCTGGTGAAGAACCTCACGGGCCGCGCGGGGCAGGGCTTGGAGAATTCCCTGTGGTCCGCCGTCCAGCAGAAGGGCGGGGCGCAGAGCACGGTTGCCAGCGTCATTGCCCAGGTGAACCGGGCCTTGCATGAGCAGGTCAACCGGGCGCTCAACGTGACTCCCGAGCAGTTCATCAACCCCGCCACCTACGCGATGCGTCTGCGCCACGCGCTGGGCAATGCCGAGGTGATGTCCCGCATCTGGGAGCAGACACGGGCGGCGGTGGGCGCGAACCTCCGGGCCATCGGTGAGATGGAAGGCTTGCTGCTACGCATCGGGGAGGAGATCGCCTTGCTCGAAGCGCAAGCCAAGCTGCCGCTCAAAGGCGGTCCCGAGGTCACGGCCACGGATGCGAAGTTGCGAAAGAGTCAGCAAGGCGCGCGCGACGCGATGCTGGCGGGTCGCAACGCGGGCATCGCGCAGACCATCGTGCAGAAGCGCGAGCGGTTGGCGGATGTCGAGGCGCAGCTCGCCGAGTATCGCAAAATGGAACCTGCTTGGCGGGCGGTGCTGGCGATGACCGTGGACGTGTGGGGGCCGAACCTCATCCGGGGCGTCATGGCCGAGCAGATGAAGGCGGACGGCTTCCGCTTGCGCAAGGCAGTCAGTGACCATTTCCGAGGGCTGGCCGGCGCACCGGACCCGATGCAGTCGCTCGGCACCCTCACGGCGAAGATTGTGGCCGCGAGCGGGCTGGACGAGCAGGCGGCGGGACGGCTGGCCGCGAGCATTGAGGCGGAGTTCGTGGCCCAAGTGGAGAAGGAGCGGGCCAAGGTGGCGGAACGCATCAAGGCGGCAGCGGTGCGCAAGGCGGCGCGGGCTGCCGATGCACCCCGGCGCGAGGCGGAGTCGCTGATTGACAGCTTGCAGGAGTTGCAAACCGAGTGGCTGCGGCCACCGGGCAAGCGGTCGGCCATTCAAGCGCTGGTGCGGCAGGCTATCCGGTCGGAGCCGGGTGCGCAGTTTCAGGACGAGACGGCTTTCCGCAACGCGGTGCAGGCCGGGCTGGTGGCGTTGGGCGTGCCGGAGCAGTCCGCCGCCCGGCTGGCTTACGAGACCTGGCAGGCCAAGCAGGCGCGGGACGCGGGACGCGAGGGCGACCGGCTGGACCAGCTCATCCGCGAGCGCATGGACGCGCTCAAGCTCAACCTCGGCAAGCTCGTGCGCGAGCACTGGAGCAAGGTGGAACGGGCCGGCGAGAGTCTGGCGGAGCAACTGGCCGGCGAGGGCGGGCTGACACCCGAGGGCGCGCAGAAGCTCGCCGCTGCCTTCGAGCGGCGGTTTAACCAACTCGCCCAGGCGAAGCTCAAGCGCGAGCTGGAGCAGGTATTGAAGCCCGTCACGCGCTCGGCCATCGCCAAGCCCGGCCTGGTGGAGAAGCTCATGGGCCTGCTGCGGCTCGGCGCGTTCTCGAATGAGGCGTATTGGAAGGCGGTCATGGAACGGCTCAAGCTGCCGGAGTTCTCCGAGGCGTTGCGCGACCGGCTCACGGCCATCGGCGCGCGACTGGACGCGCTGCCGGAGGCGGACATCGAGGGGCGGCATCGGGTGTCCGTCGAGTTCCTGAACGCCTTGGAGCAGGCGGCGGGCATTGACCCGCTGGACTTGTCGCTGGGCTTCTACGTCACCAACCTGCTCACCGGCATCCCCACGCACGTCGCCAACACCTCGGCGAACTTCTTTGCGGCGATTGCCAACGCGGGCATTCAGATGGAGCTGGCGATTGCGGAAGGGCGCTACGATGACATCCCGGCCGCCATCGAGGCGGCGGCGGTGGGCTTGAAGAAGGCGTTGCCGCAGGCGGGGCAAGTCATGCGGACGGGCATCCTGCCGGCGGTGCGCCAAGGGCAGGCGCGGGCGTTGCGACCAATGGAGCTGGCGCAGTTCGGCACTCGTGGCGGCGTGCCGCTGCGGGACACGGGCTACCTATCACGCGGGGCCAAGTGGGCGCTGGAGTCTTACCCGGCGAAGATATTGAACCTGTGGAAGCTGAACGGGCGGGCGATGGCAGCGGAGGACTTGCTGGCGTTCACCCCGGCCATGGAAGTGCAGCGCGTGCTGTTGGCTCGGCGCGTGGCGCGGGCGGAGGGCTTGCGCGGCGAGGCGCTCCGCAACCGCGTGGCCGGCCTGCTGACGGACGCGGACCCGGCGCAAGTCGAGGACGCGCGGGAGTTTGCCTTGCGCGTGGTGAACTCCGCCACGCCCTACGGCCTCGTCGGGGCGGTGGTGAACCTCATCAACCAAGCCAAGGGCAGCGAGCATCGCGCCTTGCGCGGCGCGGCCAACATTGTGGCCCCGGTGCTCACCATCCCGATGAACGCCTTCAACGAGTCGCTCAACTACACGCCCGTCGGCCTGTGGCGTCGTCGGTCAAGCGTGACCAACCTCCTCGGTCGGGACGTGAAGAATCTCAGCCTGGAGCAACAGCAGGACTTGCGCGCCGAGTTGCTGGCCAAGGCGCTCACGGGCACGCTCTTCCTCACGGCCACCGCGCTCATGTTCGCGCAGTTCCTCGATGACGATGACCCCGCGCTCGCCCTTTACGGCACCGGCCCGCAAGACATGACGGACAACAAGGGCTGGCGCGAACGCGGCGCGCTGCCGCACTCGCTCAAGGTGGGCAACACGTATTTCTCCTTCGCCCTCACGCCCATTGCCGCCCCGCTCTCCGCGCTGGGCAACTGGTTCGACCGCGAGCGGGACGCGCGCATCTACGGAAAGAAGCGTTCGGACAGCCTCGGCACGCAGGCCGGCGTCGCCATTCTCTCATCGCTCGATGTGCTCTTCGAGCAGCCCTTCATGGTGGGCTTCGTGGACCTCTTCCGCCTCGCGGGCAACACACAGGGCAGCGACGAGACGAAGGTGCGCAGCGGCTTCCGGCGCGCGGCCAAGACGGCCAGCAGCTTCGTGGTGCCCAACGAGGTGCGAAACATTGACCGCTACTTCGACCCGAAGGTGTATCCCGTGCGCGACCTCGAAGGCGCGCTCATCTCGTCCGTGCCCTTTGTGCGCGGCATGGGTGGCAAGCCCGCGCTCAACGCTCTGGGCCAGCCCATCGAGAGCCAGCCCTTCCACCGCTTCCTCTCCCGGCAGGCCGCTGACCCGCTCATCCGTGGCCTCGACGCGAAAGGTGCCTGGCCCACCGTCCTCGACGACCGCAACAAGGTTTGGCCCGCGAAGCGCCGGGCGATGACCGAGGGAGAATTCTATTCCTACCAAGCGGAGACGGGCAAGGCGCTCGACCGCAAGCTGCGCGCCGAGTGGCCCGCCTGGTCCCGCTTGCCCGATGCGATTGCTCGGGATAAGGTCAACGAAGCCGCTACCAAAGAGCGGGCGATCTGGCGGGCGCGGAACGGTTGGGGCAGGCCGTAGAACAGCACCAAACCAGCACCAAATTGCAGAAATACAACGAAACAGCAATGATTTGAGGGTTCAACATTGCTCTCGAAATCAGGAGATGGGGCAACCCATCCGTAGGTTCGAATCCTACCCCTTCCGCCAATTCTTCCCCCCGGTTTCATTGGTTTTAATCGCGTTTCACTCAATGTTTGCAGTGCTTTCGTGAGGGTGTGCTGCGGGAGCCATCAGTTGTCGCGCGGAAATTTCGCTTGCGGAATACTCTCTTGAGCGCGACCTTTGATACCGTGAACTGTCACCAACCTGTCTCCAAGGCCGAAAGGCCGAATCCCTCGCAATTCGTCAAAACGGCTCTCGCGGCATCATCTGATTCCCCAATTGATGATTTTTCTAAGCCCGGCAAAATTAAATTTCGCGTCGCGGGCCGCGAGTTCACCCTGCGGCAGCGCATCGCGGGGAAGTTCGCGCCGTGGTATCTGGTGGCCACGCTCAACGGAAAGCGTTTCAATCACTCGCTCGGCACGAATGAGGCGGAGACAGCCAAGCAGGTCGCGCGCGTGAAGTTCATTCAGCCGGCGCTGGATGAGGCGTGGGGGATTGTGGTCTCCGACACGAAGCGCAAACAGTGGGGCACGGTGGAGGAGTTGATCGCGGCGTGGGAAGGGTTTGACCTCGGCGGCGGGCCGCGACATCGGCGGACGGTGGAGAAGGCGTTGAGCCTTGTGCTCCAGTCGGCCAGTAGCTTCTTTGAAGCGCGGAGGACCAACAAGTGAATCCGACCGAGACCACTTTTGGGAAAGTTAAATTTCGCGTGGCGGGGCGCGAGTTCACTTTGCGGCAGCGGATCGCGGGGAAGTTCGCGCCGTGGTATTTGGTGGGGAGGATCAACGGGAAGCGGTTTAACCACGCGCTCGGAACCAATGAGGCGGAGACGGCCAAGCATGTCGCGCGCGTAAAATTTATCCAGCCCGCGCTCGATCAAGAATGGGGACTCGTGGCCGCAAATAAAAAGAGGAAGCACTGGGCGACGGTGGGTGAGCTGATTGCGGCTTGGGAAAGTTTTGACCTCGGCGGTGGGGCGCGCCATCGGCATGCGGCGGCGCAGGCGTTGCGCCTTGTGCTGCGGCGGGCGGGCGTGGCGGAGCCGGACGCGGCGAGCGCGGGGATTCTCACGGGCGACATGGTGGTGGATTATTTTGCGTCCGTGATGCGGTTGGCGGAGCAGCAGTCCACGCAGAAGGCGGCGGCGCGCGTGAAGCGCAGCGGCGCGAGTATGTTTAACCAGGCGAAGTCGGTGCTTCAGCCGGCGGCGATTTATCATTACAAAAAGAACGAACTGCCGGTGCCGGATTTGACGGAGTTCTTGGCTGCGGCGCGCATGTTGCGCAAAAAAGTGCTTAAGGGCGCGGAGGTAATGTATGAGCCGCCCAACTGGCCCCTCATTGACGCGGTGGTGAAGGCGTGGCCGTTGTTGGAGAACTGGAATGAGTTTGCCGCGATTGGCCTTGAGCTGGCTTTTGGTTTGCGGAAGTCGGAGGTCTCGCAAGCGCGGTGGGATTGGTTCGGCGTGAACAACGGCGCGTGGAGGTGCTCGGCGGACGCGGATGTCAAGAACCAATCTGGCTCGCTGGAGGTGCCGGCGCTGAATCCGTTCTGGGCGATATTTTGGGAGCGGGCGACGGCGGAGGGCGCGCAGCAGCGCGGCCCCACGGTGTTGCAGGGATCGGACACGGAGCGATGCAGCACGGCGTTTCGGCGGGTCTCGGCCTGGCTGCGCGGCTTGGGCTGGGCGAAACAAAAGACAAATCATGCCTTACGCGCTTACGCGGGTGCGGAGGTGGCGCTGAACTTTGACAACTTCCAAGCGCAGGCGTGGTGCCGTCACGACAGCGCGGCGACTACCGAGAAATATTATACGCGCCAGTGGCGACAGGCAAACTCTGGGCGCGAAGGTCGGGTGAGTTGGGCGAGGGTCAGCGAGGTGGGCGGGAGTTGAGAGTTGGGGAGTTGAGAGTTGAGAGAAACTAAGAAGGCCCGGCCCGCTCACGCGCGCCGGGCCTTTTGTGGTGGGTGGAGACTTCAGCGGTCAACTGCCGCCGCTACACTTTCAGCACGTCGGGCAAGGGCGGCGGGCACGGGCCAGCAGCCGCCGTCCTCGGTGCAGTCCGGCGCGGGACAATACCAGGAGAACCCGGAGCGCCAGCGGGCGTCAGCCTCGGCGCGAAGCGGGCCTTGGCAGCCGGGGCAAAGGGCGGTGATGTGTTCGGCGGTTGTCATGGGGTGGCGTTCTCTTTGTGCGCCGCAATGGCGGCGGCGAGCGCGCGGTGCAATGTCTTCGCCGGTTTGAAGTCTCCGGGGAATGGGCACTCCTTGAGCGACCACGCGAAGCCTCTCGGCGTGCGCTTGGTCCAAATTAAGAAGTCTTCTTCCGCGATCATGGCGTTGGTCCACACGTCCCAGCAGAGCGCGCCGGCTGGGGCTTTCCATTTCACGAACACAACCTTGCCCCGCTCCATCTTGATGATGGTGTTGGTCTGTTCCGGCGTGCAGTCCGTGACGGCGTGGCCGGCAACGGTTCGGCAGCGTTTGAATCCGGTGTGGCCGCGTTCGCCAAGGTAGGCGCGGGCGGTGATGCGTTTGGTTTTCATTGCGTGCCTTTCTCTTTGTGGCCGGCGGCGGCGTCGAGGTGGTGTGTGGCCCAGTCAACTAGCTTCTTTTGCGGGGATTTGTGCGCGGCTTTGACGTAGGCGGATTTCCGCCGGCTGGTGATGCGCATGGAGAGGAATGCGTCGGCGGGCGTCGCGCCTTTCTGCGCGTTCGTGTTGTTCTCGGGGGCGCTCATTGGGTGGCCCCCTCTTCGAGCGCGGCGGCGCGGGCATACAGAGCTTTGGCGTAGTCGCTGGTCAGCCCTTGGGACCGCAGGCGGCGGCGGACACCTTGGCGGCTTTGTGCTCCGAGATCGAGGCGCATGGAGAGTTTTTGAATCTCGTCCTCTTGGCCGAGAGCGGCGGCGTGCTGCTCGGGCGACGGGGCGCAGGCGCGCATGGCGGCCAGCTCGCCGTTGGTGATTTCAGAACTGACGATGCCGGCGACGGCCGCCACTTGCGATTCCTCAACTCCCATTTCTCGACATGCGGCGAAACAGGCTTCTCCGTGGCTCATGGAGCCGGCCAATTCTTTGGCTCGGTTGACGATTTGTTTGATGGGGGCGGTGTTGGTTTCTGTTTTCATGTTGTGCCTTTCAATTTCCCGGAATCCGCCGGGTCGGTGCTGGGCAATCTGCCCCGCCGTGAACCGCAGCGCAAGCGCGCCCGGCTCAAGGCGGATCAGGTATTGTAGTAGCACGGGCACGCGCCGAACTGGGCCACGAATTCCTTGTGCGTCATCGGCCGGGAATACATGGCAAACTCTTCGCCGCGCTCGCGGTAGCACGTGAAGCGGGGCCGACCGCTCGCGGCGTGATGGTCGGACGCCTCGCCGACGAGGAACGCGCCGCCATGCCACGCGGCCGGCGGCAGCACGTTGAGCATTTCGTGGAAATGGTCTTCCGTCACCGGCACCCACCGCCCCGGCGCGTCCTGCGCCTGGGCCTTGGCCTCAACCCACTCGGCCAGCGGCATCAGCACCGCGCCGGGATACCGAACGCGGACCTCGGCCAACTGCTCGCCGCTGTAATGGCCGCGCCGGGTCTTCGGGTCCACGCTGTCAATGATGTTCCCCGCGCCGGGGACCGCGAAGCAGAGCGGCAGGAGGTCGCGGCGCATCTGCGCGGCGAATTGCTCCAGCTCGTCGTCGGTGAACTGCTCGCCGGCCTGCGCGGCGGCGCTGATGAGGTTTTGCACTGCGGGGGTTTGCTCTGTCGTTTTCACTGTTTGCCTTTCGCATTCCGGGAACCGCCCGGCCGGTGTCGGATCAATTCCAACGGGGAGACTTTGCGGTGAATGGTGTTTGTTTGTCAAACAAACAAATTGACGAAGCGAGAGATGAGCAATGAAATCAGGGTCAAACGCCCAAAGATTTATTTTTTGACTAATCCTGCGGCCGGAAGTCAACGACAATCAAGCGGCCTTGCGTTTGGGTTTTGCTGATGGAGTCGGTTCAGTAGCTTCGGCTGGTGTTTTGGCTAGGGCTGAGGCCGAGGGCGTGTGCTGGGCGTAGGGGCCGAGAACCTTTCCGACCTGCTCTGCTGTCAAATTCGCGTTTCTGCGCTGCCACTCCACCCGTATGAGGTGCTCCACATAGCCCGAGAAATCGGCGAAGCAGTCTTCAGCCATCAGGTTCTGAGCCTTCTCGTAGAGGGAAGGATGCACAGTTAAATTCACGCGGCGCTTTTGGTCTGCCATACACACCAAATACACTACTTCGTGAAATTTGGCAAGTTTGTGCTGATTGACACTTGACATACACACTGCGGATGTTCAAAGTATGCCCAATGACCGCAAGCGCACAACAGGTAAGGGTGAATATCAGCATTTCCTCGGATATTCACACGCTCGGCAAGATCATGGCGCGGACTGATCACCGTGATTTCTCGAATCAGATTGAGGCGTTGATAGAGGATGAGGCGCGGCGGCGCGGGATTCAGGAGCTGACTCAGGTGCTGAATCAGGAGGTGACGGCGTGACTTTGCTCAAAATCACGGCGGCGCTGGCGGCTCATCCCGACGCGGCGCGGGCGACGCCGGACGGTGATCCGGCCCGCCCCCAGTGTTTTCAGT
>Ga0315287_10001576_pt1 | contig 21181 bp, 15 predicted proteins | sample YL17G11_0_MG_FD_205037 | JGI IMG/M metagenome (GOLD analysis project Ga0315287, IMG submission 205037) | Sediment microbial communities from Yellowstone Lake, YNP, Wyoming, USA - YL17G11_0 | ecosystem: Environmental > Aquatic > Freshwater > Lake > Sediment | place: USA: Wyoming | collected...
GCCCGCCCCCCCCGCCGGGCGGCGCCGCGGGGGGCGGGGGGGGGGGGGGGGGGGGGGGGGGGGGGGGGGGTGGGGGGCGCCGCTCCCACCGCCACGCTCGCCCGCCCGCGCCTGCCAACCCCAGAGGCCACCTCCTCGCCCGCCTCGGGGTCCGGGTGGTGGGCGGGCCAAGGAGGCGGCACGGCGGGTGGGAGCGGGTCCGGGTCCACCACCACCTCCCGGTCCGCCGTCGCGGCCCTGGCCGCCACATTCACGGCAGGCGCGGCCGTGCGGCCGGCGAACAATGTGGTGCCCGCGCAGCGACCGCTGATACGCCCGCCACCGGCTTAGAGCCCGGGAGGAGGCGCCCGCGCCGCCGCCTGCCACCCTGCCTCCCTGCACCAACGCGGCTGCCCGCCCTGCCCTGCGCCCCACCCGCCCGCCGCCCGGCCTGGTCGACGGTGACGCCTGGCCGGCCCGCGTCGGCGGCGCCCGCCCGAGGGCGCCACAGCCCCCGCCGCCGCCAGGGCCCGCGGCGGCGCCGCCCCGGGCGCCGCCGCCGCCCGCGCAGACCGCGCTCGCGGACGACCATTGGCTGCCGGACGCGGCCGCCCTGGCGGCCGGCACCGCCCACGCGGGCTTGCTCCGCATCCACGCCGGCGACCGGAGCCGGGGCTTTGTGTCGCTGGCACCGCACCTGCCGGTGGACCTTTTCGTCAGGGTGAGGAGAGCGAGAGCGAGAGAGAGGGCGCCCCTCGATTCGGCGCGCTTGCCCCCCACACCCACACACACACACACGTCCCCGAGCTCCCCCAACCTCCACGCCCCTTCCACGTCACGTCTCTCTATTTTCTTCCCAGGGCTTCGCCGCCCAGGCCCGGGCCGTCGACGGCGACACGGTCGCCCTCGTCCTCAACACGCCCGAACAGTGGTGGGTGGCCGGTGGGCGGGGCGGAGGTGGGCGGGGCTCCACCCCCACCCCACCTCCGCCTCTCCCACTCCATTTTCATTTTATTAAATTTCTAGCCTGACCTCAGCGCCGCCATCGCTGCCTTGGCATGCGCTGCTCCTCCATTGGCCCCGTGCCGGGAGCCTTCCTCCTCATCCCCCTCACCCTCCGCGATGCCAGCCAGGTCGGCGGAGCCGCGCGCCCCGCCCACGGCGGGCGGCCCGAGTGAGACCGCGCTCCCGTCGGCGCCGGTGGGGGCCGAACAGCAGGGCGCGCCCGCGCCGTCACCCCCGTCCACGCCCAGCACCGCCGTCGTCGTCAGGTCGATGTTGACGAGGGGCGAGGTGGCCGGGCCGGCCGGCCCGGCGACCGCCCGCGTGGCGGCCGCCTCCACCAGGCGCCCCAGCGCGGCCGTCCGCCCGCTCACCAGGCGGCTGTCCATGCGCCGGGCAGCCGCCGCCGCCGCGACCCTGACCTGCGCTTCCGCGACGCCCGCCTCCGCCAGCGCGTGCTTGGACGACAGGGGCCGGGTGTACCAGGGGTGGGCCTTGATGGCCGGCACGGAGATACGCTTCTTGTCGTCAATCACGAAAATCTTGTTCAGCAGGTCCGTGCACTCCGGGGACAGTTTCCCCAGGGCGGCCTTGATGTGGGGCAGGCCCGTCCACGGCTGCCGTACCTGCTGCAGCCAGACCTCCAGGTGGGCCTCACTCGTGTTGGGGTCCGGGTGTTCCGTGTGGTCGAAGGGGAAGGTCCCCAGGAGCATGACGATGAGCAGCACGCCCGCCGCCCACACGTCTGCCAGCGCGCCGTCGTACCCCTTCCCCGTACCGGCCCCGCTCCCGCCCCGGTTGGAGTTGATGAGCTCGGGCGACATGTAGACGGGGGTGCCTGAGGGGTGGAAAAAAGAGGAGGGATATTGAGGGAAGGGCGACGTGTTTTTTATTTATTTATTGAGACAGGGCGCGTGCACCCAGGGAGCGAGAGGTTGAAAAGGAGAGAGGGAGGAGGCGCCACGCTCTCTCTCTCTCTCTCTCTCTCTCTGACTCACCGATGTGCGTGTACATGTTGGCGTCCTCCGTCCAGGTCTTGGCAAACCCGAAGTCGCACAGCTTGAGCACGGGCGGCGTGTCCGCCGACAGGAGAGTATTGTCCAGCTTGAGGTCCCGGTGCGCGACGCAGTGGGCGTGGCAGTATTCCACCGCCCCGATGAACTGCCTGAAAAAGTAGCGGGCCTCGTCCTCGCCCAGGAACAGGCCCGCATGCTGGGCGTGCTGCCACCGCTCGGCGACGTACCCCGTCAGCGACCCGCCCGCCGCGTACTCCATGACCAGGGCCAGGTGCGATTCGGTGAGGAGGGCCGCCTTGGCGTCCACGATGTTGATGTGGCCCTCCCCTAGCTCGGCCTGGATGCGGATCTCGCGCAGGATGTTGGGCAGGATGATCTTGGGGAGGGGGCGCTTGATGAGCTTGATGGCGACATCCTCGCCCGTGCACTTGTCGCTGTGCAGGAGTGGTGGAGACAGGGGGCGAGGGGGGTTGAGATGAGCGCATGAGGGGGGGGGGGGGGGGGGGGGGAAAGGCTTTTTTTTTTCAGGGGAGGTGCCGCCTTTGTGGGCGCGGCCCACCAGGTCAGGAGGCCAGGTAGACTGACTGGCCAGTCAGTGTGGGCTGGCAACTGGACGCCGGCGGCAGGAGGCGGCGGGCGACCCCAGGTGCTTGCCCCCCTCAAAGTGTGCGGGTGCCGCGCGCCGCCCAGCCCACTTTGTGTCTCAATCTCGCGGGCCCCGCGGGGGCGTTCGAGCCCGGCCCGGCGGCTACGCAGAGCGCGCCTCACGACCCCAGCAAGAAAGAAGGCATCGGGTATGCCTACGGACTCGGTGGACGGGGCAACCAAGGGCTGGACCCCCCCCGGAAAAACGGGTAGAGAAGCGGAGCTGTGCGCTGCCTCTCACCGCACCAAACGCGCCCGCACCCGGGAGGTGCTCCTCTCCCTCGCGCGGGCCCGCGCGTGTGGGCCCGGCGACACCCCGCCTCGCCCACCACCCCACACACGCGCGTGGCTAGACCAGGCCTCCACACGCTCGCACCCCCCTTCCCGATCGATCGAGCCCCCCTCCCCTCCATCTCTCACCGGAACAGCCATGTGTCGCCCGTGCCGCCCCGCCCCAAAAACTTGACGGCGTCGTACGCGTCGGACAGGCCCACGTCCGGCGTCTCCGGTTCCCGGGACGCCCGCCGGACGGCGGAGGGCGCGCCCACGTCCTTGGCCGGGCTGGATGAGGTGCAACCCATGTTGGTGAGGGGTGGGGGAGTGGGGGGGAGGTGGAAGAAAGAAGAATGGGCAGAAGCGGTGCGCTCTCACCTTTTCAATCATTCCCTTCTTTTCTTCGCACCATCCATCGCCCCTTGGCTGGAGCGCTGCTCTTTGTGGCAGGAGCCTGTGAGAGGCTACCCCCGTCCCTCCATCTCACACCGCCCCCCCCTCTTTCACACGCCCTCCTCCCCGCGCTCCCGCAACACCTCCAGGGCCAGCCAGGCCGTCGTAAAGGCCGGGCCCAGCACGTCCCCCCCACCCCGCAGCAGGGCGATAAAGTCCGGGACTGGGAGGCGGACCACCTCCGTGATGCACTCCTCCGCGTCCCGGGGCGGGGCGTCGGCGGCCGTGATGGGCACCGGCCCGACGCAGAGCAAGGGCGTGAACCTGTTGGCGCACCACTTGGCCTCCGGCAAGCCCGGGTGGCCAGAAACCCCGCCCGGCAGCAGGCTCTCCCAGGCCCCGCCACCCAGCCGGGCTTCCTCCGCCAGCTCCGCCCGGCCGGCGGCCAGCAGGCTGGCATGCTTGGCGGGCTCGAAGCCGCCGGACGGCAGGGTCCAGACCAGGGTGTTGGGCCCCTGCGCAAACTCGCGGACGAGCGTGACGGACGGCGCGGGGTGGCCGCCGCCCGGGTCGGCCGGGTGGAAGGGGAAGACGACCACGAACCGGCCGCCCGACCGCGGGTGGGAGACGACGTCAAAGGAGGTCGGGGCCCCGTTCAGTGTGACGGTGCGGTCGGTCACGGTCAGGTAGCGCGCGTAGGCGGTCGCCTCGGACAGGACGGGCGCAAACGGCGGAGGGAGGGGCGGGAGCGGGTTGCCGGGCACGTCGCCGCCCATTTGTCGTCACACCCCTCGCCTGGCGGGAGCGGGGCGCGCCGCGGGGGAGGGTAGCCGGGTGGCCCTGTACATGCGCCTCGCCCGAGCAGCACGCGCGCACAGAGGCTGCTGATCGGGGACGGTGGGCGCGTCAGAAGAGAGTGAAGAGAGAGGAGTGCCCCGCGCAGTTTTCATTTTTACCTTTCACCACCCCTGGCAGCACCATGCCCCCGCCTCCTTCACGCCCACCCCCACGCCCGGGCGGCGCCGACGCACTCACGGAGGAGGACGCCCTCCTCATCGAGGAAGGCTTGGAGCCGTCCCGCCCGGCCTTTCCCGGGGCGCTGCGGTGAGGGGGTGGAGGTGGAGGAGCGAGGGGGGTGCGAGGGTGGGGGTCAAGGGTCAACCCCCCCTTTTCCAAAAGGGCGCGCGCGCACAGCGGCCGCAGCCCCCCCGTTGTTTTTTGACCCTCTCCCCTCCTCCGCTCTCCCTCCCCTCTCGTAGCTCCAACCTGGCCACCTACGCCCGCGTCCACGGCGCCTCCTTCTCTGTGGAGCCTGCCACACCGCCCGGCGGGATGACCCCGGTGGCGCCGCGGGCCGCGCCCGGCCCGCCGCGCCGGCCGGCCGCCCCGCACCGGCTGGCGGCCGCGGCCGCGGCCGCAAGGGCGCTGGGCGGCGGCGGCGGCGGTGGTGGAGGCGGCGCGGGCGAGGGGCTGGGCCCGACGCCGCCGGTGACGCCGCTGGGGGAGGCGGCGGATACGGTGGGGCCCCTGCCCGCGACGCCCCTGTCCCGGGCCAGGACCACGCCCGCCCGGTGGGCGATGGGAGGGCACGGCGGCGGCAGCTGCGGCGGTGGCGGCGCCTTCTTCGGGCGCGGCCCCACCACGGTGCCCGCCAAGGCGCCCCTGCCCGCCACCACCGACCCGAAATCCCCGCTGCTGGTTGGTGGTGCCGGCACCACCTCCTCGCCCTCCTCCTCTCTGACCATCCCCGCCCGGCCCGCCCGCGCCCACCCGTCCCTGTCGCGCCGGGCCTCCTCGGCGCTGGCCAGCGCCCTCGCCCCCGTCGCCGCGCGCGCACGGTCTGCGCTTGAGGTGTGGCGGGACGCGGGCGAACGGGATGGCATGGCCGCCCACGGCGGCGCCGGGTCGGTGGCGGCGGCCTACGCCGCCGCGGCTGCCCCGCCGTCCTTACACGGCGCCCCCGCCTCGGCGGCCGCGGGCCGGGAGGTCCTGGAGCGCCTGGGGCGGATGGGCAGGTTCGAGGGCCAGGACTTTGATGCGACGGAATGCGATGTGGAGCGGGTGACCGCCCTGCACCGCGGGGCGGCCGACTATGCACGGGAGGAGGCGTGGCGGTGGGTGCTGGCTTGTGAGTGTGCCCGTGTGGTGGTGTGCATGATTGAGAGGTGGGGTGCAGGTGGTGGTGCTCTCTCTCACGCGCCGCTCTCTTCAACCTACCCCTTCTCTCTCCCCGCCACGCTCATCCTCTCCAGTCGCCATCGGCACCTCCATGGGCGTCCTCTCCTTTGGCGTGGATGTCGGCCTGGAAAGCATCAATACCTGGAAATTCGCGACACTGCGCAAGGCCGCGGCCACCTCCCTGGCCGCCCAGGGCGGCGCCCGCGGCGGGGCCGGGTCAGGCTTTGGCTTTTATGCGGCGCTCGTCTCCATTTGCCTGGGCCTGGCGGGCATCTCGGCGGCGTTGGTCGCGTTTGGGTCGCCCTGGGCGGCCGGGTCTGGTATTCCGGAGGTTAAAGCTTACCACATCCCAGGTGAGAGTTGAGGAAAGGCGAGAGAGTGAGAAAGGTTGGGTGCGTCTTTTTTTCAACCTACCTCTCACACTCTCTCTCTCTCTCTCTCTCTCTCTCTCTCTCTCTCTCTCTCTCTCTCTCTCTCTCTCTCTCTCTCTCTCTCTCTCTCTCTCTCTCTCTCTCTCTCTCTCTCTCCCTACTCATCCACAGGTCTCCTCACCCTTAACACCCTCGTCTGCAAGCTAGTCGGCCTGGTCTGCTCCATGACGGGTGGGCTGATTGCCGGCAAGGAAGGCCCCTTCGTGCACGCGGGCGCCATTGTGGGGGGTGGCTGGGCCGGCATGGGGTCCCAGGCAGTGAGGCACGCCCTGGTGAAGTGGGCCGGATGGAGCCCGGCGGACGCTGGCGCCGCCACAGCCACCCCGCGGGAGTGGGGCGGTTACTTCCGGTCAGACGCAGAGCACCGGGACTTTGTGTTCATGGGCGCGGCGGCAGGTGAGAGGAGAGGAGGGGGAGGACGATGAGGAGGTGGGTGGGCAGGGTCGTCCTCGCAGCTCCCCCTTTTTCCCATTTCTCATCCCTCTCACGTGTCCGCCACTTTTGGTCTACCTCAGGCATCGCCACCGCCTTTGCCTCGCCCATCGGTGGCCTACTCCTGGCTGTAGAGGAGGGCGCATCCTTCCTGGGCCAGGCCGCCATTTGGAGGGCCTTCCTGGCCACCTCCACGGGCGTCACAGTGCTGCAGCTGCTCGCCACCGCGCGCGGCGGGGGTGGCCACGGCGGGTCCCTCGAGGCGCACGGCGCGGCCGCCCACGTCGGCACGCCCCGCCTCGGCATCTGGCGTGACCTGGGACTGTACTCCGACCCGACAGCCTCCTACGGCAAGCGGTACTGGTTCACGGCGGCCGACCTGCCGGCCTTTGCGCTGCTGGGCGCAGGCATGGGCTTGGCGGGCGCGGCGTTCGTGGCCTTTAACGCCCGCATCACGGCCCTGCGCCTGAAGTACGTGCCCGCCACCAACCCGGCGCGGCGGGTGGCGGAGGTCCTGGTCATTGCCTGGCTGACCTGCACCGCCTTTTTCCTGGCGCTGTGGGCGTCGCCCTGTGCTCCGCTACCGGCCGCGCCCTTTCTGGCAGCGGCCGAGCCTGGGTGGGCGGGGGTGCCGCCCTCACTCGCCGGACCCACCGACCCGGACTCCCTATACGGTGGCGGGGGTGGGGAGGACACACGCGGCCTGGCCCATTTCCCGCGCCTGTGGTGCGGGGCGGGCGAGTTCAACACGCGCGGCCAGGTGTTTTTTGGGCCGCTCTCCCACGCGCTGCGCGTGACCATCCACCTGGGCGAGCTGGACCCTCCCGCGGGCGTGTCGCCCGCCGCCTTTGCGGCGGCCATCGCGCCCAGGCCCGGCACGCTGCTGACCTGGGCCCTCATCTTGTGGCCCTTGACCGCCCTCACCTTCGGCATAGGGGCCGCGACCGGCGTGTTTGTCCCCTCCCTGGCTACCGGAGCGGCTGTGGGGCGACTGGTCGGCCAGGCCTCGCAGGCCGCGTTGACGGCCTTTGGCTCCACGGCCGCCGTCTCCCTGCCCTCCTATGCGGTGGTCGGCGCGGCGGCCGCCCTGGGCGGCGTCACCCGCATGACATTTTCGGCGGTCGTCCTGGTGATGGAGGGCGCGGGCGCCCTGCAACTCGTCGTCCCCTTGGCCCTCGCCGTCACCGCCGCCCGGGTCGCGGGCGACGCGTGGGGACCCTCTATCTATGACGTCCACGTCCGCATCCGGGGGACGCCCGTCCTGTCGGAGCCGGGCACGGACGCCCGGCAGAGGATGGCGGCCGACAAGCTGAGCGTGGGCGAGCTGGCCGCGACCGAGGTGACCGCGCTGCCGCCCATCCTGCGCGTGGCCGACGCCGTGGCCGCCCTCCGGTCCACGGCGCACGGCTCCTTCCCCATCTCGCCCAACACGGGCGGGGCGGCACGGGAGGGCGGAGCCTTTGAGCTGCACGGCGTCCTGGCCCGGGCGACGCTGGTCCGGTTGCTGGAGGGGCGGGTCAGGCTGTTTGCCTGGGAAGCTGGCGAGGGCGGTAGTGTCGCGTCCACGCCCTCCTCTGCCGCCTCGCCCGCCCGCCCGCCTCTACCCCCCGCGGCCGACCGGGTTCCCTCAACCCAGGCCGCCCGCCTGGACCTCCTGGCCCGCCTGCAGCAGCGCCCGCTCAAAGTGCGGCGGGGGGAGGAGGGTGCAATCCTGGATGGCATCACGTCGGCCGAGTGCGATCTGTGGCTGGACGTGCGGCCGTACATGCGGCGGTGCCCCTTTGTGCTGCAGGTAAGAGTAGGATATGAGATGGAGAGGGACGAGAGCGGAGGGAGTGAAGAGGCGGGAGCCAAACCCCACCCCTTCAACACCTCTCCATCCATCCATTAATTTCCCTCATTTCATTCAGTCCAACGCCTCTTTGTCCCGCGCCCACCGCCTCATGCGCACGATGGGTTTGCACACCGCATTTGTGGGCCCTGCCCGCCCCCTGGTCTACGGCTTGCTGACCCGCAAGGACGTGTGCGCGGAGAATGCGGAGGCGTGCCTGGGCGCGAAAGCCGCGGCCGCGCGGCGGGCAGCGCGTGGGGGGAGGGTGGTGGAGGTTGGCGGTGGTGGGCAGCAGGAGGCGGCGGCGCCTGGGGGTATGACGGGACTAGGAACCTCGCGGTTTAATGGTGGTGGAGATGAGGGGGTGGGTGGCTCGCCGCACGCGACGGCGACGCCCGCGGGCAGTGGGTTGCCTTGATTCAGTAGGTTGCAACATGAACGAAAGGGTCGGTTGTTCAGACCTCTGTCTCGCTTCCTCGCCCCACACTCCACCATGCCCCCGCTCCGCCGCCCAGGCGCCACCCAGGCGGCCTCTGAAGTGGACGTGCCTCCCCCACGCCCCATCGCGGGCTCCAGCCCGGCCGCCACGGCGGCCCTGCTCGAGTCGACGTCTGGCTATCACGTCATTTTCCCCGACGCCAAGCCGCCCACCCCGATGGATGACGTATCCGCCTACGCCTCCAAACAACTGCGCCGGTAAGTGAGGGAGGCGATGCATTCGGTGGAAGGGTGGGTTGACAGCGGAAATGCCGCGGGCCGTGCGGTGTGAGAGGGACGACAAAAAAAAGCAAGCCGCGAATGCGAGTCGAGTTTGGCCGGGCTTCTACTCTAGTAAGCCCGCTTGCGGGGCCGTCTGCCCCGCCCGCCGGTGTGAATGTTGCACACAGGCTTAGACCAACACGCAGGCTCCCCGATGAACTGGTCATGAGGGTGATTTGATGGCCTTTGAGCGCCGTGGCCGCCCTGGACACACGCGCATTTTATCCAACCTTGTACCAGGGAGAGCCCTCAAAGCCACCTCCAACAACACCCGCACAGCCGCACGCCTCCTCGAGGGGGCGTGCGGCTGTGCGAAGCCGCTTCCAACACCTAACAACACCCAACACAGCCGCACACCCCTTACAAAACCCTCCCAAAACTTCTCCATCCATTTTTACACACCAGCACCAAACACTATTTCACCTCCCGCACACCCTGGGACCACGCCGTCTCCGTCCTACCCGCCCTGGGCTGGGCCCGCACGTACAAGCCGGCCTTTATCATCCCAGACTTGCTGGCGGGCATGAGCGTGGCCGCCCTGGTCGTCCCACAGGGCATGTCGTACGCCAAGCTGGCGGGGCTGCCCCCCGTCTGGGGCCTGTACGGCGCCTTTGTGCCCGTCATGGTCTACGCCTGCCTGGGCTCCTCCCGCCACCTGGCGGTCGGTCCCGTCGCGGTGACGTCCCTGCTGCTAGGGTCCGGCCTGCCCAGCACGCTGCCACCGGGCGTCCTCCCCCAGGCCGACCCCAACAAACCGGACGACCCGGCTGCCCAGGCCATCTACAACCAGGCCGCCATCCAGGTCGCCCTCCTGGCAGGGCTTATGTACACGGCCGTCGGCCTATTGCGCTTGGGCTGGGTCACCAATTTCCTGTCGCACTCCGTCATCGGCGGGTTCATGTCCGGCGCGTCCGTCATCATCGGCCTCAACCAAGTCAAATTCCTGTTTGGCTATGACAGGCTCCCGTCCCCCCTGCCCGGCGGCAAGCCCATCTCCTTCCCCCGGGCCGACAACCTGCAAGACAACCTGGCCAACCTGTTCTCCAAGGACTGGCTGGCCCAGTTCAAGTGGATTGACCTGGCCATGGGCCTGGCCTGGCTGGCCATCCTCATCTTCATGAAGGAGGCCGGCAAGCTGTCGCGCCGCCTCGTGTGGCTGCGCGCGTTTGGGCCGCTGAGCGTGACCATCCTGTCCACCGCCCTCACGGCCGGCCTGCGCCTGGACCAGATGCCGCACAAGGTAAAGACGGTCGGCATCGTCCCCAAGGGCCTGCCCCACCAGACCGTCACCCTGTGGTTCCCCATGGAGAATGCCGGCAAAAAGGCGGGCCTGGCCGTCTTGGTCTGCCTCATCGACGTGCTGGAATCCATCAGTATCGCCAAGAGCTTGGCCATCAAGAACCGGTACGAGTTGAATGCGACCCAGGAGCTGCGGGGCCTGGGCATCGCCAACCTGGTCGGCGCCGCCTTCAACTGCTACACGACGACGGGCTCCTTTTCGCGGTCTGCCATCATGGACACTGTCGGCGCGCGCACCCAGCTGGCCGGCCTGACGGGCGGCATCATCGTCATGCTGACCTTACTGGTCCTTACCCCGCTCTTCCGCCTCATGCCCAACAATGCCCAGGGCGCCATCATCATTTCCGCCGTCATTGGCCTAATCCAGGTGAAGGAATGGTATTTTTTGTGGCGCATCAACAAGTTTGACTGGCTGGTCTTCAACGCAGCCATGCTGGGCACGATGTTCTTGGGCGTGGAAATGGGCCTCGCCCTGGCGGCGGGCGTGTCTGTCGCGCTGGCCCTGTACAAGTCGGCATTCCCGCACACGGCCGTCCTGGGGAGGCTGCCGTCCACGGCGGTGTACCGGAATGTCAAACAGTACGAAGACGCAACGACCGTGCCTGGCCTGCTCCTCGTCCGCATCGACGCCCCGCTCTTCTTTGCAAATGTGGCGCCCGTCGCGGACGCCCTGCGCAAGTATGAGGCCCGCGCCAACGCGGAGGGCGCCGCCGGCGCGGGCGAGGCGGTGCGGTGGGTGATTGTCGACCTGTCGCCCGTGACCGACCTGGACGCGACCGCCGTCCACTGGCTGCGCGAGTGGGCCCGGGACTTATCATCCCGGGAGGTCGGCCTTGCCCTGGCCAACCCGTCCCGTGTGGTCGCGGACCTAATGACCAAAGCCGGCTTGGTGGACAGCATTGGCAAGGAAAACATTTACGTGCGCATGCACGACGCGGTGGCGGGGTGCCTGGCCAAAGGCGTCGCGCTGCCCGGCGCGGAGGGTGGTGCTGGTGGTGAGGGGATGGATGGGGGCAATGCCGCTGGCGGCTCGCCCGGGAATGGGGCTGCGGGCGCGGAGCCAGCTTTGACGGCCAAGCCGTCCCCGCCACCCGTGTCGAGCGTGTTTCACGGCGTGTAAGTAGCAGGAGGGAAAGTTTGAGGAGATGAACAGGGGAGATGGGTTTTGATTTTCTTTTTCTTTTGTATAACATGCACTCATGAAGCACACGCACACACATCACCGCCGCCAGCGCCCCTGATCTTCACGCAAAGTGGTATATGAGGGCGCGAAGGGAGGAATGGATGAAGAGAGAGGGGAAGGATGGAGAGACGGGTGGTGTGTGAGCTGCGCTGGAGAGAAGCAAACACACGCACCGCGTTGCGTCACGTCGCTTGCCCACTCTCTATCTCCCGATCTTCCTTACGAAGGAGGGCAGCCACAAACAGGGCGCACTGACTCCCAGGCCAAGAACGAGAGAGACAGGAGCTGGAATTCGGGCGCGCGGGGCGAGCGCTCGCTGCTCCGCCAGGGGGGGGCGCACTCAAAACCTGTATCTGGGCGCGCGCGCGCGCGCACACCTTGTCCAACCCCACCTCAACCTCCCCACGCCCCACACCCACACCTTCGCACTGCATGCATGCGTCCCACCCTCGCTATCGTCTCTCTCGCTCACAGCCCCACGCTCGCCTCCCACTTGGGCAGCTGGGCCAGGACCAGCAGAGTCATGACCGCGTGCGGCGCGATGCGGACGCAGTAGGTGGGGAAACCCGTGTAGAAGGCAAAGGGCCCCCGCGCAGCCAGCGTCTTGGCCGCGCAGTCGATGGGGCCCGTGTACGGCATCTTGCCGTCCGGGCCCGCCTTCATCTTCTGGATCTGGGTCTTCACATAGTCAAAGGGCAGGGAGCAGGCGGCCGCGAAGAAGCCCGCAATCAGGGACCCGCCGACGACTGCGGGCTGGCCGGGATAACCCGCGTCAGCAATCATCTCCTTGACCTGGTCGTTCGAGGCGAGCATGCCCATGTTGAGGGCCATCGCCCGCACGACGGTCGGCCCGGCCCCCCGGAACAGGCCGCCCACGCCGTCCTCCTTGACGATGCGTGACATGGCGTCGACGACGCCCTTGTAATTGCGGCGCTGGGCCACGGGCAGGGTGGAATCGGCCTGCATGCGGATGAGGGTGAGGTCGGCGGGGGACCCCACCAGGGCACCCAGGCCGCCCGCGGTCAGGCCAGCCACCGCTTTCTGCCAGAGCGGCAGGGGCGCGCCCTTGTTGGCTTCCTTCAGGCTCTCGGACAGGGAGTTGAAGATGCCCAGCCGGGCGGTCGTGTAGGTCGCCTGGCGCAGGATGCCCGCGGACAGGCCCTTGTACAGGGCGCCGAAGCCGTCATCCCGGATAATTCCGGCGGCGACGCCAAACTAGAATGAATGAGGGTGGGAGGATGGCATGGTGAGGAGAGGGGCGATGCGCGAGGAGAGAGGTTGGGGGTTGGGTTTTCGAGGGCGCGCCCCCATCGGCGCTGGTGGGACCGCGGGGGCGCCCTGCCCGTCCTCTCCCCCGCCCGTGCGGCTGACCCATGTCCCTGGCATGCATCGCTCACGTGCGTCAGCCTAACTAGCCTTCTCAAGGATGTCCAGGGCGGGCCTGATCACGGCCCCTACGAAAGGCTGCCATGCCCAGGGAGCGCAGCACTGGGCGCTCGGACCGGCGGCGCGCCGCCGGCCGCTTGAGAGGGGGATGCAGATGCCAGCGGCGGCCGACCAGAGGCGTGCACCGGTGCCACAACACACCCCAGGCATACGCATGGCACTGCATCACACGCCCGAGTGCATGGCCAGGCAGAGCAGGCCGCAAAAATGGCGGCAAACGGGCCGGCAGCGGAAGCACCGCTAGCGTTCTCTCGGCGCGCGCAGCAAAAGAAATACGGCGCAACCACCACCCCCTCCTCTCTCCTCTTTTTCCATTCGCACTCACCGGCCCGCCCGTCGCGCCCAGTTGGAGCCGGACTTTGACCATGTCAATGGGCTGGATAATGCAGGTCGCGGACGCGCTAAAAAGAGGAGGAGGAGAGAGCGGGGCGTGAGCAGAGAGGAGGTCGAGGCGCACGGCTGGCAAGAAGACACACACACACCTCTCTCTCTTCACAAGCTCTCGTACCCGGATAGGCCGCCATTCAAGTAGGGCTTGATGGCCTTCCAGGCCGCGGGCGGTTCGGATTTGCCGGAGGACATGGTGCGAGTTTGGACGGGTAGGGGTGAAGGGCGGCGGACTTCGAGGGAGCAGACTCGGGTATGGCTCGAGTTGAGTTTTCCTTTCTCTCGCCAGTCGAGAGTTCTGCTCTGCACAGCGCGCACCATTGAGCCGGGTCAGCCACGACCCAGCTACACGCTGCCCTCCCTCGGCCACTCACACGCTACCCCCTCTGACAGAGAGAAAGCATAGAGAGCGCCAAGGCGCCCGCCCCCCTTTCCTGCCCCGAATGCCGCCGCCGCCTCCGACGGGCGACACGGGTGATGTGAGTCGCGCTGCAGGTTCAGGAGCAAGGGGGCACACAGCTTGCGTGCCCAGGCCGAGCGTGGGCATCGCTGACCATACGCGCGCAGGGTGGGTGGAGGCGAGAGAAAGGTGGCAGGGGGGGTGGCAGCCACGCGCAACCAAAAAAAAACTCACACTCACACCACCACCCAGGCCCTCGCAGGCGTCGCCGTCCCGCGCTCCGCCGAGGAGGCCATTGCCGCCCTGAAGGAGCGGGGCATGGGCGTTTACGCTCCTCCCCGACCCGCTGGACGGCCCACCGCCGCCCAGGGTCGGGCCGCGCTGGCCGCCAAGGCGAGCGCCGGCCCACCAGGAGGCCCCTTGCCACCCCCATCCGCCGACTCCAAGTCGGCCGCCGCCACCGTCGTGGAAGCCCAGCTGCGGGCGCGCCTGGCGGCCATGCAAGCCGGTGCAGCCGCTTCCCTGGATGCAGCTGCCTGCCACGGCCGGTGCGCGGCGTTCGGCAACCTGGCGGGTGCGGTCACGGCCGACGCGCTGACCGCCCTCCTGGAATCGACCATGGGCGCCGCCTTCCCCGCTGCCGTGGCGGGCGGCAAGCCCGCCGTGCTGCGCATCCTGACGGAGCCGACCCGCAAGCTGGCGGTCGTCGAGTTTGCGACGGAGGCCATGGCGTCGGCGGGGGTGGGCCTGTCGGGGCAGGTGGAGCTGCTGGGCAACACCCTGACTGCCTGGGCCCCGCCGCCGCCCGTCCTCCGCTCCGCTGGGGCCGTCGCCGCCTCTGCGGCCGGGACGGCGGCCCTGGAATGCTTTGCGTCGGGCGACTTGGAGGGAGCCCGGGATGAGCTGGAAGCGGCGGGTGTGCACCTGCCCGGGTGGGACAACCCGTTGCTGGGAATGCGGCCGCGGACGGGTGCGGCGGCGACAACGCCTGGTGGTAAGCGCGCAGTGCCAGCTGCTGCTGCTGCTGCTGCCGCTCCCGCCCCGCGCCCTTCCAAACCCACGCACGCCCTTCGCATCGACGGCCTCCTACCTGATACCGTCCTTGCGGACGCGGAAGCCCTGACGGCCGTCCTGACGGACGTGGCGGCTGAGTGCGCCAAGTATGGGGAGGTCGTGCGCGTCGCGACAGGCGACGCGCCGGATGCAGGCAGCGGGGCGCACCACCCGCCTTCCGTCCCGATCTTTGTCGTCTTTGCCAAGGCCGCCTCCTCGGCGGTGGCCCGCCTGACTTTGGCGGGGAAGGCGTTTGGCGGCAGCCTGGCGCGGGCCGGCTTTTGTGCGGAGAGCGAGGTGCCGGCAGAGTGACGGGTGTGTAAAAAAGAGTGGTGGGTCCAGAGCAAGTGTTTGCGTCTCTCTTATCCGCCGCCCGTGCGGGGCGTGTGTGCGTGATGCCGTTGGGTGTCGCAGTAAGCGCCTGTGTCTCTCATATTTGTTGCAACCTCCCTCCTCTCTCTCTCTCTCTCCTAAACCCCGGCCTTTTCCATCTCCTTTACCATCACCGCCCCACCTGCCACGACCCCCGCCACCACTTTGCGTTTCCGCTTGGACCGGGTGGGGCCGCTCGGCGGCGGCGGCGCTCCCGCCGCAGCAGCTGCGTCGGCTGCAGGCACCCCCTCCTCACTGCGCGCGTCCACCCGCCGCTTCTCCGCGTCCGCTGCCGCGGCGACCGCGGCCTGCTCCGCCTTGAGCGCGCGCGTGGTCGCTGCCAGGCTCATCTCCAAAAACTCGGGCGCGGCCAGCGCGCCCGCGGGGCCCGCCCGCCGACCCTGCCCGGGCCCGATGGCCTGCTGGAATTCAAAGGCGGTCGCCCCGCCCAGCTTGCGCAACCAGATCTGTTGGGCGGAGGTGAGGAGGGTGTTGGCGAAATAGTAGAGCGCCAGCCCGGCGGGGACGTTGAGCGCAAACCAGCCAATCATCAGGGGCAGCAGGCCGATGAGCCCCTTCCCGAACAGCGCGCCGGGGCTGGTATCATCCTTGTCCGCGGTGGGGGTGGGCGATATGATGGCGGAGGAGGCGTACTGGGCCAGGACCAGGAGGACGGGCAAGACTAGGTAGGGCGCGGCGGCCGCCCACCCCACCGGCGGGGCGTGTGTGATCGGGTCCAGGGGCAGCAGCCAGGCCGTGCCCGTCCCCGCCCGCTGGGCGGCAATCGTGGTCGGCCCCGACAGGGAGGGGATCCAGAAGAAGCCGTCGTCCAGCGTGCCGTCGGACGCGACGTTGGAGAGCGCCCGGTAGAGGCCCCAAAAGATGGGTAGCGTGAGCAGGGTAGGAGCGCAGCCCGCGCTCGGGTCCACGCCCGCTTTCTCGTACAGCGCGCTCTGTTCGCGCTGGACCTTGGCCCGGTCATCCCCGTACAGGCGCTTGATCTCGTCGATGGTGGGCTTGAGCTTGGCGACGGCCAGCGAGGATTCGACCTGTTTTTTGGTGAAGGGCAGGGTCACCACTTTTGTGGCGGCCGTCAGGGCGATGATGGCCCACCCGTACGAGTACGGCACGCCCGCCCGGGCCAGGCCGATCTGGAAGGTGTTGAGCGTGGCTTCCAGGGCGTTGGCGACGGGCGCCAGCCAGCCCGCGTCCTGGCGGCCGGCGGCGGTGGTGGACGAGGTTGCGGCAGCAGCGGCGTCGGCCAGGTCGGCCAGGAGGGCATGCGCATGCGGGGGGAGGGAGTGAGGCGACGCGCTCACCACCTCACCCGCCGATGCCAGCAGGTTGGATGGGGGGCTATGTACGCTCAGAGCGGCGGCCAGCGCGTCCAGGCTCTCCACCAGGCCGGGCAGGGCGTGCGGGAGGGCGGGCAGATGGGCGGCGGCGGACCGGCGGCGGGTGGCGCTGGTGAAGCGCGCAGGGGGTGGAGGGTGTCCCGTCAGGCTCAACACGCCCGTGGCTCGTGTAAATAGGAGGCGTGGCCGCATGACCGGCATAGTTGTGGGGCAGGGAGATAGCCGCAAGGCGTGTCGGCGGGGCGATAAGGGAGAACACTTCCCTCTTCTTATCGAGAGACTGACTGCGGGGCCGGGCCAACCCAAAGCTCACTTTCAATTTTCTGCAGAATTCATCATGTCCACCTCCGCCGCCGACACGGCCAAGGCCGTCGACCTGTCCACCGCCCTCACGGCCGCGACCGAGCTGACTGACGCGTCCGCTGCGGCGACCGCCCTCCGGGCCATCGCCCTGGCCACCCCGGACGCCGACGGGCCCGAGTGCGTCAAGGTGCGGGAGGCTGCAGTCGCGGCGCTCTGCGCCAACCGGACGGCCGCACGGGATGGGCCCGGCCTGGCGGGCCTGCTGACCGACCTGCGCCCCCTGTTTGCAGCCATCCCGAAAGCCAAGACCGCAAAGCTGGTGCGGGGCGTGATCGATGCGATCGCCAAAGTGCCGGGCAGCGAGGGCTTGCAGGTAAGGAGTGGGAGAGCAAAAACGAACGCAAAAAAAGGAAGCGCTGCGCCCCATGTGGAAGGGGGGAGGGCCTCGCGCAGGCGTAGGGTAACCCCGACGTCCGATCTCGCTTGGTGTGAGGGTGGGGAGTGCCAGCAAGGGCGACGGCGCTCGGCGCGCTCCCTGAACGTGGCGGGACAGCGATGGGGCAACGCGAGCGCGCGTCCCTTTCTTTCGAGACTGTGGGCGTGCGGCGTGGTGGCCCCACAACGCTCCACCGGCCTCCACACGCCCACCGCCTCCCGAGGGGGCGGTGGCCCAGTCGCCCAGCCCGTGCGCCCGTGCGAGATCCAGGGCGAAAAGCGGACCCGCCCCCCACCCAAAAACGCGCGCCTCTTTTTCGAAGACCCCCCCCCCCCCCACCCTTCCCCCCGGGGCGCGCCCGATCCCCGCTCGCTCACACTGGTCTCAACCTCCTTCCAGCTCGCCGTCTGCCGGGAGGTCTCCGCCTGGGCCCGCTCCGAGCGCCGCACCTTCCTGCGCCAGCGCGTCGACGCCCGCCTGGCCTCCTTGCTCCTCAGCACGGGCGGGGCGGGCGGCCGGCCCGACCCGGGCGGCGCCCTGGCCCTGCTGGCCCCGCTCCTCTCGGAAGTCAAGCGCCTGGACGACAAGCTGATGCTGGTGGAGGTCCACCTCCTCGAATCCCGGGCGCACGCCACCCTGCGCAACCTGCCCAAGGCCCGGGCCGCCCTGACTGCCGCCCGGTCCGCCGCCAACAGCGTGTACGTGCCGCCCAGCCTTCAGGCAGAGATTGACGGCCAGTCGGGCGGCCTCCACGCGGACGAGCGCGATTACAAGACGGCCTTCTCCTACTTTTACGAGGCCTTCGAAGCCCGGGCGGCCCTGGCGGGCGGTTCGGGAGCGTCGGTCGGCGGGTCCGCGTCCGGCCACGCCCCGCCCGCCGCAGCGGGCGACCCGGCGACCGCCGCCGCGACGGCCGCGCTCGCGTCAATGCTCCTGTGCAAGGTTATGACGGGCGACCCGGCGGACGTGCCGGGGCTAATCGCGGCCAAGGCCGGCGTCCGCTTTGCGGGGCCGGCCGTGGACGCCCTGGCCGCGGTGGCGACCGCGGCGGCCGACCGGAGCCTGGAGGGCCTGGCAGCTGCGCGGGCGGCCTACCCGGCCCACCTCGATGGCGACCCCTTCATCGGCTCCCACCTCGCCCGCCTGGCCGACGGCCTGCTCCAGTCCAACCTGCTCCGCCTGGCGGAACCCTTTTCCCGGGTCCAGGTCGGGCACCTGGCATCCCTGATCGGCCTGCCCCACGGGGTCGTGCTGGCGAAGCTGTCCCAAATGATCCTGGACGGAGCGTGTGCGGGCACCCTGGACTCGGAGGCCGACTGCCTGGAGCTGTTCGAGGAGGGCGGGCCGGAGGCGGAGGGCGGGGCCTACGCGGCGGCTGCGGACGCGTTCGCGGCGCTGGGCGGGGCGGTGGACGCGTTGGCAGCGCGGGCGGCGAAAGTGGCGGCGTAAGAGAGTGTGGCGTGGCGGCGAGAGGAGAGCGGGGAAAGGGAGGGGTTGGACGGGCAAGCTTTTTTTTCCTTTCGACACACTTCATTTTTCCGCCTCCGCAACATACCACGCGGCTTCTCGTGCACACCTAATGCCACCATTGCGCCGGCGGGACGCAGTGGCTCTGGGCACCGCGACCGCGGCAAGTGCGTTCTGGGCGTGGTATTGGTCCGAGCATGGCCCCGTGCAGGTGCCACGGCTCGTCGGCGGGGAGACCGAGCTAGGCGCGGCTGTGCGGGCACGGTGAGTGGGTGGGGATCGAGTGGGAGCGGCACGCGTCGGAGCTCGGGGCATCCGACCTGCCCAGGTGGTGGGGCTGGGTCGGGAGGCGCGCGGGCCGAGGGGCCGAGGGGCCCCATTGGTCGTCAAAAGTCAATTCATGGCGCCCGGTCAGCACCACCTTCTCCGCGTCCGCCGGCGGGGCGCCCGGAATCGCACGCCTCGATCAGCCCCGGACTTGGAAGAATAGAGGGGGTAAAACGCTATGCCTGGCGGGGTGGGTCGCATCAAAAAGGACCGCCCACCGTCGCCACCCGGCGTGTCGAGAGGAGACCAAGCCGAAACCGCCGGCCGCTGTCGGGCCGCCAACCTCGCGTGCTCTCTCCTTCCCGCGGCCCTCCCGCGTGCGCGCCGCCGCCTGCCCCCACCGGCGCGGGGAGGCCTACGCAAACACGCCCGACGACCCAGCGAGCGATGCCTGATCACCTCTCTCCCTCTACCCCCACACTGCACCACAGCTGCCCCTCCCTCACCCACGCCTACCGCCCCACCCCATGGGCGACCAACCCCCACCTTCAAACTGTCCTCACCCGCATCCGCGGCGCCCTGGCCGCGCACCCGGGTTACGCCCGCCAGCTCCTCACCTGCACCTCCACGGGCGGCGTCGCTGGCGCGCTGGACTGGTTCCGGGGGTCCGACTCGCCCGACGCGGCGCCGGGCGACGCGCCCATCCTCCTCGTCCTGCATGGTCTGGGCGGCGACTCCCGGGAGGGCCACTGCCGCCACGCCTGCGCCGCCGCGGCGGCCTGTGGTTGGCGGTCGGCCGTACTGGTCCACCGCGGTGGGTGGGGCCTGCCCCTGACGTCCGCTGCCCTGTCCACGGCAGCCCACACGAACGACGTCCGGACCGCGCTCGCGTCCGTCTCTGACCGCTTCCCGGGCGCACCCCTGCTGGCCATCGGGTACTCCATGGGCGGCCTCACCCTGACCAAGGCCCTGGCCGAAGCGGACACGGACGCGGGCACGGCCGGCTACACCCTGCCCCGCCTGTGCGCGGCGGTCATAGTGTCCTCGCCCTTTGACCCGGCCGCGACGGTCGCGGCCGCCGACGCGGCGCCCGCCTGGTCGCCGGGGCGCCTGTACGGCGCCTTTTTGGAGGCCAAGGTGCGGGCCTTTGTGGCCCGCCATGCGGACGCGCTGGCCACGCACGGCGGCCTGGACGTCGAGGCCGTCCTGGCGGGCAAGCGCGGGAGCGCGGACAGCGGCAGCAGCACCCCCTCCACCTCAACCGCGAGCCTGGGCGCCGTGAGCGGGGGCGCCCTTGCGACCCTGCTCGACTCGCTCGTCGCCGCCGGCGGGGGCCCCCACCCCGACCTGGCCACCGCCGCGCACGCCGCCGACGCGGACGCCCACATCCCGGCCATCCGCACGCCCACGCTCTTCATCACCTCGGCAGACGACCCGCTCGTGGGCGGGCGGCGAGCCGCCGCCGAGGCCGCCGTCGCGGCCAACCCGTCCACCCTGCTGGCCGTGACCGCCCGGGGTGGACACCTTGGGTTTTTGACCGGACCCGCCGGCGTGGTCGGCGCCTCCTGGGCGGAAGGGACGGCCGTCGAGTTCCTTTGCATGTTTGCGCCAAGGGGGGCCGCGCTGCCTGGTGGCTCGCCCACCACCACCCCGGCCTCCTCACGTGCCGCCCGCGAGGCCGCCGACGCCCGTGCGTCCGCGTCCGCGCCGGCGCGTAGCGGGCGCGTACCCGCCCGCCCGTCCCCCTACGCCCGGCCGGGCGAGGCGGGTGGTGGCGGTGGCGGCCGGGGCGGGCGGCGGGGCGGAGTCCGGACCGACCACCTCGGCTCGCCCATGACATCACTGGACCGCTCCCGCGGCTCCACCCCCGCTCGCCGCCCGGGCCTGTCCCGGGTCGCAGCCTCAGCTGCGGGTGGCCTGGCTTCCCTGGTGACCGGGGACGAGGAGTGCGCCTCCCCGGCGGCGGGCCAGTCGCGGGCGGCCACGCCCCGGCCCCGCTTTTTTGATGAGGGGGTGGAAGCGGCCGACGGTGACGCCGCCCTCCCTTCGACCCCGCCCCGTGCGGCGGACGTCGCGGCCGCCCTGGGTGCCATTGCAGCCGACCGGGCGGGCGCGGCGGTGGGGGCTCTGGCCGGGGCGGCGTGGGCGGCCGTCAGCGCGGCTCGGCGGGCGGCGGCGGTGAGGCCACACAAGGGGGGGGGGGGGGGGGGGGGGGGCCGGCCCCCGCGGCCCCCGCCGCCCCCCCCCCCCCCCCCCCCCCCCCCCCCCCCCCCC
>Ga0315287_10001578_pt1 | contig 21166 bp, 19 predicted proteins | sample YL17G11_0_MG_FD_205037 | JGI IMG/M metagenome (GOLD analysis project Ga0315287, IMG submission 205037) | Sediment microbial communities from Yellowstone Lake, YNP, Wyoming, USA - YL17G11_0 | ecosystem: Environmental > Aquatic > Freshwater > Lake > Sediment | place: USA: Wyoming | collected...
AAATTTCAAACCCCGCCGCACCTTCGTGGCCGCCAAAATCGAGGAAAAGGTCATGGCAGGAATCCAAAAGTGCATAGATATTTAAACCCTCAATGGAGCGGGCCGACCCCCGCCCGATGCCTTCGTTAATCCCGATCAAAACCGTGGGACGAAAATAGCGATCGACGACTTGAGAGGCAATGATGCCGATCACTCCCGGATGCCAGTGCTCTTTTGCCAGCACCACCAGCTTATTTTCCGCCGAGTAATTTTCCTCGAGCTGTGCGAAGGCCTCCGCTTTGATGGCACTGCCAATCTCCTGCCGACGGATATTGATCTGATTGAGCTGCTGCGCCAGGGTGCGGGCCTCCGCCGGATCATTCGAGAGCAGCAGTTCCACCGACTTGGAGGCATGTTCAATCCGTCCCGCGGCGTTGATGCGGGGCGCCAGGGCAAAATAAATATTATGCACTATGATCTTACCCTGCAGCGAAGCCGCTTCGATCAGATATTTTATCCCCAGTCGTTTGCGTTCGTTGATCACGTTCAATCCGCTTACCGCCAGGATGCGATTTTCTTCGGTAAGCGGGACCACATCTGAAATCGTTCCCAGCGAAGCCAGGTCCAGCAGGGAAAGCAAAAAATCACTTTGCTTGATGCCGGCGGTCCTCAGCAACGCCCAGGCAAATTTAAAAGCCACGCCGGCTCCCGATAAATTTTTTGAAGGATGCTCTTCTTTGATCATTTTTGGATTGACGAGGGCATACGCTCGCGGCAGTTGTCGGGGAAGCTGATGATGATCGGTAACGATCACCTCTAATCCCAGCGCATTCGCTTCTTCAATCTCAATAAAGCTGGCGCTGCCGCAATCTACCGTAATAATCAACTTGGTTCCGGCGGCGGCAATTTTTTTTACCGCTTCCAGCGACAAACTGTAACCTTCACCATAGCGCTGGGGAATATAATAGGTGGTATCAATCCCCAAAAATCTCAGGGTCTGCACCAGGATCACGGTCCCGGTAACGCCATCCACATCATAATCCCCAAAAACCAAAACTTTTTCGGCTTTTTCTTTCGCTACCAGCACTCTTCGGGCAGCGGCCAGAATGTTGGGAATTTCCATGGGGTCACGCAGCTGGGCTAAACGGGGATTAAGGAAAACCTCCGCCTCACGCGCGGTCTTTATGCCTCGATTGATTAAAAGCTGGGCAATAAGCGGAGAAAGATTAAGCTCCCTGGAAATGGTTTGTGCCAGTTTCTCTTCTGGCTTAAATAATTGCCAAATTTTTTGCATCAATAAAAGGGGAAAAGGGATTTAGGCTTTTTTGATGAGCATAAGCTTCTGGCCGTATTCCACAGACTGGCCGTTCTCAGCCAGAATCTTGACCACCTTTCCTCGAGCCTCCGCCTCAATTTCATTGAAGAGCTTCATGGCCTCAATGATACACACTACCTTGCCCAGTTCCACCTCATCGCCGGTTTCAATAAAGGGCGGAGTTTCGGGCGAAGGGGAGCGATAAAAAGTGCCCACCATCGGAGAGGTAATGGCGATTAAACCCTCCTCTTCTTTCTCGTCCGAGCCGGAAATTGTTTCCTCTCCAGCTTTGACGTGCGTAACCGGTATGGAAATGCTCTGTCCGCTGCTAATTGCCCCGCTTCTCTCCCTCTTCACTTCGTACTTTACACCCTTCTCCTCCACCGCCAACCCGGAAATATCTTCATCCTTGATAACCTGAATCAATTTTTTTACCAAATCCCAATCTACCATATTTTCACCTCATGCTCTCCCGAGATAAGAACCTTCCCGGGTATCAACCTTAATAATATCTCCCGGATTAATAAAGAAGGGCACCTGGACCACCAAATTTGTTTCCAGGGTGGCGGGCTTTCCGCCGGAAACGGTATCGCCTTTGAAACCCGGAGAGGTCTCCGTGACTTTTAACTCAACCGTTGTGGGCAAATTCACATCCAGCGGCTCATCTTTATAAAAAGAAATGGTGATCACAAAGCCCTCTTTCATGTACTTGGCCACATCGCCCACCTTTTCTTTGGGAAGCGCAAGCTGCTCATAGGTTTCTTGTTCCATAAAATGAAATTGGTCCTGGTCAGCGTAAAGAAACTGCATCTGACGGTATTCGATATGCGCGGTTTCCATCTTATCGCCAGCTTTAAAAGTTTTTTCAATGATCGCACCGCTGCGCAAATTTTTAAATTTGATCCGGATCCAAGTCTGCTGGGCGGCGCGCTGGTGGTGAAATTCCAGACAGCGGAAAAGATTTCCGTCAATCTCTACCGTGACCCCCGGTTTCACGTCATTAATCGGTATAGGCATAACCTCACTAGTATACCAACCTTGACATCCTTTTTCAAGCCGAGTAAAATGCGAACATGAAAAAAATCAGTGTGGTCGGAGCCGGCGCCTGGGGAACCACCCTTTCCCTGCTGCTGGCCGAGAAAGGGCATGCGGTCAGCCTCTGGGTTTATGAAAAAGATTTGGTCGAGGAGATCATCCAGCAACGTGAGAATAAAACTTTCCTGCCCGGTTTTCAGTTACCCGAAAATATAACCATCAGCGGCGATTTTCAAGCCCTGGGGGAAGCGGACATCATCTTTTTTACGGTTCCCACTCAATTCCTGCGCTCGGCGCTGAAGCGCTGTAATATAAAAATCAAAAAAGATGCGATTGCCGTTTCCGCCAGCAAGGGTATCGAATTAAAAAGCTTAAAACTCCCGGCTGAAATAATTAAAGAAGAATTAAATATCCGTCGCCTGGCCATTCTCTCCGGGCCAAATCTCTCCCGCGAAATCGCTAACGGCCTGCCCGCCGCCAGTGTGATCGCCTCGGACGATTTGGAGATTGCTCGCCTCGTCCAGGAAGATCTGACCCTGGAACGCTTTCGGGTTTATATTAATTCCGATATGCTGGGCGTTCAGCTGGGAGGGGCCTTAAAAAACGTCGTGGCGATTGCCGCAGGAGTAGCGGAGGGGCTGGAACTTGGTCAGAATGCCCTGGCAGGATTGATCATTCGGGGATTAGCTGAAATCACCCGTTTGGGGGTAGCGATGGGAGCCCAACCAAATACTTTCAGCGGGCTTTCTGGCATGGGAGATCTGATCGTAACCTGCACCAGTAAACTCTCCAGGAACCATTGTGTGGGAGAACAACTGGCGCAGGGTAAAAGTCTCCATCAAATTCTGGCTCAGATGAAAGAGGTGGCAGAAGGCGTTCCCACGACCCAAGCTGCCCGGGAGTTGGCGGATAAATATAAAGTATCCATGCCGCTCACCCGCGAAGTTTATGCCGCCCTTTTTGAAGGAAAAAATCCTTACTCGGCCATCACCGATCTAATGCATCGCACCCCGACTAGTGAATAAGGCGCGCCTTGTAACCTTCGTTCTTCTCGATAAATTCCTTTACCGGAAGAGTTAAGGAATCTAAAAACTTTGCCGTAATAATATGCGGCGTGACAAACACCAACAACTCCGTTTTTGTGGAGTTGTTAACCGTCTTCCTGAAAAGAGCGCCGATGATCGGGATATCCATTAAGAAAGGAACCCCGTAGTCGAAAGAGGTCTCTTTTTGTTTGACCAAACCGCCGATCACAAAGGTTTGACCGTCTTTGACCATCACTTCATTTCTGGTTTCGGTCGTATTCTCCTGAGGGAGATCATTGATGACAATCCCGTCGCTGATCTTGGGAGCAACCTTCATGCGAATATAACCATTTTTAGTAACATTCGGTGTCAGGGTAAGAGAAGTTCCAACTTGCAGGAAATTGACTACCTGGGTGGTGGTGGTTTGAGAAGTAACCGAGGTTTTGTAACCGTATTTAGCTCCGATCAGGATGTAAGCTTCTTTATTGTTGAGGGTGGTTATCTTGGGAGAAGCCACCACATTGGTCTTACTCGAAGTAGCAATCGCTGACAAAAAAGCCTCCAGACTGGCGGTAGAAAAAATAGAAAGCGCATGGGCGTATAATCCCTGCGGCGTGATAGCGGTATTGGTATTGGCCGGGCGGTCCGCCAGATTAGTGGTCTGAACGTTATTGCCGCTGCCGCTCTTGGTATAATTCACATCCAACCCGACATTATCGCCATTGCCCAAATCTACTTCTATCATCTTAGCTTCCACCATCACTTGTGTGGGGGGAACATCCAGCTCGCCGATCAGCTTTTCCAGACGGGGCAAATAATCGGAGGTGGTTTGGATCACCAGTACATTATAGCTATCGTCGGCGGTCACCGTGCTTCCGGTAGGGAGTATGGCTTTAATTATTTCCGCCAGATCGGAAGGCTTGGCATTTCCCAGATAATAAGAACGCATTATTTTTTTGGTAGAGACAAAAATCGTGCCTGCCTCTTCAAACCAATCCAGTCCCTTGGTGCGCAATACCGCTTCCAATCCGTCCTTGGCGTTGATCCCGGTAAAGGTAACGGTGACTTTACCGGTTACGTCGTCAGCCGCCACGATGTTGGTGCCGGTCGCCTTGGCAAAAATCTGTAAAACACTTTTTACCTCCGCGTCCTTGAGGTTGAGATAGACCTTCCCCTTTTTGACCTCAATGTTCTGCGCTTCTTTCCCCCAAACCTTATCCGCCACCATAAAACAGATCCCGATCACTAAAAACCCTAAAATCAGTTTCATTATTTTTGATTTTTTCATCTTATCCCCTCCAATAATAAAATTTTAGTCTGTCCGCCCCGTGCCAGCACCACCCGGTCCCGGTAAATTTTTGCTAACTTCCAGCCCATCACTTTCCCTCCTTCCACCAACGCCGATCCGGAAATAAAGGCCACCTTCATCGTCGCATCAATCCAGATCCCTTCTAATTTAATCACATTTTTGGGTTTTTGTGTAAGCGCGGTGGGCTTAACCTCCGCCTCAACTTTATGCCGCACCGGAATACGTATGGCAAAGGGATCAATCAATGGTTTCTCCCCTTTTATGATCAACGGGCTTTCTTCTCCGCTCGCCACCTCCAGCGTTAAAGCCTGGATCCCTCCCGCCAGCGCCAGCATTAAACCTAAACACAATATTTTTTTCATAAAATTAATAATAAGCCGTCAATAAAATCTTTATATTCAAAGCCGGCGCTTTTGCACCACCGCCGGAAACCTCCAAACTATCTATGATCACTACCGTTTTCAATTCATTAATTATCTTTAAAAAATTATACATCTGCTGGTACGTGCCATTGCAGGAAAGCTCAAACTTTAGTCCCTCTCCCTCACTGGCCATGGGTCGGATCAAATTCAAATTTAATTTGGAGGTGGAGGTGGCGCGCGCAATCGAGCGCAGCACTTCCAGCGCTTTTTCTTCTTGGGAGGTGGCTGGTTTTTCCCGGGAAACACCAAGCTGTTTCTGCAGGGCTTCCAGAATTTTCACCTTGTTTTCGGAAACCTTAAGATCCTGGCGGGCCTGCCGCGCCTTTTCCTTCAATCTCGGGATCTGGTCCCACAGGGGGGTAAGCAGGAATTGATAGAACATGTAAAAAACCAACGCCCCAATGGTAACGATTGCCAGGTTTTTTTCTCTTTCCGATAATTTAATGGGCGGCATTTATTCCCCTCCGCCTAATTTTTAATTTTTGCGATAATTTCAAAATTAAAAGCCTCATTTTCGTAATCGCTGTTCCTTTGTGCCTGTAAAAGCTTTATGTCCTCAAACCGGGGAGAAGCCGACAGGGCCAGCACAAACTGCGAAAGAATATTTTCCGCCGTATCCCCTCTCTCAAAAGCGGTGCCCCAGAGATGCAACTCGGCCGGCGTAAAATTCAGCTGATTGATAACTACGCTCTGAGGGATCAGACGACACAGATCGTCAAAATTTTCCGGCACCTTGCTCCGCTTCTCCCCGTAAGATTTGATAAGCACTTCCCTTTTTTGCTCTTCCTGGGCGGTTTTCTGGATGACATCCAGCACGGCGATGCGCGGTTTTATTTCTTCTATCCGGCGATTAATTCTGCTTAATTCTGTCCCCAGGCTAAAGGATTGCAGCCACAAGGCCAGATAAATAAAGAGCAGGAAACCCAGGAAGGTGGAAATTAAAAATTGCGGTTTCAAGAAGCGGCGCAGCAAGATGCGCCAGTGGTGTTTTATTTCTTCCGGCATCAGGTTGATTTTTTCGTTGCCGATCAGCGCCGCGCCAATCGCTCCGGAAAAACGGGGCAGGATGCTTTCCAGCCTTTCATGGTTCATCAATCGATCACTGATCTGGTATCCGGCGGTGGCAAATGGAACTACCACGTTTGAGCCCAGGGTCGTCGACAGATACTCCGGCAGGTTTTTAGTCAGGGAAACCCCGCCGGTAAAAATGATCTTATTAATGGCCGCCTCGCCCGTTTGCCCTTTATAGAATTCAAAGGTGCGCATCACTTCGTCCTTCACGCGCTCCAGCGCCGGACGGACCATGGCCATCAACTGGCTGACGGGGATTTGCGGCAATTTGGGATAGGTTTCTATATCAATCGGCACGCCGTGTTCGAACTTAATCTTCTCCGCGTCTTCCGGGGTCACCTCCACCCTTCCCTCCGGCGAAACCAGCACCCCCGACATGGCCAGCGTGATATTCTCCCCACCGATGATCAGCTCGCGGTTAAATTCCAGCTTACCCTCTTTAAGTATGCTGATATTCGCCGCTCTCCTCCCCATATAGAGTAACGAGAGGATCGCGCTTTTCTCTTTATTGATTTCGTCCTCGAACAGCTTTACCAGGCAATCGGGCAAAATGGTTATCGCCGCCAATCTCAATCCGGCCCGGCGCGTGACGTACTCGATTTCATGATAAAGCCGGTTATGCATACAGGCCGCCACATAGTCTACTTTTTCTGAAAATTCATTTTCAAACGGGAGAGCATAAAAATCGACGATGGCCTCTTCGATCGGGAAGGAAATTTCTTCGGCAAATTTCCAGCGGATGACGTTTTCCGCTTCATCTTTGGATACTTTTGAGAGGGTGAACAGTTTTACGGAGAGATCGCTGCCGGTCGCCACCACCACCGCCTCCCGGGATTTTATTTTATGCCCCTGGATGAGTTTGATCAGGGCTTCCGCCTGCGCTTCTTCCTTCTGGGGATGTTTATCAATTAATTCGTAGGGAATTTCCGCCAGTCCCCAGGCCTTAAGCAAGGTTTTGTCTTTTTTCTTTTCGAGTTCAACCAGTTTAACCGAGGTGTCCCGCAGGTCAATTCCCAGGATGGAACCATAGCTTGGCATTTGAGTTTATTATAGAGGACGATAGAAATTTGTCAATTGGTTAATAAACTTCGCGCCAGTTGGAAATGGTATTCACTTCCACGGTGGCCTCTGCCGATAAACCCGCCGGATAATCGGTGGGGAGCACGCTCTCATCCTGGATGGCCCGGGTGTTGTTATGAAAGAAGCCCGAGGTTTGAAAAACCGCCCCCCCCTGGAGGGTGGAGCTGGTGTACATTTGCAAATTACTGGCAAAGGTCAACCCTTTTATCCAGGCGCTATTATTCATGGTCACGGTGCCGAAAGGTGCCAGAATGCTGCCTTGTAAAACACACGTATTATTGCCATCGATAGCGTTTCCAGAAGATTTTGAGTAAAGACTAGATTCAGCAGGAATCACTACGTTATTGGTAATTTTTATTTGATCGAGCGCAATGATTTCTGCTTTAGTAGAGAAAGAAACATTATCCGAAAGGGCCACCGAGTTGGGGCTGGTCCCTCTGGCTACGATCCTGACATCCCCAATGATGCGCGCATAATTCTGGGCAATAAACCTTCCACTGCCTCCCACCCCGGTGACACAAAGTGTGCCGGGACCGGTCAGAGTAGAGTTATCGCTCATAGTGAAGGCTTTGTAATAAGCCGTTCCACCACTTAAAGATAGATTCTGCGTCCCAGTTAAAGTCGGATTGCTTAGCCCGCCGGCTTGATTCGCTACATTTAACCAATAAGTGTAGGAAGTATCATCCCAAGCGGGAAGAGTGGCGGAACTGGTAACCTCCCAGGAAGCATAATAATTCGGCACGCCCACGCTGGGAATCGGATCGATACTGACACTGTGGATTATGCCGTCCGTCTGGCAGGGAGGAGGTCGGCTGCCCGTAATCTGGATCGGACCGAAATAATAGAAACTGCCGATGATCTGGGACGCATCCTGGAATTTAACAATTCCCCCCCCACTCCCCGGCGTTCCGGCATAAACCCCATATTCCATAAACTGGCCAATTCCATTTTTCTTACTAAATGTTTCCTGGACGGTCCGGCTGTAGGTTTTCCCCTCCGCCGTGAGCAAACCGGTGCTGAGAAAAGTGATCCGCTTTTTTGACTCGTTGGTGGTAGAGATAACGAAAACCCCTCCCGAGAAAACTTTGGTTTCCTGGGTGGGAGGAGAAGACCAATCACTAACCCCTTTTAACTGTAACCGGTAATATTCCAGGCCGGCGCAGGCAATATAAAAGGCCCGGGTCGAATAATAATTCTTGACCGTCATGTAAACGTCGGAAGAGATGAAAGTGGAGGTGACGATGGCCAGGATCACCATCACCAGCATGATAAAAACCGCCGCCATCAGGGTAAAGCCTTTTTTCATGGGTTTTCGTTCCTCAAGGCCGCCGCCGATTCGATGACAAAGCGGTTTTGCCCTTTAAGGGTGATCAGCCGCAGACGGACCGTATAAATATTTTCCCGATAAATAGCCGGATTACCGGTTTTATCGAGGTAGCTGAAGGTTAATCCGCCCGGATTCTTGAGATTTTCAAGCAAAATATCGCTGTTGCGGCGCAGCCGTGTTCCCTCCTGCGAAAAAGTGATAGTATTGTTGTCAAGATCAACAAAGGTTATCTGCTGGGTAGTGTGCGTACTAATATTCAAATTATGATTGATGCGCTTAAATTCTCTTACCACCCGGTAAATGGCGGCGCGCGTCTCGAAAGCCAGTCCCTTCTGGCCGCTGATAAAGGTCCAGGCATCAAATCCCTCCCGAATATAAACGGCAAAAACCATGGAGATGATCCCGATCAGGACAATGACGATAATGGTTTCAATTAAAGTTACGCCCTTTTTCATGAATAATCAATCCTGATTGATTCCAGCGAAGTCGGCCTGGAGAGCGAAGGATGTCTGATCAATACGGTAATTTTTTTATAATTGGTGGTATAGGCCACCGGGGCGTCCAGCGCTTCCTTCGAAACATAGTTAACCACAATTTCATAAGTATAATTGCTCAAATCGGTTGAGAACGCGGTCTGCACTTCGCTGGAAATGCTGGTAAAAGTTCTCCCTAATTGTCCCTCAAGCTTATTTTCAGCCAGCGACTGCGCTACCGAAAATACCTCCACATTCGCTCCCTTGGCGCCGGAAGAAACAAAGACCTGGACAGAAGAATACATAATAATGGCAATCAGAACGATGGAAATGATAACTTCTACCAGCGTCAGACCTTTTTTCATTGCACAAATGTCCTCCCGGTGTTGGGCGTGATTTGAATGGTTTTGGTCATAGTGTTAAAGGATAATGTCACCACGCCATTGGCGCTGAAGGCGGCTCCGGTTCTATCGGCATAAGGTGTTCCCAGGGGGTTGAATTCAACTTTCCCCCCACCCCCCAAACTGACGCTTTGAATTCTGATCCCGCTAAAATAGCTGTTGAGATTCACCACAAAACTCTTACCGGGTTGAGAGGGATCATCCATCACCGTATCCGTCACCCCGTCCGTTTGATAAACCCTGTAAACATTGCTGGGGTCAGCTTCGAAACTAACTCCGTACCATTTGGCGGTGGAGAGGGAAAGATTGCGGGCAAATTCTAAATCTACCATCACTTTTTTGGCCGCCGCGTCCAGCTTTATCCCCTGGTAGGGATTGATGACGATAAATCCCACCACGGAAATAATCCCCATGATGAGCATCACCATAATCAATTCTATGAGGGTAAAAGCCCTTCGCGCCATGCTGGCCGATTCTATCACCTTGATTTGAATTGTGCAAACCGGATCAAACCGCTGCGGTGCAGGAAATATTTAAAACAGACCCAGAGCGTTTGCAAACCGTAAATGCTGCTGCGGTACCAGTTTATTTCCGAAGCTTCGGAAAAATAACGGCAGGGCACCGCAATCTCTCCCACCCTGAAACCAAAGGCCGCGATCTCCGCCAGCACCTCGGTATCAAACACAAAATCATCGGAATTGCTTTCAAAGGGTATCGCCTGTAACACTTTGCGGCTGAAAGCGCGAAAACCGGTATGGTATTCAGACAATTTCAATCCCAGGATTAGATTTTCCACCCCGGTAAGAAAACGATTGGAAATATATTTGTAAAACGGCATCCCCCCCGCCCCGCTCAAAATGCGCGAGCCGAGCATTACCTCTTTGCTTCCCTCCAGAATCGGCTTTATCATCTCCGGAATTTTGGCGGCGTCATATTGCCAGTCCGGGTGCAGCATGACAATCACCTCCGCCCCCCGGGCCAGCGCCTCGCGATAAAGCATCTTCTGGTTTCCTCCGTATCCGAGGTTGCGCGGCGTTTTCATCACTCTTATCCTTAGGGAACGGGCGATTTCCGCCGTCCGGTCTTTGGAACAATCATCCCCTAAAATAATCTCGCTAACCTGTTCGCGCGGAATATCATGATAAGTTTTTTCCAGCGTTTTTTCGGCATTATAAGCCGGCATGATGACGATTATTTTGCTCACTTCAAGCGCTCCCAGACCTCCCAATTCCTAAAATTCGCAATTTTTCTATAACGCAGATTAATATAATCACCTAAAGAGCTATTTCTATAGATGGGCGCAGCTAAAATAATTTCTTTTGGCTTATTGATGGTGATTTCATCCACCAATGGTTTAAGCCTTAGCTCCTTTCCCATAAAAAGAGGATAATAATAAATATATTTTGAAGCTGATTTCCTTTGGCTGTAAAAATAGATTTCGGGTTCCACACCCCAAACAAAAATATTTTCTTCTGGAGAAGTGCTGGCTTTAACGTAACGCGCCACTTCTCTGGCATCTGCAAAGTTGGAAAACCCATATTTTTTGAAAGTTATTTGCTCGGGGGTGGAGAAATAAAAACCAATCTGGTAAACAATTAGAATCAAAGAAAGAAAAAAGATAACTATAACCAAAAGTATTCTGGAAATATTTATGGCGGGTTCATCAAAATATTTAAGCAGCGCATAGCTGGAAAGTAAAACCAGCGCGGGAATCGCCTGTATAAAATAATGGCCGTAAAAAGTTTTGCCGGAGATCACGCCGAGCACGGAAAGCAGCGCCCAGCTCACCAGCAGCAGATTTTCATATTTACGATCTTTCAAAAGGACATAGAGCGTGGCCGCCGCCGCCAGCAACCACAAGATTGAATTTCCGAAAAGGGAAACCTGCAAAAAACCGGCCCAAGACCAAACCTGTCCCTTGATGTAAGCCAGGTTATAGGTGAAAACCGCATAAATAAAATCGGCCCCGGCCTGCTTCAGCCAGAAATAGGCGGCAAAAAGCAGTGGAAAAACTAAAAAACCAAATAAAAGCGCTGCCAGTTTTTGTATTTTTTCTTTTCGGGAACTCTCCGGCAAGAAAAAAGAAAACATAAATAAAGCCAAAAAGTTCAGCAGCGCTACCGGCTTAAACATCACCGCCAGACCGGAAAATAATCCGGCGGCAAATAAATTCATCCCCACACCAAACTTTTTGGTGTGGGGATTTTTTCTGCTGCCGAGAAGGAACAAATAAAAAGCCAGCAACATTGGCAGGAGCATAAAAGTCTCGGTATTCGCTGAAGTTCCCTGGATATAGGGCCCGCCGCTGAAGAGGGCGTAGAGAAAAGCGGAAAGCAACCCTCCCCCGGAACCCCAGAACCAAAAACCGATGGCAAAGACCAAAAGGGTGCTAAGCAAGCTTATCGCCAGGGTAAAGATCCTGATGCTCAGGATTGATTCTCCGAAAAACCTGAAGATCAGCGCGTAGGTAAAATAAATCGCCGGGGGTTTGTGATCAAAACTATCCCGGTAGGGAAGCTCCCCCGCCGGTAAGCGCTGGGCAATATAAGCGTAAGCCCCCTCATCCCGCTCCAGCGGTTCCTGCAGGAAAGGAACAAAAAGGTTAACCTGCAAGATCAGCACCAAAAAAAGAATTATAGCTGCTTTGAAAATTCCCATGCTAATTTTATCGAGTGATTAACCCCTCGATCCTCCGGATAAATCTGCGCGTTGGAAACCAGGTAAAGCTGATCGCTGATCTTAAAGGGTGGGATTTTTTCTCCGTAACCCGACACGGGCAGCGGCTGAGCATATCTCTCTCGGAAAACCTGATACTCAACCACCTGCTTTTCATCAAAATCTGCCTTGATTTTCTTTAACCCGTTCACATAATTAACATATATTTCCCGATCCGACAAGCGCCAAATTGGATTATCTTGCCCCACATAGTTTGAAAGATAAACGATTTTATAACTATTATATAATGGATTATCAAAAGCGCTGGTATGTTCGATCAGGGCGCAGAAAGGCAAGGCCGGGTCCGCGATATTGATCCAGTACAGCGGGCTGAAACTTTTGGTTAACTTCAAGACCAGACAAATATTTCCCAGGTACGGGGGTAGATAACGGGAAAGCGAAGCATGGGCACAGGTTACAACGGTTAGATCAAAACCCGTGATCGGAACTCCTTCAATCGTTTTTCCCAGGTTAATCTCAACCCCGGCTTTCGTCAGCTTCTCTACCAGAGCATCGATTAAAACCTGATAGCTGCCCCGCAAGTAGCCCAATTTTTCTCTGAGCCCAAAAAGGCCGCGCGTTTTCCCCCGCGCCTTAATTCTGGCCCACATCCAGGCGGCAGAGATTTCTTCGGCCTGTTTTCCAAATTTAGCCTGCAACATCGGCTCCCAGATAAGACGGTAAATTTTCTGCCCTAATTTCTCGATCAGCCAGTCTTTTGCCCTCAACCCGTCAAGGGAATGCCAATCCCTATCCTTTCCCAGTTGACGGCTGAAAAGGCCCAGCTTCCATCTCTCATTCAGGCTCAATGGCTTAAAGCGCAGCAAATCGATGGGGGTGGTAAAGGGATAAACCTTTTGCTCAATCAAAAAGCCCATCCCGGGATAACGCCAGAAGAGTTTATCTTTAATCCCCATTTCTTCCAAGAGTTTGAAAGCAAAATCATCTTGCGCAAAAAAGTGGTGATAAAATCTTTCGATACGGCTCGCTTCGAATTGGATGGTGGAGATCAGCCCGCCCAACGACGGCTCTTTTTCAAAGAGGGAAACACGATGACCCTTTTTAATCAAAAAATGGGCTAACGAAAGTCCGGTAATCCCTCCGCCTACTATAGCAATTTTTTTCATTTTGAAATACGATAAAGGTCAAAAGTATATTGTCGGAAGGCTAGCCCCGGCATCCGTTCCAGCTTATACCCCTTAAACATTGTTTTCCATTCATCGCGGTAGGGAGGAATCTGGCTCCAAACATCTTGAAAGAAATAGACACCGCTGGATTCTGCCAGTATCCTATGCATGATCCCCTCCCTCTCCGCATAAAAAGTTTGCGCCCCACTCTGCCCGTTAATCACCACAATACAGGGATCGTAAGAAAGCACATAGCTATTTTTAGGTAACCCATGCAGCACTTTTACCATATAATCATGGGAGGTACGGGCATCGATCGATTCTTCACTGATGGGGATAGCCGGATAAACCATTTTAAAAGACCAGAGGATCAAAATAACCCAAATGAGATTGATAATAACGAAATTAACCTTTTTAAAAATAGAAATGTTGATTAAACTAATGCCGGCTGCCGCCAGGATCGCCAGCGGAAGATTTAAAATCAGCGAAAAGCGCACATCCGTCCCGTAATTGTAACTGCCGGCGTAAAAAAACAGAAAAATGCCAAAGAAAAGCAGAAAGAAAAAGATCAAGCTGGCTTTTTCTTTAAACCATTTTCTAAACGGGAAAATGCCGATCAAGGCCAGCGCGCTAAAAATTACCGGCCAGCGTGTGTTTTCTGTGAAATAAAAGAGGTTGGCCCTAAAATTATTATAAAAATAATTCAGGCCAAACATCGGGCCGGTCGCTCCCCAGCTTTCTCCTCGAAAAGCGGCAAAGGTAAGGAACTGCGGCAAAAGGAGCAGGAAGAAAATTATCCAGCCAGCGATGAAAGTTGGTTCCAGCGCTTTCCCCTTAAAATCTCGGCTGAAGAAAAGAAATATTTGTAAAGGAATAAGCAAAAGGATCCCTTCCGGTCTGATCTGTGCCGCGTACGCCAGCGAAAAGAGAGAAAAGATCAGGACTTTGTTATCCCAGGTTTGAGCATAAAGGACCACCCCCAGTAAGGTTAAGGCGGAAAAAAATACCAGATAGGGTTCGGCCGCTACCGTCGGCGCCCAGATGGCATTCTCCGGCATCAGGATAAAAATAAAAGCGGCAAAAAGGGCCAGTAGCTCCTGGCCAAAAATCAGATAAGCGATAAGAAAAATCAGCAGGGCGGTCAGCAGGCTGACAGTAACGGTAATTCTGGAGCTAAGATACTCATCTACCCCAAAGATTGAATAAAACACACTCAGCAGAGCGGGCATACCGCTCGGGTCTTTATTATATTCTCCGTCATAACAATGGTCCGGCGTGCCCAGATTGGTTTTCAGCGCAACATTTTGATGGGCGATATTGGCCCCGATATTCATATAAATATCTTCGTCAAAATAAACCCGGTGGGTAAAAGGCCCCACGCTCCAAAAAAGATAAAAACCCAACCCCAATACCAGGGCCAGCGCCAGCCAGGTTTTGTAATTGATCGACCTTAGCTTCTCGCGCAGCGGCTTAAAGATTAAAATCCCCAGGATCAAAAGCAAAAGCAGATGCAGGCGTAGGGTATAGGCCACCAACCCCGCCAGCATGCTCTGCAAGGAAGACGCCCAGCTCGCCGGCATCAACATGCGCGGTAAAATAAATAAGACCAGAATAACCGAATAAAGCAGGCCGGAGAGGAAAATATTCTCCTGATATTGAGCAAAATATTTTTTCATTTCGCCGTTACCAAAAAGTCGCCGATCGCCATACATTTATTCCCGGTTTTAAGGAAAGTCCCTACCGCCTGCGCTGGATTTTCGACAATTGGATCACCGTGTTGATTAAAGCTGGTGTTTAAAATTATGCTCTCTCCGGTTAATTTGCGATAGGCTTCCAGCAGAGCACGAAAACGGGGATTCTCTTTTCCCAACATCTGCGGGCGGCATGAGCCATCCACATTGACCACCGCTTCAAACTTTTCTTTCAATCCCGGTTTCACGCTGTAACCCATGGTCATGAAGCGATCGGGGCGATGGGTGAAATCGGCAATATAATCGGCTATATTCTCCTCCAGGAGGGTCGGGCAAAAAGGCTGGTACCAGACCCGTTTTTTAATTTTCAGGTTCAGGTCATCTTTACATTTTTTGGAATCGGCCTTCGCCAGGATACTGCGACACCCCAACGCCCTGGGCCCCAGCTCCATGCGCCCCTGGAACCAGAAAACAATCTTTTCTTCCGCCAGCAGCTTAGCCGCTTTCTCAGCAATATTTTCTTCACGGGTAAAATTGAGGCTTTTCTGTTTTAATGCTTTCTGAATTTCTTCATTCGCATATTCTCTGCCAAAATAAACATCCTTAAATTGATATTTCGCCACCCCGTTTAGTTTGGAATTGACGTATAAGGCCGCGCCGATCGCCAGTCCACCATCTCCCATATGCGGAAAAACAAACCAATCCTTCACCTGCGGCAAATGTCTGATTTTCTGGTTAGCTTTGATATTAGAAGCCACGCCCCCCGACCAACACAGCTTTGTGTCGCCCGTCTCACGCAGACAATTCTCAAACCATTGCACCAGGAAATGCTCCAGCGCATCCTGGGCCATGCGGGCAAATTGCTCGGTGGGGCTCTTCCAGAGAATTTTCTCTAATACCTGCTTCATGCGTGAGGTCGGCACCTTTGCCTTAATCCTCATGCCCGACACCTCAAACAATTCCAGCATCGGATTTTCAGCGGGAGGCACCGGATAAGCGAAATCGGCCAGCGCCATGACTTTCCCCTCATCTTCCAGCTCGCGCATATTCAGAAGATTGGTGACGTGTTCAAAAAATATTCCCAGCGAATCACGCGCCGGGATTTCAGCAACTTTTTCCATCTTTCCCTGATTAAACAGGTTTACCGTCCCTGAAAGACCATCCCCCACCCCATCGATGCTGATGGACAGTCCTTTTTCAAAACCGCTGCAAAAACAGGTGGCGGCGTGTGCCAGGTGATGGTTTACCATATAGAGTCGATAGTTTTCGAATCCCAGCCGGTTAAGCTGACCTTTCAGGTTTAGATCACTAAAAATGTTACTAAGGGGAGAAGGGCCAAATTCAGTCAGAAAATATTTCAGGTTTTTCTGGAAAAGCATCTGGCGTGGTATTATTTTACGTCGGCGGATTAAATAATATTTTTCTTTCAGCGAGGGCAATATTCGGGTTAGCGTCTTGGAAAAATCGGAGGTGGTCGCCGCGACAGCCTTAATTTCTTTAGGTGTGATTTTTAAATAATCCAAACAGGCTTTGATGGAAAGCGTTGGGAACCCGACCTCCAGTTTGCGTCGGGAAAGGCGCTCTTCGTTGAAGGCCACCTTGATGACATCACCCTCAATGATTGCCGCCCCCGCGTCATGCCCATCCCAGATACCGAGAATATACATCATTAAAATAAATTCCCTAAAATCGTCTGATAGGCCTCACAGGGGGTCCAGCAATTGGGGCAAGTATACTCGGCAATGATTTTCCTGGTTTCTTTAAAATTATTTGATTTCCAGAACCGCGAAAGATCAAACTCATTTTCCCGCACACTCCCCAGATTCTTATCATACATGGCACAAGGGTAAATATTCCCCTGGGGATCGAGATAGCAGGAAGCACGCAGGGCCTGGCAGGGCAGCGGGGTTTTCTGCTGCTTAAGAAATTTTACCAGCAACTGCAGATATTTCTTTTCGATCCAGGTATCCGGGTTTAAGGGTACCTTATAACTTTCCAAATACTCCTTTATTTCTTTGATCGCCTCCGCTTCAAAACCTTCACTGAGCTGATATGCGAGGTTCCCATAATAATGGGAAGAAAAATGGAAGAGATTAACATGGAAATCGGTCAGGCCAAAATCAGGGACCTCGGCACGAATGGCCTCAATTGTTTCCTTAAGTCTGCCAAGATTATGAGGAGAAATAGTATAACTTACAAAAGGCTGATAAGCGGTGCCCTTAAATATTTCACGCAAACCTTTTAAACTTTGCAGGCTGAGCTTAAAACTTTCCGGTATCCTCCTGACTTTCAAATCAACTTCCGGCGGTCCTTCCACGCTCACCCCAATGGCAAATTTAGGTATTCTGATCAACGCGCGTATCGCCTTTGCCGCCGCCAATAATTTGTCCGGCAGCAGACCGTTGGAGGTAAAATTCATAAAATAAAGCCTGGGATTGTTATTTTGGATCACTTTAATGATCTCGGACAGGTCTTCGCGCAGCGCGGGCTCTCCCCCGGTTAAATTTATCCAGGAAAATTTATTCTTTTGAAAGAAGCGATCAATTTCATTTAATTCTAATTCCTTTTCACTTTTCCTCTGCCAGATATTGCAGGTAGCACAACGGGCATTGCAACAATAAGTTATGGCAAAGGTTAGTTTATAGGCGCGGGACAGCCCATTGAAATTCGAAGCTAAAATATTTTTACCCAGTTCAAAAAAGGGAGAAGCCATGTTATTTAGCAAAAAGCTCCTTCAGGATACGCAGCAGAACAATCCAGCCATCACGCATCACCTTGAGTTTGCCCACTCCCCGGAAACGATGTTTTTCAAAGCTGGGCACTTCCAGCACTTTTAGCTTGGCTTTAGCTGCCTTGATGGAAATCTCGGCTTCGATCCCGAAACCATCTGATTCCAGCTTTAATTTCGGTATCACTTCCCGGCGAAAAGCGCGATAACCATAGCAGAGGTCAGAATAATTCATGCGCCATAAAAGATTTACGATCAATACCAGGATTTTATTTCCCCAGCGACGGATGGGCGTAATGTCGTCACTTCCCCCGCCCTGGATAAAGCGCGATCCCATGCAAATATCATAGCCGGCATTAATGCCGGTGATCAAAAGTGGGATTTCGCTGGCAATATGCGAGCAATCGGCATCCATCATGATGATAATATCGCCACCAACCGCCTCCATGCCCTTGCGCAAAGCGGAACCTTTACCGGCAGAATCGAACAATACTTTAGCTCCCAATTTTTTCGCTACCTCCACCGTTTTATCGGTAGAATTGCCATCTACCACAACAATTTCATTGATTTCTTTAGGCAGACTCTGTAGGACCAATCCGAGGTTTTCTTCCTCATTCAGGGTGGGTATAACCAGCGATATTTTTTGCATCACAAAACTATTTTTCTTAAATCGGCCACCTGCAGATAAAGTTTATCGATCGATTTTAGAAGTGCCAGACGGTTTAACCTTATTTTTTCTTCTCCGTGCATCACCAGAACTTTCTCAAAATATTTCTCAATCGGTTCGGTCAGTTTTGCCAGTTCTTTCACCGCTTTCGTCCAATCTTCCTGTTTGATCGCCTCCCCAACTTCCCAGTTTATTTTCAGATAAAGATCAAAAAGCTCTTTCTCTTCTTTCTCAACAAAATCCCCCTCCAGCACCTCTTCCCGCCTGGCTTCTTTGGCAATACGGGCAATCCGATCGGCGGAACGGACCACTCCCGCAAACCAGCTCTCGCTTACCAATTTATTCAAAACCTGCGCTTTTTTTAGGGCGTCTAAAATATCATTGAAATCGACCAGCACCGCCTCCACCACATCGTAGCGTATCCCCTTTTCCAATAAAATAGGGCGCAGCCGGCCGGCGATAAACTCTAAAATCCGCTTTTTAATTTTGGCAGAATCCTGGTAACCGGTTTCCCCCTGCGCAAAAATAAATCCCAGAAAAACCGGCTCATAAAGTTTATAGCTGTGGCTGATCGCTTCATCCAAAAGCAGGTCAAGGTTTTTCTCCAGAACTATCCGGATAATTCCATGCACCGCACGGCGCAAACCATAGGGATCTTCCGAGCCGGAAGGGGTGGATCCTATGCTGAAACAGCCCACCATGGTATCGATTCTATCTGCCAGCGCGACCACGATACCTTCGGAAGATTGCGGCAATTGGTCTTCCGCATAACGGGGTAAATAATGCTCAAAGATCGCTTCCGCCACCGCCGGCTCCTCCCCTCCCAACAAGGCATACTCTTTTCCCATTTCACCCTGTAATTCAGGAAATTCGTAAACTATTTTAGTGGTCAGATCGGCCTTGCTCAACTCCGCTGCTCGACGCACACGCGCCGCAACCGCTTCTCCCATTTTCAGATTTTTTGCCAGCCATTCAGAAAGTTTTGCCAGTCTTTCTGTTTTATGAGAAATGGTTCCCAATTTTTCAAAAAAGGCTACGCGATCGAGGTCTGCCACCCTTAACTTAAGCGGTAATTTAAGGTCTTCTTCATAGAAAAATTTAGCGTCCGAAAGCCTGGCGGTTAAAACCTTTTCATTCCCCTCTACCACTTTTGCATTCTTACACCCATCCGTAATCACCACAAAGTTAGCCAGCAATTTCCCCTCTTCATCCAACACCGGGAAAAATTTCTGGTTCTTTTTCATAGAAGTTATCAGCACCGCTCGCGGCAATGACAAAAACTCATCTTTAAACTTACCAACGTAGGCGATAGGATTCTCAACCAGATAGGTGACTTCCTCCAGCAGATCTTCTTCGACCAGAGCGCTCCCCTTCTTCCGTTTTACCGCTTCATTTACCATTTTCCGGATCAGTTCTTTCCTTTCCTTCTGATCGACGATTACCCCCAGCTTGGCCAGGACTTTAATAAAATTCTCCCTATTTGAATCTTGTATTTTTAGTTTTGAGTTTTTGAGATAGCGGTGCCCCCGGGTAAAAGCGGAGGATTTTACGCCTGCCAGTTCAAATTGGATGGTTTTATTTCCGCAGAGGGCTAAAAACCAGTGAAAGGGACGGATAAATTTTATATCATAATTACCCCAGCGCATCGCCAGCGGTTGGTAAAGCGCTAAAATTATTTCAGGAAAAAGAGCTTTCAGGATTTTCTCAACCGGCTGGCCTTTTTTCAAAACCACGGCAAAAACATAATTTCGGTTACCTACCGGTCTTTGCTTTAGATCTTTGAGCGTTACTCCCTGACTTTTGGCAAAGCCTATTGCGGCGGGCTTGGGCTTACCATCGGGATCAAAGGCCGCTTCTGCGGGGGGACCTTTAACTTCCTCGGTAAGATCGGTTTGGTTTACGGAAATATTTTGGATAGAAAGAACCAGACGACGCGCCGTACCGAAGGTTTCAATATTGCCAAAGCCAATTCTTTCTTTTTTAAGCTTTTCTTCAGCTTTAAATTTGAGATCCAGCAAAAATCCGGGCATAAACCGCGCCGGAATTTCTTCACAACCCACTTCAAGTAAAGCGTCAAGATTTTTTAATTTGGACATCGGTTCCTTCCACGTAGATCTTGGCACAGCGGCGCGCCAGTTTTCTGATCCTCAGGATATAGGCCATGCGCTCGGTGACCGAGATCGCCCCCCGCGCATCCAGTAAATTAAAGGCATGCGAGCACTTCAAAACATAATCGTAAGCCGGTAAAACCAAATTTTGCTCCATCAGGCGCAAAGCTTCTTTTTCGTAAAGCTCAAATAGGCTGTTCAGGGTTTCAATTGAGGCAACCTCAAAATTATATTTAGAGTGCTCTTTTTCCGGCTGCAGGTAGATGTCACCGTATTTTACTCCGTTGGCCCATTCGATATCGTAAACATTATCGATCTTCTGAATAAACATCGCGATTCTTTCCAGGCCATAAGTCAATTCGGCGGCTACCGGTTTGCAGGGATACCCGCCACACTCCTGGAAGTAGGTGAACTGGGTAATTTCCATCCCCTCCGCCCATATCTCCCAACCCGTACCCCAGGCCCCCAGCGTCGGTGATTCCCAATTATCCTCAACAAAACGCACATCGTGTTTGGCCGGATTTATACCGAGCGAACGAAGTGAGTCGAGGTATCGATCTTGTATATCAATGGGTGAGGGCTTAATGATCACCTGATATTGAAAATAATGAAAGAGGCGATTGGGGTTTTCTCCGTATCGGCCGTCGGTAGGGCGCCGGACCGGATCGATATAGGCTACCTTCCAGGTTTTAG
>Ga0315287_10001580_pt1 | contig 21153 bp, 22 predicted proteins | sample YL17G11_0_MG_FD_205037 | JGI IMG/M metagenome (GOLD analysis project Ga0315287, IMG submission 205037) | Sediment microbial communities from Yellowstone Lake, YNP, Wyoming, USA - YL17G11_0 | ecosystem: Environmental > Aquatic > Freshwater > Lake > Sediment | place: USA: Wyoming | collected...
TCCAGGGCCGCCCCAGAGTGACGACCTCGAGCCGGGATTCGTCGTCCCTGTACAGCAGCTCGCTGGCCACCTTGCCGGCGGGCGTCTTGTACGTCAGGTCCAGCGCATCCGACCCGAACCACTGCACATTGACGACTGTGACGAGTGCATCCGGCAGGATGCCGCGAACGGCGGCGTTGGGCTGGAGATCTTCGAGCTTGATCAACGAGGCTCCGTTTCGGCCGAGCAGGCAACGTCCATGGGGCGCCGACAACTTGGCCTTGGTTTACCTGCGAAACATGCGCCCCGTCACGTGATCCCGCGAGGGTGCACCATGCCCCGGCACCAAGGAATCAACAGCAGGGGTGTGACAGTCGGCCGCCCCGCCTTTGACGCCCGCCCCTTCCGACGCCTACCTTTCGCCTTGAACCTGGCCCCTGGCCCCTGGCCCCTGACCTCCGGAGCCCCGATGCTGGACATCGTGCACAAGCTCCTCTCGCCCTTCGCCGGCGGCGTTACTCTGTCTGCCTCGGGCCAGGTCGAAGTCCCGCGGCCCGCCGCGCTCGCCGGCCCCGCGATGGACGGTCTCGCCCGCGCCGCGGCGTTCGGCACCGCCGAGTCGAAGGACGTCGCCCGCTGGCTCCTGTGGGAGATCGGCCAGGTCGTCGGAGTGCGGCCCGCGTCCATCCACGATCTCTACCTCGCCCGCGGCCGCGGCGAGTCGCACGGCTTCACCGTCCCCGCCGTCAACATCCGCGGTCTCACCTACGACACCGCGCGGGCCCTCTTCAGGGCGGCGGTGCGTCTCGGGGCGGGCGCCTTCATCCTCGAGATCGCGCGCTCCGAGATCGCCTACACCGACCAGCGGCCCGCCGAGTACGTGGCAGTTCTCCAGGCAGCCGCGCTGCGCGAGGGGTTCCGCGGCCCGCTGTTCGTCCAGGGCGACCACTGCCAGATCAACGCCAAGAAGTACGCCACCGATGCGGAGGGCGAGGTCGGGGGACTGAAGGCGCTGATCCAGGAGGAGATCGCGGCCGGCTTCTACAACATCGACGTGGACACGTCCACGCTGGTGGACCTCGCCCAGCCGACGCTCGACACCCAGCAACGGACCAACTACGAGCGCGCCGCGGAGCTCGCGGCTTTCGTGCGGGGCCTCGAGCCGGCGGGCGTGACCGTATCCGTGGGCGGCGAAATCGGCGAAGTGGGCGGGAAGAACAGCGACGTCCACGAGCTGCGCGCCTATATGGACGGCTTCACCAGCACGCTCGCGAAGCTCGCGCCCGGCAAGGCGGGGCTGTCCAAGATCTCCGTCCAGACCGGCACCTCCCACGGCGGCGTCGTCCTCCCCGACGGCTCCATCGCCGACGTCACGATCGACTTCGAGACGCTGCGCGTCCTCTCCCTCGAGGCGCGGGACCGCTACGGGATGGCCGGCGCCGTCCAGCACGGCGCGTCCACGCTGCCCGACGCCGCTTTCGGCAAGTTCCCCGAGATCGAGACGGCGGAGATCCACCTGGCGACCGCGTTCCAGAGCCTCCTCTTCGACCATCCGGCGCTGCCGGCGGCCTTCCGGGCGAAGCTCTACGACTGGCTGCGCGAGAACGCGGCGGGCGAGCGGAAGGCCGGCCAGACGGACGAGCAGTTCTTCTACACCGCGCGGAAGAAGGCCATCGGCCCCTTCAAGCGCGAGTGGTGGGACCTGCCCGAGACGGTGCGCACCACCCTCGGCGCGGCGCTCGAGAAGCAGTTCACGTTCCTGCTGGAATCGCTGCGCGTCCCCGGCACGGCCGCGATGGTCGCCCGGTACGTGCAGCCACCCGTTATCCGCCGGGCCGAGCCCCCGGCCGCCACGGCGGCGGCCCCGGACGACGCCGACGCGGGGGAGTAGGAGGACGACGATGGCGCGCAAGCATGAGCACGACGACGAAGACGAGGTGGTGTACGTGGAGAAGGGCGGCTCGCCCGTCGTGCCGTTCCTCTGGGGTCTCGCCGTCGGCGCGGCGGCCGCCCTGCTCTTCGCGCCGACCAGCGGCGAGGAGCTGCGCTCGAGCATCAAGACCCGCGCCCGCCGGATGAAGGACCTCGCCCTCGAGAAGGCCGGCGAGGTGGAGGAGACCGTCGGCCACGGCTACGCGCGGGCCCGCGCCAAGGTCGAGGAGGAACTCGAGTCGGCGCGCAACTACGTCGGCGAGACGCGTCACGCCGCGAAGGACGTGGTGGACGCCGGCAAGGCCGCGGCGTCCACGGCGCGCGAGGAGTTGGAGCGCCGCCTCACGGAAGCCCGCAAGAGCCGCCGCGCCGCCCGCCAGACGCCGGCGGACGAGGAGCCGGTCGCGTAGGCACGCCCGTGCGGGTCCCCGCCGCGCGGCGCCTGATGTATGCCTGGCACGACGTGCGGAACTTCGTGCGCCGCGTCTACGAGGGCGCGATGGAGGACAACGTGCCGTTCCTCGCGAGCGGCCTGACCTTCGACGCGCTCCTCGCCGCGATTCCGCTCGGCCTCCTCATCCTCGCGCTCATCGGCCACCTGCTCAGCGCCGGCGCCGGCGCCGAGCAGGTGGATCTGCGGCAGTACCTGGGCAAGTTCCTTCCGGCCCGGCCGACCGGCGGCGGGACGGACCCCTTCGCGCCCATCCTGGCCCTCGCCGAGAGCGTCGTCCGGACGCGCGGCACCCTCGGTCTGCTCGGCATCCCGCTGTTCATCTGGTTCTCGACGCGGCTCTTCGGCTCCCTCCGGTCGGTGCTGTGCAGCGTGTTCGACAGCCCCGAGACGCGGCCCTGGCTGAAAGGCAAGCTCTACGACATCGCCCTGGTGATCGCGACCGGCCTCCTCTTCGTGGCGAACACGGCGCTCTCCGAGGGTGTCGCGATCGTGATGCGCCGGACCGGCGCCTTCAGCTTCCTCGAGTTCTTCGCCGCGCAGCTCCTCGCCTTCGCCTTTCTGGTCGCGCTGTTCGTGATGGTCTTCAAGTACGCGCCGGCGCACGGCGTGCGCTGGGACACGGCGTTCGTGGCCGGCCTCTCGTGCAGTGTCGGCGTCGAGGTCGCGAAACAGGTGCTAAGCTTCTACTTCGGGAACTTCGTGCGGGCCGACCGGCTCGTGAGCGACGCGACGCTCGGGGCCATCATCCTCTTCGTCGGCTGGGTCTATTACATGACGCTGGTTTTCCTCATCGGCGGGCAGATCGCACAGGTGTACGATTTCCGCCGCCGGCAGGCGGCGCAGCGCGCCATCCTCTCCGACTGACCGGCCGTTCCCCACCACCGGGGTGCCCGTGAGCATACCGATCGACCTGCGCAGCGACACCGTGACCCGCCCCTCGCCGGCGATGCGCCGCGCGATGGCCGAGGCCGAGGTCGGCGACGACGTCCTCGACTTCGACCCGACCACCCGCCGGCTGGAGGAGCGTGTCGCCGCCCTCCTCGGCAAGGGGGACGCGCTCTTTTTCCCGAGCGGCACCCAGGCGAACCAGAGCGCCGTCTGGTTCCACTGCGCGCGCGGCACCGAGCTGATCCTCGAGGCGAACGCGCACCTCGTGCACTACGAGCTCGCCGGCGCGGCGGCGCTCACCGGCGCGCAGATCCGCCCCGTGGCGACGCCCGACGGCCTCCTGACCGCCGAGCTGGTGCGTGCGGCTCTGCGGCCCGCCTCGCCCCACGTGCCCCGCGTCTCGGCTATCGCGCTCGAGAACACGCACAACGCGGCGGGCGGGAAGGTGATGCCGGTCGCCGTGGCCGATGCCGTCGGCGCGCTCGCCGCCGAGGCCGGGATCCCCGTGCACCTCGACGGCGCCCGCCTCTGGAACGCGGCCGCCGCGCTCGAGGTGCCCGCGGCCCGCCTCGCCGCCGCGGCGGCGACGGTCTCGGTCTGCTTCTCGAAGGGACTCGGCGCTCCGGTGGGGTCCTGCCTCGCGTTCCCAGCGGAGTCCCGGCGCCTCCTGTGGGAGATCCGCAAGCGCCTCGGCGGCGGGATGCGTCAGTCCGGCATCCTGGCGGCCGCGGCCCTCTACGCGCTCGACCACAACCTCCCGCGCATCGCCGAAGACCACCGCAACGCCCGCCGGCTGGCGGACGGTCTGCGCGGCCACAAGGCGGTGGCGCCGCTCCCGCCCGACACCAACATCGTGATGCTGGACCTGCTGCGGGACGGCGACAAGGCGGACGCCTTTGTCCCGCGGCTCGCGGCACGGGGCGTGCTGGTGACGGCGTTCGGCCCGAAGCGGCTGCGGGCGGTGACGCACCTCGACGTGTCCGCGGCGGAAATCGACCGGGCGGTCGAGACGATTGCGGAAGTGCTCGGATAGCGTCCATGCGCGCAGTCGCTGTTCTCTTCGCCGTCGCTTGCCTGGCGCGCTCCGCCGGCGCGCAACTGCCCGATTCCGCGCGGGCCGACAGCGCCCGCTGGACCCTCCCCGCCATCACCGTGCAGGCGGTCCGCGAGACGCGGTCGCTCCTCGACGTCCCCCTCGCCATCACCCGCATCGAGTCCCGCGCGCTGTTCGGGACGACGGGGTACGGCCTCGACGAGGCGCTGACGAAGGTGCCGGGCGTCGTCGCGCAGTCACGCTACGGCGGCAGTGACGTGCGGATCGTCATCCGCGGCTTCGGCGCGCGCGGGGCGGGCGACCGCTCCAACGCCGGCACGTCGCGGGGCATCCGCGTGCTGCTCGACGGCGTCCCGGAGACCGAGCCGGATGGCCGCACGTCGTTCGACAACGTGGACCTCGCATCGATTTCATCGCTCGAAGTGATCCGCTCCAACGCCTCCGCGCTGTGGGGCAACGCGGCCGGCGGCGTGGTGAGCCTCTCCACGCTCGACGAGCAGCACCCGCGGTTCTGGACCGCCGAGCGGACGATCGGCGGCTACGGCCTCCGGCGGCTCGTGCTGCGCGGCGGCACGGCGCTGGGGCAGGGCGCCATCGCCGCCTCGGTCGTGAACACCGAGTTCGACGGCTGGCGGCGGCACTCCCACGCCTCGCGCTGGCTGGCCACGCTGTCGGCGGCGAGCACGCTCGGCGGCCGCACGCGCCTCGGTGCCTACGTGGTCGCCACGTACAACAGCTTCCGCATCCCGGGCCCGCTCACCCGCGCGCAGGCCGACAGCGCCCCCGGGCAGGCCAACGCCACGTACCTCCAGCGCGACGAGCGTCGCGTCAACCGCCTGGCGCGCATCGCCGTCACCCTCGACCACCGCCTCGATGCCCGGAACGCGTTGAGCGGGATGGTGTTCGTCGGACCCAAGTTCCTGCAGCGCTCCGAGCGAGGGACGTTCCGCGATTTCACCCGCTACCACGTCGGCGGCAACGTCGTCTGGCGGAACACGACGCACTTCGGTTCGGGCGTGACGGGTACCCTCCTGGCCGGAGTGGACGAGGCGTACCAGGACGGGGCCATCCTCTTCTACTCGCTCGCGGCGGACGGAACGCGCGGCTCGCAGCTCCGCACGGACAAGCGAGAGGGCGCCAACAACTTCGGCGCGTTCGTGCAGGAGGACCTGCTCATCGGCCCCCGGCTCGGCGTCGTGGTCGGCGCTCGGTTCGACGCGATCGCCTACCTGGCCAACGACTTTCTTCTCCCGGCCCTCGACGCCCGCAGGACGTTCAGCCGCGTCACGCCGAAGCTCGGCGTCAACTACCGCGTCTCGCCGCGGCAGAGCGTGTACGCCAGCGTCGGCGGCGGCGTCGAGGCGCCTGCGGGCAACGAGACCGACCCGGCAAGCACCTTCGGCCAGGACACGGTTACCGCGCTCAACCCGCTCCTCGAGCCGATCCGCTCCACGACCCTCGAGGCGGGGACGAAGCACCTGGTGCCGCTTGCCGGTGGCGGGATCCTGAACGCCGTCGCGTACGACGTCGCGCTCTACCGGACTACGGTCATCAATGAGATCGTGCCCTACCGTGGCGGCCGCTTCTACTTCACCGCCGGCAAGGCGCGGCGCACGGGTGGCGAGCTGGGCATCACGCTCTACGCGCTCAACGGCCTGCAGCTGCAGGGCGCGCTGAGCGTGTCGCGGAACCGCTACGTCGAGTACGTGGTGGACTCGGTGCACTACGGCCGTGCGGGGCAGCTGGCCGATTACGGCGGCAACAAGGTGGTGGGCGTGCCGGACCTGCTGTACTCGGCGAGTGCCGGCTACACGCTGCGCGGCCGCGTGCCGGTCACGGTGAAGCTCGGCCTGCAGGGCTCGTCGAGCTACTTCGTGGACGACGCGAACGCCGTATCCGTGGCGGGCTACACCGTGGCCAACCTGACCCTCGGCCTCGAGGACCCGCTGTCGCTCGGCGCCGGCATCGGCGTGCGCGGCTACGTGACCGTGAGCAACCTGTTCGACAGGCGCTACATCGCGTCGGCGTTCCTCAATCCGGACGTGGTCGGCGGGGTTCCCGTGGCGTTCGAGCCCGGCCTGCCGCGGCATCTGACGGTGGCGCTCTCCGTGGGGAGGCGCTGAGAGGCACCACGGGCGGCGCCTCCGCGCCGCTGGCCCCCTGACCTATCGCAACCGCTGGAAGCCCGCTGTCTCGAAGTCCTGGTCGAACGCGAACGCCGTCTTGAGGCGCTCGCGCCGCATCACCTCGAAGCTCACGGCATCCGTCATCGAGAAGCGCTGGTCGCGAAACCGCTCCAGCCAGGCGCTCACCGCGTCGCGCAGCAGCGCCACGGGCACGTCCAGCCACTCGTAGGCGGGATCGTCGAGGAGGGCGCCGACCACGGCGCGCGCCTCGGCCGGGCCGCGGCGCAACCCGCGCCGGCCCCGCTCCCCTGACCCCTGACCCCTGACCCCTGACCCCTGACCCCTGACCCCTGGCCCCTGACCCCTGACCCCTGGCCCCTGACCCCTGACCCCTGACCCCTGACCCCTGACCCCCGACCCCTCGCCCCTGACCCCCGACCCCTCTATCTTTCTTCCGCCCCAGGTCCGTCGGGCGTGCGCGCACGAACCGCGTCAGAGCCCCGCAGGCAGCAGCGCTAAGTGATGTCGAACGTCGCGGCGGGGTGCCTGGGGCATTTCCTTTCCGTCCTGAACCCCTGTCCAGGAAAGCAGTAATCAGTGCACCTCGCCCTCGCCCGCAAGTACCGCCCCCGTGCCTTCGCCGACCTGATCGGCCAGGAGCATGTCGCGCGCGCCCTGCGCGGCGCGGTGGCGCAGAACCGCGTGGCGCACGGCTACCTCCTCTGCGGGCCCCGCGGCGTCGGCAAGACCACCGCCGCCCGCATCCTCGCGATGGCGTTGAACTGCGACACGCGCGCGGCCGGCGGCGCCACGCCGGCGCCGGGCGAGCCGTGCGGTGAGTGCCCCTCGTGCGAGCGCATCTGGAGCGGCGGCACCAGCCTCGACGTGGTCGAGATCGACGCCGCGAGCAACCGCGGCGTGGACGACGCCCGCGACCTCCGGGAGCGCGCGATGTACGCGGCGTCCGCCGAAGGGCGGTTCAAGGTCTACATCGTGGACGAGGCGCACATGCTGACGCGCGAGGCGTGGAACGCGCTCCTCAAGATCCTCGAGGAGCCGCCACCCCGCGTCGTGTTCGTCTTCGCCACGACCGAACCGCAGAAGATCACCAACGCCGCGGCCCCGGTGATGAGCCGCCTCCAGCGCTTCGACTTCCGGCGCCTCGGTCCGCACTCCATCGCGGACCGGCTGGCGCAGGTCGCGGCGGCCGAGTCCCTCGCGGTGGACGCCGATGCCTGCGCACTCATCGCCCGCGTCGCCGACGGCGGGATGCGCGATGCCCTCTCGATGCTCGACCAGGTGACGGCGTTCGGCGAAGGGTCGGTCTCGCTCGCCCGGGTGCGCGACCTCCTCGGCCTCGTCGGCGACGAGGCCTACGTGGAGCTGCTCGAGATCGTGGCGGGCCGGCGCGCCGACCAGGTCTTCCCCCTCGTCGCCCGGCTCGTTGAGGCCGGCTTCGACCTCGTGGCCTTCGCGGACGGGATGGGTGATCTCTGGCGCGCCGTCCTCACGGTGGTGCTGGGCGGGACGCCCGACGGCGTGAGCAGCGCGCTCGGGGCGACCATCGCTCAGCGCGCCGCCGCCTTCGCCCCGGGCGACGTCCTCCGCATCCTCCGCGCGCTCGCCGAGGCCGAGGAGCCCATCCGGCGCAGCGGCAACCCGCGCCTCGTCGTCGAGACGCTGCTCGTGCGCTGGGCGGTGCTGGACCGGACGGTGGACATCGCGGAGGTGCTCGCCGCCCAGGGCGGGAATTCGCGCCCCGGCGCCCCGACACCCCAGCGTCCCGAAGGGCGGTCCCGGAGCGATCCAAGTGCGCCGGTGCGCCCGGACGCGGATCCGCCGGTCCTCCCGGACGCCGGTCCGCCGGAAACCGGTGCGCCGCTCACGCTCGAGTCCCTCCAGGCCCGCTGGCCCGACCTCGTCGCCGCGGTGAAGGAGGAGAAGCCCCTGCTCGGCTCCATTCTCGAAGACACCGAGCCCCAGGCGTTCACCGACGGCGCCCTGACGCTCCACGTCGTCGGCCGGAGCGCGATGACCGCCGAGGGACTGCTTCGCAACCGTGCCCGGATCGAGGAACTGCTGGGCCGTCTCGTGGCGGGCACCATTCGACTGGCTACGGGCGCGCAGGTCGCTGCACCGCCGCCGCCACCGAGCACCCAGCGCCTCTCCGCCGCGGGTGCCAAGGCCGAGCGGACGAGGGCGCTGCGCGAGAAACACCCCGCCCTCGACAAAGCCGTCGATGCGCTCGATCTCGAGCTGCTGGAGTAGGCTTGCTAGGGCTCCGGTGAGGGTCTAAGTTAGACAAAATGACCGATTTACGTTCACTCATGCAGCTCAGCCAGCAGGTGCAGGGGCGTCTCGCCGAGATGCAGAGCCAGTTGGCGCAGCGCTCGGTGACGGGGTCGGCGGGTGGTGGGATGGTGACCATCACGGCCGACGGTCGCGGGCAGGTGCGCACGGTGCACATCGACCCCAGCCTGCTCGCCGGCGACATCGAGATGCTGGAGGACCTGGTCGCCGCGGCTGTGGCGGACGTGCAGAAACGGGCCGCCGAGGTGGCGCAGGACGAGATGCGGAAGCTGCAGAGCGGCCTGCCGTTCCCGCTGCCGTTCTCGTTGTAGTCGTGTCGGCGATCGAGGAGCTGGTGGCGGAGTTTGCCAGGCTCCCGGGCATTGGCCGCAAGACCGCCCAGCGGCTCACGTACTTCCTGCTGAAGCAGCCCGGCGAGACCTCGGCGCGCCTCGCGCGCGCCGTCACGGCGCTCGGGGAGCGCGTGCGGGCCTGCTCGCGGTGCGGGAACCTGACCGAGACGGACCCGTGCGCGATCTGCGCCGATCCGCGCCGCGACGCCGCGGTGGTGTGCGTGGTGGAGGAGGCCTCGGACGTCCTCGCGATCGAACGCACGGGCGAGTATCGCGGCCACTACCACGTGCTCGGCGGACGGCTGTCGCCGCTCGACGGCGTGGGGCCGGACGCGCTGAACGTGCCGGCCCTGCTGGCGCGGCTCGATGCGCTTTCGCCGGTGCGGGAGATCATCGTGGCCACGAACCCCTCCGTGGAGGGCGAGGCCACGGCGCACTACCTGGAACGCCTGCTCCGGCCGACGGGTGTGGCCATCACGCGGCTCGCGCGCGGCCTGCCGGTCGGCGGCGAGTTGGAGTACGCCGACAGCGTCACGATCGCGCAGGCCCTCCAGGCCCGGCGCTCGATGAGGGACGAGTGAAGCACCGCACGCTGAAGCTCGTGGCCGCGGCGGCGGTGGGGTTCGTGGTCGGCAACGCGCTCGCCCAGCGCTCGATGGGGCGGTGGCGTGCCGCGCTGTTCAGCGCCCGGCCGCTGCGGCGCCTCGCGGCGCTCGGGTACCTGAGCGGCCATCCGAGCGTCGCCGCGGTCCGCGTCCTGAAGGACTACCTCGCGTGGGAGGAGCACCCCGCGCTCCGGCGGCGTGCCGAGTCGCTCGTGCGCCGCATGGAAGCGAATCTGGAATAACGGCGAGGCAGGCATGCCAGGTGCGTCCAGCTGGTCGTTCCGCGAAGAGGACTTCAAGGTCATCACGGGGCTGATGGGCGGGCTGATGCGGGAGACGAGCGTCCGGAGCCTGCTGCTCGTCGACCGCTCCGGCCAGATCGTCGCCAACGTCGGAGAGGCCCCGCAGTTCGACACGCAGGCCTTCGCCTCCCTCACCGCCGCGGACTTCAGCGCCAACGACCAGCTCGCCAAGATGATCGGTGAGCACGAGTTCTCCTCGCTCTTCCACCAGGGCGAGAAGGAGTCGATGTATCTCGTCGACGTCGCGCGGCGCGTCATCCTCGTCGCCCTGTTCGACAACCGCACCACGCTGGGCCTCGTCCGCCTCAAGGTGAAGGCGACGGTCGAGGAGCTGACGAGGATCTTCGAGGAGATGTTCAACCGCGCCGGCACCGAGACCCCCAAGCTCGAGGGGTTTGGGAGCAAAGAGGCCGAGGATGAAATTGATAAGCTGTTCGGGGACTAGGGGACTCGCGCCATGTCGATGATCAACTACGCCTCGCGCGAGATCAACTGCAAGCTGGTCTACTACGGCCCTGGCCTCGGCGGGAAGACCACCAATCTCGAGCACGTCTACACAAAGGTGAACCCGAACGCGCGCGGGAAGATGATCTCGCTCGCGACCGAGACCGAGCGGACGCTGTTCTTCGACTTCCTCCCGGTGGACCTCGGCACCATCCGCGGCTTCAAGACCCGGTTCCACCTCTACACGGTGCCCGGGCAGGTCTATTACAACGCCAGCCGGAAGCTGATCCTGAAGGGCGTGGACGGGATCGTGTTCGTCGCCGACAGCCAGCTCGAGCGGATGGAGGCGAACATCGAGTCGATGCAGAACCTGTACGACAACATGGCGGAGTACGGGTACGACCTCACCAAGATCCCGTTCGTCGTCCAGTACAACAAGCGCGACCTGCCGAACGCCTCGCCGATCAAAGATCTGCAGGCGGCCTTGAACCCCGGCTGGCAGGTCACCGACCCGGCCCGGCAGAAGGTCACGCCCGATCTCGTCTTCCCGAACGACTTCCTGGTCCAGCAGTTGCCGACGGGGGAGTGGATCGAGCGCGTGGTCGCGCAGGAGGGCGTGGCCGTCCAGGGCGACGGCGTGTTCGAGACCCTCAAATCCGTCAGCAAGCTCGTCCTCAAGACGCTCGGGTAGGCCCCGCCCGTGTGGACGCTGCCGAACGTCCTGACGATCACCCGCATCGCCCTCGCACCGGTGATCGCCCTGCTGCCGTTCATCCAGGGCTACTGGCCGAAGGTCATCGCCTTCGTGGCGTTCCTCGCGGCGGCCGCGAGCGACATCGCCGACGGCTACTTCGCCCGCAGCCGCAAACAGGTCACCGACCTCGGCATCCTCCTCGATCCCATCGCCGACAAGCTGCTCCTCTTCGCGACGATCGTCCCCATCTACTACGTCACGCGGCACCCCACGATCCTCTACGGCATCCCGTGGTGGGGGAGCCTGCCGCTGTGGGTGGCGGTCCTGCTCGTCGGGCGTGAGGTGTTGATGACGGTCTTCCGCTTCGAAGCCAGGAAGCACGGCGTCGTCATCCCGGCGGGCCGCGAGGGGAAGCTGAAGGTCATCTTCCAGGACATCTTCATCGGCGCCACCATCGCGTGGTTCGCGTGGAAGGACCTCCTGATGGAGATGCGCTGGACCGGCAGCCTGCGGGACTTCTGGGACCAGTTCCACGGCGCGGTCGTGGCGGTCACGCTCGGTGTCGCCGTCGTCCTCACCGTCTATTCGCTCGTGGTGTACCTGTACCGCTACCGCGCCCTTTTCAAGGCCGCGGAGCGGTAAGTGGACTGCGAGCTTCTCACCGTCGGCACCGAGCTGCTGCTCGGGCTCACCGTGGACACCAACGCCGCCGACATCGGCCGCGTGCTCGCGGCGGCCGGGGTGCGCGTGGTGCGCCGCACTTCCGTGGCCGACGACCTCGCCCAGATCCGCGACGCGGTGCGCACCGCCCTCGAGCGCACCCGCGTCCTGATCGTCTCCGGGGGCCTCGGGCCCACGAAGGACGACCTCACCAAGCCCGCCGTGGCCGAGGTGCTGGGCAAGCGCCTGCTGCACGACCCGGCCGTGCTCGCCCAGCTCGAAGACCTGTACCGGCGCCGCGGCATCCCGAAGATGCCCGAGGCGAATCGCTCCCAGGCCGACGTGCCCGAGGGCGCGACGGTCCTGCCCAACAAGTGGGGCACGGCGCCGGGACTCTGGATCGAGGACGGCCAAGGGCGGGTCGTCGTGCTCCTCCCCGGCGTGCCCGCCGAGATGCGCGGCCTCCTCGAGCACGAGGTCCTGCCGCGGCTGCGCCAGCGCATGGATGCCGCGGCGGCGCGGGACCACTCTCGCGCGGAAGTGATCCGCTCCAGGGTGCTGCGGACCACCGGCATCGCGGAGTCGGCGCTCGCGGACCTCGTCGGTGACCCCGCCCGGCTCGTCGGCCCCTCGCTCACACTGGCGTGGCTGCCGTCGTACGACGGCACCGACCTCCGCCTCACGGCGTGGCGCGTCCCGGCGGACGAGGCCGACGCCGCCCTCGAAGCGGGCGTGCAGGCCCTGCTCCCGCGTCTCGGCTCGCACTGCTACGGCGAGGGGGACGCCGATCTCGCCGAAGTGGTGCTCGACCTGCTCGCGCGGAACGGGGCGCGGCTCGCCACCGCCGAGTCCTGTACTGGCGGGCTCATCGGCCAGCGCATCACCGCCATCCCCGGCAGCTCGAAGGTGTACCTGGGCGGGGTGGTGGCGTACGAGAACGACGTGAAGCTCCACCTGCTCGGCGTCTTGACCGAGACGCTGGCGGCGCACGGCGCCGTCAGCGAGCCGGTGGTGCGCGAGATGGTCGAGGGGGCCACGCGCATGCTGGAGGTCGACGCCGCACTCGCGGTGACGGGCATCGCCGGACCGACCGGTGCCGTGCCGGGCAAGCCCGTGGGCACGGTGTGGATCGGCGTCTCGTGGCGGGGCCGCGTGCGGGCGTTCACGCACGTCCTGCCCGGCAGCCGCGACGCCATCCGCCGCCGCGCCGCGCAGTGGGCGCTCGACTACCTGCGGCGCGTCGTCGCGGAGCTCATCTGATGCCAGCGTTCGGCGACGTCGAAAGCTGGACGGCGCCGGACGGGGCTCGACTCGCGCTCCGCCGCGCGGCGCCGGCCGGCCCGTCGCGGGCCGTCCTCCTCCTCCTGCACGGCTTCGGCGATCACAGCGGCCGCTACGCGCACGTCGCCGCGTGGGCCGTGGCTCGGGGCTATTCCCTCTGGGCGCTCGACCAGCGCGGCCACGGCCACTCGCCGGGCCCGCGCGGCCACATCACCCGCTTCGCCCAGTTCCTCGCCGACGTGGCCGCGCTGCGCCGGCGTGCGGCCGCGGAGGTGCCGGCGCCGCAGGTCCTCCTCGGCCACTCCTTCGGCGGGCTCGTCGTGCTGCGCTACCTCGAGACCGTCCCGCAGGGGCTGGCCGCCGCTGTCGTCACGAGCCCGTTCCTCGCGCTCGCGATGCACGCTCCGGCGTGGAAGGTCGCCGCCGCGCGGGTCCTCGCCGACCTGGCCCCCGGCCTCGGGATGTCCACGGGCCTCGACACCGCCCTTCTCAGCACCGACGCCGGCGTCGGCGAGGCGGCGCGAGCCGACCCGCTCTACCACGGCCGGATGACCCCGCGGGCCTGGCGCGAGATCCTCGCGGCCCAGGCCGCCGCCGTCGCCGAGAAGGACCGCATCGCCACGCCGCTCCTGATGCTCCTGGCCGACGACGACCGCATCCTCTCCAGCGCCGCGTCGAGGGCGTTCGCCGCCGCGCTCCCGACCCCGGCCGATCTCATTGTCTACGAGGGGATGTACCACGAGATCCTCAACGAGCGGGAACGCGGCCGCGTTCTCGCCGACCTGGGCGCGTGGCTGGACCGTGCCCTCGCCGCCGCGCCGGCGGCTGCCGGAAAGGCCTGACGGAGATGGAACCTTACAGGATCAAAGTGGTCGAGCCGATCGCCTTCACCACGCGCGAGGAGCGTGAACGCGCCCTCGGCGATGCCGGCCACAACCTCTTCAACATCCCCGCCTCCCTCGTCACCATCGACCTCCTCACCGACTCCGGCACATCCGCGATGTCCGACCGGCAGTGGGCGGGGATGATGCAGGGGGACGAGTCGTACGCGCAGTGCCGCAACTTCTTCAACCTCGAGGCGGTGGTGCGGCGGATCACCGGCTACCGCCACGTCCTCCCGACGCACCAGGGACGCGCCGCCGAGAACGTCCTCTTCAGCACGGTGCTGGAGCCGGGCGACCGGGTCCCGAACAACATCCACTTCGACACCACGCGCGCCAACGTCGAGCACAACGGCGGCGTTGCGGTGGACTGCGCCGTGGATGCAGCGTGGGATTCCGAGGTCGATCTCCCCTTCAAAGGCGACATGGACCTCGCCAAGCTCGACCGCGCTCTGACCGAGGCGGGGAAGAACCGCGTCCCGCTGGTGATGATGACCATCACCAATAACTCGGGAGGCGGCCAGCCGGTCTCGCTCGGCAACGCCCGCGCGGTCTCCGCGTGGTGCCGCCGGCACGGCATCCCCTTCTACTTCGACGCCTGCCGCTTCGCCGAGAACGCGTACTTCAACAAGGTCCGTGCGCCCGAGTGCGCCGGAATGAGCATCGAACAGATCGCCCGGGCCTTCTTCGACCTCGCGGAAGGCTGTACGATGTCGGCGAAGAAGGACGCCCTCGTCAACATCGGCGGTTTCATCGCCACCAGCGACGCCGACCTGGCCGGCCGGCTCTCGAACGCCCTGATCCTGATGGAGGGGTTCGTGACCTACGGCGGCCTCGCCGGCCGCGATCTCGAGGCGATGGCGCGGGGCCTCGAAGAGGTCCTCGACGAGCGGTACCTCGAGCACCGCGTCGGCCAGGTGCGCCGCTTCGGCGAGCGACTGCTCGCGGCGGGCGTGCCCATCCTCCGCCCGATCGGCGGTCACGCGGTGTACCTCGACGCGAGACGGTTCCTGCCGCACATCCCGCAGAGTCGGTACCCGGCGCAGGCGCTCGCCTGTGCCCTCTACCTCGAAGGTGGGGTCCGCGGCGTGGAGATCGGTGGCCTGATGTTCGGTGCGCCGGACGAGAAGACGGGTGAGATGCGCTGGCCGGCACTCGAGCTGGTGCGGCTCGCCATCCCGCGGCGCGTCTACACCGACGACCACCTCGCGTACGTCGCGGACGTCTGCGCGAAGCTCTACCGGGAACGCGACGGGCTGCGCGGCCTCAGGGTGGTGAAGCGCGCGCCCGTACTCCCGCACTTCACGGCGCGGCTGGAGCCGCTGGCCTAGGGACGCGGCGGCCGCGCCGGCGGGACGGCCGGACGCGCCCGCGGCGCCGCAGGAGGCGTGCCGAGGACCAGCGTGCGGCGCTCGCGCGACCGCACCACCATGGCCGTCTGCGCGCCCGGCTGCAGCGTGGCGGGGCGCAGGAGACGCCCGCCGAACACGCGCGATTGTGTGATCGAGGCGACCGGCCGGTCGTTCAGCTCCACCAGCACGTCTCCGGGCACGACGCCCAGCGAATCCGCGTGCGATCCCGGCTCCACTTCCAGCACCAGAACGCCCGATGTCGCGCCGAGCGCCGCGCCGAGGCGTGGGTTGACCAGGTAGCCCGTGACCCCGTAGGCGACGTCGCTCCCGCTCGTGCGAACGACCCCCGAGCCGACCGCGCCCGTGCTGCTGCCCCGGCTGAAGGTGACGCGGCCCGGCTCGACCGCGACGCGCACCGTGAGGTCGCCGCCCGTCAGCACCACCTCGCTGTCGCCCGTCTCGACCACGTTCACGCCGCCGGGCCGGCGCGCCTCGACGAGCGTGTTGCCGACGCGTCCCGAGTAGCGCAGGCCGGCGATCGAACCGACCCTCGGCGGCCCGGCAACGCCGGGAGAGACCACGAAGGGGGGCTGTGGTTGAGCCGGCGGCACGAGGACGTAGCCGGGCGCCCGCCGGAGGGCCCGCTGCGCCTGGTTGAGGTACTCCTGGATCCGTTGGAGCGAGGTGTCGCTAAGTACCTTCCCCCGATTGTTCCTGAACTCCCCCTGGAGGCGCGTGAGGTCGCGACGCGCACGCTCGGATTCCTCGGCGCGTGTGCGCGACGACTCGCGCAGCGCCTCGTAGCTCCGCGCGACGTTGGCGTACGCCGAATCGCGCAGCGCCTCGTAGCCCCGCGCGACTTCGACTTGTGCGGCCGATGCCGGGCGGTCCACCGGGACGACCGCCACCGTGCGGCGGCGGCCCTCGCGCACGTACGTGAGCCGCACCCGCACACCGGAACGCAGATTGGCGAAGGCCTCGCCGCCTTCGCGGGAAACGAACGCCTGGCCGTCTATCTCGACCAGCGAGTCGCCGGTACGCAACCCCGCCGTGCCCGCCGGGCCGCCGCGGTCCACCGAGTAGACCACAGGCGGGGCGGTGAACGTCCAGCGCGGAATACTCTTGCCTGCGGAGTTGAGGAAGCAGTTCGAGCACGACAGGCCGATGCCGATCCACGCGCCGCCGGGCTCCTGCGACTCGGCGCTCCTCCCGGTGATGCGCGTTGTGCCCGTCGCGCGCCGGGGGGCCCTGGCTGTGGGCTCCTGGGCGATCGCCGGGGGCGACGCCCCGGCGAGCGCGAGAAGGCCCGCGGCGACGGCGAGCGTCCGGCGCGCGGTGCGGCGCGTCAGTACCATACGACGTTCCGGGTTGGGGGCGGCGGCTGCGAGGCACGCCGGCGCTCGGTCAGGCCGCGGAGCACGGCGGCCGCGAGGGGGTCGCTGGGCGCCAGGCGGGACACTTCCTGCGCCGCTGCGCCCAGGGCGCCCAGTGCCGCCTCGGTCGCCCGCTGGCGCGAGGCGTCCGACGTATCGGTCTCCTGAAGGAGCGCCGACAGGGCCGCCACGTACTCGGATCCGGTCCGCTGCACCTGCTGCGTCCGCTCGGCGAGCGAGCTGCCCAGGCCGACCGCCGCGGCGATGGTCGCCGAGCGCGCCCCGAGGAACTGCCCGACGGCGATGCCGCTGGCGAACAGCGCGAGCGAGGCCGCGAGCGCGCCCACCAGCCAGGCGGGATGCCAGCGGCGGGTCGGCGCGGCAAGGGGCCGGAGTGGCACCGCGAGTACGCCGCGCGCCTGCAACAGCGCCACCGTACGGTCCTCGAGGCCCGTCGGCGGCTCCGCTTCGCGCGGCAGCGCCTCGCAGGCGCGCCGCTCGGCCGGAGTGAGATCGTTGGGGTCGGTCACGCGGGGATTCCTTTCTGACGGCCGCCCAGCGCGGCGCGGAGCGCCTGCCGGGCCCAGAATAGCTGCGACTTGGATGTGCCCTCGGCGATGCCCAGGGCCAGCCCGATCTCCTCGTGGGTGTAGCCCTCGACGTCGTGCAGGACGAGCACCGCACGGTAGCCGTCGGGCAGATCGGCCACCGCGCGCTCGAGGTCCATCGAATCCACCACGTCGAACGGCGCCGCCGCGGGCGGATCGAGATCCTCAGGCCAGTCGGCCTCGGGCCGCCGGATGCGGCGGCGCATCTGCTCCCGCGCGACGTTGAGGGCGATGGCGGAGAGCCACGTGCCGAAGGCGCACTCCCAGCGGAAGCGGTCCAACCGTTCCGTGGCCTTGAGCCAGGTGTCCTGCACGGCGTCCTCCGCGTCGGCGTCGCGTCCTCCCAGCAGCCGGAGCACCAGCTGATAGAGGCGCGGTGTGTGGCGGCGGTAGAGCTCGCGGAACGCCAGCTCATCGCCGGCCAGCACCTGAGAGGCCAGTGCCCGGTCGTGCTCGATCAGGGCGGGCAGAGCCATCTCGCGGCTCACCCCGTGGGGCCCATGGCCAGACGACGGCGTCCCATACTCATCCCCTTTGTTGCTGCGGCGCAGGAAAGGGTTGCCCGAGGCCCGGTCTGCCACCTTGGCGAGTTGCGGTGGCATCGGCCTTGCCAGAGCGCTTATGTTCTAGCTTGCCATACGGAAGATCCAGTCCGGGAGAGTCATGGGCAAGAAGCCGCACTTCAAGCATCACCCTGCCGAGGCCGCTCCGGTGCCGGATGCCCCAGTCGCCGCCGGTCTGGACACAGCCCTTCCCGAGGGGCCGCCCGAGGCGGCTGGCGCTGACGGACCAGCGCCGCCAGCGGTGGCCGGCCCCCCGGAGACAGAGGTGGGGCCGCCGGGTGGTAACGGCCTGGCGCCGATGGAGCCGGTGGGGCAGGACGTCGCCCGCCTCGAGCGGGAGTTGGCTGACCAGAAGGACAAGCTCCTGCGGATCGCCGCGGACTTCGACAACTACCGCAAGCGCACCGCGAAGGAGAAGGCGGAGACGTGGGGCCGCGCCCAGGCTGACCTCCTCCAGCGGGTGCTGGAGGTGATCGACGACCTGGGTCGCGTGGCGCACCTCGACCCCGCGCAGACGAGCGCTCAGGCCCTGCACGAGGGGATGGGTCTGGTGGAGCGGAAGCTCCTCAAGACGCTCGAGGGCGTGGGGCTCGAGCGCGTCGACCCATCGGGCCAGGTCTTCGATCCCAACGCGCACGAGGCGGTGATGACGGCGCCCGCACCCTCCGCCGAGCTGGACGGCAGCGTCAGCATGGTCTTCCAGGCGGGGTATCGCATCAACGGGATGCTGCTGCGGCCGGCGCGGGTCGCGGTGTACGCGTGGACCGAACCCGTCGAACCCGACGTGGTCAACTAGGCGATGGCGCCCCAGAGGGACTTCTACCAGATCCTCGGCGTGGCGGACGGCGCGACGCCGGAGCAGCTCAAGCGCGCCTACCGCAAGCTCGCCAAGAAGCACCATCCCGACGCCAACCCGAACGACAAGATGGCGGGCGAGAGGTTCAAGGAGATCTCGGAGGCCAACGCTGTCCTCTCCGACCCGGAGAAGCGGAAGCAGTACGACCGGCTCCGGAAATACGGCGCGTTCTCCGGCGCCTCGCGCGGGCCCGGGGGGGCGCCGGGTGGCGGCTTCCGGGTCGAGGACCTCGAGCTGAGCGATCTCGGGGCCTTCGGTGGGCTCGGCGACCTCTTCTCGTCCATCTTCGGGGGCGAGAGGAAGAGGCGGTCGGGGCCCGAGCGCGGCGAGAGCGTCGAGACGATCGTGTCCATCCCGTTGCGCGTCGCGGCGCTCGGTGGCCAGGTCCCCGTGGTGGTGCCGGTCACCGAGGCTTGCGGTATCTGTAGTGGCTCGGGAGCGGCGCCCGGCGCCACGCTGGCGCTGTGCGGCGAGTGCAAGGGCACGGGCACGATCTCCTTCGGCCAGGGCGGCTTCTCGGTGAAGCGGCCGTGCCCGGCGTGCCGAGGCCGCGGGCGCATCGCCGCGCAGCGGTGCGGCGCCTGCGCCGGAGCGGGCGACGTGCGGGTCGAGAAACGCGTGATGATCACCGTGCCCCCGGGTACCGACAACGGCTCCAAGATCCGCCTCAAGGGCCAGGGACCACGCGGGAGCGGCGGGGCCGAGGCGGGCGACCTCGTCGTCGCCTTCCAGGTCGAGCCGGACCGCTTCTTCTCGCGCGAGGGGATGGACATCTACTGCGGCGTCCCGATCAACGTGGCGCAGGCGATCCTCGGCACCAAGCTCAAGGTGCGCACCCTCGACGGGAAGCACGTGGTGCTCCGCATCCCGCCGGGATCCCAGCCGGGCAGGAGATTCCGCATCAAGGGGCAGGGCGTGGAGAAGGGTGGTGTGCGCGGCGACCAGATCGTGGAGATCGCCGTGGACGTCCCGGCGAAGCTGTCGCCCGATCAGGAAGAGCTGGTCCGGAAGTTCGCCGAATCCGCCGGCCTCAAGCACTGACCGCGCGCTCGGCGCCCACCGCCTATTCACGATCGTTCGGTCCAGCGTCGCGACCTTGCCGCGGCCCGGCGAGCACGTCAGGTTCAAGCCCACGCTACCCTCTCTGCCAATATGAGTGAGACACCGATCGTCGCGGAGTTTAGTGTACGAGGGTGAGGCGCGTGAAATAGCGCCGCCGAGCGTTGGAGAGGTGGGGCTGGTGAGGCGGGCATCCGGCAGATTCGGGGATGGTCGCTTCGCATCTGTCCTCGCAGTCCAATCCGAAACTGTTGACCCTCATGCGGTCGAAGCTCCGGCTGGGGCACTATAGCCTGCGAACCGAGCAGGCCTACGTCGGGTGGGTGATCCGGTTCGTACGTCATCACCGGTTGCGGCATCCGGCGGAGCTGGGGGAGCAGGACGTGATGGCTTTCCTCCGGCACCTGGCGGAGGAGAGGCGGGTGGCGGCGGCGACCCAGGGGCAGGCGTTGGCGGGGCTCCTGTTCCTGTATCGGCACGTGCTCGGTCGGCCGCTTCGGTTGGAGGGGCACCTGCCGCGGGCGCGGACGCCGACGCGGCTGCCGGTGGTGCTGACGCGATCGGAAGTGGCGCGGGTGTTGGGGCAGCTCGAGGGGGGATATCGGCTGGTGGGGATGTTGTTGTATGGAAGTGGGATGCGCCTGCTCGAGTGTCTGAGTTTGCGGGTCAAGGACGTGGATCTGGAGCGGGGGGAGATCCGGATCCGGCGGGGGAAGGGCGGCGTGGACCGGGTGACGGTGCTGCCGGAGGCCGTTCGGCCGGGCCTGGCAGCGCACCTGGGGCGGGTGCGGGTGCGGCATGGAGAGGACCTGGCGGTGGGGGGAGGCAGGGTGGCCATGCCGGGGGCTTTGGACCGGAAGCTGCCGAAGGCGGCGGCGGAGTGGCCGTGGCAGTGGATGTTTCCGGCGGCGCGCACCTATCGGGACCGGGTGACGGGGGAGCGACGGCGGCATCATCTGCATCCCTCGGCGATGCAGCGTGCGATGGTGGTGGCGGTGCGCCGGTCGGGGGTGGGGAAGCGAGCCAGTTGCCACACGCTGCGGCACAGCTTCGCCACTCATCTCCTGGAGTCCGGCTATGACATCCGGACCGTGCAGGAGCTGTTGGGGCACCGGGACGTGAGCACCACGATGGTGTACACCCATGTACTCAACCGGGGCGGGCTCGGGGTTCGGAGTCCGGCGGACCTTCTGGGCGGGGCGGGTCTTGCGGTCTTCCCGGACTCGGCTGCAGAGGGTACTGTAGGGGGGACAACCCAGACGTCGAAGTACTAGTTAGGCGTCACCGGGAGGTTCGCAATGAAGGTGGCTATTCGACGTTGCGGTTACTGAGTCACTGCTATCCAGGCCGCCCGGGTGGCGGCCACGCTGCGGCGCGACCTCCATCTCGAGGTGGAGCTC
>Ga0315287_10001581_pt1 | contig 21149 bp, 23 predicted proteins | sample YL17G11_0_MG_FD_205037 | JGI IMG/M metagenome (GOLD analysis project Ga0315287, IMG submission 205037) | Sediment microbial communities from Yellowstone Lake, YNP, Wyoming, USA - YL17G11_0 | ecosystem: Environmental > Aquatic > Freshwater > Lake > Sediment | place: USA: Wyoming | collected...
GGCGCTGATCTTCTCGCCCTGCAGATCGACCATGAAGCTTTCCGGCTCCTTGAGGGCCGGGTGCTGGGGGCCAATGGGGACGCGAACGATCCTTTCTTTGTCAGGCATCCTGAGCTCCCTTCTCCCTTGGTTTCCAGTCCTTCAACAGAGGATGCTCACCCTTCGGCCAGTTGTCGGGAAGCGGATAATTTCTTCCCTCGGGCAGTCCCTTGATGTGCGCACCGAGAAGGTCCTCCAGTTCCCGTTCGTAGATGCCCCCTCCGGGGAAGGTCGGTGTGATCGTCTGCATCGACTCTCCCTTTGGGCATCGCGTCTTGACGTTCGCCATCAGGCCGCCGTTGCGTGCCAGATGGTAAATGAACCCCAGGTCGGCTCCTTCGTCGAGCCCGGTGATCATGCAGAGGTTGGAGAACTCCAAGTCCTTGATGAGGAAGTGGAAAACCCCGGCGAACGCCTGGCGATCCACCTCAACCCACACGCGCGTCGCGCGCTGAGCGTTCACCCGGCCGGTGAGGGACGGGAACTTGGCTACCAGCTTCGCAACGACGGTCTCAGCACCGCTCATTTCCCCTCCTCCAGCGTCTTCAGAAGCTTTGCGAACCCGTCGATAATTGCTTGGGGGCTCGCTGGGCACCCTGGGATGTAGGCCGCGACAGGAATCACTTGGTCAATCCCGCTCTTCACATTGTAGAGCCCGTTGAAGACGCCGCCGCTCGTCGCGCACGAGCCCACGGCCACCACGAGCTTCGGCTCGGGGACTTGCTCGTAGATTCGGACGAGACGGGATTCGATCTGCCGCGTCACCGGTCCGGAGCACGCCATGATGTCGCAGTGCCGAGGAGTCCCCTTGAGGAGTACCCCGAAGCGCTCGAGGTCAAAGCGAGGCGTCAGGGCGGCGATGATCTCGATGTCGCACGCGTTGCACGCGCCGGTGTTGAAGTGCAGGATCCACGGCGATTTCCTCTGCCCCCAGCGGACCATTCGACGAGCGACATTCATGCGGGGAGTCACCTCCGGAAGAGAATGTAGAGAGCCAAGAGTGCTCCAAGCACGTAGAGGACCGCAAATGCGGCGCTCCCTGCAATACGAGCCGGCGACGTGGCGACGATCAGCGTGACGACGTGCAAGATGGTGAAGAAGAAGGCGAACGGGAAGAACTGGCTGTAGTCCGGCTGGACGCGGTGGTTCTCGATGTCTTCGCCGCCGGCGTACGGCTTGTCGAGCGCGCCGCGCGGACCCTTCCTGCGAAAGCCGAGAGGGCTCACGGCGGCCGACAGCGCCCAGACGAGGAAGACAAGAAGCGTGAGGGCGACGGGTGGAATCAAGAGAAGAGCCGCTACCGACATCGCCTACCCCTTCATGCTCCGCGTGTTTCCAACGTCCAAGGAGTCATGCTTTCGGAAGAACCCGAGAATGACTCCCGCGACGACCACCACCACGACGACCTCAATGACGATCACCGTGATGACCAAGGCTTGGGCAAGCGCCATCCTTCCGCTCAGGTAGCCGGCCGCGATCAGGAAGAACGTCACCGACTTCATCAGGATCTCGAGGCCGATGAGGATCCGGACGAGGTTGCGGGTGGCCAGCATGCACCACAGCCCGTCAATGAGTAGGAGCGTGAAGAAGGTGAAGTAGAGCCAGAACGACTGCGGGATCTCAATCGTCATGCTTTGCCTCCTTCCTGAACAGGACCAGCACGCCGAACACGCCGGCGAGGAGAATGAGGATCTGCCCAAACAGATCGAGCTGCCGCAGGCTCCACAGCACCGTGCGGACGTCGCCGTCTCCCGCGGGCACGCGGAGGGCGATCTCGACCGGCGCGTGAACGAAGGAGAGCGCCACCCCGACCGCGATGAGGACGAACGGAAGCGGCCAGTAGCGCCGCAGGCGGCTCCGGCGGTTGGCGAGGGCCTCCTTGAGCGGCCGCCGTTCGGTAAGGCTCGTGACGCTCACCAGGACGACCGAGATCAGGCCGGCGCACACCGAGAGTTCCATCACAGCGGCCAACGTGGCGCCCATGCTGAACATCACGACGGCGAGCAGAGCGCTCGTGAGCGCCAAGCCGAGCGCCGCGCGCAGGAGAGCCGTGGTCATCGACGCCCACAGCGCAGCGAGAACGAGCACCACGAGAAGGAGAGTCATCCAGATCATGCTCCGCCTCCCAAGAGAACCCGCAGCGCGAAGGGGAACCCAACCCCGAGGGCGATGGTGATCAAGGCGAGCGCCACGACCGGGACGAGGAGCCCCGGAGCGGCCTCATGCACGTGGGCCCACTTCGGATGGGTCTTCCCGAAGAACACCCGCCGCTGGAGCGAGAGGAAGTAGGCGAGGGTGACGAGACTCGCCAAGATGGCGACCACGGCAAACCCGTACTCCTTTGCGTTCCACAGGGCAAGGACGATCAAGAGCTTGCTCCAGAAGCCGGCCAGCGGGGGAAGTCCCGCGATCGACAGCGTCGCCACGGCGGTGGTTCCGGCCGTCACCGGCATGCGCGCTCCGAGTCCGCCCATCTCATCCATATTCAGAGTCCCGAGCTGCTCCTCGATGGCGGCCGCGTTTGCGAAGAGCTGGGACTTGGATATCGCGTGATTGAAGAAGTGAAGGCCTGCCGCCAGGATTCCGAGGCTCAGGTCTCCTCCCAGAGCGAGGACGATGTAGCCCATCTGGCTCACGCTCGAATAGGCGAGCATTCGCTTCATGTTGGACTGACCCAGCGCGAGGAAGGCGCCGACTACGATCGTGAGGGCGCCGACGACGAGGAGAATCTCGCGTCCCGGCAGCGCGCTACCCATCGTCGACGAAACGATTCGAAGGAGCGCGAAGATGCCCGAAGCCTTCGTGACAATGCCCGCCATGAACACCGACACCGGTGCCGGGGCCGCCGTGTAGGCGTCCGCCAGCCAGCCGTGGAAGGGAACCAGGCCCCCCTTGACGAACAGCCCGCATAGGAACAGAGCCATGGCGACCCAGGTCAGCGAGCCCGGCGCCGCGAGCGCAGTCTTCACCGCATCGAACGTGATGTCGCCGGCCGAGAGCAGGAAGAACCCGATCGACGTGAGCATCAGCACGCTGGCGACAACCGACAGGATGATGTACTTCCACGCGCCCTCGAAGCCCCGCTCGCTGCGGCTTGCCGTGATCAGGATGAACGTCGCGATGGCGGTCACTTCGACGAACACGTAGAGGGAGAACAGGTCGCGCACCATGGCAATCCCGTTGATGCCGACGAGCGCCACGAGGACGAGATTCGCGAAGAAGAACTTCTCGCCGGCGTCCTTCAGCGTTCGGCGTGCAACGAGGAGGGCGACCATTCCAACGATTCCCGCGCACAGCATCGCCAGACCGCTCAAGTGATCGGCGGCGAGCCGGAAGCCAAAGACGCTCTCGAGCCAGGCGAAGGCCGAGCCGTCGATCGAGGAGAACCACTCGACGAACGCGGCCGCGGCTTCCAGGCCAAGGACTCCGAACGATACCCACAAGGCCGCGCCGCGAGCGCGCTTCGGGAGAAGATTCAGGAAGACGACGGCAAGGAACGGAACGAGGAGAAGGAGGTGGCTCATCGTCCGCCTCCCACCGCAGCGAGCACCGCGAGGAGCACGGCGACGGCCCCGGCGAGCGCCCACCAGACGTACCGGTTGACGTTCCCGTTGTGGACTCGCCGCAAGACGCTGGAGGTGACGAGTGCCGTCTTCGACGCGAGCGTGCTGTAGATCCAATCGATCGCCCGATCGATGCCGTAGAGGGCTCTAGCAGCAGCTTTTGCCGTCCAGTTGAGCATTCGATACGGATCGAGCGCGCCCGTCGCCTGGAACGCGTACACCGAAGACAGGCCGGGAGCGTGATGAATGTGATCGACGGCTCCGATGCCCTTGCCCGATCGGCGTACGCCGAACGCATGGTTAAGCACGGCGAGCACGAGCACGGCAACGGTCAGGCCAACGAGCATGCTGTTCGTCGGGAATCCGGCGAACGTCTTGTGGCCTTCCATCGCCGCGCCGACGGCTGGCTGAATGAGTCGCTCAAGCGGCAGGCTGTTGGCGACGCCGAACAGGACGCACAGCCCGGCGAGGAGAATCATCGGGACGAGCATCGGCCAAGGCGCTTCCTTCACCTTGCGCTTTGCGTTCGCCGGCTTGCCGAAGAAGGCGGCGTGACCGAGCTTCAGGAAGGAGGCCGCGGTGAAGAACGAGCCGGCGAGGGCGATGGCGTAGAAGATCCAACCCCGTTCGAGGGCCCCGTCGTAGATGAGTTCCTTGGAGAAGAACCCGTTGAACGGCGGCACTCCCGAGATCGACGCGGCCGCCACGAGGAAGCAGATCATCGTAACGGGCATGGCGCGCCCCAGTCCGCCAAGCTGGTGAAGATCCGTCGTGCCCGTCTCCTTCTCGACCGCGCCGCCGGTCAAGAAGAGCGACGACTTGTAGATCGCGTTGTTCACCATGTGAAAGAGGCCGCCGACAATGCCGACCGGCAAGGCCGTCCCGACTCCGAGGATCATGTAGCCGACCTGGCTGATCGCGTGGTACGCCAGAAGGCGCTTGTAGTCCTTCTGGACGAGGGCCATCATGACCGCAAGCAGGATCGTGGCGGCTCCGATTGACATAAGGACGGGCGAGACCCACGACTCCGGCGTGAGGACGAAGAAGTCAAGCGACACCCGCGCGAGGAAGTAGATGCCCAGCAGTTTCTCCAGGCTTCCCGGCAGGAGCGCCATGAACGGCGTGGGCGCATCGATGGCCGCGTCCGGGATCCAGCTATGGAACGGCATCGCTCCCGACTTTCCCATCGCCCCGATCATGAGGAGGAGGAAGGCCACAGCGCCGAGGCCGTCGAGCGGGAGACGGATGGCCGACATCGACAGCGTCCCCGCAAGATGACCCGTGAGCATCACGCCGAGCATCAACGCGAGGTCGGTCAACCCGACGATGACGAATGCCTTGATGGCCGTTGCGAACGGCTTCGTCTTGCCCGCGACGATCATCGCGAACAACGTCAGCAACAGACCTTCCCAGAACACGAGGAAGAGGACGAGGTTGTCCGCGAGGACCGCTCCGGCGGATAAAGCCACCGTGAACAAGACCCACGCGTGGAACCGGCGCGACGACGGCGCCTTGGCCATCGAGACGACCGAGTACATCGACACGAGGAATCCAAAGCTGGCGATGGCGAGGAGGATGAACGCGCTGAACCGCGACAGCTTGAACGCAAACTCGATCCCAAAACCCATCCAAGGCCAGGCAAAGGCGAAGTCGCTCGGGAAGACGTAGATCGCGAGCCCAAGCTCAAACGCGCACGCAAGCACGGCGAGCGCGTTCGCTGCCCACGGCGTCCGGCGGCTTGGCAGGAGGAGCGCCAGGAGGCCAGCAGCCGCGGGGACGGCGATCGCAAGAAGGAGCACGGTCGGCGTCATCCCGTCACCCCCAGCATCTGGGAAATGGCCACCCGCGCCAGCTCAGACGGCCAACCGACGGCAAGGCCCCCGATGAGAGAAAGCGCCGCGAGAAGCACCACGCAGGCCACCATGAGACGCGACTTCTCGGCGGCCGGTGTCCCCTTCGGCTCGCCGAGGAAGACCTTGGTGAACAGGCGGAAGAGGTAAAGGATCGTCAACAGAGCGCCGACGAAGAAGACGGCGGCGAAGACGATCTCGTTCGCCGACACGGCGGCCGACAGCACCATGTACTTCCCGAAGAAGCCGCCGAACGGCGGAATGCCCATGACCGAGAACGAGCACAGGAGAAACGCTCCCGCCGTCCACGGCATCGTGCGGATCAGGCCGCCGAGCTTCGTGATGTCCTTCGTGCCGGCGTTTTGCTCGACGATGCCGGCCGACAAGAAGAGGCCGGCCTTGGCGAGACCGTGCATCAGGATGTAGAGGAGCGCTCCGGCCGCGCCGAGCGGGTTTCCCATGGCAAGGCCCAGGAAGATGAAGCCGATCTGGCTCACCGTCGAATAGGCAACGATCCGCTTGAAGTCCGTCTCAATGAGAGCGGCTCCCGCGCTGACGAGCGCGCTCGCGCCGGCGAGCGAGGCAACGATCGTCCGCAGAGCCTCGTCGAACGCGAACGTCGAGAGGAAGAGCCGCGCGAACACGTAGACGCCGATCTTGACCAGGACGGCCGCGTGCAGCAGAGCCGTGACCGGCGCCGGAGCGACGCCCGCGTCGGGCAACCACGTCTGGAACGGCAGCGTGGCGGACTTGGACAACAACCCAGCGAGCAGGAGCGCGGAGATGCCGAGCGGAAGAGCCGTGCCCTTCATGACGGCGAGGTCGAACGTACCCGTCAGCCCATACACGGCAAGGATTCCGACCAGCATGACGAGCGCGCCGAGCGCCGTGATGAGGAAGGCCTTGTCCGCTTTGAGTACGTCGGCCTTCCCGCGATAGAACCCGATCAGGCGCCAGCTCGCGATCCCCGTAATCTCCCAGAAGACGAAGAGGTAGATGAGGTTCGTCGAGAAGACGAGCCCCATCATCGCGCCGAGGAAGACGACGGCCATCACGTAGTACTCGTTCTGGTTCTCGTAATGGCGGATGTAATCGAACGAGAAGAGCATGATGACGGCGCCCACGAGGGACGAGACGATGGCCATGAACACGGCGAGCGCGTCGGCGGTGAGGATGAGCGAAAGCCCCAAGGGGCCGATGATGCTGAACGAGACGATGTCTCCTCGCAACGCGCCGGACACCAGCGCGAGCGAGCAGCCGAGGGACACAAGCACCATCGCCAAAGCAGACACGTCGCGCAAGCGCCTCGACAAGCTCCCGAGGAGTGGAAGCAGGAACGCCCCCGCCAAGGGGGCAAACACCGCGACGAGAAGCACGACTCCTTCTCTCATGTCTATCTCATACCCCGTCTACTGCGCTCTCTGACTGACGCTGACGCACACCGGAGAATGGATACCCCGCGTCGCGCCGGCGGATGATAGCGAGCCCCCTGGCAAAACGCAATCGCATGGGCAGATCCAGCCGGTCCAGGCCTCGCTCTACAGGAGGCTAGGTCTCTCGCGCGGGGCAGGTAGCCCAAGTAGACTGAGGGGGTCGGGCCTGTCCCATGTGTGACTCTGTCGGACCTTGTGGAGGCGACGATGGTGGATGCCGTAGGAATCGTAGTCCTCGATCGACCGCCTCGTGGCGTCGATCGAGCCGCTGCGCCGAGCAAGCACTGCACGCTCGTGGGTCAGGCGCGCCAGGGCAAGACCCTTTGGGCGGGCCGAGACGACATCAACTGCCCACTCGCCCGGTTCGCGCTGGGAATCGACGTGCCCGACGTTCGTACGCTGGATGCCCTCGCGGCCACGCTCCTCGAATGGAAGGCGGCCAAGGACCGAGACGCGGCGCTCGCTTTCCTCTCTCGTCTCCCGCGACTTCCGTTCCAGGAGCGCGTCTTCGTCTACTCGCCCCTCCGTGCCGCGGCCGCCGAAGTCGATCTTGTCGTTCGCATCGTGCAGCCCGAGGAAGCCATGCGACGCCTGCGGACACTGTCCGCTGCAACCGGCGAGCGAGCCGAGGGCCGATCGGCCGGCATCGGCGCCCTGTGCTCCGAATGCACGGCGTTCCCGCTTGTGTCTGGGACGAGCGCCATCTCGCCTGGATGCCCCGGCAGTCGGCGGGAAGCATTCCTCGAGCCCGATCAGATGTTCCTCGCGTTGCCCGGGTCGCTCGATCGTGCCATCGCGTAGGCTGCGTTGCGAGCTTCGCGCGGCGCCGAGCCAGCAGTGCCTACTCCGGACGCTTGAGAGCCTCGCGGGCCTGCTCAAGCTTGTCAACGGCCAGGACAAGCTTGTTCCGTCCCACGGCGGCGTACACTGACTCAACGTTGACATCTGCCGTGGCCAGTCGGTCGAGCATATCGGCAAGTTCCCGCGGGGTGCTTCCGACATCCACGACGAGGACGTCCTTTTCCTCGAACGACACCCCGAGGGAACGGAGCACCCGGCGCGCCTTCTCCGGGTCGTCGGCGACGAGGCGAATGAGTCCCTCCCCGCGGCGCCCCATCCCGGCGGCCACCTCGATTCCGACCCCCACGTCAGCGAGCGCTGCAGCCACTCTCGCGAAGCTGCCGGGCCGATTGCGCACGGTGAGTTGGAACTCCCTCATGGCATCGCCTCCAAAGACATCGTAGCGCGGCGGCGAATGCCCCGGCCAACATCAGCGATCCCCGGAAGCGGGACAAGTGTCGGTGCGCCGCCTGCCTGGGAGACTCCATTGACAGCTGTGGCCCCCCGAACTAGACTGACCGTCTTGTCGTGGCGGCCGCGAGGCGCAGCTACGGCGCAGGAGGTGCGTCTCCGGATGGCTGGGGAGATCACGGGCGCGTGTCCCTAGGGGCCGCGACCCGTGTGTAGAGAGCTCCGAAGCCGGCACCCGAACTGCCATGTTCGGCGGAACCCTTACCACCCTCGAGAAGCTATGACGAAGGCCGTTCTTTCCACCCTCGAGCTTCTTCTTCTCCTCTTTCCGGTCGCCCTACTCCTCGGGGGCTACATGGCGCGTGTCTTCCGGGGAGAACGCACGTTCCTCTCTCCAGGCCTCAGGCCCTTGGAGAAGCTCGTCTATCGTCTCTGTCGGGTCGATGAAGCCCGGGAGATGTCGGGCCGTTCGTATGCCCTCTGCGTCGTCGCCACCACGCTCGGCGGTTGTTTCGTTCTCCTCCTGATTCAGCTACTCCAGGGAATCCTCCCACTTAATCCTCAAGGGCTGCGCGGCGTTCGCTGGGACACGGCGCTGAACACGGCCATCTCGTTCGGCACGAACACCAACTGGCAAGCCTATGCCGGCGAGACCACGATGAGCCCGCTCACGCAGATGCTGGGGCTCGCGGTTCAGAATTTCCTCTCGGCCGCGGTCGGCATCTCCGTTGCCGTAGCCATGATCCGCGGTTTCGCTCGGAAAGAAGCCAAGACAGTCGGCAACTTCTGGGTCGACCTCGTGCGCTCTGTGATCTACATCCTCCTGCCGCTTGCGCTCGTTCTCGCCGTGGTCCTCACCTCTCAGGGCGTCGTGCAGACGCTACGCGCGCCGGTCGAGGCGCAGACGCTGGAGGGTGCAACGCAGGTCATTCCTACGGGTCCCGTTGCCTCTCAGGAAGCCATCAAGGAGCTCGGGACGAACGGCGGCGGCTACTACAATGCGAACTCCGCGCACCCGTTTGAGAACCCCAATGGTCTTACGAACCTGCTCGAGAACTTCGCTCTGCTCTTGATTCCGACCGCGCTTGTCTTCTCGTTCGGGATCATGGTGGGGAATCGCCGGCAAGGGCGGGCGCTCCTCGCGGCCATGCTCGTCTTGTTCGCGCTCGGGCTGGGGTTGTCCTTCTGGGCCGAACTCTCCGGGAACCCGCTGCTCGCAGACGCGGGGGTTTCGGCAGGAGCGAACTTCGAGGGAAAAGAGGTGCGATTCGGGATTCCAGCGTCGGCGCTCTTTGCAGAGTCGACGACCGCTACGTCTACGGGTGCCGTCAACTCCGCCCACGACAGCGACCTTCCGCTCGCCGGGCTCGTGCAGCTCTTCAACATGGGAATCGGCGAAGTGGTATTCGGCGGCGTCGGGGTCGGCCTCATCGGGATGCTCTTCTACGTCGTCCTCGCGATGTTCGTCGCGGGGCTGATGATCGGGCGCACGCCGGAGTTCCTGGGCAAGAAGCTTGGCGCTCGCGAGATGATCATGGCTGTGATCGGGATCCTGCTTCCTCCCGTCATCCTCCTCTCGGGCGCCGCGATCGCTCTCCTGCTTCCCGCCGGACTAGCCGGACTTGGCAATCCCTCCGCTCATGGCCTCTCAGAGATCCTCTACGCGTACACGTCCGCGGTGGGCAACAACGGGTCCGCGATGGCCGGCCTCTCCGCGAACACCCCGTTCTACAACGTGACCCTAGGCCTTGTCATGCTGGTCGGCCGATTCGCTACGCTCCTGCCAGGTCTGGCGATAGGCGCCGCCGTCGCGCGCAAGCGGACGGTGCCGTCGAGCACTGCAACATTCCCGACAACGGGGCCGTTGTTCGTTGTCGTGCTCGTCGGAGTCATTCTCCTTGTTGGTGCCCTGACCTACTTCCCGGCGTTCTCGCTCGGTCCGATTCTCGAACACCTGTTTCTTGGAGCGGGGAGGCTGGCATGACGCGACGGAGTACAGGCGCGGCGGAGCGCCGGTCGATGTTCGATCGTGCCCTCGTGATCCAGGCTGTGCGGGGCTCGTTTCGCAAGTTGGATCCGCGACAGCTTCTGCGCAGCCCTGTCATGCTGGTCACCGAGGCCGGGGCGGCGCTCGCGACGATCTTGACCGTCGTCTCCATCGTCCAAGCACGACCCTTCTCGTTCGAGTTGCAGGTGAGCCTGTGGCTGTGGTTCACCGTCTTGTTTGCGAACTTCGCTGAGGCGCTGGCCGAGGCGCAGGGTTCGGCGCGCGCCGAGTCCCTGAGGCGATCACGCAAAGACCTCGCCGCGCGGCGACAACTCGCCGACGGCCGGACAGAGCAAGTATCGGCCGCCAAATTGCGAAAAGGCGACGTCGTCGTGGTTGGCGATGGAGAGACGATCCCCGGCGACGGAGAGATCGTCGAGGGGACGACTCTCGTGGACGAGTCGGCGATCACCGGCGAGTCAGCGCCCGTCGTGCGCGAGGCGGGCGGCGACCGTAGCGGAGTGACGGGAGGCTCGCGGGTTCTCTCCGGCCAAATCAAGGTGCGGATTACCGCCAACCCTGGCGAAACCTTCCTCGACCACATGATCGCCATGGTCGAGGGAGCCCGTCGACAAATGACGCCGAACGAGATTGCGCTTCAGATCCTGCTTGTGGGGCTGACCGTGCTATTCGTCGTGGTCGTCCTGAGCGTCCCGGCGATGGCACACTACATGGGAGTGGCGACCACCGTTCCCGTCCTTGTATCGCTTCTCGTGTGCCTCATGCCGACGACGATCGGCGGGCTTCTCCCCGCGATTGGCATTGCCGGGATGGATCGGCTCGTGCAGCGTAACGTCATCGCGCTGAGCGGCCGGGCGGTCGAGGCTTCGGGCGACGTGGACATCGTCGTGCTTGACAAGACAGGGACGATCACGCTCGGAAACCGTATGGCGACGGAACTCCTGCCTGCCCCCGGCGTCTCCCGTGAGGAGCTGATCGACGCCGCCCTGTTGTCCTCGCTTCCCGACGAGACCCCGGAAGGTCGAAGCATCGTCTTCCTCTGCAAGAATGAGCTCGGCATCAAGGGCGGAGACATCCGCGCTCCCGGCGACGCTGTCTTCATTCCGTTCTCCGCGATGACGCGGATGAGCGGAGTGGATGTCGGCATGCGACGGATACGCAAGGGAGCCATCGACGCCATGGAGGGACTCGTTCGCCTGTTGGGCGGCTACTTCCCCGAGCCGGTAAAGACGCAAGTTGAGGCCGTCGCGCGCAACGGCGACACGCCGATGGTGGTGACCGACGGTTCGCGCGTGCTCGGCGTCGTCCGCCTGAAGGACGTCCTTAAGCAGGGAATCAAGGCTCGACTTGCGGAACTTCGGCACATGGGCATTCGCTCCGTCATGATCACCGGCGACAACCCGCTTACCGCCGCCTCGATTGCCGCTGAAGCGGGGCTCGACGACTTCATCGCCCAAGCGAAGCCCGACGCCAAACTCAGCCTCATTCGCAAGTACCAAAGTGACGGCCACTTGGTGGCCATGATCGGCGATGGAACGAACGACGCCCCCGCGCTCGCGCAGGCAGATGTTGCGGTGGCAATGAACGCCGGGACCCAGGCGGCGCGTGAAGCGGCGAACATGATCGACCTCGACTCGAACCCCACGAAGCTTCTCGACATCGTGGAAGTGGGGAAGGAAATCCTCATCACGCGCGGGGCACTGACGACGTTCAGCGTGGCCAACGATGCGGCGAAGTACTTCGCTATTGTTCCCGCGATCTTCGCGGCGGCCTACCCGGAGCTCGGAGTGCTGAACGTCATGCGGCTCTCGACGCCTGCAAGCGCCATCCTTGCTGCCGTGGTCTTCAATGCGCTCATCATCCCGGCGCTGATTCCGCTCGCGCTCCGCGGCGTACGCTTCCGCGCACGCTCGGCCTCGGCCGTCTTGCGCTGGAACCTCCTCGTCTACGGAATGGGAGGACTCCTCCTCCCGTTCCTCGGCATCAAGTTGTTGGACATGTTCCTCGTCGCGTTGCGCCTCGTGTGAGGGGAGAACTATGAAAGAGATTCGGACTGCGTTTCTCGTCATCCTTGTCTTCTCCCTCCTGCTCGGCGTCGTCTATCCCCTCCTCTTGACGGGCATCGGGCAGCTCGTCTTCCCTTGGCGCGCGAACGGAAGCCTGGTGTCGGTCGGCGGACGCGTCGTCGGATCGGAACTGCTCGGGCAGTCGTTCTCATCCGCGCGCTACTTCCACGGGCGACCTTCGCCATCGGACTACGATGCGATGGCGTCGGGTGCGTCGAATCTCGGTCCCTCGAACCGCACCCTCCTCCTGGTAGTGCAAGAGAGGGTGGACCAAATCCGTTCTAAGAACGGTCTCCCGTCCGGGACGCCGATTCCTGCGGATCTCGTCCTGGCCTCCGCGAGCGGCCTCGATCCGGAGATCAGTCTCGAGAGCGCGTTGCTGCAGGTTGACCGAGTCGCCACCGCGCGTGGGCTGGATGCCGCCGTTGTCCGCAGCCTGGTGGAGGAAATGGTGGTCGGCCCCTTCCTCGCCGCGTTCGGCGACCGCCGCGTGAACGTGCTCCGGCTCAATCTTGCCTTGGATGGGCTGACCTGAGATGCTGTCGCGGCGCGCCCTACGCGCGGACAGGATGGGGCAGGCCGTAGGCGAGGCAAACCATGCAACGTGATCCAGGGGAGAGCGGGCGACCTGATCCCGATGCCCTCCTTCGCGAGGTGGAGAAGGCGGAGTCGCTCCAGGGCAAGCTGAAGGTCTTCTTGGGCTATTCTCCTGGCGTGGGCAAGACGTACTCCATGCTCATGGAGGCCCGCGTGCGGCGGCGCCGCGGCGACGACATCGTCGTGGGCGTCGTGGAGACTCACGGACGTTCCGAGACCGCGCTCCTGGTCGAAGGTCTCGAAGTGATCCCGCGCCTGACCGGCGACTACAAAGGGATCGCCCTCGACGAGATGGACCTCGACGCGATCCTCGCCCGCAAGCCCGACGTCGTCCTCGTCGACGAACTCGCCCACTCGAACGCCCCATGGTGCAGGCACCCAAAGCGTTACCAAGATGTCGTGGAGCTTCTCAAGGCGGGAGTCGACGTCTACACCACGCTCAACGTCCAGCACCTCGAGAGCCAGAACGACGTCATCACACGAATTACCGGGGTGCGAATGAGTGAGACGGTGCCGGACTGGATCATCGACGAGGCCGAAGAGATCCAGATCATCGACGTTCCCCTCGAGACGCTGTTCGAGCGGCTGCGGGAGGGGAAAGTCTACATCCCCGAAGAAGCGCAACGCGCCGTGGAAGCATTCTTTCAGCGCGGGCATCTCGTCGCGCTGCGGGAGATCGCGCTCAACATCGTGGCCCGGAAGATGGACACGGAACTCCTGAACTACCGGCGCGCACGAGCCATCAGCGTGCCATGGCCTGCCGCCGAGAAGCTTATGGTCTGCCTGGGTGCAACAACCAGCGCCCCTGAGATCGTTCGCAAGGCGTACCGCATGGCCAGAGACCGCAACGCCGAATGGTACGCCGTGCACGTCTCCGTGCCGGTCCTGGGGCCGCAGTCGGCGTCCCGTCAAGCGTACCTAGCCGAAGCCCTGAACCTAGCAGAGAGGTTTGGCGCGCGAACGATCACTCTCTCCGGACCGGATGTGGTTCCCACGCTGCTGCAGTTCGCCCGCGAGAACAACGTCAGTCAGATTGTGGTTGGAAGACCTCGCCAAACGACGCTTCTCGGAACACTTCGTGGGTATCCGGTCTACTGGCTGCTGCGGAAGCAAAGCGAGTTCGATCTCGTGCTGATTGCGCCGACTGTCGCCAAACAACGAGCCGGGCAACCGATCCAGCGGCGTCGCACGAACGTGCGCGGCTACATCACGGCTCTGTTCGTACTGGGCGTGGCAAGCGGCCTGAACCTTCTCATCGAGCCGTACGCCAACCCGACTTCTCTCTATGCGATCTATCTCCTCTCGACGGTCGTGATTGCGCTGTCCTTCGGACTGGGTCCGTCAATCTGGACCGCGATCCTGAGCTTCCTTGCGTTCGACTTCCTGTTCATCACGCCGAAGTACGCGCTGGCCATCAAACACGCGACCGACCTCGTCGGCGCGGTTGTGTTCCTCGTGACGTCCGTCGCCGTCGGGCAATTGATCCAGGTCTCGCGGCGCCAGTCGTCGGCCCTCCGCATGCGGGCGAACCGCAGTTCGCTGCTCGAGGACATGGCGAAGGACTTGCTCTCCGTCGCGCTTCCTGGGAACGGCGCACGAACGCCGGGTCGGCAGGCTCTGGACGAGCGGGAGGCGGCGCTCGACGAAATCGCGCGCACGACGATTCGCTACATCGCCCAGGCCGCCCCGAACCCGGTCATTCTCCTCTTTGGTGCCGCCGGGGGACGCCTCGAACTCTGGGCGCAGACCGACGAAAGCATGAATCTGACCGTCAAAGAGATGGCCGTTGCAGAGTGGGCGCTCGGGCATGGCGAAGAGGCCGGTGCGGGCACCGAGACCCTGGCGAGCACCGAGTTCTTCTTCGTGCCGATGATGCTTGAGGAGCGGTCCCTCGGCGTCATCGGACTCAAGGGAAGCGCCGACGCGCTGCTCCCCGAGCAGCGGCGCCTGCTCAGAGCTATCGCCAACCTTGCGGCGCTGTCGGCGATTCGGTGGATCGGCAAGAACGCCTTGGAGTAGCAGGACCGGCACACCGTTTGGCTCGTCCGTACCCGGCCTCGTCGACGGGCGTTCGCGTGAGTGCGCCGCGAGGATCGCGCTGCGGCTGCAGTCTCTGCCTCAAGGAGGATCCCATGCTCAAGGTTGCCCTGTCGACGTTCGCGCTCGTCTCTCTCGCCGAGCTTGGAGACAAGACCCAGCTCGCCGTGTTCACGCTCGCCGCGGAGACTACGACCCCGTGGGGCGTCTTGATTGGGGCCGGCGCGGCGCTCCTTCTCTTGACTGCTTCGCAGTCCTCCTCGCTGTCGCCGTCCACCACATGATTTCCGAAGCGTGGACGAAGTGGATTCGCGTAGCCGCTGGGGCGGCTATTCATCCTTGTCGGAATCTGGACGATCTGGAAGGCCTGAGAGCTGCTTACGGCCCCCGGTGGCGCTTCGACCAACCCAGGTTTGGCGTCGGAACGCTCCTCTACCCGCTAGTTGGACCCCCCTACAGAGGGAACGTACCATCGGCGGGACTCGGCGAGAAGCCGCAGCAAGGTCTTCGTCTTCTTTCGCCCGAGATCTGAGCAAGTGAGGTAGGTGGGCCGTGTTCATCAAGTGGATAACCCTCGGGATCTTCGTTGCGTGCTTCGGGCTCATCCTCTGGCGCAAGGTGAAGATCTCGTACGTCGCGATTGCCTCGGCCATTCTGCTCGTGGCCATCGGAGCGCTCTCTCCGAAGGCCGCGCTCCTCGAGGCGATCGACTGGAACGTACTCGCGATCTACTGGGGCTTTCTGATGGTGTCCATGGTGTTCGCCGAGAGCGGAGTCCCTGCGTACCTCGCAAACGTGCTTGCGCGCAGGTCCCGAACTGAGGGGACGGCCCTGTTGGCGTTGTGCGTGCTCGCCGCCTTCCTATCCGCCTTCATGCACAACGTGGGGGTTACCCTGATCCTGGCTCCCATCGGGTTCGCCATGGCGAAGTCGGCCGGTTCATCCCCGACGACGTACCTGATCTCGATCGCCTGCTCGTCCAACATCGTGACCACCGTGACGATGATTGCTGATCCTCCGGCCCTCATCCTGGCGGAACGCACGGGAATGAAGTTCTTCGATTTCTATTGGTTCCAAGGGAAGGTTGGCCTTGGGTTGATCTCCATCGTCGCCGTGATCGCGGGGCTCGCCATGCTCTACTTCACCACGCTGCGACGAATGAGGAAGCCCGTCAACGTCGAAAAGGAGGAGCCGGCGATGGCTGTTCTCCCAGGCACTCTCTTTGTCGGGGGAATCGTCGCCCTGGGGATTGCGCCGTACATTGGCGTCTCGATCGGTCTCGTCGGACTGGCCGTCGGGGCGATCGCTTTGTGGCTCGGGCGAAGGCGCGCCGGCAAGCTGGTCACCGAGTTCGACTGGGACTCCCTCATCTTCGTCGTCGGGATCTTTGTGGTGGTGGGCGCCGTGAATGCCGTGGGGCTGTTGCAGGACATGGCATCCCAAATCCTCCGCCTTGGTGTCAATAGCCCGGCTCTCGCCCTTGCGTTTCTCGTCTGGCTCTCCGTCGCGCTCTCGTCCTTTGTAGATAACGTCCCGTTCACGATGCTGATGATTCCCGTCTGCGCGTACATGGCAAATGCCGTTGGCATGAGCACTGCCTTCCCTCTTCTCTTTGGCATGCTCGTTGGGACGGGACTTGGCGGGAACCTCACTCCCGTTGGGGCGACGGCCAACGTCTTCGCCTGCGGCGCGCTGGAGAAACAGGGCCACAAGGTCAGGCTGTGGGAGTTCATGAAGATCGGGGCCTTGATGAGCCTCACGGCCGTTGCCGTGGCGCACGTGCTTCTCCAGGTCCTCTGGATCTAGGACCATCCGGGATGGCGGCGGCGTTCAGGTGCAAAGGATGTTCCCGGGTGCCGTCTTCGCCGCGCGCAACATGTCGGACTGTTCCGTAACCTCCTACGGCATGGACCACGAGGCGCCGGGCCGTCGCCCCGCGATGGGGGTGCGCTTGCGCCCCCCGCTTGGCCGCTGGGACTCGCCGATCACCGTTCGGCGCTGGTTCGCAAGCGCACTACCTGCCACGCTCGTAAGCTGCGCTGTCGGGACAGTCGGCCTGATCGTCATCATCCTCCTACGCGCCTGGTAGGGAGCTATCGGGCCCACGCTGCCATCCGAGACTATGATTGCTCTTTCTTGTCTTCGTCGATCCGCCCTCTTGGCCCATCGCTTACCTCGTTGCTGTGCGATAAAGGAGCGTGAGCCGAGCGCCAAACGGGCCCAGCGTGTATTGGCCATGCTCGCTCAAGGGATGGGATCGGGCGAAGGGAGGGGAGTCTGATAAACCGAGACGCATTGCGGGCAAATGCCCGCAACGGCTGCATCCAGCCCGTTCGTGGAAGCTACGGCGCGATTCGTGTCGCTTCGCATCGTCGCCCTCGAGTGGCCATCCGCCCCCGGAGCGTGGCGCTCGTCCTTCTCGTGGTCGGTCTTGGTGTTGCCGCCTACTTCTTCCTCGCCGGAGCACTCACACCCACGCCGAGCATTCGTATCCTCTCGCCCGTGGCGAACGCGACCGTCGCCGCAGGGAAAACGACCGTCATCGTTGACGTGCGAGACGCCGAGCTGTCGACGGCGGTCGCGCCAGCGAAGGGCGTCCACCTCCACTACTACCTCGATGCGGACGTTCCCACGGCACACAGCCAGTCGGTGGTTCCTACGACGGGCGCCTGGGCGAGCAGCACGAAGACGTCGTACGAGTGGAGCATCGGGAGCGTCGGCTTGCACGTTCTCGCCGTTCAGCTCGTCACCCAGGACGATCGACCGCTCAATCCGCCCGTGGTCGCGGCCGTTGTCGTGCAAGTGCCCAAGCCTCTATCGACCTCTGCGCCGTCGAGCGCGTCGTCGAGCACGCCGACGAAGACATCGCCCGCTACGGCCGGGGGCGGATGCTAGCCCAATTCCAATGACGGTCTCCGGACGGCTACTATTTGGCCGGCCGCAGCCTGCAAGAGGGCGCGTGATTGCACAGGCTAGCTATCCTTCCCGTCGCGCCACGGACCACCCGGCGGCCAATGGCCGGCAGTCGCGAGTCCATCTCGAGCTGCAGTCAGGACAGGCCATAGGAACGCTGCCACTGCCTTAACGATCGTTGCGAGATCATCTGGGACGCCCTCTGCGTTTACCTTGTGCAGAAAGCCACGCCACTGCGTCTCCTTTCCAGGTTCCTCAGCGAAGGCAGCACTCAAGCCGGCGGGAACTCTGCTCGGCCACTCCGTGCCTCGGCGTCGGAAGGTGTCGCCCACCGCCCGTCCAAGGGCCGATCGATCGAACGCTTCACCCATCGAGAGGACGTAGATATCGAAGTAGTCCTTCATGCGGCTATTCACCAACCCGAGAGAGACCATCGTCTCCAGCTTCTCGGCAATACTCGTTTCGGGACGGTACGCCCGAAGTCGAACCGCGGGGAGATTGAGCAGTTGAGGGAGTTCGACCCACTCAGGTTCCGGCGTGACCGCGTCACCTATTCCAACATCCACTTGAAGACGCAGTCTCGCGTTTCCCAGCCGCGCTTGGAGGGAGACACGGCGCCCTCCATAGACGCTCTCCTCGCGGATCGGCGAAATCCTGATTGTGTCGGCGAGATACTCCATTCCGTCATCTGGCACGTGCAGGGCGCACAGGTCGGCGAAGATGCTCTGTAGGTTACCGTCTGTCAAATCGCCGAAGCCCAGCAGATCCGCATCGCGGGTCATTCGTACCATCTCGCCGAGCCACAGGAGCATGAGTTGTGCACCTTTCAGTAGGAACTGCTTGGCGTGTTCGGAGATTGAGAGCCGGTAGAGCAGACGGTGGAGTGCATAGCGCTCGAGCAGAAGCTGCGGTTCAGTGCCGAGTTCCTTTGCCCGCGCCACGAGGCGGACGTGAACGGAATGAGCGAGTCCCGTGGTTGCGCTCACGAGGCAATCGCCTCCAGATAGGGGCGCATGACATTCCAGACGCGGCAGATTCGAGCATGCTCCGCGACATCGGACATCTTGAACTTCCGCTCTCGCCATCCCTCGTTGAGGGCTTCGAGCGCCACATCCATTCCGATCACGTTCCGGAACTTGAAGCAGTCTGCGATGGTCTTGGCCACGCCGTAGACCCTTACCTTCTGGCTTTCCAGCGTGTGTTCTTCCACACCAGCGGTGAAGGCCTCGCCAGAGACATGCACCACGCGCATGGGGGGATACTCGACGGCCGGCGTTCGTGCTCCACGAGGCAGGGCCATCCATACCTGCCGTGGCAGTTGAGTTCCGATCTTGTGGAACTGGAGCGCCGAGATGAGGCAGATGACTCCCTTTGGAGCTGCGGCGGTCGCGAGGACGAGGCCATGGTGCTCCGTCATGTTGTAGCTAGAGAGGGGAAGGCGATACCAGCCTCGCGACGCGCGTTCGAGTCTACCTTCTCGAACCAGGCGCGTGAGCACCTGTGTGTGGAGTCCGCGCGCTTCCGCGTCGCGCGCGCGAACCAGGCCATGGCGAGCGACGATATCGAGGACTCTGTTTGCGCCCGTCTGCTTCTCCATGTGGGGTATTGTATACAGTTATCGATATCTGTCAACGTATCGCCACACGGCGACTCCTGGAACCCGGAAGTGAACGGCGTGCTTCAGGTCTTCCGCAGCGGGGGCCGCCGTGCCTCGTCGCTCTTGGTGGCTCATTCCGCGACGACGGATGGTGCGCCGCGATGTTGCAGTGCAAGACCAGACCCCGTCGCCCGCTGGTTCACCCCGGACCCCTGCCTATGTGCCGGAATCGCCAGCGTCGTCCAGGCTGGCGATGCGAGCCTCCCATCGAGTCACCAACTGCCCGAGGGCGCAGACATGCTCTCCCATCGTCGCGACAATCGGTATCGCGTCCCCAGAGTGCGGATGGTCCACGTAGAATCTGCGCTCGTGTTCGACGCCGCCGTATGGCAAACGACCGTATGGAGCGCTGATACGCGTTTGATCACGGTGCTTGGCTTCGACCATCCTGTGATGGACAGACAGGTGCCGCAGCCCATGCGTTCCTCGAGACCTTCCGTTCTGATCTGTGGCGTACAAGGCAGAGTTCTGTGCACGGAGTGCGACCACATCGCCCTCAAGCTCCGCTTCGCATGACTTGGACTCATGAGCGTCAATCGATCTGAGTGCCCGCTTGCCCTGGCGCTCCAAATGCTCCAGAACCGAGTAGCACGCGCTGAGCAAGGCCGATGTGAGGTACGTGGCTTCGGTGTCGAGTGGCTCGGCTGTGACAGGTTTGTCTTTCTCGATGCGCTTCAGGAGGCCAAGGAAGAAGTGCGCCTCCGCCAGTTTGCCGCGTGCTCCCGACAGGGCGTTCATGTGTCCCTATCACGGGCAGGCAGGCGGGCAGCAACGAACCTCGGGCTACGGCGCGCTGCCATGACAGAACTCCTTTGCGCTCTCCAGAACCTGACGGATGCAGACCTCAGGCCAGGCGGGGTCCTTGAGTTGGGTGAGCAGCGCGAAGTACCCACGCTCGTGAGCGATCTTGTTCCGCACATCCGTGATCTCGCGGACCAGAGCCTCCGATGCTGCGGGCTTCTCGCCATGACGCGCCTCTGTCGGTGCTGGGACCCGCGCAACACTCCGGATGAACTGGACATTGATGGCTGCGACGAGAAGGGCCGCACCGTACTCGGCCTTGTCCAGAAGCCTATCCACTTCCTGCCAGCCGATGATCAGCTGCGCGCTCGCTGTTGCACTCATGGAGATGGATGCTGTCACGGTCGCGAACATCTTGCGCTTTGTTGACCCGCAGTTGGCACAAGGTGCGCGATCACTGAGGCTCTCCCCCGGTAGCTGGTTCGGAACTGGCGCCCCGCAGTCTGCGCACTGATCCCGGCCTCGCTCGAAGCTCATGCTCGGCTCTCCTCTCTGGACGAGGCCGCACGTTCCAAGTTCAGAGCAAGAATCCGTTCGAGGATCTGGTCGTCGGTGAGGTCGTGGGGCCAGGCGTAGGCGTCGAGGACGGCTTGGTCGAGCTTCTTGTGGGCGAGGTCAAGCCAGGTGGGGCGCTGATCAGTCCTTACATTCGCGGCGCACGATGCCATGTCCCCCTCTGCGACCGTTGGTTGGCGTTGAGGCAGTCTAGATCCATTCTAGGGATTGGCTGAGACCTCAACAACCTTCGCGCGATCGGTGGGGACACATCCCTCAATTCCCGGCATCTTCGGATCAGGAATTGAGGGATGTGTCCCCGTTCGACTACGATCCTCCCATGGCCAGCCTTTTCGAGCCCGAAGCGCGCGCATCGGAACCGACGAGCGAGAGCCCGCTTGCGGAACGCATGCGGCCGCGGACGCTCGACGAGGTGGTC
>Ga0315287_10001582_pt1 | contig 21146 bp, 24 predicted proteins | sample YL17G11_0_MG_FD_205037 | JGI IMG/M metagenome (GOLD analysis project Ga0315287, IMG submission 205037) | Sediment microbial communities from Yellowstone Lake, YNP, Wyoming, USA - YL17G11_0 | ecosystem: Environmental > Aquatic > Freshwater > Lake > Sediment | place: USA: Wyoming | collected...
TCCTGAGCGGTCTGGTCACCGGCGCTGTAAAATAGAACTTAAAGAAACTGTAAAAGTTAAGGTTTGCTCTGGCAGACAATATGAAAGAGAGTATCAATTTCTTCCTGTACTCGTGATTTTGGAAAATTTTGCCTCCATACAACATTCCAATTAGTAATAAACGGAACGAATCCCGGGGTTTTGGTTTGTCCATCATATTGCCGCTTTTTGTAAGGGGCGTATAGTGGCAAGAAATCCCCGGTTTAGAGTTAGGGCGAAAACCCTTCCTGCGATGGCTGACTTCGCTTCTAAAGTTTTTTGCCGGGTTGGCGCTCGAAGGTATGAAGAGGACACCGCCATACCTTGTGGTCGATTTCGCTTGACGTACTACTCCCTAACACATTCTAAAGCGAGTTCTTCAATTTGTCATTTCATTTTGTTGCCTTGGGCGATCCTCATGACGCGGCTCTTTCGACCCAATGTCGTCCTTATTCTTTTCAAAAAGGTAGCCCTCAATATGAACCCGACCCTTGCAGAAAACAGGCTCAAATTTTATAAATTCTAATCATGTTCTTGCTGAGAGAGATTTTATTCTGCGCGCCTCTGATCATCTATGCCGGTTTTCGCATCTGGAAGTTGATCCCGCAAAGGCTTTTCAAAATCTTTTTCATTATCTTCTATAGTTTTCTCGTGCTCGCCTTCCCGATCGCTGAAACGCTATCTCATGCTTCAGGCATGGGCTGGGCCAATTTAATTATGGTTACCGGCTATTTTTCGCTGCCCCTCCTGCTTTACCTTGTCCTTTTCGTCATCCTTCTGGATCTTGCTATCGGTTTTGGTCGGGTGACAAGAATCTTATCCAAGGAAACAGTAAAATACCAACGATTCCAGCAGGCCCGGCTATTTCTGGGTCTGGCGGTGCCCGTAGTTGTCGTCGTGATTGGTGCGGTGCAGAATAATTACCCGCAGATCCGCGAGTACTCGATTGAAATCCCTCGGAAATCTTCTGGTATCCGGCAGTTGAAAATCGCCTTTGCCTCCGATTTTCATTTCCGGGAGACCACCAACCGCTATTTGATGGAGCGGTTCATAGAAAAGGTCAACGCTGTCAACCCGGATATCGTTTTGATCGGAGGTGACGTGCTCGAAGGCGATCGGCAGGGCGAGAAGTTGGGAGAGTTCGAAGCCCAATTCCGCCACCTGAAGCCCAAATACGGCGTCTACGGGGTTCCCGGAAATCATGATTTGCACGGCGCCAGCTCTAAGACGTTTTTCGATCAAGCCGGGATTCGCCTCCTTCAGGACACTGTCGAACAAATCGACAACGCTTTCTACCTCGTCGGCCGGAATGACGGACGATCCAAAGGCCGAAAATCGATCAATGAGCTTTTGCGAGATTGCGACAGAAACCTACCTGTCGTTGTCTTGGAACACCGGCCGACCGATCTCGACAATGTCAGTCGCAGCGGCGCCGACATCCTGCTCTCGGGCCATACGCACAACGGGCAATTGTTCCCTGTGAATTTCATCACGCAGCGCCATTACGAATTGAGCTGGGGATACAAGCTAAAAAATCGGACACACGTTTTCGTGACGAGCGGCATCCAGGTCTGGGGCCCTCCTGTCCGGACGGCAGGTGACTCAGAAATTCTCGTCGTCAACGTCTCTTTCCGCAATGATCGCTGATGGGATACACCAACCTACGTATTCCCCAAAAAGTGTGTTACCAATGGCATACATACCCCGATTTCTCCTCGCCCTTGACTATTCCGGGAAGTCAGAATATAAAATCGCCGATGACTTAAGCATTCACATGATTAAAACCCTTATAACCATCTCTTCTCCCACGGAGGATATTTGTAATGACACTATTACTGATCAGACGAGTACTTCTAACATTCCTTGTGCTCATCTTCACGTGTCAGCCGCTTCTGTCGCAGGAAGCCACCAAGGACCGCGCCTCTGAGACCTCAGCGACCGTCCCGGCACTGAATGATTTCCACACGGTAATCTTCAATATCTGGCATACCGCCTGGCCCAACAAGGACTACGACATGCTAACGGCTCTCCTTCCAGAGATTGAACAAAGGATCACCGCAGTCGCTAATGCTGAGCTCCCGGGAATCCTGCGTGAAAAGAAAGTCGCTTGGAGAAATGGTGTCGAAAAGCTCCAGGCAATCGTGAAGGAGTACAAGGTAGCCGTAGAGGCCAAACAGAAGCAACCGCTTCTTGATGCTGCCGAGAAGCTCCATGCGCAGTACGAAGCCATCGGCCGGGTGATCCGCGTTCCGCTCAAGGAGTTGGACGATTTCCATGCCGTCCTGTACATGGTCTACCATTATTACATGCCGCAGGATTCTCTTGAGGAAGTCAAAGTGTCGGTCGGACAATTGCAAGAGAAGATGGCAGCGTTAAACAAGGCCACTCTCCCCTCACGCTTCAAGGGGAAAGAGGAATCGTTCACGGTGGCACGGGACCAACTTGACAAAGCCGTGGCCGAGCTTGCCGCAATGGTACGTTCGAATGAGTTCGGGAAAATCAAAGCCGCTGTCGAAGCGACGCATACCAGCTATAAAGCGCTCGCAAAAATCTTTGAGTAGTCCTAATTGCTAGAAAACAAAGGCAGGATCAGAAATGACTCTGCCCTTTTATACTATTAGGGTCCATCTCATCCATCCTGCTTATATCCACCTCTACTACTCCAAGAAGGTTCTAAAATACGTTAGGTTTCGTTGAGAGCAACATAACGGTTTTAAATGGCTTTTGTTAGTTTGTCTATCAAATCATCCAGTGGTTTTAAGGAAACATCCTCGGTTGAGTCTGACTCGTAATAACCAAACGGGTTATCCAGATCTCTAACCAAACATATTTGAAATTTTTCAAATTTAATCCCCTCCCCCTTGATAGGATGGGGGAGGGTGAGGGTGGGGGTGAACAAGAGAATTTGGTCCCCCCTCCCTCCCCTTAATCCCCTCCCACGAGGGGAGGGGAGATTTTCGGGCGATAATTTCTTAATGTTAGAGATAAATTCTCAGACTTAAACATGTAAGAATCTAATCAGCAAAATTAAGAAAGTCAGTAAGAAAGCGATAACACCGACAAAAAATAGGGATTCATAAAATGGCTCTATTTTGGAAAAAATAAGCCCAAGGATAAGAAGAACCGTGGTTATTTCCGCAATCAAATATCCAGATGACACAAAAGAGGTTTCTCGACTGTATGGATACGAACCAGTATACGTCGGATGTTGGTTTGTTCCTGTTCCAGCCGTGCGATAAAGGTTTAAAGGTTGCCTGGGTTAGGGGTTCAAAGGCAACGAAGAAATCACTGAGACCACTTAGTTTTTCCATTACATCCTTTGTGCGTTCCTTTTTGTAAAACCAATTTTTCATGGAAACCGTAAATTGATGAAGATATGTAAAACATTCTTTGGCTACGGGGACGTTCTTACTTTTATAAATCGTCACGGCCTCCTCAACGATTGATTCAATGCTGGTTGTCAATTCCCCAGGAAGCCTCTCACTTTCTTTATAATCGGTTAGAATCCCAGACAGAAGAAAGCCCATTAGAAAAACATTGGCTGCAACGATGCCTGACAAAAGAGGATTCAAAGAGATAATCTCCCATCCAAACCAATGGGCAACGAGTTTGAGGACAATAACGATCCCTACGATCAAAGTGACTCTTAAAACTAATCGGTATTTTTTGTGAATTTTGCTGGGCATATCCATCTCCTATTTTCATGGTAGTTTACCCGTTGTTTTGATAGAGAACGACTATTTGCTGAGAAACATCCACAACCCAATGACGATGAAGGCCAGGGCAGCCACCTTCTTAAGAATATTCTGGGGGATGACGGCAATAAGACCCTCACCGAAGATTACTCCAACCAGTGTGACGAGGCACAAAGCCAGAGATGCCCCTGTGAATACAGACAAAGGAAGTTTTGTCTTTGAAGTCATCATGATGGCCGCCAACTGAGTTTTGTCACCCAACTCAGCTAAAAAAATCGTTCCGAAGGTTGTAAGAAAAATCTTCCAATCCATTTCTTCTTCTCCTCAAATCGTATTTTGTTTCATTAAAAACGTTTCTTCCCTAACGCCGCCGGTATGCTGTAATATATGCTGACATATAACTAACCATCCTCCCGCAAAATAAAAAGCGAGGCCTTAGCACAGACTAACAAAGTCTACACCAAAGGTCTCGCTAATTGGCTTTAACCAATGGTAAGGCCAGGCGACATACACCGGTATGTTGACCTTACCTCGCTAGCTACTCCCCTTCAGAGCAAACTAATTTTAAGGCGGAGGTTATAAAAAATCAAGGCCAAAATTATCAAAATCGTCTTCCCAGGACTGAAGGGGGCTGTTTCCCAAGGGACTTTTATTCTATACTATAGTCCTAAAAACGTAGGTGGCCGAGTGCTGAGTGGATATGTTAAATTTATGGTAAAATGAGAAATTGGCCTGCTCACTCGACTTCTTCACGCAAATTTGATACGGAGGGCATACTTTTAAAGTGAAACTCGGAACAAAACTCACTATATACCTTTCTCTAATCATCGTCCTTGTGCTTTCAGGGTACGGTTATCTTCATATTCTGTCTCGTCGGGAACTCCTCGTTAAAAAGATGAAGTTAGAAGTTAGGAGTATCGGTCACACCTTGAAAATCTCTCTCGAAAGGACGTCATATCCGGGTGAATTGAAATACGTTCAGGACTTGTTGAACGCTGTTGACGAAAACGACCGCACATTGGGAGTGCTACTCTACCACCAGGATAGAGACCTTATTTTGCATTCCCATACCATAGAAGGAGAATTCGACTCTTTATTGGAGTCGATCAAAAGAGTGATTCGAGAGAGTCGTCCACAAGAGTCGTTCGGTTTCTATAAGAAAGTGCCTGTCTTTATATATACCTTTCCTCTCAAAGACGAAAAAGGGAATATCGTTGGCGGGGTTGCCCTCCTTCAACATACCTCTTTCGTAGAAGAGGATATTGAGAAAGCGGAGTGGAGTATCTTCATCGCCACGCTGATACTCATTGGCGGAACGATAGTCTTGATCCTTTTTGCCACACGGAGATGGATCACTCAACCCATCTCCGTGCTCATGGATGGTATTAAGAATATGGCTAGGGGGGATCTCAACATCCATATTGACTTAAAGAAAAGGGGCGATGAACTCTCCAAATTGTCACAGGCTTTCAATCAAATGGCGATAGATTTGAGAGAAGCCCAGGAGAGAATGACCCAGGAATCCGAAACCAGACTGGATCTGGAGAGGAGTCTCCGTCAATCTGAAAAATTGGCCATGATCGGCCAATTGGCTTCGGGACTGGCCCATGAAATTGGGACCCCTCTCAATATCATCGACGGAAGAGCCGAAATGGCGAAGAAAAAACTTGAGGACAAGGAGACGGTTCTGAAGAATCTGGATGTTATCGTTCAGCAATCTGCGCGAATCACAAAAATCATTCAACAACTCCTTGGGTTTGTCAGGAAAAAGAAGCCTGAGCAGTCCCTTCTAAATGTCCCCGAACTCCTTGAGACGACTCTCGAGTTTCTAAGCCATCAGATCCAAAAGCAAAGAGTCAGTGTTGCAAGAGAGATAGCAGACAACCTTCCTTCTGTGAAGGGAGATCCAGATCAACTCCAACAGGTCTTTTTGAACACGATCCTGAATGCTATTCAGGCCATGCCACAGGGGGGGACGCTCCGTCTTTCTGTTTTATCGAAGTGGCTTTCAAAGGCAGATTTTGAAAATGAAAAGCGTCAATATGTGGAGGTATGTATAGAGGATACGGGCGTTGGAATAGAGAAGGAAATCATCCCAAACATTTTCAATCCGTTTTTCACAACAAAGAACAGAGGGACGGGGCTGGGCCTGATGATCAGTCAAGGCATCGTCCAAGACCATGAAGGATGGATTGATGTGGAGAGCGAGGTAGGAGAGGGGTCTGTGTTTAAAATCTACCTTCCTGTTTCGCAAGGATAATAAGAGTATGAGAGAGAAAGGTTCTAAGGTTTTAGTCGTTGACGACGATCTGGGAATGTGTGGAATGCTCTCCGATGTTCTCAAAGAAGAAGGGTTCTCTGTCCACACCACTGGCGAAAGTTTCGAGGCATCTAAGATTCTCAAGAAAGAGGAGTTCGATGTCATCGTCACCGATTTAAAAATGAAGGGGTTGAAAGGTCTTGATCTCCTCGAAGTGGCACACAAGGTGGCACCCATGACGCCGGTGATCATCATCACTGCCTTCGGAACGATTGAATCGGCCATCAAGGCAATGAAAATGGGTGCCTATGACTATATCACCAAGCCCTTTCAAATGGATGAGCTCGTCTTGACCGTCAGGAAAGCCCTGGAAAACCGCCTGTTAAAGAAGGAGGTCATTCGGTTAAGAAAGGAAGTGGAATCCCGATATGATTTCCATCAACTCATCGGAAAAAGCCCTTCGATGCAAAAGATTTATGACCTCATTGAAAGAATCAGCGACAGTTCGAGCAATGTTTTAATTACTGGAGAAAGCGGAACGGGTAAGGAGTTAGTCGCAAAGGCTATTCACTACAACGGAGTGCGGAAAGAGGGCCCTTTTGTCGCCATTAACTGTGCAGCCATCCCAGAGACACTTCTTGAAAGTGAATTGTTCGGTTATAAGAAGGGAGCCTTTACCGATGCCAAATCAGATAAAAAAGGACTCATTTTTAAAGCCAATGAGGGGACCCTCTTCCTGGATGAGATTACAGAAATGCCGTTTACACTCCAGGCAAAATTGCTCCGAGTGATCGAAGAGAGAGAAGTTCGGCCTCTTGGAGATACGAATTCCTATCCCATTGATGTGAGAATCATCTCTACTTCGAACCGTGATATCGCGTCTTTGATCCAGCAAGGTCGCTTTCGGGAGGATCTCTATTATCGGTTGAAGGTGATCGATATCGAAATGCCGCCCCTTCGGGAAAGAAAGGAAGATATTCCCATTCTCGTTCAACATTTCATTCATAAATTCAGCAAGGAACTGAAGAAGGCTGTTTCAAGTGTTTCAGAAGATGCCCTAAAAATCTTACTAAACTATTTCTGGCCTGGAAATGTAAGAGAATTGGAGAATATCATTCAGAGGGCGATCACACTGAGTCAGCATGAAGTTATTCTTCCGGACGATTTGCCAGCCTCGATAATTCAAAAGACAGATGAAAAACTGTTTGAAAAAGCGATGGAAGAGAAGTTTACCTTGGACCAATTGGAGAAGGAATATGTCAAGAGGGTTCTGATTGAAACAGGAGGGAATAAGTCCAAGGCAGCCGAAAGACTAGGCCTCGACCGAAAAACCCTCTACCGAAAACTCGAAGAAACATAAATTTTTAACCTAATCATCTTAACCCCGATCGTCCCATTTTGCCACAGACTGTTTCTTTATTCCCCTATTTAGATTCTTCGAATCATTTATAAGAAATCCTAACTAATTGAAATTTTAAATAAATTTCTTTCTTTGTCTTCGGCATTCTTCTTGCTCTCATTTGTTCATATTGATTTCAATTTCAAGGAGGAAACGATGCCCTGGAAAGATGATGAATTTATTAGAGGGAGTGAAGGGCAAGGCTACGGCGGTCCTTCAATGGATGAGATTGCAGTGAAGATTCAACAGAAGATGGCCCGATGGGGAGGAAAGAGAATCTTATGAAACTTTTCGGCGAAGGGGATGGCCGTGCCACAGAGATTTACGCCTCTTCCTATGAGCAGGATATGGAGTTTTACTCTTTTCTCAGGAGACTCCAAACGTATGAAAAACTTTTTGAGGGAAAGACGACGATTCTCCTTGAATCGGATTCCGAACTTCTCAAATACTTCAGGAGTCCCCGGGTACCCAGTAAACCCCGTTAGAAGGTCTTCGACCTTCCGACGGGAGGGCTCACACGGGGCTTTAAACCCCGTGTTCGCTCCAAAAGGAATTTTATCTTCATCTCCGCTGCAAGCATCGGGGCTTTCTAACGGGGTAAATGAAAAGAACCAATATTCCTACTAACCACTAACCAAGAAAGGGGGCAGTGTATGCATTTCACAAAGATCTTCATATTCTTGATTTTAAGTTTGGCTGTTGGATTTTTGGGGTGTGCTAAGGAGCAGAAGATGGAAACTCCCAAACAGGAGCAAATCACAAAGAATTTGGTTCCACCGAAGGCTGAGGTTAAGGGGCAGGCTTTTCTTGTGGAGCTTAGCGATCTCAAGGTTGTCATGACAGTAAACATAGCTTCCAAAGAGATCGTCGAGACGCCGAGCCTCAAGGGTAACATCAAGATCACCAATAAATCGAAAGATATCCTGGATATCCAGGCGGTCACCTTCGAATACCTGGATGAAGCTGGGAAGCCAATCCCTTTTAAACCTGAAGAGAAAATTGATAAGGTTTATCCGTTTTGGAAGGCTCTTCAGCCTGAAGGTATTGCCGAAGGTTCTTTGGACGTCACGATCCCAGCGAACGCTATCAAGGGAAAGTCCCTTAGAAAGATAGAAGTCAACCTAGTTTATGTCCCCTCCCCTCTTAAACGAGAGACATTGATTTTGTCTGAAAAGATTGAATAGGCTCTAATATTAATCCACGGGTCTAAGCAGAGGGGCGTTATTTCGATTAATATATAAGGAACCGAATAGGCCTTGTCCCAAACTGTTGCTAATCTACCTTTAGTAAACAGGCGATTCTGGGTATCGGATATATTCTGTTTGTTGTATCGCATATGACCATGGGAGAGGAGAGTAGCCTAACATCAGCTGAAGGCAAAATCCACAATCCAATTGCATTGCGAAAGTGTTGGTAAGATGAAGAAAGGGAATATTTTTATATGGATTTTAATTATTGGCTTAGGGATTTTTGCCATAGCGAACTTCTTTATTTATATCGAACCTTAAGGATGTAATTTATACAATTTTGCTATTGTAATGGCATAAACTGATTTATTTCGAGGATATACTCGATTCTGTTACAGGAGTAATGATGGATAATAATAAGAAAAGAATATTGGTGATTGAGGATGATGAAGAGATGAGGTCTTTACTGAAGGATTTCCTCTTGGAGGAAGGATTTGAGCCGGATTCTGTGAATAACGGTTCCGAGGCTTTCCGTAGAGTGGTGAAAGAACCTTTTGATCTTATCATCACCGATATTCGGATGCCCGGCTTAACCGGGTTGGATATCCTACCAGGGTTGAAGAAGCTTCAGCCCGAAGCTTCGATCATCGTCATTACAGCCTTTGGGAGCGAAGAAGTTTTTCACAAGTCACTTGAGAGGGGGGCGGATGCCTACTTAGAAAAACCGATTCATTTGAATAAATTGAGAACATTGATTCAGGAAATGGTCTTCCCAGAAAAAATAATACGGAAGTAAGAAATGGTTGGCATCCTCATCATATCCCACGACAGAATGGCAGAGGCATTGATCTCTTCCGTTCAGTTCCCCGTTAGGAATTTTCAAAGGATAAAAGGAGTATCCATCTCGCCAAAAGATAAGAAAGAAGAGGTTCATGAACGGATTCAAAAAGGGATAACTGAGGTGGACGATGGAGATGGAGTTGTGATCTTAACGGATGTTCTGGGTGGAACAGCTACCAATCTCAGCCTATCCTTTTTAGAAAATGAGAAAGTTGAATTGGTGACTGGGGTAAACATGCCTATGTTGTTAACCCTTTCAAGTTATCGAAAAGGAAGGTCCCTCAGAGAGATCGGGAAGTTAGTGAAGAAGTCAGGAAGGAGAAGCATCATTTTGGCCAAACAGCTATTGGAGTCAAAGAGTATGAGGTGATGGGTGAGGTAAATTGCCAAACTGGATACATCAATATAAATTTTTATATCGAGAGAAAAGGAGGAATAAAAGAATGAAAAAAGGATTCAGAAAAGGCCTGGTTTTTTTCGCGGCGTTTATCTATCTATTCTTCGGGATTTTAGAACTGGATGCCTTCGCCCGTGCAGGAGGCGGGAGGTCTTCGGGAAGCCGAGGGTCTCGGCCCTCTGGGCCAAGCCGAAGTTATAGCCCGCCGTCGCAACCGAAGAGCGATCCCGGATCCTATGGCGCGCAGACGAGACCCACCAATCCCCAGCCTGGTCCGTTTCAGCAACCTTCTTCAGGAGGATTCCTGCGAGGACTGGCTGGAGGGCTTATGGGCGGCCTCCTGGGAGCCATGCTCTTCAGGGGTCTAGGGTTTGCAGGCACAGGCACAGGGGGTGGTTTCGGTGGCGGTATCGGACTCTTTGAGATCCTCCTGGGAGCGGCCCTCCTGTTTGGAGTCTACTGGTACTTTAAGAGCAGGCGGAGAGTCGCGTTGGCTCGAAATGAGTCCAATGCAGGGACACAGTATTGTTACGGGAGTCCTACCTATGACTCGTATGCCGCGGGACCCACCCAGATGCCGGGCACTGAAGGCCCCGTTGCCTCCTCTCAGAGATCAGATGTCGATGTCGGCCTCCAGCACATCCGCCAAATGGACCCTACGTTTGATGAAGCTGTTTTTAGGGAGACCAGTTCGGACATCTTCTTTAAGATCCAGGCGGGATGGGCTAACAGGGACCTGGAGCCTGTCAAGGAATTGTTGACCTCTGAAGTCTTTTCGACCCTCAAAACAGATGTGGATAAACTGAGGCGTGAGAAAAAGATCAATCGCCTTGAAAATATCGCTTTGAGATCGGTCGATCTGGTCGAGGTTTGGCAGGAGTCGGGATCGGACTACATTACCGTTAGATTTCTGGCTAACATTCTGGATTACACGGTTGATGAAACAACGGGGCAGCTAATTTCTGGCAGCAAGACCGACCCGGTCAAATTCGAAGAGTACTGGACCTTCACTCGTCCCGTTGGAAATCACCCCTGGAAGCTATCCGCGATCCAACAGCCCTAAGGCTTCAACCTTTACGGCTTTATTATTGTAAACGGCATAAACTGGTTCGTTTCGTGGATGCATTCGTTTCTATGCCAGCATGGTGATGATGGGCAATGATAAGAAATAGAATACTGGTAATTGAATATCATGAAGAGATGAGACCCTTATAAGGACCTTGATGATAGATATGGGTACTTCAAGAGATAAAAAAATGGCTGAAGTCCCAGTCGTATCATATGGAAATCTCAGCCTCACTGAGGCATTGATCTCTATTGCTCGATTTCTCGTTGGGAATTTGAAGAAAATAAGAGGAGTTTCAATCCGGCCGAAAGGTAGACAAGAAGAGCACACAGATCGAATTCAGAAAAGAAATGACAGAGACCATTTGATCGAATAATTAGAACCGTCTGTTTTTATAGTCTGATAGCATTAGGAGACTATCAAACTCCACTCCAACTGAAGGAAAGGGACGGCGTTTACTACTATTAATGATGGAGAAAAATTCTTTTAAGTCTCCTTAGGGTGTCATTGGAGGTTTCAAAATGAACAACTTAAAAACAATGGTTTTGATGGTGACGTTGACCCTCATGCTCGTGTTTATCGGGGCGCTTCTGGGAGGTAAGTCTGGTATGACAGTGGCTTTAATTATAGCCCTTGCTATGAACTTCATCACTTATTGGTTCAGTGACAAGATCGTACTCAGGATGTATGGTGCCCGGGAGGTAAGTGAAGCAGAGGCTCCGGAGCTTCATGGCAGTGTGAGAAGGCTTGCCTTGAGTGCCAATCTTCCCATGCCGAAGGTGTATCTCATCGATCAGGAACAACCTAATGCCTTTGCAACGGGAAGAAATCCGGAAAAAGGCGCCGTTGCTGTTACAACAGGAATAATGAGGATTCTCTCAAGAGAGGAACTGGAAGGGGTCATCGGGCATGAACTTGCCCATATCAAGCATCGGGATATCCTTGTGGGGACGGTCGCAGCCACTATAGCGGGTGCCATCAGTTACCTTGCACAAATGGCACAGTGGGCGATGATATTCGGCGGAAGGAGTCATGAAGAAGGCAAGGGAGGCAATCCCATCGCAGCCCTTGTTATGATGATTGTCGGCCCCATCGCAGCGATGTTAGTCCAGATGGCGATTTCTCGTTCAAGGGAGTATGGGGCAGACGAGGGGGGAGCGAGGATCGCCGGGAATCCTTTATCTTTGGCAAATGCTCTTAGAAAACTTCACGCTGCCTCCCAGAAGATACCCATGGAGGTCAATCCCGCGACGTCGCACATGTTTATCGTCAATCCTCTTTCGGGTGGGGGCTTGCTGAGACTCTTTAGCACCCATCCGCCCATTGAAGAAAGAATAAAAAAACTTGAGACTATTGCGTGGAGAAGATGAAGGTTTCAACTAAACGAGAGATTGAAAAAGTGAAAGGAGAGAAAAAAGAATTGTCCAAGGTGTGAAAAAGGGATGATCGAAGCAACGAAACAAGTGTGGTAATCGATCATTGACCATCCTGTGGAGGTATCTGGTTCGATAAAGCGGAGTTAGGGAAAATTATCTCCCAAATGAGAGAAGCTGAAGCATCTCTGGATGAGGAATTCTGTCCGATTAGAATGGAACGAGAAGGACCCCACGACAGGAATGACTACGAAAAAGACCACTATGTTCAATACCGTTACAAGAAAAAGTCGCGTTCCGGAAGGCTCTTTGGCATTTTTGACTAAAGAGAATGGAGGTGCAGATTTTGAACAAACGACTGTCAACTATTCCAAATAGAAGGGGGAAAGGTTTTGTAGACCTTAAGAAGCTGCGGGAGGATATCCGCATTTTGGTCACCTTGAAAGAAACGGATGATCCTGTTTTGACCTGCTACCTAAACCTGGAGACGGGTGAAACCAGCTATCGTAATTCTCTCGATGAGCGGGCTTATCTCCTGAGAAAAAGTCTACGGGGAGAGGTATGGAGAGGGGTGGAGGAAAGTTTGATCAAAATTGAATCTTTCCTCGAAAACGAATTACTTTCTGACACAAGAGGGGTGGCGATTTTTGCCCGTTTCGGAGCATACCCCTTTTTCTTACCGCTCCAGTTTCGAGTGCCGTTACCCAATTGGATTGTGGTGGATTCCACACCTAATGTTTACCACCTCGTAGAACTGAAGGACACCTACCATCGGTATGTGATATCGCTCATCTCCAGAGAGAGCGCTCGCATACTGGAAGTAAACCTTGGTTCTGTGACCGAGCAGATATGGAAGGAACGTCCAGGATTACAGAAACGCATAGGCCATGCATGGACCAGGGAATACTATCAGAACCACAGGAAAGAACGAACCGACCATTTCGTCAAAGAGATGGTTAAAATCTTGAATCAACTGATGTCGGCTGGGGGACACACACACCTCATTATTGTCGGGGATCCACAGATGACGTCCCGAGTGAGAAAGAATTTACCCAGTCATCTGACAGCGAAGCTGATTGAAACGTTAATTGCCTCCGATAATACTAAAATCTCGGATGTTGTAGCGGCGACTCTGAACTTCTTTATTCAAAAGGAGGAAAAAGAGTCACAAGCCCTGGTGGATCGGCTTCAGCGAGAGATCAATACCAATGGGCTTGCGGTAGTCGGGACGACGGCTACGCTGAATGCGCTCTCCCAGGGGCAAGTTGACTTCCTTTTGATGAGCAGTGGGTACGCACCGGATCCCGGCTGGCTATGCACCACCTGTGGGGCGATTGAAGTCAATCCTGTGAGACCCGATGCCTGTCCCTATTGCGAAGATAACGAAATACGAGAGGTCAATATGAAAGAGGAGATGGTGAGGATGGCAGAACGGGGTGGCTGTCGCATTGAGATCGTAAACCAGAGCGACCTCTTAACACGGTTTGGCGGAGTTGGTTGTCTGTTGCGGTACATCATTCCAACGCCTTTGCTCCAACCCTGGGCAGAGGGCTTTCAGCGAAGGGCGTCAGTCAAATGAAGGGATGTTGAAGGATTAAGCATCATGGCATGTCCTTTGTATCGCGATCCTCCTCTTAGGCATCCTTTAGAGGGAACAACAGTTGAAAGAGGTTTCTTAAAGCCGATGGAGCGACATACCCCGAAAAAGCATGACAGTGGAATCTGAAAAAAGGGTTTCCAAGGTGCTGGTCATTACCGATGCCTCGAGCCAGGCCTTGGTGCCTATCTTGGATTCGCTTCAGACACTTCGAAAGGACCATCTACAGTCTGTCAGGGTAATCTTCATCTCTTTCCTCTCCGAAACTCTAACAATGAGTTTGAGCCCCAAGGTCCTCAATCTTTTGCTAAAGGAAGAAAGAGAAACGTTAGAGAAGGCAAAAAAATACTTTGACCAAATCAATACATCTTACGACCTAAAAGTGATCATCGCTCCTCCATGGAAGACGGTCTTGGATGAGATAGGAGACGGGAATCATGATCTACTTATACTTCAGGGGGAATTTTACGATTTATGGAGAGAGTACACTACCAGAGGTTGTCCATACCGTGAGATGATGAACAGTTCAGAATGTCTTGTTCTGACAATAGGATAAGAGAAAGGGGGTGCGAGCATGGCAAATTGGCATTCAATGGAGGTAGATCAGGTCTTAAAGGAGCTAAATACGAATCCTTATCAAGGGTTAAGCGATGAGGAGGTTCGAAGCCGCCTTGAGAGGTATGGCTATAACGAACTGAAACGGAAAGAACAGCGGCAACATCCCTTCTGGAGCCTATCAAATATTCTGATTGTCCTACTACTCGTTGCCGCTCTGTTTTCTGTGTTAGTGCCACTAATATTTCGTGTGTGGATCCGTGCTTCCGAAATCTTCAAACACCAAGAAATGGCTTTCAACATCTGAAGCAACGAAGGTAGGTCTTAAACAGTACAGTGGAGAAATATCGCATTGAACGGCCTTCGCCTAATTAAGAAGGTACATATGCCTTGAAAGAAAGGAGTAACGGGTATGTCAAATTGGCATTCAATGGAGGTAGATCAGGTCTTAAAGGAACTGAATACGAATCCTTATCAGGGTTTGAGCGATGAGGAGGTTCGAAGTCGCCTTGAGAAATATGGCTATAATGAACTGAAAAAGGAGGAGCGAGTTTCACCGTTCACTCTATTTATTAATCAATTCAAAAACATTCTCATCGTCATCCTTATCGTGGCCATAGCACTTTCAGCCTCCGTCGGGGAGGTTGTGGATGCCGCAATTATTGGTATCATCGTTGTCTTCTGTGCCGTCCTTGGATTTGTTCAGGAATATCGTGCAGAGCGTGCCCTTGATGCCCTGAAGAAGATGCTCTCTCCTACCATCACTGTCTTAAGGGGGGGCAAAGAGGAGGAAGTTCCTTCCAAAGAACTTGTTCCCGGTGATATCCTTCTTCTCGAGGCGGGGGATAAGATTCCTTCCGATGGGAGACTGGTTGAGAATCACTCTTTGCGGTGTGACGAAGCCCCTTTAACAGGGGAATCTGTTCCTGTAGGCAAAGATATAAAGCCCCTGCCGGAGGATGTGCGTTTGGGTGATCGAAGGAACATGGTCTTCACAGGAACCACAGTAACCTACGGTAGGGGTAAGGCGGCCGTTACGGCAACAGGGATGAGTACTGAATTCGGAAAGATCGCAGAAGAGGTGACTGCTGTTAAAGTTGAGAAAACGCCTCTTGAGAAACGAACACAAGAGATAAGCAAGTGGCTTGGCATCATTGCCATTTCCATCTGCTTTCTTGTTGTAGGGATCAGTGTCATTCGGGAGGTTCTGGGTGGTAAGATTGATTTTCCATTCATCGTCACCATGGTGATGTTTGCGATTGCCCTTGCTGTGGCAGCGGTTCCTGAGGCCCTGGCAGCCATTGTTACAGGTGCCCTTGCAATCGGCATGCACCAGATGGCAAAGAGCAATGCGTTAATCAAAAAAATGCCGGCTGTGGAGACTCTGGGTTGCACGACGGTGATCTGTTCTGATAAGACGGGTACCCTCACAAAGGGAGAGATGACGATAAGAAAGATATTTACTGGAGACAAATGGGTAGAGGTGACGGGTGTGGGTTATGTGCCAAAGGGGGACCTCAGAGGTTCGGATATTCTACATTCAACGAATCATCCCTCTTTGCAGATCCTCTTACAAGGAGGGCTTTTATGTAATGATGCGGTCTTAGAAGAGAAGGGTGGGAAATGGACGATCAAGGGGGATCCGACAGAGGGTTCCCTCGTAGTAGCAGCGGTGAAGGCAGGTTTACATCAAGATGAGGAGAGATTTGAGAACCCGAGGATCGAGGAGATTCCTTTCAGTTCGGAGAGAAAAAGGATGACCACCATCCATCAAATAGCGGGGGGCAGGAGAAGGGCGTTTATGAAGGGCGCTCCAGAGGTGGTGTTAGGAAGATGTAACCATATTTTGGTTGATTCTGGTCCAAAGGAACTTGGACAAAAAGAGAAGGCAGAGAATCTCAAAGCCAATGAAGAGATGGCCCAGGGGGCGCTGAGAGTTCTTGGATTTGCCTATAGAGATTGTCCTGACGGGATGGAATGGACAGAAGAATATATTGAGCAGGATATGGTCTTTCTCGGTATCGCAGGGATGATCGATCCTCCAAGAGAGGAGGCCATTGAAGCCATTAAAGTCTGTAAACAGGTTGGCATCAAGCCCATCATGATTACAGGAGACCATAAACTCACAGCCGTAGCCATTGCAAAGGAGATGGATATTTATAAAGAGGGAGACAGGGTATTGACTGGTGATGAATTGGAGAGGATGACTGAAAAGGATCTTGAAGAGATTGTCAATCAAGTAACTGTTTATGCCAGGGTCTCACCGACAGATAAGCTGAAGATCGTTAGGGCATGGAAGAATAGAGGCGAAGTGGTCGCCATGACAGGTGATGGGGTCAATGATGCCCCTGCTTTGAAACATGCTGACATAGGCATTGCTATGGGCATTACTGGAACGGAGGTGACAAAAGAGGCAGCGGATATGGTCCTGACGGATGATAACTTTGCAACCATTGTGAAGGCGATTGAACGAGGCAGATGGATCTACGAAAATATAAAGAAGTATCTTGCCTATCTCCTTCAGTGTAATGTCACAGAGGTGGCTGTCATCGGAGGAATTGTGTTGGCTATGGGACCTGAATTCTTGCCCCTCTTACCGGCAGCCATCTTATACATGAATCTGGCAACGGACGGCCTCCCTGCCCTTGCCCTTGGGGTGTCCCCTCCTGACCCGGACATTATGAAGAGGCCTCCAAGAGATCCGAAAGAAAGCATATTCGGATGGGATGTGAAATCCTTCATCTTGCGGGCCGTATTGATTGAATGTCCTTTCTTCTATTTTATCTTTTTTCACAAACTCTCTGGTGATATCACCCAGGCAAGGACAGAGATATTTTTCCTCTTTATTATTATCGAGCTTGTTGTCGCCCTGAACTGCCGTTCGCTCATCTATAGTATTTTTAGAGTCCCTCCACACAAATGGCTTCTGATTGCCCTCGCATGGGAGATTGGATTAATTACGGTATTAATTCAAATATCATCTGTACGCGATGCCTTTGGCATCAATAAGCCTTCATTCTCTGATCTTGTCCTCATTGTCGCTTTTGGTCTGGTTGTTTTCGCCATCATTGAGGTCACAAAGGTGATTTTGAGAAGGAGAATGGTCGTCGGAAGAAGGATCCCTCTTTAATAGAAGGCGATAAGGACTTATTCTCCCCGTGAGGTTGAGAATATTGAAGTTTATGCCCGCGTTTTAATCCATGGTAAATACTATGCTTAAGAGCATCAAGCAGGCAAAGCGATTCATAGTGGCTTTAACCGGCTTTACAGTCTTGGCTATTGGGATAGCGATGATTGTGCTCCCTGGGCCCGCTTTTATTGTAATACCTTTGGGACTTTTTATACTTGGAACAGAATTTGTTTGGGCAAAGAAGTTTCTGGAAAAGATAAAAGACAAGCTTAAAAGAAAATGAGGGATAAGGGGATAGATTCTAAAAGAAGGAAACGTGGTGAGGCTGGTAGGGAAATCTTTGTAAAAATAGAACAAGGATGTCGCAGGGATTTACAGAGATCGTATTAAATCATGAAAAAACCGGACTGGCCAGTTCAAGTCGTAATGAGGTATGCTCTGTTTCAAATTCCCGGCCTTGTTCTATTGATATTGATTCTGATACTGGTTCGGCGGTGGGTAGATTTTCCACCGTGGTTCTTCTGGGGCCCTGTTTTCATCTGGATAGTCAAAGATGCGGTTTTGTTTCCTTTTGTCTGGCGGGCATACGACTGGAGTCGTTCAAAAGACGTGCATTCATTGGTTGGCACGGAAGGCATCGTGGAGGAACGACTGGCTCCTTCGGGCTACATTAGGGTGCACAGCGAGCTATGGCAAGCTGAAATAATAAGAGAAGGCCCGCCCATCGAAAAGGGAGAGGTTGTGCGGATTCAAGGAATCCGTGGACTCACACTACTCGTACAGCCCTGCGATGAAAAACACATCCAATGATTCGTAACTCCATAGCGGGACAACTCTATATCAATGAACTACCCCGCCGCAAGCAGCGGGGTATCAAAAACTTTAAATTCTGTCATTCCGCACTTGATGCGGAATCCAGTCCGGTCTTCTGGATTCCGGCTTCCGCCGGAATGACGAACTCGCCGCAAGCGGCAGGGAATACAACCCGAAGGGATTCAATGAGGAACTATGGTCAGCTCTCGGTGTTCGTCGGGGTGATGATTGAACAAATCATCGTCCCCATCCCGTCTCCACTGATCGTCATCGGGGCTGGAGCAATCCTTATCTCACCCGGACTTTCTGTTTCCAACGCTTTTCTCCAGATCTTCTGGATCATTGTCCTTCCCGGGTCCATTGCTTCCACATTGGGTTCGCATATCGGATATATGATCAGTTACTACGGAGGGAATGCCTTGGTGCTTCGTTTCCAGCGCTTTCTGGATGTCGATTGGGAAGAGATAGGAAATTTGCAAAAAAGGTTTCGCGGAAATAAGGAAGCCCTATCGATTTTCTTCTCCCGGGCCATACCGGTCTTTCCCATCTCTCTCGTCTCCGTCCTTGCAGGACTTGTGCGTATCCCTCTTAAACCTTTCACATTTTATACCTTTCTTGGTTCAATATTCCGATGTTTCTTCCTGGCCTCTGTTGGATGGTGGATCGGAGCCACGTATGAAAAGGTAGCCACCCGTCTGAATTCGGCGGAGACGTTAGTTTCTATTTCAATGCTGATCGGGATGGTAGGAGTCCTGGGATATCTTTATTATAAACTTAGGAAGAAGGAGCCACCTTGGTTTAAAGGAATATAATTCGGAATATTCCGGATAATGAATTTATTAAACAATTTCTCTATGGGATGGTCCGACAATAAAACCAATAACATCATCTGCAAACGCGGACATAGAGGCAGGCGTACAGCCACGTCGAATAAATGACCGTGGAGCCACTCCGAGAATGGTTAATGGATTGCAAGAACTGATGCTTGTACGAGGTCGATGTGTGACTGTATCCACATCTAAAACTATTCAACAGATCAGAGGGCTCATAATCTTAGGGGGCCTCACATTTCTGGCTATTCCCTTTGCGCTGATTTTATCAGGCACTGCTTTCATTGTGATACTTATTGGCCTTGGATTTCTTGTCGCCGAGATTGCCTGGAAAAGGTTACAGTGGATAAGAATTAAAATATCCAAACTAAAAAGAGGAGGTCAATTATGGTAGGGAAGCCAAGTGAAAGGGAAGAAGAATATTTTGCAAGAATGGAGTTTGAAAGAAAGAAGAAGACAGAAGAAGAAAAACAGAAGAAAATGGCAGAAGGGGAAAAGAAAAAGCTAAAGGAACTCCACTGCATGAAATGTCCCAAATGTGGAATGGAGTTGATAGAAATTGACTACAAGGGAATAAAAGTGGATAAGTGTTCAAGATGTGAAGGAATATGGCTTGATGCCGGAGAGCTTGAAGCCATTTCGAAGATTGAAAAGAAAGTTCTCGATAAATTGTTCGATGTGTTCAAAAGATAGTTAGATACATAATAGTTAGAAACCCAGCAGAGCGAAATTTGTGGTCGCAACCTTTCCTTTAAGGTTGCGTTATTTTTTAGGCTGTTATATTGGTTCACCAGTTTTAGAAATGTAGGCTACCCATGCAACTCCAAAGGTTTTACGACAATCGCTAAGGAGGAATGACTTTGGTAAAAGGTTTCGACATCAACAACATGATCGGTCTTTCTGAGCATGAGGCAGCGCAGAGGTTGAAGGAGGAAGGATACAACGAATTGCCTTCGACCAAGAAGCGCAGTCTGTCTGCCATTGCCTTCGAGGTTGTGCGGGAACCGATGTTTCTGCTCCTGGTAGCCTGCGGGTCACTTTATCTTGTTATGGGCGATGTCAAAGAGGCTTTGATGCTGTTGGGTTTTGTCTTTGTGGTGATGGGGATCACGCTCTACCAGGAACGAAAAACGGAACGGGCACTGGAGGCCCTCCGCGACCTTTCCAGTCCCCGCGCCCTGGTGATCCGTGAGGGGAAACAGAGACGAATCGCCGGACGTGAAGTCGTCCGCGGTGACCTATTGGTTTTGAGCGAAGGGGATCGTGTGCCGGCTGACGCCGTTCTGCTCTCCTGTGTCAATCTTTCGGTGGATGAATCCCTGTTGACCGGCGAATCCGTGCCGGTCCGAAAGACAGCAGCAAGTGGCATCATGGACATGGGCCAGCCAGGGGGAGACGACCTCCCCTTTGTTTATTCGAGCACATTGGTTGTGCAGGGGCAGGGAATCGCCCAGGTGAAGGGGACAGGTCTCCGCACCGAAATTGGTAAGATCGGCAAGGCGTTACAGGCGGTGGAACTTGAAGGAACCTTATTGCAGAAGGAAACCGGGCGTCTGGTCCGAAACCTTGCCATCGTTGGGTTGGCCCTCTGTATGCTTGTGATTGTTATTTATGGGTTAACACGGGGCGATTGGCTCCATGGCCTTCTGGCTGGAATCACCCTGGCCATGGCAACCCTGCCGGAAGAGTTTCCTGTAGTGCTCACCATCTTCCTGGCCCTCGGGGCTTGGCGGATTTCACAGAAGCAGGTTCTTACCCGTCGAGTGCCGGCGATTGAAACCCTCGGTTCAGCCACCGTATTGTGTGTGGATAAGACAGGGACCCTGACCCTTAACCGCATGTCGGTCAGCAAACTTTTCGCCCACGGTCAATTTCACGGGATTCCTCATTCCATAGACATCATGCCCGAGACCTTTCACGAACTGGTCGAGTTTAGCATCCTGGCCAGCCAGATCGACCCCTTCGACCCCATGGAAAAGGCCATCC
>Ga0315287_10001584_pt1 | contig 21130 bp, 19 predicted proteins | sample YL17G11_0_MG_FD_205037 | JGI IMG/M metagenome (GOLD analysis project Ga0315287, IMG submission 205037) | Sediment microbial communities from Yellowstone Lake, YNP, Wyoming, USA - YL17G11_0 | ecosystem: Environmental > Aquatic > Freshwater > Lake > Sediment | place: USA: Wyoming | collected...
TTCACTGGAATCTAAGCGGTTCCGGGAACTTGACGACAGCGGATCAGTGCAAGGGCTTCGCCGCCCTCGTTGCGCAGGACTTGATCGAATGTACTGCGGACGGGATCGCGCCGCACTCAAGGGCGGCGCGATCTCACTCCCCGCCACGGCGCGCGAAGCGCCGCAACGGCTGCCATGGCGACCCGACGGCCGACTAGCGACGGACGCGGCAGATCGCCTCGACGATCGGCGTGACGCGCTGGTTGCTCTCGTTGACGAGATATCCCTTGACCCGGCCGTCCACTATGAAGGCGGCTGAGATCGGGGTGGCGCCGTCGGCGATGTCAGCAGGATTGCTGTCGAAGTCGAATGCGACTTCGTCGCCGGTCGTGGCGTCATAGGCACTGCGACTCGTCTTCCCGCCGGACTTCAGGACGGCGCGATAGCTGCCGTCCGCGAGACCGGATCCGTCCACGGACGCGCGGGACCGGCTGGTACGCTTCTCGCAGGTGACTTTGACGTCTGCAGCTTCCGCGGCAAACGAAACCATGGTGAACAACGCCAGGACGCCGGCTGCAGTAAGATTCTTGATGCTCATTGAAGTACTCCAGATTATTGGACAGGTGTTGCAGGACGCATGACTTGGTGCAAGCGTCGTGCCACAGCGGCGACAGTCGGGCACGAGCGTCGCAAGCGCATGACCGGGCAACGGTTTTTCCCGGCGTCGGAGGAGTCCGCGCGCGCCTGGTCGCGAGCGGCCTGCGGCCGTTGACCCACATGGCGGGTCAGTTCCCCCACCTGGGGGTGATGCCCTGCCCGGCGCGCCTGCTGCGCCCTGCTTGCGGTGACTGGACGATCAACGGTGCAGTGTTAGAGTCCCCGCGCCTATCCCGACACGAAGTTTCCCGAGGCGCGAGCGCACCCTGCCGCGGGATGTGCAGTGATGAGTCGAGAGCCGCGACCGGGCGGACAAGCCCTTTCTGCCTTTATCTCGGACAACGACGATTACTTCGCTTCCACAGTCAGGCAAATTCAGTCTCAGCCGATGGTTCAGCTCGGTTGGGCTGCTGTCTTTGCTGCTGCTGTCGATCATCTGCGCGCTGTTGTTGTCGCGATTGTTCGCGTCGAGCCTGTTGCTGCAGGAAGGACTGCTCACGATGCAGTTCGTGCAGGGCATCGTAGATGTCGAGAATGCGTCGCCCTACTTCGAGTCGACCGCCACCGACGACCTGAAGTACCTGGAGCGGCTGCTGGAGCGGATGTCCGCCTCGCCGGACGTCCTGCGGGCCAACATGTACTCCAGGGATCGCCGGATCCTCTGGTCGAGCGATCCCGCGATGATCGGGCGGTCATTCGCCAATGCCCCGAATCGGGAATTGGCGGCCGCGTTGAGCGGGAAGCTTGAGATACATCAGGAGGACGCCGGCGATTCGCATCACGGGAAAGCAGAGCATTCGAATCTGCAGACCGACACCGGGTCCTTTCTCGAGATATACGTCCCCATCCAGGATCGAGCACGACAGAAGGTTGTCGGCGTCGTCGAACTCTACCGGGCACCGGGCCTGCTGCAGGACACGATCGTGTCAGGCATGCGCATCGTCTGGGCGGGTGCGCTCGGCGCCGGGGTACTGCTGTATCTGGCCCTGCTGCCGCTGGTCCGCATCGCGGAGTCGATGATAAGGAAGCAGCAGGACCAGATCGTCGAGGCGGAAACCATCGCCGCCGTCGGAGACCTCGGATCGGCCGTTGCCCATGGCATTCGAAACCCGCTGGCGGTCATTCGCACTTCCGCCGAAATCGTGCGCGATGGCGACGATGCCAGCGTCGCGCGCGAGGCCGCTTCGGACATCATGGATCAAGTCGATCGCCTCGAACACTGGGTGCGAGGACTGCTGACCTACGTTCATCTTCCCTCAGGGAATGCGGACCCGATAGCTCTCGCTCCGCTGGTGCACAGTTGCCTCGCCCAGTTCTCGGTCGAGATGCGACGCCACGACATCGCCGGCAGCGTGAGCTTTCCCGAGACCCTGCCGCCGGTTCTCGGCGATCCGATCCTGCTCGGCCAGGTGATCAATAGCCTGGTCGCAAATGCGGTTCAGGCAATGCCAAGCGGCGGCAAACTCGCGCTTGCCGGCCGCCGCAACACGCCAGGATTCGTGGTGCTGAAGATCAGCGACACAGGAGTCGGGATGACGGACGAACAGTTGCGGAATGCGTTCCGACCTTTCTACACCACCAAGGCACAGGGAATGGGAATCGGCCTGCCACTCGCCAAGCGAATCCTGGATCGCATGGGCGCAGGCATCAGCCTGGTGAGCGCTCCGGGCAAAGGAACCAGCGTGGAAATCAGTCTGCCGGAGGCCATGCGATGAGCTACGCCCTGCTGGTCGTCGAGGACGAACCGGCGCTCGCCAGGAACATCGCGAGCTATCTCTCAAGCCGTGGTTACGTGACCCGGACGACGGGCAGCGCGGAGGACGCGCTGCGCGAGCTGGAGACTTTCAAGCCCGACGCAATCCTGCTGGATTTCAATCTGCCCGGAATGGACGGGCTGCAGGCGATCGCCCGGTTTCGCGAACTTGATCCGCAGGCCCGAATTCTCATGATGACCGGGCATGCGTCGGTTGATCTGGCCGTCGATGCGATGAAGGCGGGAGCGTACGACTTCCTGACCAAGCCGGTGTCGCTGTCGAAACTGTGCCTGCTGCTCGACAAGCTTTCGCGCGAGGAGCGGCAGATGGAGGTGCTCGCCTACTACCAGACACGCGATGCGCGCGCGAGTGGACTCGACAAGCTGCTCGGCCAGTGCGAGTCCATGACGCGACTGCGAGACGCGGTGGTCAGGGTGGTCGAAGGGGACGAGAGGCTCAGTGACAGCAATCCACCGGCCGTGCTGATCTCCGGGGAAACGGGCACTGGCAAGGAACTCGTGGCGCGTGCGCTGCATTTCGAGGGTCCGCGGCGGGACGAACCGTTCGTCGAGATCAACTGCGCGGCGATTCCGGGACAGCTGCTCGAGTCCGAACTGTTTGGCCACGAACGCGGCGCGTTCACCGACGCGAAGTCACGCAAGCTCGGCCTGGTCGAGAGCGCTGATCGCGGGACATTGTTTCTTGACGAGATCGGTGACATGGATCTCGCGCTGCAGGTCAAGCTGCTGCGGCTCCTCGAGGACAAGTCCGTACGGCGGGTTGGCAGCCTCCGCGACAAGACAGTGAATGTCCGCATCATCGCCGCAACGCATCGTCACCTCGAAACCCTGGTCAGCGAGGGTCGCTTTCGCGCGGATCTGCTGTTCAGGATCCGGATGGTGCGCCTGGCGATTCCGGCACTCCGCGACCGCGGGCCGGACGTGCTGCTGCTCGCCGACCACTTCCTGGCCCTGCATGCTCAGCGTTACGGCAGGACCGGCCTGAAACTGTCAGCAGCGGCACGGGGTGCGCTGCTGCGCCATCGCTGGCCAGGCAATGTCCGCGAGTTGAGAAACGTGATGGAGCAGGCGGTGCTGATGTCCTCGGGCGAGGTCATCGAGCCGGCTGACCTGGATTGGGTTCCCCTGACCGCGCTCGCGACAGCCCCGCCCGCCGCCGGCACCGAGACCGGCAGCGGCGGGCTGAGCCTCGAGCAGATCGAGCGCGAAGCGCTGCTGCGTGCACTCGAGTCAGCGCAATGGAATGTCAGTCAGGCAGCCCGAGCCCTTGGTGTGTCCCGAGACACTCTGCGATACCGCATAGAGAAGTACGGGCTGTCGACCCCGAGCTGAGCCCGGCGACGGTCTGCCATTAGCAAACGGGCCCTTGCAGTTTCACGAGAGCTGTGCCATATTTGGTCTTACAAGGACCAAATATGGAACGAACCCCCAAGTCTGTAGCGATGATGGCCTGCCGCCGGCTGCTCCAGCCGGTGGTACGGTTACTGTTGCTGGGCGGGGTTACCTGGAAGGAATTTGCCGAGGTATCGAAGACAGTGTTCGTGCAGGTCGCTACGGACGAGTTTGGGATCCGTGGACGCCCGACCAACATGGCGAAGGTGGCTATCCTTACGGGGATCAACCGTCGTGAGGTCGCGCGGCAACGGCAACTCGTCGACGAGCAGTCGCCTGAGGAGCCCGTCTACCTGAACGCCGCGCAAAGGCTGCTTTCCGGCTGGCACCAGGATTCCGACTACCTCGATCCCGCAGGCCTGCCGCGCCTTTTGAGCGTCGAGGGTGCCGCGCCATCCTTCGCCGACCTCTGCGCACGCTACGCAGGTGACATGCCGGCCAGTGCGCTTCTGAAGGAGTTGCGGGCGGTGGGCGCGGTCGCTGCCGAGGGCGAGGGGCTGGTCAGCGCCCGGTCGCGAATCTACATCCCATTGCAGATGGACCCTGACAAAGTATTGCGGGCGGGCAGCGTACTGCAGGACGTCGGCACCACCGTCGTCCACGATCTGACTTGCCCGCAAGGCGTCCCCCTTCGGTTTGAAAGGCGTGCTGAGAACGACGCCATGGACCCCGCGCTGCTGCCGGCCTTTCGCGAGTTCGTCGAACGCGAAGGGCAGGCGTTTCTCGAGCGTGTTGATGACTGGCTGACGCGCCACGAGGCGACGCAGCGCAACGGAGCCGAATTGGCGCCTATCCGGCTCGGCGTTGGGCTATATCACATTCAATCGGGCACGGAGCAGGAGAACTCAAGATGAACACCAATACCGGTCGACCGGCGCAGGGCAGCCCATGGCTGCGACCGCGCGTACTCGCCGTAGCCCTCCTGGCAATGACGTTCTGGGCGCTCGGGGCAAACGGGGGCATCAACGGCGGGGGACGCGCCCGCGGCGTGATCACGGCGTTCGGCAGCATCTTCGTCAACGGTGTCGAGTACGACCTGACGGGGTCACAGATCAGCGTCAACAATACGCCCGCAACCGAAACCGAACTCCATGTAGGCGAAGTTGTCAGCGTGGACGGCTTCGTGAATGCCGACGGCGTGACCGGCGAGGCTGCAACTGTGGAGTTCCGCAGCGACATACGGGGCACGGTGAGTTCGGTGAGCACCGCGTCCAGCAGTTTGAAAGTGCTCGGCCAGACGGTACTCGTCAATGGCGCCACTGCGTTCGATCCTGCCTTCGTTCCTGCCAACCTGTCCGGCGTAAAGACCGGAAGAGTCGTCGAGGTAAGCGGCTACAGGAACTCGTCCGGCCAGTTGGTGGCGACGCGCGTCCAGCGCGAAGACGCGATCGACGACCGTGTGGTGGGTACGGTATCCGGTCTCGACGCCGGCAGTTTCGGCTTCCTGGTCAATGAGCTGCGCGTCGACTACTCCAGCGCGATGCTGGTCGACGCAGGCCTCGCCAATGGTGTACTCGTCGAGATCGAAGGTCCGCGAGCCGCTTCGGGCGTGATGCATGCCCGGACCGTGCAGATTGAGCAGCCGGAACTCGGTGGCGACACCGGCGCCGGTGCCAGCCTGGAAGGAATCGTCACGACCGCACTTGTAAACAGCCGCTTCGCGGTAAACGGTCAGCTCGTCAGCATCAGCACGACCACGAAGTTCGTGAACGGCACGCGCAAGGACCTGCTCCTGGATACGCGCGTTGAGGTCGAAGGACGCATTGCCACCGGGGGCCGGATCGCCGCCTCGAAGGTCACCTTCAAGTTCGACGACGACGCCTACATCTTCGCCGTCGTGGACAGCGTCACGCCGGCAACCAGGACAGTGCAGCTGGTAGGCCTCACGGCAACGCTTGACACAAGTACGCGACTGGAAGACCAGAGTGACCTGCGGCTGAAGCCGTTCACCCTCCGCGACCTCTCCCCCGGCGACACAGTCGAAATTCGCGGGTTCGAAGCTCGGCTGCCGCGCTTCGTCAAAGTACAGCAACTGATCCGTGAGAAGGCGGACCCCCGGACCATCGTCGGCGGCCGCGTTTCCGCAATTCGGGGACGGGAATTCGACCTGCTTGACCTGACGGTCCTGACGACGTCTGCGACAAGATATCGCGACGCAGCGGACCGGGCGATCACCGCTACGCGATTCTTCACCACCGCTGCCAACCGGGACGTCAAGGTCCGCGGTACATGGAATGGCACTAACTTCCAGGCTGAGCAGGTCGAATTGCAGTAGCAACCTGTCAACGGATGCCACAAGCAAAGAAGCCCGGCGGGTGCCGGGCTTCTGGCCGTCTTGAACGGTATCGACGACTACTTCATCAGCGTGACGTGCCCGGTGTAGTTCTTCTTGACCTGGCCGTCGGCGACGGTGCAGGACGTCTCGACCAGGTCCGAGAACTCGTAACGCTGCCCGCGCGCGACGAGCACGGCGTGCGGGAAGTGCGTGCCCTTGGCGCAGGCACCGGTCTTGCCGGTCGACGCCTTGGTCGGCGACTCGCGGATCAGGACCGTGAAGCTCGCGACATCACCGACGCTCGGCACCGCCGCCGCGGCGACCGGCTGAACGTCGGCAACAGCGTCGGGCGCGGCACGCTTGCCGGTAGCCATGCCGCTGCCCGCATCGCGGGGTGCACGAGCCTTGGTCATGGAAATGTCCTGCACGTTGACCTTGCCAGAGCCACCGCCCGTGGCCATCGCGCCAGCGTTGCTGGCACCCCAGGAAAACGACTCGACCTCGATGCTCTGTGGGGCTGCCGCATCCTGCCCCTGCCCCTGCACAGGATCGAGTTGCAGGAGGTAATCGGAGGCGGCCAGGGCCGGCGTTGTCGCCAGCAGCAGCGAAGAGACGGCGGCGATCATGCGAAACGTGCTCATGGAATGCCACTCACTGAGATTGCGGGACGCTGAGTCTCTCACCCACGGAGTGAAGCAGATCGTGACGTGGTGAGGCCTTTTGCAGTCGAGGCACGGGAATCCGGACTGCAGGCCGGAACCGTGATCGGTAGCACTGCACGGCCACTCGTTGCCCCGGCGGGCACCGAACTCTTACGGTGGCTCGGGTGCGCCTCAGGTCGTCGCCGCGCCAACCACCGCGCCGACCTGTGCCAGGGAAGCACCATTGGCTGCCAGCCACGCCGGCATGGCAAAGGTGAAGAAGCCAACGGCCACACCCTGCGCGCCGTAGAACAGGAAGAAAAAGAGCAAGCGCAGCGGGCGACTGTCGGAGAGTGTCGGTAATCCGTGGCCTTGCGTCATGTGTGTCCCTGGCGCGCTCGGCGACACGAACTTCTCCGGTCGCAGTCAAGCAATACTACCGTGAAGCGGCCGCGTTGCCCCTCATGGCTCCCGGCCGTACCCTGCCTCGCGCTGGTTGCGCACGGCGAGCAGGAAGACCGTGTCGGCCTCAGGCACGTAACGATACAAGGCGAGGTAACCACGCGACACGCGACCGATGACGAGCTCCCGCTTGCCGCCCTCCACCGGCCGCCCGATCAGCGGGCTCGCGGCCGGCGCACCGACGGCCGGCCTTCCGCCCGCGCGGTGAGGTAGGTCCGCATCTCGTCCCACGGCAAAGTCTTCCCACGATCGAGAATCGTCGTCCACCGCGCGTCCGCCTCACGGTGAAACCGGTCCTTGAGTTCCGTCTGCTCGACCGTCTGCGCGATGGCCTCCAGGATGAAGGCATGCGACGTCTTGCCCGCCCGCTCCGCCGCAGCTGCCACGCGCGTCCTCAGTTCGTCCTTGAGCCGGATAGTGGTCGTTGCCATGGCGCATCTCCCGTCCGCAATTGAGCCTGAAAGTAGCACTAGTGTGCTACTCGTGCGAGCCGCCTGGCGGACAGCCTGGGGTTGCCCGAGATGCTACTTCCTCTCGAACACCACCTTGCCGTCGAAGATTGTCGCCGCCACGACCACGCTCGATTTCGTCGGTATCGGGGTCGCCGCAATGTCGCTGGTCAGCACCACGATGTCGGCCAGCTTGCCGGGCTCGAGCGTGCCCTTGCGCTGTTCGTCGAACGACGCGTAGGCCGCCCAGCGCGTGTAGCCGGCCAGGGCATCGTCGATCGACAGCCGCTGGTCGGCAGCGTTGTCGGCCTTGACCCGCGTCGAGGCGAGCCAGATTCCCTGGCCCGCTTCGAGCGGCGCGACCGGCCAGTCGCTGCCGAACGCCACGCGGCCACCGCCCTGCAGGATGCTCTTCCACGCCCAGGCACGCGACGCGCGCTCGGGACCTATCGCGTCGGGCCACGGACCACTCGGCACCGCCTGGTTGGCATCGCCCAGCGCCACGTGCATCGGCTGCTGCGAAGCGATCACGCCCAGCTGGCCGAAACGCGCGATGTCCTGCGCCGCTATCGCCTCGATATGTTCCAGTCGATGACGACGTCCACGGGCCGGGGCTGGATTGGCCTTCGCGGCCGCCTCGAACGCGTCGAGCGACATACGAATGGCGCGATCGCCGATGGCGTGGATCTGGATCTGCCAGCCGCGCCTGTCGAACATTGCCACGATGCGGTTCAGCTCGCTGGCCGTCATGTTCGGCGTGCCGGCGCTCCTGCTGCCGACATACGGCGCCAGCATCGCCGCGGTCTTCGATTCGATCACGCCGTCCGCGAACAACTTCACGATGCCCGTGCGCAAGGTCGGATCGTCGCCGTACTGCTTCCAGGCGGCGTCCATCCTGTCCACGTCGGCTTCGGTGATGCCGGCGTCGCCGTCGGTGGCCAGGTAGGCGCGCACGGTGAGGGCGCCCGACTTCTTCGCCTCGGCAAAGAGCGCCATGTCGTCCAGGCTGGTTCCAGCGTTCTGGATGCTGGTCACGCCCAGCCGGTTCGCCTCGCTCACGGCGGCGAGCAGTGCGGCGCGCCGGTCCTCGACGGTCACCTGTGGCAGCACGCCGTCAATGAGGCCCTGTGCGGATTCCTTCAGATGCCCGGTGGGTTCGCCGGTCTGCGGATCGCGCACGATCACGCCATTCTCTGGATCCTTGCTGGCCCTGGTGATGCCGGCCAGCCTCAGCACGACGGAGTTCACCCAGATGCTGTGGCCGTCGTAGCACTCCATCACCGCCGGTCGATCCGCTACCACGGCGTCGAGCTGCGCGGCAGTCGGGCTGCCACCCGGGAACGGCGTGTAGAGCCAGCCGCGGCCGGTGACCCAGGCACCGGCCGGCTGCCCGGCGGCGAACTCGCGGATGGCTGCCTGCAGCTCGGCGAGAGTCGCAAGACCGGCAAGATTCACCTGCTTCAGTGAGAGGCCGCCCGAGATGAAGTGCACGTGTGCGTCATTGAAGCCCGGCGCGACGGTGCCGCCCCGGGCGTCGATCACGCGGGTTGTGGGGCTGGCCAGTGCCCTGATTTCGTCGTCGGTGCCGACGCGCAGGATCGTATTGCCCTTCACCGCCACCGCCTGCGCGACGGTGTTCTTCTCGTCGGCCACGTGGACCTTGCCGTTCACGATGACCAGGTCGGCCGCGTTGGCAGGCGGCGGCTCCGCAGGCTGCGAGGGCGCGCTGCGGCCGCAGGCCGCGGCGAGCAAGGCGATGAGGACGATGAGCGGCGCGCGAACAGTCATGCGGATCTCCTGGCGGGCCGCTCTACATTAGTCTGTCCCGCGCCCTGCCGCCAACGAAGACTGCGCGCCGGCCGATGATCTGCAGCGTCTTGAACATGCCTTCGCTGCGGATCTCGCTCGAGGGCTGGTTACGGTCGATCAGGCTTCAAACTGTCCGCCGGTGGCAGCGCGGCAGCAGGACGCGCGTACGGGCGCTCACCGGGTCCGGTTCGTCGCTGCGGCGGAGCGCTTCGTCGCACTTAGCAAAAAGTTAGTGTTTCGCTAGGGGCTGCTGACTAACGCACGCGTTCACGTTCGCGCAGACTCCTGCCCCACGCAAACACACGACAGGGGTTGGACATCATGAAGACGAAAATCGCATTTTGCGCGCTTACCGGGCTCTCGCTCATGCTCGCGACGGCTTCGGCCTTCGCAGCGGGGTCTGCACAGGTCGCTCGCGGCAAGTACCTGGTCACGATCGGCGGTTGCAACGACTGCCACACTCCGGGCTACATGGAGAAGGGTCCGGCCGTGCCGGAGAACCAGTGGCTCACCGGCGTGCCGGTCGGCTTCCAGGGCCCCTGGGGCACGACGTATCCCGCCAACCTGCGGCTGGTCGTCAAGGACATGACTGAGGCCCAGTGGGTGCAGCACGCGCGACAGGAGCGCATGCCGCCGATGCCGTGGTTCAACCTCGCGAAAATGACGGACGCGGACCTGCAGGCCGTCTACGCCTACATCCGCAGTCTCGGCGCGCCGGGCGAGCGCGCACCCGCATACGTCGCGCCGGGCGGCAAGGTGAACACGCCGTACTTCGTGTTCGTGCCGGTGGTGGACCAGAAGGCGGCGTCCAACGCGAAGTGAGGACTGCCGTGCTCAGTTCGGATGCAACAGCCCGGTGCGCTCCGGCGCGCCGGGCAGTACCTCGGACAATGTGAGTGGCTGCAGTACGTTCAAGCGGAATCGGCCGCGGCCGGTCTTCTCGATGCGCAGGCCCGGGCAACGTTCCTCGAGCCGGCGCTGCAACAGGATCAGGCGCGCCTCCAGGTTCTCGCTGACGTCAGGCAGTCCGAGCGTGGAGTCGAGCCGCAACTCGCGGTTCGAATACTCCGTGCGTCGCTCGTCGACGAAGCCGCGCACCAGCCGCCAGAGAATGGCGCCCGCGACGCCTTTGATCAGGTAGTCGTCGCCCACGAAGATGCTGTCGTTTTCCGCGTAGCGGCGAATGCGCAGCAACTTGCCCCGCGGGTCGGCCGCGCGCGCCGCAGGCCGCTCGTCCTGCTCCGTCGCCTCCGCAGCACCGTCGCAGAACTGCGCCGTGACGCCGATGTGGCTGGCCAGCACGACCAGCGCGTCCTCTTCGTCGTAACCGAAGCGGCCGGCCTCGATGCTTTCGGCGAACAGCACTCCGGCGAGCCTGTCACCGGCAAGGATTGGCACCGCAAGCTGGCTTTGCGATTCCGCCAGTCCCGGAAACGGGATTTCCTGCTCGAGCCGCGCGCCGAGGCCGTGGCTCTCGGCCGCCTCGCGCACGGCGCGTCCGTAGCCGAACTCGGCGGTAGCGTGCGCGATACGGATGGGCGTGCGTTCCTGCGCCGCCACGCCGATCACGCCCTGGCCGAGCGCAATCTCGGCCCCGATGCCCGACTGTGCGTACCCGCTGCTCGCGACCGTATAGAGCCTGCCGGCAGCCGGGTCGTGCATCAGCACCATCGCGTGCGAGAAGTGGAACTGCTCGCGCAGCACGGCCAGCGCGCTGTCGAGTTGCGCGGCGAGCTCCGTCGCGCCGGCGAGCCGCGCAACGCCTGCACGCAGTGCCGCGAGTGCGTTGAGACGCGGCGGCGGCGCCGGCATGGTCGTGCCGCAGACCGACTTGATCGATTCGACCCGATAGACGTCCGCCCCGCGCAGCTTGAACACGCCGGCCATGCCGGTGTGCGAGGCGATACCCGCGAGCTTGGCCTTCATGCTCTCGAACAGGGCGCCGGTTTCCTCGGTGCGCAGGTAATGCACCGCTAGTTTGTACTGCGCCGCGCTCTCGGGGTGGATCACGACGACGGTGGCGCGGGGATTCTGCTGGACGTTGACACGCGTCTTGCTGAAGAACTGGAAAGACAGCGCCACGTGCGACGAATCGACGTAATGAACTTCGGAGATGTAGGAGACGTTCGGTGTCCCGTCCCGTGCGCAGGTCGCGATCACCGCGGGAATGGCGCCCTCGAGACAGGGCCGGATGGCGTCGAGGGTGATCGTCATGCGCCCGACTCCAGCCGGGTGCCGGCGGCCGGACCCGGGGACTGCTCGAACGCCGAGGTCGGGGTGAATGCGATTGCGGCGAGGCCAGTCTCCGCCCTTCCTCGCACCGCAGCGGCGAAGTCCGCCGGATAACCGACGGAGACGAGCTCCTCAACCCAGGCGCCGAGGTGGCGGTCGGCGATGCGGCGATCGGCCACGGTGACCGGGACGATCTGCGCGTCGGTACCCTTCAGCTGGATGGTGCGGTGCGTGCTGGGCTGGCTGCAGACCAACGCGATCATGCCGGTGAGACGGATGTCATCCAGCAGCTCGCTGGCGCCGCCGGCTTCAACCAGCACCGTCACGCGCCGCCGATCGCGGGAGACGCGGCAGCCGCAGCCGCGCACGACGTCCGCAACCAGTGCCGGACTACGCGAGCCGACGATGACCGAGACCCCGCCTTGCACGAATGCAGCGTGGTCGGCGTCCAGAACCGGCTGCATGTTCGCCCGCCCCACCATGAACGGGATGATAGCCCGATCCCCCGCGCCACTGCAGCAGCCAAACGGCGGTGGGCGGCGGGCAGGTCCGTCCTGTCTGGTGTTCCCGCCCCTGTTGACAGACGGACTTCTTGCGATCAACAATACCGGAACATTGTTTCTTGTTTTAGAGATCTTATTATGCCCACCGCACCTGCAGCCGCGCCGTCGCCATTATCCCCGCTCGCCGCCCGGCTTCCGGCACGCACGATTCCGGTCGCCGCCGGCGACGGCATCGGCCCGGAAATCACCGAGGCGGTCCTCGCGGTGCTCAGTGCCGCCGATCCCGGGCTCGGTTTCCAGCCGCTGACCGTCGGCCTGAAGGCTTATCAGGCTGGCGCGATGTCCGGCTTCGGACCTGAGGTGATGGCCGCGATCGCCGAGCATGGCGTCATCCTCAAGGGCCCGATCACCACCCCGCAGGGCGGCGGCTACAAGAGCGTCAACGTCAGCCTGCGCAAGAGCCTGGGCCTGTACGCCAACCTGCGCCCCTGCGTGGCCTATCACCCGTTCGTCGATACACACCACCCCGGCATGGACGTGGTGATCGTCCGCGAGAACGAGGAGGACACCTATGCCGGCATCGAGCACCGGCAGAGCGACGAGGTCTACCAGTGCCTGAAACTGATCACCCGCCCCGGCTGCGAGCGCATCGTGCGCTACGCCTTCGAGTACGCGCGTGCGCACGACCGTCGCAAGGTCACCTGCATGACCAAAGACAACATCATGAAGATGACCGACGGCCTGTTCCACCAGGTCTTTGACGAAATCGCGACGGACTATCCGGACATCGGCCACGAACACATGATCATCGACATCGGCACCGCCAGGATGGCGGTCCAGCCGGAGCGCTTCGACGTGGTCGTCACACCAAATCTCTACGGCGACATCCTCTCCGACGTGGCGGCGGAGGTCGCCGGCTCGATCGGCATGGCGCCGTCGTCGAACATCGGCCACGCCTGCGCGATGTTCGAAGCCGTGCACGGCTCGGCGCCGGATATTGCCGGCCAGGACATCGCCAATCCGTCGGGGCTGCTGCTGTCGGCGGTGATGATGCTGGTGCACCTGGGACGTAGCGGCCCGGCCAGCGCCATCCACAACGCCTGGCTCCGGACGCTGGAGGACGGCGTGCATACCGCGGACATGTTCCGCGAAAGCCACAGCCGGCAACGCGTCGGCACCCGAGCTTTCGCCGCGGCGGTGATCGCGCGGCTTGGGCAGCAGCCGCAGCGGATCACCGCGGTCAGCTATCCGGAGCGCGAGCCGGAAGCACTGGTGCATCCGGACAGTTCGATTCCACCGCATGTGCCAGCCACCAAGCAGCTGGTCGGCGTCGACGTGTTCCTGAACTGGGACGAATCGGCTCGCAATCCTGGCACGCTCGGCACGCGTCTGGAGGCGCTCGCCGGCCCGGAGTTCAGGCTGGCCTTGATCACCAACCGCGGCGTGAAGGTCTATCCGCAGGGCCTTACCCAGACCCTGTGCACCGATCACTGGCGCTGCCGGTTTCCGGCCGCCGACGGTCACGGGCCGCGCCCGCAGGACATCGCCGCACTGCTGCTGCGTCTGGCCGAGGCCGGCCTCGATGCGGTCAAGACCGAGAACCTCTACACCTTCGATGGCGTGCGCGGGTATTCGCAGGCGCAAGGCGAATAGATCGACGCAATGACCGAGGTCCATCCCTACGCCGGCATGACGATCGCGCTGGCGACGATGCACGGCAAGGAGGTAGCCCTGGCGCCGGCCTTTGCCGGGCTGGGGGTGGCGCTGCTGGTGCCGGAGCGGATCGACACCGATGCGCTTGGCACCTTCAGCGGTGAGATCCCGCGACTGCAGCCGCCGTTCGAGACTGCCGTCGCGAAGGCGCGGCTGGCAATGGCGGCGACCGGGCTGCCGCTCGGCCTCGCGACCGAGGGCAGTTTCGGGCCGGACCCGCTGATCGGCTTCGTGCCTCTGCATCGCGAACTGGCGGTACTGGTGGACGATGTCCACGGCCAGATCATCCGCGAGTCGTGCAACAGCCACGAAACGAACTTTCACAGTGGCGTCGTGAGCAGCGCATCCGAACTGGACGAGGCGCTGCTGGCGCGCTGGGCCTTTCCCTCCCATGCGCTGATCGTGCGCAGCGAGGGCGGCAGCGCAATCGTCAAGGCACTGCGCGATCGCCCCGCGCTCGACGCGGCAATCACGGCCTGTATCGCAACATCGCCTGCCCGGCAGGCGCGGGTCGAGACCGACATGCGGGCGCACTTGAATCCGACCCGCATGGGCCAGGTCGAGCTGCTCGGCGAACTACTGGTCAAGCGGCTGCGTTGTCGTTGCCCACTCTGCACGGCACCGGGCTACGGCCGGGTCGATGTCGTGACCGGCCTACCCTGCAGCTGGTGCGCAAGCCCGACGGCGGCGATGCTCGCCGAGATTCACGGCTGCGCCGCCTGCGGCGAACGACGGCGTCGGCCTCGCAGCGATGGGTTGCGCTACAGCGATCCGGCACACTGCGATTCCTGCAACCCATAACGGTCTTCAGCGGCGTCACGGGCTGCAACCCGTGACGCTTCGGCACGGCGGAACCGGCCCGTCTACCCGCCCACCCGCCAGCTCCAGACGCGCATGTCGATGCCCTGACCGTCCTCCTCCACCATCGGTGCGGGTTCGCTGCGCTCGAGCAGCTGCCAGGCGCCGATGTTCTCCAGGCGCGCGAACTCCTGCTCGAAGCCCAGGGCGGTCACGACGTCATCGCGAAACGCCATCACGACGAATCCGCCCGGCCGCACCGCGCGCACGACTGGCGCCAGCGCCGCGGGGCCCACGTGCGCGTAGGTGAACACGCCGACCGAGACCGCCGCATCGAACGAACCGTCGGCGAATGGCAGCGGCTCGAGCAGCGAACCTTCGATGAGTTGCGCGTAGCCGCCGCGCTTGGCCGCCTGGGCGAGCATGGCGGGCGACAGGTCGAAGCCCGTCACCTGATGACCGCCCAAGCGGTACAGGTGTGCACCGACCTGCCCCGTTCCGCATCCGGCGTCGAGTACGCGCGCGTTGGGTTGCAGCCGCACATGGCACCGTTCTGCTGCGGCCTGTGGCGCCGACCAGGCCAGTGCATCGAGGTCCGAGTCGTAGTGAGCGGCCCACGCCTCGTATCGCTCGCGCAGTTGCGCGGGATTCTCCGCCGAATAGATCCATGCCAGGCGATTCGCATCTGCCGTCATCTCAGGACTCCGCTGACGATCCGCTGCTCGCTGCGCATGGACGTAAGCGCTGCCGCAAGGATCCGCTCGACGCATGCTGTGCGGTGACGGCCCCGAAAATCAGGAGCGCGACGCGCGTGCATCGAGCGACGCCCGCGGTGCGCCCCGTGCAGCCAGGATCAGCAAGCCGGCGAAGATGGCCAGGTTCTTGATGAAGTTCTGTGTCTCGTGCTGCTGGCTGCCGCCTTCGTAGACATTCCAGAAGTCATGCATGTACAGGTTGATCAACAGCGTCAGCCCGGCCAGCAGCAGCGCGACCCACCGCGTGCGCCAGCCGGCGATCAGGGCCAGCCCACCACCGACTTCGAGAATGATGGTCAGGATCAACAGGGGCTGCGCCAAGGGCACGCCATGCTGAGTCATGTAGGCCTGCATGCCGGAAAAACCGGTGATCTTCATCAACCCCGGCACCAGGAAATACAGTCCCAGCAGTACCCGTCCGAGCACGTCCAGCGGCAGACTCAATGCTTTCATGTCTTTCCCCTGCAGATTGTTCGATCTTCGGCAGCACGGTAGTCGACGGTGGTCACAGTGTCCACGGATGCGCCCGGGCGTGGTGGCCGGACGATCGCTAGCCGCGTGACCGGAGCAGCGCGTCGGCACGCTCCACTCCGGACAGGTATGCCCCATCGACATAGCCGTAACGCGTGGGCGATGTCGCTTCGCCGGCGAAGTGGACGCGCGGACCGTGCGACTGCCCGAGTTGCGCGATATCCGTCGCCAAGGTCCGTGCCGAGAGCCGCGCATAGCCGCCCCGGGTGTAGAGACTGCCCGCCCAGTCCGTCACCTGCATCGCGACCGGTTCCGGCGCAGCGGGTCGCGCCGCTTTCAGCTCCGCCCAGACCGCCTCGGCCCGCCTCGCGACCGGCAGTGCAGCAAGCCGCTCGCCCGCTGGTCCGGCGAGATGCGTCACCAGCACCGGCGCTCCGACGAGCGAGGTGAGGTCGAGCCAGTAGGGTGCAAGCGACGACGGACGCAGATAGAAGCCGCTGGGCTCCACGCTGTCGGCCCACCACCGGTCCGCGAATGCAAAGAAGGCCTTTTCGAAGGTCCCGAAGCCGACGCGGTCGATCGCCGCGCGCTTTGCTGCAGCGAGCGGCGGGTCGAAGGCAATGGCGCCGGCCTTGAGTACGCCGAGCGGTACGGTAACGATCACCTCGTCCGCCGACAAGACTTGTCCGTCGGCAGTCCTGACCTGGACGCGTCGACCGTCGTCGCTGACCTGCTCGACAATCGAGTGAAGGCGGATCTCCAGGCCGTGCGCCAGCGCATCGATCATGCGCGCGTAGCCACCAACCACGACGACATCGTCGCCAGCGTAGGCAGGCCCGTCATGCAGGTAGTTTGCGGCGGCGATGTCGGCGACCGGCGCGCAAAGGTCGGCTTCTATTGCGGTTGTAACAATGAAGCGCGCCCAGTCGGCTGCAGCGCCGGGCGGTTCGGCCGCAAAGAACGCGGCAATCAACTCGCCCATCATTGCGTTGGGACGAGCCCGCACCAGTTCAGTGATCGAGGCGAAGAACCGGCCCTCGATCACCCCTGCGCGCGCTACTTCGACTTGCGGCGCCGGAGTTGTACCGTCGAGACACACTTGGCGAGCGAGGACGTCCTCGAGATCGAACGACCTGCGCTCGAGGCCATGACGCTCGCAGACGCGGGTCAGCGGATTGCCGTCGGAACGATGTATCCACGATGCGCCGAGATCGACGACGCCCCCCGCGAATGGCACGGATCGCGTTCGGCCGCCGAAATGTCCCGCGGCCTCGAGTACCAAGACGGCACGACCGGCGCGCGCCAGCTGCTCGGCCGCGGCAAGCCCCGCTACCCCGGCGCCAATCACGATCGTCTCGAGTTGCCGGTCGCTCATCAGGCCGCAGTCAGCGGTTTGCGCCGATCAATGATGGTGGGCAGAAACTCGGTCACCGTCGGATGCACAGGCAGCGCCTCGCGTACCTGGCGCCAGCTCCCATTGCTGGCCATGACCAGCCCGATCGCCTGGATGGTTTCGTCCGCCCCGATACCGAACATCGTCGCGCCCAGAAATCGACCACTGTCTTCGTCAATCAACAGCTTGATGAGGCCGGTGGTTTCGCTTTCCTCCTTGGCGCGACTGACGTCCTTCATCGCCAGCACGGCCAGGGAGATGCGACGGCCCTGGGCTACCAGGCGTCTTGCGTCGGCCTCGTACAGGCCCACATGGGCGAGTGGCGGATCGGTGAACATGGCATAGATGCCATTACGCGCGTCGGCGCTGCGCCTTCCGCCGCCGAGGTTCTCAGCCAGGATGTCGTGATCGTGGTAGCTGGTGTGGGTGAAGGCGCCGCGCTGGTTGATATCGCCCAGCGCCCAGATACCGGACACGGCGGTCTCGAGCCGCTCGTTGGTGGCGAGATACCCGCGCATGTTCACTTTCAGACCGACGCTTTCGAGGCCCAGGTCGTCGGTGTTGGGCACACGCCCGGCGGCGACCAGCAGGTGACTACCACCGATCAGGTGGCCATCGGCCATTTTCACGCAGATGCCGCCTTCGGTCCCACCCGGCAAGACGCCCGCTATGGCTGCGCCGATCTGCAGGGCGATGCCCTCGGAATGCAACAGGTCGGCCACCGCGGCAGAGACGTCCTCGTCCTCCCGCGCGGTCAGCCGGGGCCCGGCTTCGATGATCGCCACCTCGCTTCCCAATCGGCGGAAGATCTGTCCCATCTCCAGGCCGATGTAACCGCCGCCTATGATGACGAGCTTGCGCGGCAGCTCACGCAGCGCCAACAGGCTCTCGTTGTCGAGATAGGGATGGTCAGCAAGGCCTGGTATCGGCGGCACGAACGCTCGCGTGCCGGTGTTCAGCACGATCTCCGGCGCGCGCAGGCTGCGCGAACCGGCCCGCACCACGAAGTCGGCGTCCACGCGACCTGCCAGTCGCCCATGAGCCCTGACGATGGCGAGCCCCGACAATCCACCGAGCCACGCTTCCAGGCCGGCCCGAGATTCGTCGACCCGCCGCTGCATACGCTGCATGGCAATCTCGAAGTCGACATGTACGGCCCCGACCTGCACGCCGAACTCGGCGCCGCGCCGCGCCATGTGGGCCACGCGGGCCGACTTGCGCAGGGTCTTGGTCGGCGTGCAACCACGGTTGACGCAGGTGCCGCCGAGATCTTGGGCCTCCACCAGTGCGACTCTGCGGCCCTGCCCCACCAGCTTTGCAGCCAGGAACGGGCCGGCCTGCCCGGCGCCGATGACGATGGTGTCGAAGCGTTCAGCAGCCATAAAAAGACCCACGGCTTATGTAAAAAGACGGCCCCATCGTACCGATACGCGCATAGCGTCGTGAACAAGAAGAAGAACAACCTGGGGAGTCGGGCCCATGGGGAAACTGCGATCGGCCGAGTCCCGCCCGCTGGCGGGCGGGCGTTCATTGCGGACTCTTTCTGCCACGCTGCTCAGCCACTCGCTGGTGCTGTACATCATGGCCGTGATCCTGCACCGGCTGTGGGCGCTGCTGAATTCTGACGTCCTGCAGCTGATCCGCCGCGTGCATTGAGGCAGGTCGGCGAGGCATCGCCTCCGCGCGATGCTAGAGTCCCACCGCCCGGCCCGGGCCCGTGGGAGGACGAGCGAGATGATGCTGGTCGGCATGTTTGATTTGCCGTTTGTGCGCGGCCTCCTGCACAGACACGGTTCGTGGTCGAAGTCGCTTGTCGTGCTGCTGCTGGGCCTCGCGAGCACGGGGGTCACCTGCGCCGCGCCGACCACCGCGCCCGCTGAGCTGTCCGGCTGGCAACAGCAGGCCGAGCGCGTGACGATCACCCGCGACAACTGGGGCATCCCCCACGTGCACGGCAGGACCGATGCGGACGCCGTGTTCGGCTTGATCTACGCCCAGGCCGAGGATGACTTCAACCGCATCGAGATGAACTATCTCAAGGCACTGGGCCGCACCGCCGAAGCGGAGGGCGAGTCGCGGATCGCCAGCGACCTGAGGATGCGGCTGATGACCGATCCCGTTGAGCTGCAGTCGCTGTACGCCACCAGCCCGCAGTGGCTGCAGCAACTTGCTGTCGCATGGGCGGACGGGCTGAACTACTTCCTGGCGACGCACCCGACAGTTCGACCCAGGGTGCTCACGCGCTTCGAGCCGTGGATGGTGCTGGCCTTCAACGAAGGCAGCATCGGCTGGGACATTGAATCCGTGTCCCTGGCCGAACTCGAGGCGTTCTACGGCACGCCGCGCATCGCCTCGCTCTCGGCACCGGCAAGCCAGTCGACGCGTGAGCCCGGCGGGTCGAACGGCATTGCGATCGCGCCGCAACGCTCGGCCTCCGGATCCTCGCTGCTGCTGATCAATCCACACACCTCCTTCTTCTTCCGCGCCGAAGCCCAGGTGCAGAGCGACACCGGGCTCAACGCCTACGGCGCGCTCACCTGGGGCCAGTTCTTCGTCTACCAGGGCTTCAATGAGCGGCTGGGGTGGATGCATACGTCCAGCGGGGCGGACGCCATCGACGAGTTCGCGGAGACCATCGTGCGCAAGCCCGACGGACTGTTCTATCGCCACGACGGGCAGGATCGGCCGGTCCAGAGCCGTCGCGTGAAGATCGCCTATCGCACCGGAGCCGGCCTGGCCGAGCGCGAATTCACCGTCTTCCGCACCCATCACGGACCGATCGTGCGTGCGGCGGGCGACAAGTGGATTGCGGTGCAGTTGATGCATGAGCCGGCCAAGGCGCTGATGCAGTCATACCTGCGCACCAAGGCCAAGAACTATGATGAGTTCAAGCAGTTGATGGAGCTGCACACGAACTCGTCGAACAACACGGTGTATGCCGACGCCGACGGCAACATCGCCTACTTCCACGCCAACCATGTGCCACGCCGGGATCCGCGCCTCGACTGGACACAACCGGTGGATGGCAGCGTCGCCGGCAACGACTGGCAGGGCATTCACGCGGTGGACGAGAGCCCCAACGTGCGCAACCCGTCCACCGGCTGGGTGCAGAACACCAACAACTGGCCCTACTCCGTGGCCGGCGATGCCAGCCCCCGGGCCACGGCATTTCCCGCCTACATGGACCAGTACGGCGAGAATTTCCGCGGTCTGCACGCCATCAGCCTGCTGTCCGGGCAGCAACGCTTCACGCTCGACTCGTTGCTCGCCGCCGCGTTCGACAGCCGCCTCCCCGCCTTCGACGAACTGCTGCCGCCCTTGTTCGCGGCGTATAAATCCTTGCCCGACTCCGATCCGCTCAAGGCTCGCCTGGCCGGGCAGGTTGCCGTGCTTGAAGCCTGGGATCGTCGCTGGTCGACCGAGTCCGTTCCCACTGCTCTCGCGGTGTACTGGGCGCAGGAGATGTTCCGTACCATGAACGCGGACGTCGCGTCGGAGTCCATACCGCTGCTGCGGCGTGTGGCCAACGACAGCACGCCGAACCAGCGGCTCGAGGCGCTCGCCACCGCGTCCGGACAACTGCAGAAGGACTTCGGCAACTGGCGCACGCCCTGGGGAGCCATCAACCGCTTCCAGCGCCTCACCGCCGACATCGTCCAGCCCTTTGACGACAACGGTCCGAGCATTCCCGTCGGCTTTACCTCGTCGACGTGGGGAACGCTGGCCGCCTTCGAGGCGAAGACCTACCCGGGCACGCGACGCATGTACGGCACCAGCGGCAACAGCTTCGTTGCCGTGGTCGAGTTCGGGAAGCGAGTCAGGGCCCG
>Ga0315287_10001585_pt1 | contig 21117 bp, 20 predicted proteins | sample YL17G11_0_MG_FD_205037 | JGI IMG/M metagenome (GOLD analysis project Ga0315287, IMG submission 205037) | Sediment microbial communities from Yellowstone Lake, YNP, Wyoming, USA - YL17G11_0 | ecosystem: Environmental > Aquatic > Freshwater > Lake > Sediment | place: USA: Wyoming | collected...
ACCTGATGACCGGCGCCCGCCTGTCGGAGTACCACACCGGATTCCGCGCATTCAACCGGCGCGTGCTGGAAACGCTTCCGCTCGGCGCCAATTCGGCCGACTTCCTGTTCGACAACCAGATGCTCGTGCAGGCGCATGCGTTCGAGCTGCGCATCGGCGAAGTGTCGTGCCCGGCACGGTACTTCGAGGATGCGAGCCAGATCAGCTTCCGGCGCTCGGTCGTCTACGGCCTGGGCGTGCTGCGGACGAGCGTCGCGTACCGGCTGTGGCGCATGGGGCTCGCATCGCCGCGGATCTTCTCGGGCCAGCCGGAACTGAAGCTCACGCATCCGGCGCTGGTCACGACCGTCCGCGCATGAGCGCCGACGCGCGACTTCCAGGGGTGCGGGCCCGCGGCCCGCGCTCGCGATAAGTGCCGCGACCGATGCGGCAGCCCGCGCGCCTGCCGGGCGGCGACCTCGCGTGGCTCGCGCTCGGCGCGTGCGCGCTGGTCGCGGGCGCCTGGCTGCGGTTGCGGGGACTCGGCGGCCAGATCGTCATCGACGACGAGTGGCACGCGCTGCACAAGGTGATGCGCGCCGACCTGCTCGACATCCTCACGCACCTCGACTACGCCGACTACAGCATTCCGCTCACCGTCTACTTCCGCTGGCTGTACGACACGATCGGGATCACCGAATGGGGGATGCGCGCGCCGATGCTGGTCGCGGGCATCGCGCTCGTCGCGGTCGCCCCCCTCCTCGCGCGGCCGTGGGCGTCGGCACCGGTCCGTGCGACGTGGGCGATGCTGCTTGCGGTGTCGCCGCTGCTCGTCTACATGACCCGGACGGCGCGACCGTACGCGCTGACGGCGCTGCTCGCCACGCTTGCGCTGATCGCGTTCGAGCGCTGGTATCGCGGCGACGGCCGGCGCCGCGCGTGGGGGGCGCTGTACGTCGCGTCGACGTTCCTGGGCGGCTACCTGCACATGACGTCGCTCGCGTTCACGCTGATGCCGTTCGTGTACTTCGGCGTGCCCGCGCTGCGGCGCGGCGGGGAGGAGTGGCGGCGCCTCTTCCGGCTCGGCATCGCGACCGGATTGCCGCTCGCGGCCGTGCTGCTGCCGCCGCTCGTCAACGACTGGTTCATGTTCACGGCGAAGGCGGGCGTCGACTCGGTAACGGCGACCACGCTCGCGCGAACGGCGCACAAGATCGCCGGCAGCGCGTCCACGCCGGTGGCGGCCGTCGCCTTCATCGCGGCGTTCGTCGGCGCCGTGCGCCTGTGGCGCCGCGACCGCGAACTCGCGGGCTACCTGCTGACGGTGATGGCGGTCGGCACGCTCGCGATCGTCGCGGCGCGGCCGAACTGGATCATGCATCCGCCGGTGCTGGCGCGTTACGTGGTGCCCATCCTGCCGCTCTTCCTGCTGTTCGCGGCCGAAGGCGCCGTGACGCTGATCGTGATCCCGATCGCGCCGGTGCGCGCGATCGCAATCGGGCTCGCCGGCATCGCGCTGTGGGCGTATGGCCCGCTGCCCGCGCAGTCCTGGGAGCCCAACCAGTTCACGGGCCACCTGCGCTTCCAGTTCGACTACGACGACGCGCACAACCCCTACGTGCAGCTGCTCCCGCGCGAGCCGCTCCCGGCGTTCTACCAGGAGCTCGCGAAGGCGCCGCCGTCGTCGCTGAAGATCATCGTCGCGCCGTGGCGGCTCGAGTCGCACTACAACCCGCATGCGTGGTACCAGCAGGCGCACCGGCAGCGCGTGATGATCGGATTGACGACGCCCCTGTGCGGCGTGCGCAACTTCGGCGAATACCCGGAGACGCTGGCCGGCATGCGGCTCGCGAACTTCGCGCACCTGTCGGCGGTCCTGCGCGGCGAGGACTACGGCGCCGACTTCCTCGTGATGCACCTGACGCCCTGGTCGACGCCGCCCGGCGCGGACGTGCCGTGGCCCGACGTCGCGAAGTGCCTGCCGATGATCGAGGCCGCGCTGGGCGCGCCGTTCTACCGCGACGACCGCATCGTCGTGTACGCCCTCGGCGCCGGCGCCGCCAACAGGGGGTCAGAGCGCCCGCGATAGGTGCGCGTCGCGTCCCGTGCGCCCAAGCTCGGCAAGCGAGCGTTCGAGCGCGGCGGCGAGGTGCGCGTTGGCGAGGTCGGTGCGGCCGAGCCGCGCGTGCAGTTCGCCGAGCGCGACGTGCGTCCGCCAATGGTCGTCGAGCGCGAGGCTCGCCTCGAAATACGTCTGCGCCTTGCCCCACAGCGATTCGCGCTCGCAGAGCCTTCCCAGCGCATGGAGCAGCAGCGGGTCCTGGCTGTGGCTGACGAGCCAGCGCTCCGCCGTCTCGAGCTGGCGCGTGGAGTCGGCGGTGCTGCATTCCGCATAGAGCGCGACGAGGTCCGAGTCCCACGTCCGCTCGAGGCTGCGCACGACGATTTCCGCGGCTTCGCGGTCGCTGCCGAGCGCCAGGAAACTCGCGGCGGCGGCGCGCGCGACTTTCGGATGCAGCCGGTCGGCGTCCCCGAGTCGGTTCCAGTAGTCGCGCAGGCCGGCCGCGTCCAGCCGATACCCGGCCAACGCTTCCGCATGCGCGGTCGCGCGCAGGAGGTCGCCCTGCGCCTGGTCGTAGACCTTGCGCTTCACGAGCTGGTCGACCAGCGGCGGTACCTCCGCGTGACGGCCCGCCGCCATCAGCGCGCGCACTTCGAGCCGCAACGCGGCCGTGTGCAATCCGGCTTCGCGCCGCAGTTCCGCGAGCTTCGCGAGCGCGGTGTTCGGCTGCCCCTGCTCGAGCGCCAGGTCGGCCTCGAGCATCAGCCGCGGCACCGTCAGGCTCGCCGCGCCGGCGTCCGGCCGTGTCAGCATCGCCTCGGCCGCGGCGAACGCGTTCATGTCGACGGCGGCACGCGCCGCGATCAGCGCCGGCAGGCCGGTCGACTGCGGAATCGCGAGCGCCTCCTCCGCGAACTGGCGCGCCTTGCCGTACCGGCCTTCGAGCAGCGCCACGACGGCCGCGTCCTGCTTGCCGCGCGCGCGCTCGAGGTTGCGGAGGCGGCGGCTTTCGCGCACTTCGCGCGGCAGGCTCGCGATCCGCGCGCCGACGCGCAGCAGCAGGTACATGAGGACGAAGCCGGCGACGACGATCAGGATGAACGCGTTGAGCGACAGCTCGACGCGATAGGGGGGCGCGACGAACAGCGCGTAGCCGGCATTGAGCTTGAACAGCAACGCCGCGAGGACCGCGAGCGCGGCCAGCAGCAGGAACGCAAACAGGAGCCGCACTACCGTCCCGCGGATGCGCCGGCCGCGCGCTCGGCGGTGCGCTCGCGCGTCGCGCGCAGCGTGCGGACGGCGGTAAGGCTCGCGGTGAGGTCGGGGAGCTCGGTCGGCATCGGCGTCGCGGCGAGCTGCGTCAGCGTGGCCGAGACGGTCTGCACGGGTTTCGCGCGCATGTCGAAGTAGCGCTTGATCCACGCGTTGGCCGCGGTCGCGTCCGACTTGAACGCGCCGTCGTCGTGCGACAGCAGCGCGACCCGCGCCGTCAGCAGCCGCAGCCGCAGGTTCTCGCGCAGGAAGTATTGCTGCTCCGGCGGCACGAGCGGGGCGGCGGCGCGCTCCGAGACTTCGACGCGAACCAGCGCCTTGATCTCGGACCAGGCGTCGCGCAGCGAGCGCTGCCACGCGGGCTCGTCGGCAGGCGGCGTCGGCGGGGCCGGCGCCGGAAGCCGCTCGTCCTTCGCGAGCGGAAGCGTGTCGATCGTCCCGATCACCTGGTCGAGCTTGAGCGACATGCCGGCGACGTCGACGTACGGCACCGATTTCAGCTTGTCGATGTCGCGCGCGAGCGCGCGGCGCAGCGCAACGAGCTGCGGCCGGTCGTAGCGCGACAGCTTGGCGTCGGCGAGCTGCAGCGCCGCCAGCGCCGCCTGGACGTTGCCGGCGATCGCGAGCTGCTGGCTCGCGAGCGACAGCACCTGCTCGACTTCGTTCAACGCCAGCTCGTCGCGCGACGGCGCGAGTTCGCGGTAGAGCGCGTCGAGCGACGCCTGCTGCGTCTGGGACTCTCCGAGCCGCGTGTCGAGCAGCGCGAGCTTCGCCTGCGCCTCCCGCAGCTCGTTCGCGAGGTCGGAATCGCGCGCCTTGGACTGCGCCAGCGCGGTGTCGGCGTCCGTGAGCCGCTTGGCGACTTCCGTGCGCAGCGACCGCTGCGCGTCCCGCATGTCGAACCACGCGACAGTGCCGGCTGCCGCGAACGCCAGCGCGAGCAGGAGCACGAATCCCCGCGACGCCGGCCGCGCGAACGGACCCGCCCCCGGCGGCAATCCGGCGGCGTTCGCGGGGGAGGCGGCATCGCTCGCGGGCGCGGGTTCGTCCATGGATGTAGGCGGGTCGTGCAACGCCCGCGCATTCTAGCAGTCCGCCTCGCCGTTCCCGCGGGTCCGCGCTGGCCGCGGGATGCGTGCGTCGCATACAATGGCATCTTTCGCGAAGAATCGGCGCCGCGCGCCGCATGCTACCCGCCGTGAATGGCCTGACGTTGCTCGTGGTGCTCGCGCTGGCGGTGGGCCTGTTCGTCGCGTATCGCGCCGGCATCATGCGCGGACGCCGCGACACGCAGGTCACGGATCGGTCGCCGCTGCGTCCCGCCGTCGTCTCGGCCGACGCCACGCCGGCGGCTGAATCGCCCCCTCCCTCCGCGGCCCCCGCGCCTGCGTACTCCGAGCCTGCGTCCGCGCTCGCGGTGCCGCCGACGGGCCGCGCGGCCGCGACCGAGGACGGTGCCGCGGCGGAACGCGCGCGTCTCGTGCGCAGCCTTGAAGCCGAGAACACCGCGCTGCGGCGCGCCGTCTCCGCCGCCCACGCGGAGCGCACGCAGCTGGCCGCGATGGCCGAGGATCGCCGGCGCCTGCTGCGCGAAGTCGCGCAGGCGCGCAGCGAGGCCGCCCGCTACCGTGAGATCGTCGTGGACCTCGAGAACAACGCGATGCCGCCGCTGCTCGACGGCCCGAACGCGCCGGACGATCTCAAGCTCATCGTGGGCGTCGGGCCCGTCCTCGAGCGGATGCTGCATCAGCTCGGCGTGACCACCTACCGGCAGATCGCGCGCTGGACCGAGCGCGACATCGACGAGTTCGACGCCAGGCTGCCCGAGTTTCCCGGGCGCATCCGCCGCGACGGCTGGGTGACGCAGGCACGGGAGCTGCACCTGTCCAAGTTCGGCGAAGCGCCCCCCGGCCGCGACCGCTGATGGCCGTCCCCGCCGCCGGACGGCACCCGCTCGCGCACGCGTTCGTCCCGATCGCGATCCTCACGCTCGTATGGGGCTGCAACTGGCCGGTGCTGAAAGTCGGCGTCGGCGAGCTCGCGCCGCTCACGTTCCGCTCGCTGACGCTGCCGTTCGCCGCGATCGGCATGCTGCTCGTCGCGCGCGCGAGCGGCGACGCGATCCGGATCCCGCGCGAATGGTGGCTGCGCGTCGCCGTCCTGGCGTTCTTCAACATCGCGGGCTGGAACGGCTTCGTGCTGTTCGGCGTGCAGCAGCTGCCGGCAGGGCGCAGCGCGATCATCGCGTACACGATGCCGATCTGGGCGACGCTCATCGCGATGTTCGTGCTGCACGAGCCGCTCAACAAGCGCAAGATCGTGGGCCTCGCACTCGGCATGCTGGGCATGGTCGTGCTGCTGGGCGACGACATCCGCCACATCCGCTCCACGCCCACCGGCGCGCTCCTCATCCTCGCCGCGGCGATCCTCTGGGCGTGCGGCACCGTGCTTCTGCGCAAGTGGAAGCCGCCGATCGCGCAGAACACGCTGTCCGGCTGGATGATGCTGCTGGGCTGGCTGCCGCTCGCGATCATGGCGCCGTTCTTCGAGACGCACCCGGCGTCGTACCTGCTTCATCTTTCCGCCGGGACCTGGTTCGCGCTCCTCTACAACATCTTCCTGGCGGGCACGCTCGCGCACTGGGCGTGGTTCACGCTCGCGCGCACGCTGCCCGTCGCCGTGTCGTCGCTGTCGTCGCTGCCGGTGCCGGTCGTCGGCGTGATCGCGGGAATGCTGTTCCTCGGCGAGCGCCCGGGCGCGACGGAGTTCATCGCGCTCGGTCTCGTCATCGCGTCGCTGTTCGCCGTGCTCTGGCAGCCGAAGGCAACGGAGCCGCCCAAGGCGGCGCCGGTCGATCCATCGGAGTAGAGCTGGCGCGGGTGCGCCGTGGGGCCGCCGCGGTCGTGCACGGGCGGCGCGCGCACGAAGGTCGAGCGCGGCTGGTTGTGCTTGGGCCATCCGCCACCCATCGAATGGAAAAGGCGGTTTGGCAGATAGGCATTGCCCCGCTGCGTGGAACCGCCTTCGGTTCTCGCCGCCACTTGTTGCGCAGGTCACGCTTGCGACCTTGCGCCGACCATTGGTTGCCGCACTCCCGATCATGTGCGCGCGTCGATCGAATGGCCGATGGGGTCTGTCTCATGCATCGACGTACCATATTTGGTACGTCGATGCATGTGGTCGACTCGGGGCTCGACCGCAAATCGAATCGACCTGACTGTCGCGAGATCAACGTGATGCCCGATCCCGTCGCGCCCTGGGAAAACGACGACGCATTGCCTGATCCATTGCACCGACTGACGCGCCAATTGATCGCGGCCCGGGTGCGCGCCAACCTCACGCAGGAGGACGTCGCATGGCGGATGAAGACGTCGCGCCCCACCATTTCTCGCCTGGAGCGCGGGCGGGGTCCGTCCTTCGCGACGCTCGTGGAATACGCGGAAGCCGTCGGATGCGACCTCGACGTGCGCCTTACGCGAATTCCACTTCCGTGGGAGCGCTCAGCCTAGCTCGGGAATCAGCGTCAGGACCTTGCCGGTGCCGAACCACGCGTCGAGGTTCGCCTTGCACACGTCGCCCATCGCCTTGCGGGTCTCGTTGGTTGCGCTGCCGACGTGCGGCAGCAGCACGACGTTGTCCATCGTCATGAGCGGCGCCGGGATGTGCGGCTCGTCGGCGAACACGTCGAGGCCCGCGCCCTTGATCGTGCCCGCCTGCAGCGCGGCGACGAGCGCGGCTTCGTCGACGATCGAGCCGCGCGCGATGTTCACGAGCGTGCCCTTCCTGCCGAGCGCCGCGAGCACGCTCGCGTTCACGATGTTCTTCGTGGCCGCGCCGCCGGGACACGCGACCACGAGGAAGTCCGATTCGGCGGCGAGCCCCTCGAGGTCGGGCACGAAGCGGTACGGCACGTCCTGCGGCTTGCGGCCCGTGTACGACACCTGCATGCCGAGCGCGCGCACGCGCTCGGCGATCGCCTTGCCGATGCGTCCGAGGCCCAGGATGCCGACGCGCCTCCCCGAGAGCTTGGTCGTGAGTTCCGGCCCGCGCTTCTCCCACTCGCCGGCCTGCACGAACCGGTTGAGCCGCACGAAGCCGCGGCCCGTCATCATCACCAGCGCGACCGCGACGTCGGCGACGTCGTCGGTCAGCACGTCGGGCGTGTTCGTGACCTTGATCCCGCGCTGGCGGCAGTAGTCGACCGGCACGCCGTCGTAGCCGACGCCGAAGACGGAAATGATCTCGAGTTTCGGCAGCGCGTCGAGCAGCGACGTCGGCGTCACCGTTCCGCCGCCCTGCACGAGGCCGCGGATGCGCGCGCCTTCCGCCGCGAGCAGGCCCGGCTTGTGGCTCGACGCGTGGTAGTCGTGGCACCGGTAATCCGCCTTCAGCGGGTCGTATAGGAACGGCGGAAGCGGCGCGGTGACGACGATGTCGGGCTGGGCCATGGCGTTCAGTGTCCGGGGAGTGGGTGCGAAGCGAACCATTCTAGCAATCCGGCGACGAGGCCTGCGTCCGCGCCCCCCGTCGCGATGGCCGTCAAGCCCAGGCTGCGCGCACGCTCGGCGATGCGCGGATGCGGCACGAACGCGGGCAGCCGCTGCATGCGTGCCCGCGCATCGGCATCGAGCAGCGCCCACAGGTTGTCGATGCCTTCGCTCGACGTGAACGTGAGCGCATGCGCGCGGCACTCGCGCAACGCTTCGGCGAGCCCATGCGCGCCGGACTGCGGCGCGGCGCGGCGATAGCAGTCGACGTACTCGACCGTCGCGCCTCGCGAGAGCAGCGTGTCGCCCAGCACGTCGCGTCCGCCTTCGCCACGGAAGATCACGACGCGCTTGCCGGCGGGCTGCGCGAACGCCGGCAATGCGAGGAGACCCTCGCTGTCGAACGTCGTGGCCGGAATCGTCACGTCGCGGATGCCCGTCGCAGCAAGCGCGGCCGCGGTGCCCGGCCCCGGCGCCAATGCGTGCAGCGTCGTCGGCCACCGGTCCGGGGCCGGCACGCCGAATTCGACGGCATTTGCCGACACGAACACCGCGAAGTCGTAGCGGTCGAGCGCGGCGTGCACGCGGTCGAGCTGCGTGCGGTCGGGCGGCGGCAGGATCACGATGGCCGGGAAGACGATCGGCGTCGCGCCGAGCGCCGCGAGCTGCGCGGCCAGGCCGGCCGCCTGGCGCGCCGGCCGCGTGACGACGACGCCGACACCGGCGAGCGGCCCGGGAGGCGTTGCGCGCTGCGCGAGCGGATGCACGCCCACCGCGCGCGCTTACTCGGCGATCAACCGGGCGGCGCCGCGCGCCAGGAAATCGTCGGCGAGTGCCTGGCCCAGTTCCTCGGCTCCCTCGGCGTCGGCGACGTCCGCGTCGAGCTCGCCGCGCAGCATGTCGCGGCCGTCGCGGCTCGCGAGCAGGCCGCGCAGCCACAGCGAGCCCTCTTCCCATTCGGCGTAGCCGGCCAGCGGCGTGTGGCAGCTGCCGCCCAGCGCGCGGGAAAACGCACGCTCGGCGGTCGTCGCGAGCGTCGTCGCGCGATCGCCGAGCACCGCGAGCGCGGCGACGAGGTCGGGGCGATCGTTGCGGCATTCGATGGCGAGCGCGCCCTGTCCGGGCGCGGGCAGGCTTTCGTCGGCCTCGAGCAGCGACGCGATGCGCGAGCCGAACCCGAGGCGCTTCAGGCCGGCGGCGGCGAGGATGATCGCGTCGTACTGCCCTTCGTCGAGCTTGCGCAGCCGCGTGTTGACGTTGCCGCGCAGCGGCAGGATCGCGAGCGAAGGATGGCGCTCACGCAGCTGCGCTTCGCGCCGGAGACTCGACGTCCCGACGATGGCGCCGGCCGGCAACTCCGACAGTCGCCCGTAGCGATTGGACACAAGCGCGTCGCGCGGGTCCTCGCGCGCCGCGATGCTCGCCAGCGCGAATCCGGGCGGCATCTCCATCGGCACGTCCTTCAGCGAATGCACGGCCAGGTCGGCCCGGCCCTCCGCCATCGCGACCTCGAGTTCCTTGATGAACAGTCCCTTGCCGCCGATCGCGGTCAGCGGCTGGTCGAGGATCTGGTCGCCCTTCGTCGTCATGCCGAGCAGGCTGATCGACGTCCCCGGATAGAGGCCCGCGAGGCGCGCGCGGATGTGTTCGGCCTGCCACATCGCGAGCGCGGATTCGCGCGTCGCGATAGTCAGGCGGCGTGGCGCGTGCACGGATGGCATCGGAGGGAATCGGTCATTCGAGTGAACGCGGCCGGGCGAGGCCGCACGAAGGAAGGCGCGTGGAAAAATTCTAGCATGCGGGGCGCCCCTGCCCCGACGCGAGCGGACGGCGCCGGAACCAGCCGGTGAGCGCAAGCCGCGGGCGCCGCGCCGGCAGCACTTCGTGGTCGAAGCGCGCGGACAGGAACGCGACGAGCGTGCCGGCTTCCGGCCAGACGTCGATGGCGCGATCGCCTTCGACGTAGAGACGAAGCGCGCCGCCGTCTTCGCGGCGCCAGCCTGCGTTGAGATACAGCACGCACGAGAGCACCCGCGTGTCGTCGTCCCGGAAGCGGTCGCGATGCCGCGCGTAGGAGGCGCCCGGCGGATACAGCGCGTAGTGTCCCTCGTACTCGGCGAGCCCCGTCATCAGCGAACGGTTGCACGCGACGCGCAGCGCATCGAGGGCTGCGAGCGCGCTCGCCTCGGCAGCATCCGGCGAGCCCTCGTCGAGCCAGCGGATCCGGTCGCCACGCACGTCCGCGTGCCGCGCTTGTTGCTCGCCGCGCCCGATCTCTGCGGGATGCAACGCATGCGCAGCTTCGAGCGAGGCCACGCGCTCGCGCAGCGCCGCGAGCGTGGCCTCCGGCAGGACCGCGCGTCCGATCGCGTGGCCGCGCTCGGCAATGCCGTCGACCATCGCCGCGATCGTGTCCGCGACGGACCCGGCGACCGCCCGAGTCAGCGGCGGGTGCGCGTTCGTGCTCCGCTCCACGCTGCACGCGAATCGTGCGGCCAGTCGACGGCCGCCGGCGTCCTCACTTCGCGCTGGCGTCCATCTGCATCATGCCGAAGAGGTTGCCTTCGGTGTCATTGCCGTACGCAAGCCAGCCGAAGAGCTTCGTGCAGAAGTCGATCGAGCGCCACGGATTCGCGGCATGGATCTCGAAATGAACCGGGCGCGGCATCGCAAATCCTCCCGCGGGACGAAGGGGCAGCTATCATAGCGCGCTCCAACCGACGATCATCGAGACGAGTGACAACGATGCAGGGTGTCCGTCGTCCCCGCGGAGGCGGGGACCCAGAGGCGTCCGTCGCAAGACGCTGGGTCCCCGCCTTCGCGGGGACGACGAGCTGCACAAATGGGTGTTACGTACTTTCCTAAGGCCCAACACGCCAACCAAGGACTGCCATGCGCATCGTGATCACCGGCGGCGCCGGTTTTCTGGGCACCCGCCTCGCCCGCAAGCTGCTCGAGCGCGGCACGCTCACCGACGCCCGCGGTCGCGAGCGCCGGATCGAGTCCCTCGTGCTGCTCGACGTCGTGCCCGCGACCGTTGCCGACGATCCCCGTGTCACCGCCGTCACGGGCGACCTCGCGGACCCGGCCGTCATCGCGCGCGCGGTCACCAGCGACATCGACACCGTCTTCCACCTCGCGGCCGTCGTGAGCGGCCAGGCGGAGGCCGATTTCGACATCGGGATGCGCGTCAACCTCGACGCGACGCGCGCGCTGCTCGAGCGCTGCCGGACGCTGGCGGCGCCCCCCAAGTTCGTGTTCGCGAGTTCGCTCGCGGTGTTCGGCGGGCCGCTGCCCGATCCCGTTCCGGACGATGCGCCGGTCACGCCGCAGGCGTCCTACGGCGCGCAGAAGGCGATCGGCGAATTCCTCGTGTACGACATGACGCGCAAGGGCTTCATCGACGGGCGCTCGCTGCGGCTGCCGACGGTAACCGTGCGCCCCGGCAAGCCCAACAAGGCCGCGTCGTCGTTCGCGAGCGGCATCGTGCGCGAGCCGCTCGCCGGCGTCGACGCGCCGTGCCCGGTGGCGCCGACCACGAAGATGTGGGTGCAGTCGCCGCGCGCCGTCGTCGACAACCTGATCGTCGGCCACGAGGCGCCCGCCTCCGCGTTCACGTACACGCGGTCGGTCAACGTGCCCGGCATCTCGGTGGCCGTCGGCGACATGGTCGCGGCGCTGCGGGCGATCGCCGGCGACGCGGTCGCGGACCGCGTGAAGTGGAACCTCGACCCGGCGATCGACCGCATCGTGTCGACGTGGCCGTCGAACTTCGCGCCGAAGCTGGGCCCCGCGCTGGGCATGCGCGCGGACGCCGATTTTGCGGGCATCGTGCGCGCGTACATCGCGGACGACCTGCCGCGGCCGTAGCGCGGGCACGCGCGCGCCGCCGCGGCCGGCAACCGGGGAGGTCGTCACGCTCATGGCCATGCCGCCGTCACCCCTTGCCCTGGCCGACGCGGCCATGCGCAACCTCGTGCCGCTGGCGGGCATCCTGTTCTTCGGGTGGCCGGCCGCGAACATCCTGCTGCTCTATTTTCTCGACACGCTGCTCGCGATGGCGGTGATGTTCGCCGGGCTCGCGCGGCACTTCATGCCACCGCCCAGGGACGACGGGCTCGCCGCGCGCATCAATGCCGAAGCGGGATGCGTCGGCGTCGCCCTGTTCCTCGCCGCGTTCATCGCCATACCGCTCGGCATGCCGCTCTTCATCCTGTTCATGGCGAGCGGTGTCACGTGGTCGTCGGTGGTCGACGACTCGATGTTCCGCTCGGGCCTCGTGCTGCAGGGCATCGCCGCGTTCTGGTCGTGCGCCGGCCTCTACCGCGCACTGCGGACGCATACGCCGGAACAGCTTCGGCTCAAGCGCCAGTTCGCGCTCGTGTTCCTGCGCTGGATGGCGGTGCTCATGGTGTGGTACCTGGGCATCGGCTTCCTGCTCGGGCGCTATGCAGCAGTGCTGTTCGTCGCCGTCTATGCCGCCGCGACGTTCATGATCGAAGTGGCGCCCGACCGCTTCCTGCGCGCGATGCCGGGCGGCGCGGAGGACGCCGATCCGCTGCCGGGAGACGCGGCGAAAGCGCCGCCGTCGCCGGAGGAACGCGCGCGATTGACGGCGCGCTGGCGGCGCAAGCACAGGCACGGAAAGTAGCGACCGCTGCTGCCGTTGGCGGACTGCTGCCATCCGCGCCCGATGCCTTCACGAGGCCTCATTTCGAGCGAAGCGAGAAACCTGCTTGCGAACGAGTTCACCCAATTGCGCGCAGCAGGTTCCTCGCTTCGCTCGGAATGAGGCCAGGCCAATGGGAAGAATTGCTCGGCGCCTCTCAAGAAACCTGTCCGACTGCCTCGTCGAGCGCGGGCTCGACGGCTTCGAGCGCTTCCTGCAGCAGCTCAGGGCCGGCGTCCTTCAGCCGCGCGGCGTCCGACAGCAGCTGGCGAAACCGGCGGCCGCCCGGCATCCCGTGGTACAGGCCCAGCATATGGCGCGCGATCGCGCGCAGCGGAACGCCGCGCGCGCGCTGCGCGGCGACGTACGGCATCATCGCGCGCAGCACGCCGGCGCGCGACGGCAGCGGCGACGCGTCCCCCGCGATGCGCCAGTCGATCGGCGCGAGCACCATCGGGTCGTGATACGCGGCGCGGCCGAGCATCACGCCGTCCACGTGCGCGAGCTCGCGCTCGATCGCCGGCCACGTCGTCAGGCCGCCGTTGAGCACGATCGTCAATGCCGGGAACTCGCGCTTCAGGCGGTGGACGACGTCGTAGCGCAGCCGCGGGACCTCGCGGTTCTCCTTGGGCGACAGGCCCTTCAGCACCGCGTTGCGCGCGTGCACGATGAACACGCCGCAGCCTGCGTCCGCGACGATGCCCACGAAGTCGCGGACGAAGCCGTAGTCCTCGTCCATGTCGAGGCCGATCCGGTGCTTGACGGTGACGGGCAGCGCCACGGCATCCCGCATCGCGCGCACGCAGTCGGCGACGAGCGCCGGCTCGCGCATCAGGCACGCGCCGAAGCTGCCCGTCTGCACGCGCTCCGACGGACAGCCGCAGTTGAGGTTGATCTCGTCGTAGCCCCAGCGTTCCCCCAGGCGCGCCGCGTGCGCGAGCGACGCGGGATCGCTGCCGCCCAGCTGCAGCGCAACCGGATGCTCGGCGGGGCCGAAGTCGAGGTGGCGCGGAACGTCGCCGTGCACGAGCGCGGGTGCGGTCACCATTTCGGTGTAGAGGCGCACGTGCCGCGAGATCTGGCGCAGGAAGAACCGGCAGTGCCGGTCGGTCCAGTCCATCATGGGCGCAGCGCAGAAGCGATGTAATAGGTGACTCATCGAGCCGAAGTCGCGGGGGAACCAAGTGGTCCAATGGCTTTGGAACGACTGACAATGGTATCCCGTTCCCGCAACTGCTCATTTCACTCTGTCGAGTTGCCGCACGCTCGCAGTTCCTACCGACACGATTTCCGGGGGATCACCTGCGCACGCGCACTGTTGTTGAGTCCATTGTCGTGCGCGCACCTTGCATTCCCCGAGATTCCATGACGGCGGCCATCGCCGCAAGCAGCCATGAACCGAGTGAATGTCGCAGCGACTCCGCAGTGGAAAGCAAGTCCGGGTCTACCGGGAAGCGTGGTGGCGCCGAGCGGCCGGGCACCGGGGCTCAAGGCCCGGGGAGCCGGCCAGGCAGGCCGGCGGGTCCTCAGCCGCACGCGCTCCCCCGGCCGCGATCGGGACGCTGGCGCACACCGCTCGTGCGATCGCACATGCTGTCCCGCAACCGCCCAACGCTGTGGCAAGATAGCGGACTTGCGGTAGTGGTTCGACGGCGATCCTTGTTCCGACGGAGCATGCGAGATGGGCACTCGTACCGACATCCAGAAGGTCGTGAATAACCTGAGGGAGTTCGCGGCAAGGAACCCTTCGGTCGCGCAAGGGCTCATTCCGATCGTCGCCGAGCTGGAAATGTGCGCCGAGAAGGCCGATCGGAAGCGACTGAGCAAGAAGAGAGCCGTCGAAGAGCTCTTGAACGTGTTGCCACGAACGGCCCCGGGCCCGTCGGCGGTTCCCAAGGCGAACTTCGTCAGCACGGTGGTCAGCCCCAAGATCACCGACGCCATGCTCAAGCACCAGCTTGCGGATTACGAAAAGACGCTCACGGCCTTCATCCAGCAAGTCGAGCGGACCAACCAGTCGTATGCATCGGCGATCAACCTTTTTCGCGGCCGCTGGGACAAGTGACGTCGACGCCGTGCCGCGGAGAAGCACGGCCCGCGTGCAGCGCCCCGCTGCCGCGCGCCGCTCGGTGCCGGTCACAAGCGGCGTAGTGAGCCGTTCCCCTGCTGCCTCACCCGCCGCCACGGAAATGCGTCGTGGCCACGAACTCCCAGATTCGCTGGCTCGCCTCCGGGATGCCCCGAAAGCTCGGGAAGTCGTTGAAGTCGAGAAACACGGCTTGGTCGCCTCGATAGAAGAGGTCCACTCCGTAGACCGACATTCCGAATGCGCGACCGATGCTCAGGATCGCGTCCTCGACGTCCTTGCGAAGCGTGGTGCGCTCGACGACCGCATCCGGAGTCTGGGAGAGTCGATCCTGAAGCTCGGTGCGCCGCAGCATGACGACGGAACTGCCGACGACATAGGCCTTGTACGTATCGTTCGTGCGTCCCAGGTATTCCTGGAAGAAGAGCGTCCGTGGTTCGAGGTCGCCGATCAGTTCGTCGAGTTCCCGGGTCGTGTGCACGACGCCAAGCACCCGCTCCTCCAACGGGATGTTGTGGGCATCGCGGCGAACCCACGCGGACCGTCCCTCCGCAATCGCGCGGCTCGCCTCGGATGGCGTCACGAACATTCGCGGCGTCCTGACATCCGGCAGGTGCCTGTTCGCGAATGCGAACGTCGCGCGGCGACTCTGGCACAGTTTCACGCTTCGAAGGCTGTTCAGGTAGCGGAAGTCCGCCTGTTGCAGCTCACCGAAGATCCTGCGGTTCGCCCTGTCGGTCGTCAGCTTGAGCAGGACGAGATCGATCCGGCGCTTCGCAAGATGTGCGGCCCGGAGGCTGTCGTCCGCGGGAAGCTCGACGATTGATGCGCCGCATCTCGCGAAGACCGCCTTCAACTGTTCCATCTGCTCCGGATCGCGGTTCGCGATCGTCGCCACGCACCTGGCATCGGACTTCGTTTCCAAGCGACCCCTCAAGCAGGTACGTCAAGTCCCGGCATCGGGCACGCGGAGCCGGCCCTGCGCCATGAAGATCGGCATCATTGCGACTGCCCACGAAGTCCCGCGCATACAGAGCTTACTACGCTACCTGGAGGGCAAGGCGGACGTGCATCTCTACGTCGACGAACAAGGCGTCGTCGACAGCCGCTCCACCGCGTTCGACGAGCAGGTGATCTTCACCAAGGGAAGGGGGTACGCGCTGCTCACGATGGCACGAATCGCCGAGGCCTCCGGCATTGCCGTGGTGAACAGCGCTCACTCCACCTGGGTCGCCACCCACAGGCTCCTCGCCAGCATCGCCTGCAGGGAGGCCGGGGTACGCGTTCCCGAGTTCTCCGTCGGCACGTCCGCCCCGGACGCCTTCGACAAGGTGATCGTCAAGAACATCGTCGACCAGAACCACCTGCGCTTTCTCGACATCCTGCCGATCGTCGGCGGACCTCGGGCCACGATTCCGCCGATCACGACATCCGAGGAGGCCGGTAGCTCGGAACTTGCGCCGCAGTACCACTTTTACCAGCGCTTCCTGCGCACGGAGTTCGAATACAAGGTCTACGGATTCGGCGAGAGGCTGCTCTACTATCGCCAGCTGCCTGTGCTGGTGAACCCCGACAAGATGTCGACGAGAGTGCAAATCGACGAAGTGCCGGAGCTGAAGCGCGCCGCGCGGGCGGCGATGCGCGCAACCGGGCTGGAGATCGCCTCGCTGGATTTTCTCGAGGAGGACGGAGAGTTGTACCTGACCGACGTCAATTCGACGCCCAACTTCAACTACATAGCCGAGGGCGCGCAGATCGTGGGGGATTACCTGCTGGCGATCGCGCGGGACGGCGGGCGTCAGGTCGAGACGCGGCGCGCACCCGCCCCTCGACGGCGAACATGAGAATCGCGGTATTGACCAAGCGTCACTGGGGCTTCTGCGCGGTGTTCAGAGATCTTGCGGAGCGCCGCGGGCACGAGGTCGCGTCGTTCGATCTCACGAACCTCGCCATCGACGACACGCTGGGCGATTTCGACCTCGTCGTTCTCAAGTCGAAGCAGCTCTACTTCCTGTACGCCGGCTTCCATGCGAAGGCATTGGGCGTCACGGTCGTTCCCGAGCCGCAAATCTGCAAGCAGGTGTCCACGAGGATCGAGATGCCGTTCCTGGCCGCACGCGCCGGCATCGCCACGCCGCGATTCTACTTCGCGTCCCCCAAGGCACTGCGCGAGGGACTGGCAGCGCGGGACTTCCCCCTGGTGCGCAAGCGAATCGTTGGCTCGGGCAGTGTCGGAGTCGAGCTGATCAGCTCTCACGCGGAGCTGCCGGAGACCACGGATCAGCATCTGTATCTCGAGGAATTCGTTCCCGGGCAGCACCTGCTGGTCTACTTCATCGAGGACGTCGCCAGGGTTTTCGAGAAGCAACCGTTCGTGAGCGGCCGAATGCCGGTCCGCCGCATTGGCACGCCGGACGACGTGACCTCGGCGGTCGAGCGGTGGAGGCGGGTGACGGGCCTGGAGTTTGGCCACCTGGATTTCGTGCGGGATAATCGCACGAACGAGCTGGTGCTCGTCGACTCGGGACCGTTCCCCCAGTTCTGGCACTGGCCGAGCGCCGCGGAGCGGGTCAGTTCGATCGTCCTCGGGCACCTGCGATGAACGGAGGGTCCGCCGGGAGGCCCTCCGGCGCACTGCCGTGCTCCGGCATCCTTCGACAACGATGCGCTTCGGACCATTATGTCAATCAAAGTCGCGTTGATCGGTGTGGGGAATGTCGCGTCAGCCCTGGTCCAGGGAGTGGAGCTGTACAAGAAGCATCCCGAAAGGACGATCGGCGTGCTTCCGCAGATCCTCCAGTACCCGTTGACGGAAGTCGTCTTCGCGCTCGCCTTCGATGTCGATGCGGACAAGGTCGGAAAGGACCTGAGCGAGGCGATCTTCGCCGGCCCGAACAACACGCTTACCGTCCACCGGCCCCCGCACCTGGATGCGCCTGTGCTCATGGGACCGATTCTCGACGGCCTGGAAAGCGACATCAGGCATCACGTGCAGGTTCGCGAGAATCGATCGGCGGCGGATGTCGCACATGCATTGAGGACGCGCGGCGTGGACGTCGTCGTGATCCTGGTGCCGACGGGAGCGAACGAAGCAGCCGAGTTCTACGCGAACGCGGCGCTGGAGGCGGGTTGCGGCGTCATCAACGGCATGCCGGCCAGCATCGCGAACAACGCGGAGCTCGTGGCCAAAGCGCGGCGGCTCCGGCTTCCGATGGTGGGCGACGATGTGAAGAGCCAGATCGGCGCGACGATCATCCATCGCCTGCTGGCGAACCTGTTTCCTGCGCGTGGAGCCGTTCTCGACCGAACGATCCAGCTGGATTGGGGCGGGGACATGGACTTCTGCAATCTCGTGAGCAATGACCGCTATGAGAAAGGGAAGCGTCAGTCCAAGACGGAGTCGGTGATCGCCAACCTGCCGAACCGGGACCAGGTGGAATGTCGGATTTCAGCCGTCGAATACATCCCTTTCCTCAAGAACCAGAAGGAGGCCTACACGCGCCTCGAGGGGCGGATCTTCGGCGGAGTCCCGGTGAGGATCGACATCACGATGCAGGTGGTCGACGGATACAACTCTGCGGGAATGCTGGCCGACGCGATACGCGTGACGAAGATCGCGATGGACCGCGGCGTCGCGGGACCCATCGATGCCGCCTGTTCCTATTTCAGCAAGCGGCCCCCGGTTCAACTCGAGGACTTTGCCGCGCGGGAAAACCTGCTGGCCTTCGTCGAATCGGGCATCGGCCAGCGGAAGAGCTAGCAGCGCGCTCGGCAACCCGGCGCGCACGGCGCCGCAACCCTTGACCTGAGTCATCCCGGCGCCGGGAACGGGCGTGCTAGCATCGTCCGGATCGAAAAGCGGTGCCGTTCGGCGCGCGGGAAGCGGGCCGGCGAACGCGGCCCGCAACGCCCATCCCGGCCGACCGGTGACCTACAAGACCACGTCCGCACCCGCCGCCCGGCTGCTGCCGATGTCCGCGCGCGGGACCGCGCTGCGTTTCACCGGCGACGAGTGGCTGCGGCTCGCCGGATTCTACGGCTTCATCGTCGCGCTGCACGTCGCGGGCTGGGGACTCTACCTGTATTACTCGCAGGCGTATCCGGCGCTGGTGGGGCTCGGGTTCGTCGCGTACATGTTCGGCCTGCGCCACGCCTTCGACGCCGATCACATCGCGGCCGTCGACGACACCGTGCGCTTCATGCTGCAGAAGGGCAAGCGTCCGCTCGGCATCGGCTTCTTCTTCTCGCTCGGCCATTCGACGATCGTGCTGCTGCTCGCGGTGGCCGTCGTCTTCGCCGCGGACTGGGTGAAGCGCGGGCTGCCGATGATGAAGGACGCGGGCGGCCTGATCGGCGCGAGCGTGTCCGGCACGTTCCTGCTCGCGATCGCGGCGCTCAATTTCGTCGTGCTGCTGCAGATCCTGAAGGTGTGGGGCCTCGCGCGCCGCGGCGCGCACAGCCACGACCACTTGGAGGAGCTGCTCGCGAAGCGCGGCTTCCTGAACCGGCTCTTCGGCGGCCGGCTGCAGCGCGTGATGAGCGCGAGCTGGCACATGTATCCGCTGGGCCTGCTCTTCGGTCTCGGATTCGACACGGCGTCCGAGATCGGCCTGCTCGCGATGACCGCCGGCGCATCCGCCGGCAACCTGCCGGTCGCCGCCGTGCTGTGCCTGCCGCTGCTGTTCGCGGCCGGCATGACCGCGATGGACACGACCGACGGCGTGCTGATGGTGAAGGCGTACGACTGGGCGTTCGTCAACCCGCTGCGCAAGATCTTCTACAACATCACGATCACGAGCATGTCGATCGGCATCGCGGTCGTGATCGGCGTCGTCCAGCTGCTGCAGGTCGCGATCGACGTGTGGCACCCGACCGGTCCGTTCTTCGACTTCGTCGCCGGACTCGAGTTCGCCACGCTGGGTTACGTGATCGTCGGCGTGTTCCTGGGCGGCTGGGCGCTGTCCGTCGCGCTGTGGAAGTTCACGCGGCTCGGCGAGCGGCCGGTCGCGCAACCGCACCTGCACATGCACGAGCACGTGCACGACGGCGGCCGCGCGCACTCGCATCGCCACTTCCACTAGCGCCAGGGGTCAGACCCCATTCGGGGTCTGACCCCCGTGCTTCCGATGGCGCCGAGGGCCGGGCCCCGATGCGGGCCTGATCGCCGGCCCCCCCCTTCGCCTCATTCCGAGGAGCGCAGCGACGAGGAACCTGCTCCTCGACAGCCCGTCGACATCGAACGGGCGAAGGTCAGTCCCCCGCCCACCCCTTGCCGCGCTGCGCGCCGGCGTCCGCGACCGCGACCGCGGTCATGTTGACGATCCGCCGCACCGTGGACGACGGCGTCATCAGGTGCACGGCCTTCGCCGCACCGAGCAGGATGCCGCCGACGGTGATGCCGCCGCCCGCGGTGACGCGCAGCGCGTTGTAGGTGATGTTCGCGGCGTCGATGTTCGGCATCACGAGCAGGTTCGCGTCCTCGGTGAGCCGCGAGTCGGCGAACTCCTGGTCCCGGACGCCGCGCGACAGCGCGGAGTCGGCGCGCATCTCGCCGTCCACGGCGAGACCGGGCGCGCGTTCGAAGACCATTTCCAGCGCGTCGCGCATCTTCTGCGCGGACGGCGCGTCCGAGCTGCCGAAGTTCGAATGCGAGACCAGCGCGACGCTTGGCCTGATGCCGAAGCGCTGCACCTCCTCGGCCGCTAGCAGCGTCATTTCCGCGATCTCGTCCGCGGAGGGGTCGCGGTTGATGTGCGTGTCGCAGATGAAGAGCTGTCGTCCCGGCAGGATCAGGAGCTGCATGACGGCGAGCGTCCTGACGCCCTCGCGCAGGCCGATCACGTTGCGAATGTAGCGAAGATGGTCGGGCGAGTTGCTCGCGGTCCCGCAGAGCATCGCGTCGGCGTCGCCGCGGCGCATCAACAGCGCGGCGACCAGCGTCGGCCGCGTGCGGACGTGCTCCTGCGCCTGCTGGCGCGTCACCCCCTTGCGGCGGGTCAGCGCGTGGTACTCGGTCCAGCAGTCGCGGAAGCGCGGGTCGTCGAGGATGTTGACGCCGTCGCAGTCGCCGCCGAGCGTGATGCGCAGCCCGAGCTTCTGGATGCGGCTCGCGATCACGTCGGTGCGGCCGACGAGCACCGGCCGCGCCAGCCCCTCGTCGACCGCCGCCTGCGCGGCCCGCAATACGCGCTCGTCCTCGCCCTCCGCGTAGATCACCCGCTTGGGCGCGCGCTTGGCCGCGGCGAACACCGGCGCCATCGTCGCGCCGGATTCGTAGACGAAGCGGGAGAGATGTTCGCGGTACTTGTCGAAGTCCGCGATCGGCCGCGTCGCGACGCCGCTGTCCATCGCCGCCTTCGCGACCGCCGGCGCCATGCCGGTGATGAGGCGCGGATCGAATGCACGCGGGATCAGGTAGTCCGGGCCGAACGGCGGCGTCGCCTCGCCGTAGGCCAGCGCGACGATGTCGGACGGCTCGGCCCGCGCGAGTTCCGCCAGCGCGCGCGTCGCGGCGAGCTTCATCTCTTCGTTGATCTTGGTCGCGCCGCAGTCGAGCGCGCCG